>Ga0209801_1000003_pt1 | contig 321246 bp, 304 predicted proteins | sample GraSoiAngelo_127_FD_185884 | JGI IMG/M metagenome (GOLD analysis project Ga0209801, IMG submission 185884) | Grasslands soil microbial communities from the Angelo Coastal Reserve, California, USA - 14_0927_09_40cm (SPAdes) (version 2) | ecosystem: Environmental > Terrestrial > Soil >... | reverse complement strand
GGGGGGGGGGGGGGGGGGGGGCGGCGGGGGCAGCGCGATGAATATTCTCATTTCGAACGACGACGGGATCCTCGCTCGCGGGCTCGCGGTGCTGGGCGATGTCTGTGCGACGTTGGCGCAGGTGACCGTCGTCGCCCCGGACCGGGAGCAGAGCGGCACGTCGCACTCGCTCACCTTGCACCGCCCCCTCCGCGCCACGCGTCGGCCCGACGGGACGTTCCAGCTGGATGGCACGCCGACCGACTGCGTCCTGCTCGCGATCGGGATGCTCATGCCCCAAAAACCGGACTTTGTGATCTCCGGAATCAACCACGGCCAGAACATGGGGGAGGACGTGTTTTACTCGGGTACCGTCGCCGCGGCGATGGAAGGCCTGGTGGCCGGCATCCCGAGCATCGCGGTGTCGTTCGCCGGGTCGGACCTCGACACGCTCGAGACGCACAAGGACGGCCTGCGGGCTCTGCTCAAGCGCATTATCGGAGTCAAGGACTTCCCGAAAGAAACGCTCCTGAACATCAATCTCCCCGCGATTCCCGGCGATGAGGTGAAAGGCGTGAAGGTCACGCACCTCGGCAGCCGTGTGTTCAGCGAGGAGATCGCTCTGATGAAGGACCCCTGGGGCAAGGACATCTATTGGATCGGCGGCGGGCACATCACCTGGACCGGCGGCGCGGAATCGGATTTCCGCGCCACGAGCGACGGGTACATCTCGGTGACGCCGCTCCATATGGACATGACCAACTATCGACTGATCGAGGTGGTGCGGCAGTGGCTCATCGGCGATTGAGCGGCGCCGCCGACACGTACGCGGGCTACCGGGTGCGGCTGGTCGAAACGCTGCGAGGCCGGGGCATCCGCGATCTCGCCGTGCTCAAGGCGTTCGCGGAGACGCCACGGCACCTGTTCGTGCCTCCCGCCGTTCGACACCGCGCCTACGACGACGCCGCGCTGCCGATTGGCAACGGGCAGACGATCTCCCAGCCGTTCATGCAGGCCCGGTACCTCGAGGCGCTGCGACTGACCGGCACGGAACGCGTCCTCGAGATCGGCACCGGCTCGGGGTACCAGACGGCGCTCCTCGGAGCGCTGGCGGGCACCGTCTTCTCGGTCGAGCGGGTCGAGTCTCTCGCCGTGGCGGCGCAGCGGGCGTTGCGGGAGGCCGGGGTCGCCAACGTGTCCGTGCTGCTGGGGGACGGAACGCTGGGGTGGAGCGCGTACGCACCCTACGACGCGATCCTCGTCGCCGCCGGCGGCCCTGCCGTCCCGCCGCCGCTCGTCGAGCAGCTCGCGCCCGAGGGCAGGATCCTGATCCCGCTGGGGAAACGGGGCGCCCAGGTCCTCACCCTGGTCGAGCGGACCGGGAGCGAGGGAGCGCACGCCGGCGCGTTGCGCCACACGCCCCTGGGTAGCGCGCGATTCGTTCCTCTGGTGGGAGAGCACGGTTTCGATGCTTGAATCGTTCATCAGCTGGCTGCTGAACCTTTTCCGCGGCATGGGATACCCGGGGATCATCGCCCTCATGGCGGTCGAGTCGTCGATCCTGCCGTTGCCGAGCGAGCTCGTGATGCCCCCGGCGGGCTACCTCGCCGCGAAGGGCGAGATGAGCGTGGTCCTCGCCGTGGCGTGTGGCGTGCTCGGCAGCGTTCTCGGAGCGCTCGCCAACTACGGGCTCGCGCGCTGGCTGGGCCGGGCATTTTTTCTGCGCCTGGGGAAATACGTGCTCATCACCGAGAAGGGGCTCGATCGATCGGAGCGCTACTTCGCCGCGCATGGCGAAATCAGCACCTTCCTGGGTCGCATGCTTCCCGTGGTGCGTCACCTGATCTCGATTCCCGCGGGGATCGCGAGAATGCACCTCGGCAGGTTCGTGGTCTTCACCGGGCTCGGTGCACTCCTGTGGTGCAGCATTCTGACGGGTATCGGTTGGTTCATCGGGACCCGGGAAGATGTCATCCTCGAGGTGCTGAACCGAGAGGCGCAGCGGTACGCTGGGCGCGTCATCCTGCTGCTGCTCCCGATCCTGGCGCTGATCACGGCGGTCTACATCTGGTGGCACCGCCGCCGGGCGGGGGCGGGGACCGCGCAGCGACGCCAGGAGTAGTCCACAATGGCCGCCAAACGCTTCCTGGTTCACGGGCAGGTTCAGGGCGTGGGATTCCGCTGGTTCGTCGGGCGCCACGCCGAGCGGCTCAACCTCCGCGGGTTTGCCCGCAACGTGCACGACGGCTCGGTGGAAGTGGTCGCCGCGGGCTCCGAAGCGGCACTGGCGCAACTGGGGCAGGTGCTCGCCAAGGGGCCGGCTACCGCGCGCGTCGAGCGTGTGGACGCCAGTGACTTTCCACATGAAGAGACGCTTCCGAACGACTTTGACATCAGGTAGTTGGAGGAGCCACCGGTGAGCCAGGCGACCGCGGTGCCCGAAATCTATGGAGCGATCCGCGACATCCCCGATTTTCCCAAACCGGGGATCCTGTTCAAGGATATCACGCCCCTCCTCCTCGACGCCGCGTTATTCCGTCGCGCTATCGACCTCATGGCGGCGCCGTTCCGTGCGTCCGGTGTAACGCGCGTCGTGTCGATCGAATCACGGGGCTTTCTCTTGGGCGCCCCGATCGCCCTCGCGATCGAGGCGGGACTGGTGCCGATCCGGAAACCCGGCAAGCTGCCCGCCGCGCGGGGGAGGGTCGAGTACGAATTGGAGTATGGCACCGACGCCCTGGAGATGCACCGCGACGCGGTGAGCGGCCGCGACCGCGTGTTAATTGTGGACGACGTCCTCGCGACAGGCGGAACCGCCCAGGCGGCGGCGAAACTGGTGCGCAACCACGGCGCACAGGTCGTCGGGTTCACGTTTCTCATCGAGCTGGACTTTCTCAAGGGTCGCGAGCGGCTCAAGAACGAGCGGATCGAGGCCTTGCTGCACTACGCGTAACCTCGCTACATTACGAGGCTTAGGCCCCTGTAGCTCAGGTGGATAGAGCAGCGGTTTCCTAAACCGTTGGCCGGGTGTTCGAGTCACCCCAGGGGCACGATGAAGCAGGTTTGGGAGGTTGTGGAGGTTCTGGAGCATGGGGCGGTTGTCCCTTCGCTCCTAGGGCCTCCCGAACCTCCCCAACCTCCACAACCTCCACAACGGGTTTTCATGGCAACAACAGTCACAACTGCAGGCCGCCCCGCCGATCGGGAGTCGACCGCTTGGACTGGGCTCGTGGAATGGGTCAAGGCCCACAAGCGTTGGTCGGCATACGCCGGGGTCATACTCCTGATCGCCGCCGGACTCTTCGGATGGAGTCTGTTATCGTCGAGGACGGCGGAGCGCAGCGCGAGTCGGCAGCTCGAGCAAGGTCGTCTCGCCCTCGATTCGAAGAACTACCCACTCGCGGCCAGCGTCCTTTCGCAAGTTGTGGAGAACTATTCTGGGACACGTGCGGCCGACGAGGGAATCATCCTCTTGGCGCAGGTCCGGCTCGCCCAGGGTCAAACCCAGCAAGCCATCGACGTCCTCCAGCGGTACGCACCGAAGGCCGACAAGCCGTTTCGGGCCCAGTCCTACGGCCTCCTGGGTGCGGCGTACGAGAACGCGGCGCGGCCCAAGGACGCGGCCGGAGCATATCAGTTGGCAGCGGAGGAAGCCCCGTATCCGTTTCTGCGGGCGCAGTTCCTATCGGACGTTGGACGCGCGTGGCTGGCAGCGGGCGACACGGCGAAGGCTCTCGTGGCGTACCAGACCATCGCTCAGAAGCTCGACTCGACGAGCGCCGCTGGGGAAGCGAACGTGCGTATTGGGGAGCTGACCAAGCGAGTGTCAACTGGGCGAAAATAAGGGTCTTCTGCGGTACCACACTTCGTATAAGAAATGTTATGTTAAGTAAATCGACATGGAAATGTGGAGAAGCCCCTCAGTTAATCACACCCCGCACCACGAGCCTCGCCTCCCCGCCCAGCCACACATCGTCGTAGAGCTCGGCCGACGCCTTCCGGACTCGCACTTCGAGCCGTCTTCCGCTCCTGGTCCAGAACGTGAGCGGCGGCATCGCCAGGTTCCATTCAGCCAGCGCGCAAGCGGCCGCCACGGCCCCCGTGCCGCACGCCAGCGTCTCGTCCTCGATGCCGCGCTCGTACGTGCGCATGCGCCATTCCGACGTCCGCGGGCCGGCTGAGATGAAGTTGACGTTCGCGCCCGCGGGTCCGAGCGCCTGGTCGCACCGGAGGGCCTTGCCGCGCGCCATAACGTCGATCAGGTCCACGTCGTCCACGAGGACCACCAGGTGTGGCACGCCGACGGTTCCGAGCACCGCCTGCCGCTCGCCGGGCGCGGTTGCGAGCCCGTCCACGGGTGCCGGCACCTTGACCGGAGCGAGATGCAGCTCGGCGCGTTCCTCCGGCCCTTGGCCGTCGCAGCGGCTGGCGTAGGTGCCGGCGTCCGTCTCCAGAACCATCTGCGTGGCGCGGGCGAGCCCCAGGCGCGCGGCGAGGCGGGTGGTACACAGGGCCGCGTTCCCGCACATCGCGGCGCGGGAGCCGTCCGAATTGAAGTAGATCATGCGCACGGCATCGGCCCCGGATCCAGGGCCGACGAATACGAGACCGTCGGCCCCAACCCCCGTCCCCCGGGCGCATACTGCGCGGATGTCTTGCGCGGACCAGTCGGCGGGAGGGGTGTGGCGGGCATCCACCATGACGAAGTCGTTCCCCGACCCCGTCATCTTGTAGATCGTCGTGCCGACTAGATGCGGCCGAACCAGGCCATCAGTCTGAGCCGCGGCACCATCCACACCGCTTCTCGCACGATCGCCCGGTTCATCTTGCTTTGCCCCTCGGTTCGGTCGACGAACACGATCGGGATTTCCTTCAGCGTGAACCCTTTGCGCCATGCCCTCACACTCATTTCGATTTGAAAGGCATACCCGTTCGAGCGGACCCGCGACAGGTCAATCGCCTCGAGCACGGTCCTCCGAAAGCACTTGAACCCCCCAGTCAGGTCCCAGATCCTGAGCCCGGTCAGCCAGCGTGCGTAGATATTCGCACAATACGATAGCACCAGCCGCCCCATCGGCCAGTTGACGACCGTCACCTTCCCGTTCAGGTAGCGTGAGCCGAGCACGAGGTCAGCCCGGCAAATCGTGCTGAGAAAGTCCTTTAGGTGGACCGGGTCGTGGGAAAAGTCGGCATCCATCTCGAAGATATAGTCGTATCCCCGGTCGAGCGCCCAGCGGAAGCCGGTCAGATACGCCGTGCCGAGCCCCAGTTTGCCGTCCCGGTGCAGGACGTGCAGCCGTGGCTCTTTGGTCGCTACCGCGTCGGCCAGCAGCCCCGTGCCGTCCGGAGAATTGTCGTCGACGAGGAGGATTTCGAGACGCGGATCCTGGGCCAACACCTGGGGCACGAGGTGCGGGATGTTCCCCACCTCGTTGTACGTGGGAACCACGACAAGGGCTCGCTCACCCATGGAGAGGGTGGGCGCGGCGCGCCACCGTCGCTAACAGACCGAGGAGCAGCAATCCCAGCGAGACGAGCGTGATCACCCTGCCCCGCTCGTACAGCTCGGAGCGGAACGATAGCTCTACCACCTTCGCGGCCGCGGGGACGGCGACCGTGATGAGGCTGTAGTCGCCCCGGAGCACCAGAGACGGTCGGCCGTCGACGGTGGCCCGCCAGTCGGGATACCAGTTCTCGGCGATCAGCACGTAGCTCGCCGCGGGAGGAGGCGGATCGAGGGTCACCGTCATTCGTCCGGGTTGCCACGCGGTCACGGCGGCTCGCGCCGGGCTGGGCGGGGGCATCTGCTTCAGCGGCTCGGGGGCCACCGGCTGATCGTTGCTGAAGAGCACGATCCGCGAGTAGTCCATGCGCGGGTCCACCAGCGTCGGAATGATCGCGGCCGAGTCGGCCTTGACCGCGCCCGGCACCACCCGCGCGTACGGGGCCGGCGTGATGCGCTCGAACAGACGGGCCCTTCCCGCCTCGCCGTTCAGAATCGGCACGGTGTCGAGGATGCGGCGAAAGCCGGGAATGGAGTCGATGCTGCCGGCTGCGGCGGGCGTGATCGCATAGCGGACCGCCAGCAGATCCCAGAGCGGCAGAAAGCCGAGGTTCTTCCACTCGCTCTGGCCACCGAGCAGCTCGTCATAGTACCGGAGCTCGTTGCCGTGGTACCCCAGGACCTGCGGAACATCGAATGTGGCGAGAACCGAGCCGCGGTAGGTGGGGCCGAGGTCGATCACGCGGTACGGGAGGGGCGTCGCAGCGACACGATCGACCAGCGGGTCGCGGGCGTACGGCCTCATGTAACTCCAGAACGGGCGTGCATTGAGCCAGAGGTCGGTGCCGACGATGAGCACTAACGCGAGCGCCTGGAGCCGCGGTGTGAGGCGGTCCGCGCCGTAGCCGAGGACGAGGGCGACGGCCGCGAGGGCGAGGCCGCTCGACGCCGCCCCCCAAAGGATGGCGGGCCCGTCGGCGGCCGCGGCGGCCACGGCGTTCCGTCCCGTGATGGCCTGGATGCCGGACGCGAAGCCTTCCGCGAGCTGGCCGAATGCGCCGGTGATGCCGAGCAGCGTGACCACGGCGCCGACGATCAACGCCACGGTCATCCCGCGCCGGTTCCTGGTCGCGAGCGCGCGATCGACGCCGAGGGCGGCGAACAGCGCCGTGACGAACGCGACCACGAAGAACGCCATGCCGGGCGCGCGAGTCTTCTTGACCAGCGGCATGAGCGCCCACCACAGCGTGTAGAACGGCGTGGCGGCGCCGAGGCTGATCAACAGGAACAAGAGGCCGATTCCGCCGATCCAGAGCACCAGCCGCCGGCGCTCCCGCGCCGTCGCGCCGAGCACGGCCAGGGCCACCACGGGCAGGCCGAGGTACTCCGAGTGCAGCTTGATGGGATTCGCGCCCCAGTACGTGCCGTTGGGGGTCCAGCCGACGAAGTTCTTGATGAAGAACTCGGGCACGTGGCTCCACGGAATCGCGTACGACGTCGATCCCTCGAACCCATGAAAACCCTGGGCGCGTGGGGAGTACGGGATGTACTCGAAGAACGGCAGGATCTGAATCGCGGCGACCCCGAACCCGATGAGGACGGCGGCGAGCGCCATCCCGAGCCGGAGCGCCCGCTCCCCTCCCCTGCTGTCGCCAGTCTCCTCGAACGAGAGGTAGAGCGCGAACAAACCCGCGACGATGAGTGAGTAATAGGCGAGCTGAAAGTGACCGAGCAGCGTGAGCGCCGTCGCCACACCGAGCAGCGGGTAACCCACCCAGCGCCGGTCGCGGAGCGCCAGCACCAGCGCGAGGAGCATGAGCGGGAGCATGGCCGAGGCGAACAGTTTGCCGTCGTGCCCCGGCGACGGATACGACGCGATCAGCCCCGACAGCTCGTAGGCCAGCCCGCCGATCACGGATCCGATCCACCCGACGCCCAGCCGGCGGAGCAGCAGATAGGTGAACAGGCCGGCGAGGATGTAATGCACGAAGAAACTCAGGTTGCCGGCGGTCGTGACGGGCACGATGAAGCGCAACAACCAGGTCGGGTAGAACATGTCTCCGTGCCCCGCGGCGACGAACGGAAGACCGCCGAACACTTCGGGGTCCCAGAGTGGGAGATGCCCCAGCCGCTTGTACCACTCGGTGCCCCACGTATGGAACGGCACGCCCGAGATGAACTGGTCGCTCCAGGAGCTGGCGAGCCACATGCCACGGAGCATCGGCAGCGATAGGAGGACCGTCCACAGCGTGAACGCCGCCGTCGCCCACAGTCCGGGATGTGTGGGCTCGAACGGAACGGCGGGCGGAGCCGGAGCCGCCGGCGTCATCAGAGCGCGGTCGCTCAAGGTGACTCCTGCCGGCGATGTCGGAGCGGGAGGGTCGCGAGGGCCGCCGCGGCCTCCATGATCGTGAGGAGAATCCGTGACGCCACGCTCAACGCGACGGCCGGGCCGCTGCCTATGAACGGAGCGAGGAGCCCGATGAGCACGAGCTCCCGAACCCCGACCCCGCCGGGAGCGAACAGGGCCAGCAGCCCGAGGATGTAGCCCAGCGTGAACGCCCCGACCGCGGTGCCGAGCGGAAGCGAAGCGTCATGGAGGAGTCCCCGGGAGAGCATCCACAGAGCGGCTCCGTACGTGCCCCAGCTCAGGACCGTGAGGACAGTACTCGCGAGCACAGCAGAGAGGCTGAGCGGCTCGAGCGGATTGATCGCGTTGACCAGGCGGCTGAGCCACCGGGCCGCCGGGCGCCACGCGAGCACGGCGATCGGGGCCAATGCCGCCAGCCCGGCCAGGAGCAGACGCAGAGGTGGAGCGGCGTTCGGCGTGACGGCCGCGACCACGGCTGCGCCGCTGCCGAGGGATACGGCCTGGATGACCACGGCGGACGCGGCCGCCGGGGCCGCGCGCACGCCGGCCTGCTGCGCGAGCACGAGCAATCCGGCCACGCTCCACACTTTTCCCGGGACATAGCGCCCGAGGTTGGCAAGCGTCCAGATGCGGGCGGCGGGGCCGAAGGCGAGACGTTGGCCCCAGCCGGCGAGGATGCGGCGCCACGACTCTATCTGCATCACGTACGTGACACAGACCGTGGCCACGGCGGCGACGATCCACCCCGGTGCGAGTGTGAGCGCGACGTGGAGCGAGCGGAACTCACTCCAATTGCGCGCGATGGAGCGAGCCACGAAGGCCACGACCGCCAAGGTGATGAGGCCCTGGACGGCCCAGAGCCAGCGCCGGCGGGGGGAGCTCGGGGGGCTCGGGGGGCGCGGGGGGCTCGCGGTGGGTGGAAGGGTCAGCGCGATGCTCAGGTCTTGACGAACTTGTAGACCACGGACCGCGCCAGCAGCCAGGGCGCCGGAATGGGAGGGTAGAAGTAGGTGCCGCCCCAGTCCTCGAGTCGGAAGCCGTTCATCTCCCCCAGCCGCGAGATCGTCTGTCGCGTCCAGCTGTAGACGTGCCCCCACTTGTCGGGCACGTGAAAGAGATTCCAGATGATCTCCTTCACGTGGTAGGGATTCGGCACCGACACGACCCACAGACCGCCGGGGCGAAGTACGCGGTGGATCTCGCCGGCGGTGTTGTAAGCCGTCGGGGTATGCTCGAGGACCTCGATCATGAACACGTAGTCGAACGACGCGTCGGGGAACGGCAGCCCGGACGTGATGTCGTGGATCAGGATGTCCGGGCCGGCAAACTCGGGGGCGATGTCGAGGCCCTGGTACTTGATGTCGGGCGGCAGGTAGTGTCGGAGGTCGCCATCGCGAGAGCCGATGTCGAGCACCGCGCTCCCAGAGCGAACCTGTGCGAGCTTCGTCGCTTTGCGGTACCGCATCCGCTCTTCGCCGGCGTTGCGCCAGTGGTAGCGGGCACTGTAGAACTGCGCGAGCTCCGGGGAGGAGGGTGCGATCCTGGCGCACATCGGCCGGTGGTTTGCCTCAGCGTGAACGAATGGTGTTGGGACCAGACTACCAAGCAGCCCGAAAGATACGACCGCCGAAAACCCGCGGAAAGGCCGCGGCGCCGAGGGGGTTTGCCCTGGTTCAACCGGCCGCTATAGTACGGGCCTGATGCGCATCCTTCACGTCGTCACGGCGTTTCCGCGCTTCCCGAACGATATCATCGCACCTTGGCTCGTGGAGCTGCTCAAGCGGTTCCAGGCCGCGGGCCACGAGGTAGAAGTGTTTGCGCCGGCGTACCGGGGCGGCGGGAATCGCGAAGTCGACGGCATACCGCTGCATCGTTTCCGTTATTTCCCCGCCCGATGGGAAGACCTGACGCACGACCAGGGGACACCGGACCGCGTCCGCCGCTCGCTGCGCTATAAGATCATGCCACTCTTCTACGCCGTCGGTGGAATGCTCGCGATATGGCGGCTGTGCCGGCGACGGTCGTATGACATCGTCCACGTTCATTGGCCCGTGCCGCACGCGCTGTTCGGATGGGCCGCGCGGAGGGCGTGCGGCGCGGCGATGGTCACGTTGTGGTATGGCGTGGAGCTGCGCTGGGTGAAGAGTCGCCTGCCCTGGCTCAAAGCGTTTCTCCGGTGGGCGCTCAAGACATCCGACCAGGTGGTAGCGATCTCTTCCGCGACCGCCCGGGAGATTGCCGAGCTCGGACACAAGCCGGTACGGGTGATACCGTATGCCGTGGGATTCGCCGCGGCCCCTCCCCCGGCCGACCTTCCAACCCGGCGCAGCCGGGCAGCGGGTGAGCCGTTCGTCGTGCTGTTCGTCGGCAACCTGATCGAGCGTAAGGGGGTGCGCTACCTCATCGACGCGGTGCACCGCCTCTCGCGTCGGGTGCCGACGCGGCTATTGATCCTCGGTAAAGGAGAAGGAGTCGAGCGGTCCCGACTCGAGGAGCAGGTGAAAAGCCTGGGGCTGGAGGATCGCGTCGAGATGCCGGGACGCGTCCCCGAGCCGCAGTTGCACCGGGCTTTCGCGCGCGCCCACGTGCTGGTCCTGCCGTCAATCGTGGACGCGCGGGGCGACACGGAAGGCCTCGGCGTCGTCCTCCTGGAAGCGATGAGCTATCGCCTTCCGGTGATCGCGAGCAACGTCGGCGGCATCACGGACATCGTCGCCGACGGGAAGACGGGCCTGCTGGTGCCGCCAGCGGACCCCGCGGCGCTCGCCGGCGCGCTCGAACGGCTGGCGACGGACACAGCGCTCGCCGAGCAGCTCGCCGAAGCGGGGCGTCAATACGTCGAGGAGCATTTCAGCTGGCCCGCGATCCTCGAGGAATGGCAGTCGTGCTACGCCGCGGCGGTGGCGGCGGGGGGAAAAGGACGCGTGGGCAGCGGCGCGCGCGCGGCGGTCAGCGGTTGACGGTCGCGATCACTCGGTGGCCGGGATCTTCCAGGGCGAGCGGCTGCGCCGCCGTCGGGGGCACGCCGGCGTGAGCCTCCAAACGCCCATCGGGTGAGAGGCGCCGCACGCGCAGGCTCCGGCGTGCCGCGCGCCACTCGACCATCGTACGCAACGGTCCGAGAAACGGGTCCTGCGCCACGATGCGGCTCAGCAGGGAGCGAAAGCCCTCAGGCGCGCCTGGGTACCCGAGCGGCGGGCTCAGGTTGGGGTGCCACACGCCTACCCACAGGCCCTCGACCTGGCGGCACGCCTCGGCCAGCGCGGAGCCGTCGGCGACCCAGGCGGCCGGGTCCTCCACACCCGCGTACTTGCTCAACGTGCGATCCATCCAGCAAAAGGGCGCCTCGTCGAGGCCGATCGACCGCTCGGTCGACGCGTCCCAGAGCGGCATCACATCGGCCACTCCCGCCCGGAACCCGTTGCGATCGAAGAATCCGCACGTCGAATCGTACCGGAAGCCGGCGGCGGTCATGCCCTGGCGGGTGGCGCCGGCGCGCATGCGGAGAAAGTGCTGCCGCACGCCGGGCACCGGCTGGCCGATCAGGCGTTCGAGCCGCCCGCGTTGCTCTTGAAAAAGCTGTGGCCGATCCGCGGTCGCAAAGCTCCCGTGGAGGCCGACCTCAGAGCCCCGCTCGGTGAGCGCATGCAATATCGCTTGCGTCGCTCGGGACTCGGGTCGGTACGTGAGATCTCCCGCTCGCATGGTGGCGAGCGTGGGCGTGCCGCAGAGGACGAACCAGGTGGAGACGATGCCGTGAGCACGCTCGTCGTCCAGCACGCGGCGCACCGCGCGGGCGACCGGATCACGCCCGATTGCCGACACGGCGGCAAGCGCTGTACGCCCGAGGCGTCGCACCTCTCCTTTTCGAGCGAGCTCGGCGACGCGGAGGAGCGTGAAAGCCGGCCAGTAGGCCACGATGTCGAGGTCGTGGGTGAAGGCCACCGCCCATCGCTTGCCCTTCGGCCAAGGGGTCGCAAGCGCGACGGGCCGGCGACCCGCGCTCGCGATCACCGCAGCGCGCAGCCGCGTGGCGGCCCGCGAGACGACGGGATCGGCGGCAAGACCGGCCTGGACTACTTCGTTCTCGCGTGACGGGACGCGATCGTAACGATCGCGCGACGTGGTGCCCCGCTCCGCCGCGGCCGTGGCGACTTGGCCGAGGCGGCGCAGGACCGCGCGCGGCACCGACACCGTCCCGTCCCCACGCTCCAGGTACCAATCGCGGGCCATGCACGCTCGCAGATCGGAAGCGCCCGCGTCACGCTCGGCGAGGAGCAAGCGCACGACGTCGCCGGACGGATCGTCCACCGGCGGAATGCGGGCGAGATCGATGAGCAGGTCGAGGGCGTAGCGCTCGATACCGGTGAGGCTTTCTTGCGGGGGCAGTCGGATCACGAGTGCACGCAATATAATAGCCGCCGCTTCTCGCGGCCTTTATCTTACGCCGGACCACACCCGCCCCTCGGAGCGTTTCCGCGATGGCTCAGCAGCTCGTCCCAAAGGACCGAATTCCGTGGCGTCACCTCGCGCTCTTCGGTTGGCTGCCGAGCCCGCTGAAGGTGTTCGCCTACCGTGTCCTGCTTGGGTACCGTATCGGCCGCGGTGTGCGCTTCAGCTTCGGGGGCATCGTGGTCGGGAAATCGGTGGAGATTGGGGACCACGTCGAGATCGGGTTCCTGGCGGTCGTGCAAGGGAAGACTATCAAGATCGGTCGCTACTCGAGCGTCGGGATGATGAGCTACTTGTCCTGCGAGGCGATCGAGATGGGCGAGGATGCGAAGATTCGCGAACAGGTGTACGTGGGCGGTCCGCAGCTCCCCGAGTCGCGCTTCGCGTTGGGCAGCCGCACGATCATCCTGCAGCTCACCTCCATCAATCCGACCAAGCCCGTGATCATCGGCGACGACACCGGCATCGGAGGCCACTGCCTGATCTTCACGCACGGGGCGTGGCTCAGCGCGCTCGATGGCTATCCCGTCAATTATGAGCCGGTAACGCTCGGCAAGAGCGTGTGGCTGCCCTGGCGGGTTTTCGTCATGCCCGGTAGTACAATCGGCGACGGCACCGTGATCGGCGCGAACTCGCTCGTGTCCGGGGCCATCCCGGCGAACAGCCTGGCGGTGGGGTCGCCCGCGAAGGTCATCCGGTCCGCCCCGGAGTTCCCCCGCCGGTTGAGCGAGAACGAGCGGGCCGCTCTGGTTCAGACCATCATGGCCGAGTTCGATCGCTACGTGTGTTACAGCGGCGTGACGGTGGACGAGCAGGGGCCCTTCCGAGCGTACCGATTCGGGCGCAAGGCGTGGCGCCTGTTGTGGCTACGTGGCGCGGCCCTCGGCTCTGTGAAGCGAGGGGACACCGTGCTCACCGAAGCCGCGTTGCCGCAGGAAATGCTGGCCCAGCTGCGGGACGAGGGCGTGTACTGGCTCGATCTCGGGGGCCGGACGCGAAGTCGGGAAGGCTCGCCCCTTACGGAAGAGCTCGCGTTGTATCTCGGTCGTTACGGTGTGCGGCTCGTGCGGGACGCTTAACGCTAGGCCCGCCCTGTACCGTCTCCTGAGTCGCGGCTGCGTATCTGATCCATCTCTCGCCGCAGCACCCGGACCTCTTCCCGCATACCCGCGAGCATCTCGCCCACGAAGCCGAAGCCGAACAGGATCAGACCCGCGAGCACGAGGAGCAGCACGAGGTATAGAAACGCCCGATTGCCCTGGTGAAGCGCGTAGCGCTCGATCAGCGCGTAGACAGCCACCAGGAAACCGAGGAAGATGAGGATGGCACCGGGGACGCCAAAGAACAGCATCGGCTTGCGGCCGAATCGCAGCTGAAACCACACCGACATGAGATCGAGCACTCCGACGGGGATACGGCCGATGCCGAACTTCGACCTGCCGGCACGCCGTGGCTCGACCGGAACGGGGCGCGCGGCGACGCGGAAGCCCTGCGTCGCCGCGATGACCACCATGAAGCGATGCCAGTCCGGGCGCGTGGTGAGGCCGTCCATGACCTCCCGCCGATAGGCTTTGACCGAGTTCAAGTCGGTGACCCGCACGCCGAATAGCCAGCGACACAGCCCATTGTATACCCACGAGACGAACCGCTTTTCGTAGTGGCCTTGCTTGGTGCCGGTGACGATGTCGGCCGAGTCGTCAAGGATGGGCTGCACGAGCCCGGGAATGTCGCTCGGCCGGTATTGGAGATCCGCGGGATAGAACACGAGGACTCTGCCACGGGCGGCGTCGGCGCCGGACGCCAGGGCGTCAGCGATGCCGCGTTGGCTCCGATGGGTCACGACCCGCACGAACGGATGCTTGGCGGAGAGATCGCGCAGCGTCTCCGCGGTGCCGTCGTGGCTGCCGTCGTCGATTACGACGATCTCGCAGGTGTACGGCAGCGGGAGGAGCGCCTCGCGCGCCTGGCGGACGAACTCGGGGAGATTCTCCGCCTCGTCCTTGGCGGGGACGAGGATGCTCACCTCGGGCGTTGCCGCGCCGGTGACGAGGCTCACAGGCGCTTTCGCATGCGGGCCGGCAGGATGCTCAGCTGGTCGCGATACTTGGCTACCGTCCGGCGCGCGATCTTGACGCCCTTCTGGGCGAACATCTCGACGATCTGCTGGTCGGTGAGGGGATTCTTGGGGTCCTCGTCCGATACCATCTTCTGAATCTGGGCGCGGATAGCGCGGGCGCTGGCGTCCTCGCCGGTGGTGGTTGAGAGCCCGCTCGAGAAGAAGAACTTGAGCGGCAGGAGGCCCCGGGGCGTCTGGACGTATTTCTCGTTCGTCACGCGGCTGACCGTGCTCTCGTGCATGTTGATGACGTCGGCCACTTCGCGCAGGGTGAGCGGCTTGAGGTATTCGACGCCCTTCTCGAAGAACTCGCGCTGCCGGTCGACGATGAAGTTCATGACCTTCAGCATGGTCTGGCGCCGCTGCTCGATGGCCTGAATCATCCAGTGCGCGCTGTTCATCCGCTGGTTGATGAAGTCTTTGTTCTCGCCCTGGAACTTCTTCTTGTCCCGCGCGATGTCCTGATAGGTCTTGGAGATGCGCAGCCGCGGCAACCCTGAGTCGTTCAGGAAGACCTTGTACTCGCCGTCGATCTTCTCGACCACCAGATCCGGAATGATGTACGCCTCGTTCGCGGACGAATGCTGCAACCCAGGCTTGGGATCGAGCTTGGCCAGGTCGTCCGCCACCTTCTGCACCTCCGCCGCGTCGAGTCCGAAGCGCTTGCCGAGGTCGCTCCAGCGGTGGGCCTTGAGGTCGTCGAACGCTTCGCGCACCAGCCGGTACGCGAGCGTATCGGTCTCTCCCCGCGCCTCGAGCTGCAGCAGGAGGCACTCGCGCAGGTTGCGGGCACCGACCCCGGGGGGGTCGAGCTTCTGGACGATGCGGAGCATCTCCTCGGCCTCGGCCAGCGTGAACAGCGGGGGTTGGATGTCTTGCTCCGACTCGACCGCGTGCTCCTCGAGCAGCTGATTCGCACCCTTGACGATCTCATCGAGCGTGGCGCCGAGGTAGCCGTCTTCCGCGATGTTTCCGATGAACTCCTCGGCGAGCAGCTGCTGGCGAGGGGTAAGATCCAGCAGCCGCACCTGCTCACGCAGGTGATCGGACAGGTCCTTCGTCTCGACCGGCACGGGCTCGACGTACTCGCGGGCCTCGCTCATGTCGCGCGGCGGCGCGCTCGAGTCCGTGCCGTCGTCGAGCAGGATGTCCTCCCAGTCGGGCTCGTCGTTCTTCTCCGCCTCTTTCGCATCCTCCTTCGCTTCCTCCGCGAGCGGAACCTCGGTCTCGTCCTCGGGCTCCAGCAGCTCGAGGAACGGGTTGCCGAGCAACTCCTGCTTCAGGTGCTGCTGCAGGTCGAGCAGCGGCATGTACAGGAGATCCATCGCCTGGTACAGCCGCGGATTGATCCGGAGCTGCTGCGACAGCGCGGCGTGCTGCTGGAGGCCCGTTTTCATACCGGCTGCGGCTGCGCGAGACGGGCCCGGAGACGGGCCGTCAGGGTGGGTCCGAGGTAGAGATTGGCGACGCGGTCGTCGAACACCAGCTCTCGCACGGTGCCGGCGACCTGGACCTTGCCCTCGAACAAGATGTAGGCGCGATCCACGATGTCGAGCGTCTGCTCCACGTTGTGATCCGTGATCAGCACGCCGATGCCGCGGTGCCGAAGCCCGGCCACGATGGTCTGGATGTCGTGCACCGCGATCGGATCCACGCCGGCGAACGGCTCGTCGAGCAGCATGAACTTCGGCTCGGTGACGAGCGCACGCGTGATCTCGAGACGGCGCCGCTCGCCTCCCGACAGCTGGAAGCCCTTCTGCCGCCGCAGATGCTTGATCGCCAGCTCGTCGAGCAAGCGCTCCAGTCGCTCCGCGCGCTCACCGTCGGCGAGCGGCAGGGTCTCGAGAATCGCCCGGACGTTCTCCTCCACGGTCAGCTTGCGGAACACCGACGGCTCCTGCGCCAGGTAGCCGATTCCCATCCGCGCGCGGCGGTACATCGGCTCATCGGTGATGTCCCGGCCATCGAATCCGATCCGCCCGCCGTCGGGTCGCACCAGGCCCGTGATCATGTAGAAGGTCGTGGTCTTGCCGGCGCCGTTCGGCCCTAACAGACCCACGATCTCGCCCTGCTCGAGCTGCACGCTCACGTCGTTTACGACCGGGCGGCCCTTGTAGACCTTGACGAGCCCGCGCGCCTCCAGGCGACTGCCACCCGTGACGACCGGATGCTCGCCGCTCACCGCCTCCGCGCGCGCGACCGCACGCTCCGCCGCCTCGAGGAGCCGGTCCGCGATGTCCGCGCGATCGGCGAGCACTTCGGCCCACATGTCCCCCGTGAAGGTGATCGGCGTGCCCTCGGACAACACGCCCACCGGGTACTCGACGATCTTCAGGAGGGCGAGTCGGGGCAGCACCGAGCTGCGTAGCGTCGCCCGGAACTGCTCGACCGACAATGCCCCCAGCTCGGGCAGGCCGCCCCCCGCCCCTCTCGAGCGCGCCCGGAGCTTCAAGAATTCCTCCCGGTAGGCGATCGCGAGCTCGCCGAGCGACGCCCCGCCCCGCCCGTCCGCGACGCGGGCGAGGGCGGCAGCGGCGAGCGGGAGCGAGGAGTCCCGCGCCGCCATCAGATCGGCCACACGATGGGGTGAGATCGGTGCGGTCATCGGTTGGGAGGGGTCGGAGTCGGATGCTTCGTGGTATCGGGCGCCGGCGGCCGGTGCTCGAGCTGGACGCCGTCGGCGTGTCCGGTCACCGTCACGGTGTCGACCTTGTCCCGCTTCAGGACGACGCGGATGACCGTGCCACGAGAATAATTGATCGACGGACCGGCCGTGTCGTGCTCGCTCTGGACGTGCGTAAGCGCGCGGGCGTTGTTTCGCGAAATGAGCTCGTGGAGCCTGGTCTTGGGCGCGCTCGCGGAGTCGGGAACCTGCGTCCATCGGGCGATGAGCGAATCGCCGGCGATCCAATCCACGTCGGCGTTCTTGGTCGAGTCCTTCTTCGAGGTCGAGAAGGCGTGCCCGAAGGCGCGAGCTTCCGTGAGCACTTCATCCGGAAGATCGAGTGCCAGCGAGTCGGCGCGAATCGTGGTCGTCGTCGACACGGCGCGTGACCTCACAGAGTCCTTCGGACCCCAGGCGAAGGCGCGCTGCAGTTTACGGCGCTCGAGGCGGAGGTCGATGGTGTCGGCCGTCAGCCGCCAATCCGACCCGGTCGCTACCCCTTCGCCGAGTGCTTTTACGCGTCGCAGCTCGCGGCCCGCCAGGCCCAGCTCGATGCGCGTTCCGGTGAGCTTGTACGGCCGGGCGCCCTTCCCTTCCATGGCCGGCTTGCCCACGAGCACCCCGAACCCGGTCGGCTGGTCGAGCTGCATCGAGTCACCCTGGGCGGCGAAGTCGCTGCGGTCGATCGTCACCCGGCCGCCTCCCCACATCTTGTCGTTGCCCTTGAAGCGCACGCGATCGGCCACGATGATGTACGGCTCCCCCGAATCGGCCGTCGCATGGTAGTCGATGGTGGGGCGACCCGAGCTGTACATCTCGATCGTGTCGCGAATACCGGGCGCGGCACGGTAGTACGTCAGATTGGGGCCGCGCAGCACGGTCCCGGTGGTGCGGTTCACTGCCACCACGTTGCGGTGGGCCTCGAGTCGCTCCTGAGCGAGGTAGTACGTTGCCGTCGTCGCGTCCAGGGTGAGCGTCGTGTCGCGGATGTGGACGATGTTACGCTGGCCGATCATATCGAACCGCTTGACGCCCGCGAACCAGGCGACGCTGTCGGCGGACAGCGTCGTGCTCGTGCCCTCGCAGTGCGCCAGCACGCCACCGCCGGCGAACACATTCGTTTCCTTAGCCCGCACCTCGACCCGCTGCCCCTGCCGGCCCACGGAATCGACCAAGACCTTGCACGGCCGGCCGCGTGTCGTGTCCGCTGGTGCCGCGGGTTGCTGGTAGAGGGTGACGACAAGCACTGTGGCCATCATTGGTTCGGCAGGGTGAACGTGCCGCCCCTTCCAACAGGCTTGATCACCGTCACGACCTTGAAGTCCGGATCGGACGTGAACCCCTGCCCGATGATGTGCTGCCCACCCGGCTCGTCGAAGACGAATATTTGGTCCGAACTGACTTGGCTTCTCGACTGACTGTAGCGAATCACCGCCGTCCGTAAGGTCGCGCTGTCGGTGCGCACGACGACCACGTGCCCGCGCGCTTCCATGTCGCCGGTCTGCCAGTGATACGTCCCCTCGAGCGACGTGAGGGTCGAGGTCTGGGCTCCCCGCTGGTCGAAGAACGTGATATGGACGTTCCGCAACTCGGCGGTTTGCGTGGGCGAATAGAAGTAGGCCGTGTCGGCCAGTACGTGCGCACGCTGGATGCCCTCGGCGGTCACGTAGTGCGACATGTTGAACAGCACCTGGTCGGCCGAATCGGCCGCCGTGACCACCGCGGTGGGCTTGATGCCGGTTTCGCAAGAAGAAACCACGACGGCGTAGAGGCAAAGTCCCACGATTTCCCTCGACGTAGTCCTGTTGTTCATGCTGCCCCCGCCTTCATCAAGTCGTGCAGATGCACCATCCCGACCACGCGCCGGCCGCCGTCCAGCACCGGCAGCGCCATGATACCGTGTTGCTCCATCACCTGAACCGCGGCGCCCGCCAGCACGTCCGGCGTGGTGGTTTTGGGGGTCCGGGTCATCACGTCGCCCACCGGGATGTCGAGAAACTGATCCGTCCGCTCCATGAGGCGGGTGAGATCGCCCGCGGTGACGACCCCCACGAGGCTCCCGGCGCCGTCCACTACCGCCACCGTGCCGCGTTTCTCGGCGAGGAGCACCACACACTCGCGCATCGGGCGCTCGGGACCGAGCGTGGGCACGTCGCGATCGAGCATCACGTCGGCGACGCGCAGCAACAGGTTTCGCCCGAGCGTGCCTCCGGGGTGGAGCGCCGCGAAGTCTTCGCGCCGGAACCCCTTGACCTCGAGGAGCGTCACCGCGAGGGCGTCGCCCAGGGCGAGCGCGGCCGTGGTGCTCGTGGTGGGGGCGAGCGTCTCGGCGCACGCCTCCTCCGCCACACTCGCATCGAGTGCCACGTCGCACTGACGAGCGATCACCGAATCGGGATCGCCGGTGAGCGCAATAATCGGTACACCCAGCCGCTTGAGTTGGCCCACGAGGCCGAACAGCTCGTCCGACGCGCCGCTCTTCGAGAGCAGGAGCGCCACGTCGTCACGGCCCACGAGGCCCAGGTCGCCATGCAGTGAGTCTACGGGGTGGAGGAACGAGGCGGGGGTTCCGGTGGAGGTGAACGTCGCCGCGATCTTGCGCGCGATCAGGCCCGACTTGCCGACGCCCGACACGATCAGACGCCCCTTGGCTGCAGCCAAGAGCTGCACCGCGGCGGCGAACGCGGGGCTCAGGCGCTCGGCGACGCGGTGGATCGCGGCGGCCTCGAGGGCCAGCACGCGCCGCCCACGGTCAACGAGGTCGGTGGGCTCCGTGCGGGGCATCGCCGCGCTCCACGAAGTACTTGGTGAGCAGGCCCTCCCATTCGCCGCGGGCCTGGAGGATCAGCTCGGCGACCTCGCGTACGGCTCCCTGGCCGCCCGGCACGCTCGTCACGACGCGCGCGGCCGCCTTCACTTCGGCGACTCCATTCCCGACCGCGATGGGCAGGCCCACGCGCGTCAAGAGCGGCAGATCCGCCAGATCGTCGCCCACGAAGGCACAGTCTTCCCATGTGAGGCCGCGACGAGCCAGGAGGGCCTCGAAGGCGGGGAGCTTCCGCGCCGTGGGGTCCTGAATCAGCTCGTCCACGCCGAGCTCCCGTGCGCGGAGGGCGGTGGCGGCGGATTCACGCCCCGAGACCCACACCACGGTCAGCCCGGCCGACCGGAGCATGCGCACGCCAATTCCGTCCTGGATGTGAAACCGCTTGAACTCGACGGGATGATCGCCGACCATGCCAATGTAGACCCCGTTGTCGGTCAGGACTCCGTCGACGTCGAGGCCGACGAGCTTCAGGCGGCGGGCCAGCGCGGCGTCGATCATCTGTGCGCCTCGACGGGCCGGGTCGCTCCCCTCCAGGGCACGCCCCTGACCGCCACTCCGCCCTTCCCCTCGGACGGCCCCGTCGGGGAACGACCCGGCCCGCCTGCGTCGCAGAGCGAGTCGAGTGCCCCGCTCCGCAGGGGGCGTCCGAGGGGAGTGGGGTGGCGGTTGTCAGGGGCGACCCCCGAGGAGCGGGGCGCTCGACCGCTCGCGTGGCTACGCACGGACGGCCTCCCTGGCCCGCTGCCAGATGTCGAGCGCGACGCTCACGATCCCGGTGAGCTCGTCGAGCGGCACCATGTTCGGTCCGTCGGAAGGGGCGTGATCGGGGTCAGGGTGGGTCTCGAGAAAGAATCCGTCGGCGCCTGCGGCGGCCGCGGCATACAAGAGCGGTGGAATGAATTCCCGCAGGCCGCCGCTCGAGCCGTCGGGTCCCTGACCCGGTTGCTGCACCGAGTGCGTGGCGTCGAACACGACCGGTACGCCGCACGCGGCGCGGAGGCGGGCGAAGTTCCGCATGTCGACCACCAGGTCGCCGTACCCGAAAAAGGTGCCTCGCTCGGTGACCGCGACCTCGGGTGCCCCGCCGGCGCGCACCTTGTCCACAGCCCCGGCCATCCCCTCGGGGGACATCCATTGGCCCTTCTTCACGTTCACGGACCGCCCGGCACGACCCGTCGCGACGAGCAGATCGGTCTGCCGGCACAGGAACGCGGGGATTTGCAGGACGTCCGCGATTTGGGCCGCGGCCGGCACGTGGCCGGCCTCGTGGACGTCGGTGAGGATCGGGAGGCCGGTAGCCGAGCGGACTCGCTCGAGGGCCTTGAGCCCGCGCTCGAGACCGGGGCCCCGCCCTGCCCCGATCCGCGACCGGTTCGCCTTGTCGTAGGACGCCTTGTAGATGACGTGCACGCCGAGCTTCGCCGCGAGCTCGCTCAGGGTCTCGCCGACTCGCAGGTTCAGGTCGTCGGTTTCGACGACGCAGGGCCCCGCGATGAGGAACGGGGACGCTCCTCCCCCGAAATGGGGCGCCATGTCAGTCGTGGTGGCCGGCGAGCTGGGACGGGGCGGGAGCGGGCCGCTCCTGCGCGGTGCGCGCGCCTTCTCTTGCCCGGTGCTGAGAGCGCGCCGCGCCGATGAAGCCCGCGAACAGCGGGTGCGGCCGGGTAGGCCGGGACTTGAGCTCCGGATGGAATTGGCAGCCGATGAACCAGGGGTGATCGGGAAGCTCGATCATCTCCACGAGCGAGCCGTCGGGCGACAGGCCGGAGCAGCGCATCCCGTACTCCGCGAGCACGTCGCGATAGGCGTTCGACACTTCGTAGCGGTGGCGATGGCGCTCGCTCACCTCGAGCGCTCCGTAGGCCTGGGCGACCCGGGAGCTGGGACGCAGCTTGCAGGGGTACGCGCCCAACCGCATGGTCCCGCCCAGCTCCTGGATGCCTTCCTGGGAGCGCATCAGGGCGATCACCGGGTTCTGGCACTCGGGTGCGAACTCGCTCGAGTTGGTGTCGGGGAGCTTGACCACGTCACGCGCGAACTCGATGATCGCTGTCTGCAAACCGAGGCAGATTCCGAAGAACGGCAGCTTGTTTTCTCGGGCCCAGCGGATCGCTTCGAGCATGCCTTCCACGCCCCGAACGCCGAACCCACCCGGAACCAGCAACCCGTCGTACCCGGCGAGCAGCTCGCCGGTAGCCTCTTGATCGGTGAAGCGGTCGGAGGACGTCCACTCGATCTGGACGCCGCAATCATTCGCGATGCCGCCATGTACCAGTGCTTCGTGGATGCTCTTGTAGCTGTCCGCCAGCTCGGTGTATTTCCCGACGACGGCGATCCGGACGCGCTCCGGCGGGTTCAGGATCTTGTCGACCATCTGCGCCCAGGCGCGCAGGTCGGGGTCCTTGGTCTCGAGATGCAGCCGCCTGCAGACCTCGCGGTCGAGTCCCTGTTCGTGCAGCCTGAGCGGAATCTCGTAGATCGACCGCACGTCGGGGCTCTCCACCACGCAGCCGAAGTCCACGTTGCAGAACTGGGCGATCTTGCGCTTCAGGTCTTCCGAGAGCGGTCGCTCCGTGCGGCACACCAGGATGTCGGGCTGGATTCCGATCTGCATCAGCTCTCGCACGGAATGCTGGGTCGGCTTGGTCTTGAGCTCGGCCGTGGCGGAGATGAACGGAACCAACGTCAGGTGGATGAACAGCGTGTTGTCCCGTCCCACTTCCTGGCGGAACTGCCGGATCGCTTCGAGGAACGGCAGGGATTCGATGTCGCCCACCGTGCCGCCGATCTCGGTGATCACGACGTCGTGGTCCGGCGCGAGCCGCCGGATGGAGGTTTTGATCTCGTCCGTGATGTGCGGAATGACCTGCACCGTGGAGCCGAGGTATTCGCCGCGCCGCTCCTTCGTGATGACCGAGAGATAGATTCGCCCCGTGGTCACATTGTTGACCTGAGAGAGCGAGCGGTCGATGAATCGCTCGTAATGGCCCAGGTCGAGGTCGGTCTCCGCGCCGTCGTCGGTCACGTACACCTCGCCGTGCTGGAACGGCGACATCGTACCCGGATCGACGTTGATGTACGGATCGAACTTCTGAATGGTGACCCGCAGTCCCCGCTCGACGAGCAGGCGGCCGAGGGAGGCGGCCGCGATGCCCTTGCCGAGGGAGGAGACTACGCCGCCGGTTACAAAGATGTACTTCGTCGAGCTCACGGACTCACCTCCCTCAGTTGGCGGGTCAGCTGCGTCGCGACCGTGCGGAGATCGTCCGCGGTATCCACGCCCGGCGCTGCGGGTCCCGGAAACAACGCCACGCCGATCGGCATCCCGTGCAGCAGCGGCCGCAGCTGCTCCAGCTGCTCCCAACGCTCCTCCGGCACCGGCGCCAGCCGAACCCACCGCGCAAGCGCCTCCGGCGTGTACGCATACACGCCCACGTGCTGGTGATACCGCACGTCGCTCGCGTTGTCGCGATGGAACGGGATCGGCGCGCGCGAGAAGTAGATGGCCCGGCCGTGCGCGGCCACCACGACCTTCACGCGGTTCGGGTCGCCTGCGAGTGAGCGATCCAGATCGCCTGCCGCCGTCCCGATCGGATCTCCGCTCCGCACGCGTGCCACGGCGCCGTGGAGCGCGTCGACCGCCACGAGGGGTTCGTCACCTTGCACGTTCAAGATCACGTCAAACATGCTAAATTCTTTATTTGCAACGACTTCAGCAACCCGCTCGGTTCCTGACTGATGGTCAGGAGAGGTCAGGATTGCTTCGAACCCAGCGCGCTCGACCACGGTGAGGATTTCTCGCGCGTCGGTAGCGACCACGAGACGGTCGCACACCCGAGCATCGGCGACCCGCCGGACGACCCAGAGGACGAGGGGTTCGCCTGCCAGAGGCAAGAGTGGCTTGCGGGGGAGCCGGCTGGAGCCCAGCCGAGCAGGAATCACGCCAAGGACGGGCACGGGGGAAAATACAAAATCCGTGCCGCGGCGTCTAGTCCTAACAGTAACCGGCTGTAGCGACGAGTGTTAAGCCGCTACGTAGTCGCGTGTCCGATCCTCAGGAAATTCTCGAGCAGTTGCTTCCCGTGCTCGGTCCCAATGGACTCCGGGTGGAACTGCACGCCGTAAATGGCGTGCCGGCGGTGCTTCATGGCCATGATCTCGGCGTCCTTCGGCCGGTCGGCGCTCCAGGCGGTGATGACGAGATCCTTCGGCAGGGATTTCGGCTCCACGACGAGCGAATGGTAGCGCATTCCGGTGACGGGGCTCGGCACACCTTCGAAGAGCTCGTCGTCTTCATGGATCACTTCACACGTCTTGCCGTGCATCAACCGGTCGGCTCGCACCACCCGTCCCCCGAACGCTTCACCGATCGCCTGATGGCCGAGGCACACGCCCAGAACCGGCACGCGGCCCGCCAGGGCTTTCACCAGCGGAACGAGGATCCCGGCTTCGCCCGGGGTCCCCGGCCCCGGCGAGAGCACCGCTGCCGTGGGCTTGAGAGCGATCACCTGGTCGACCGTGAGTGCGTCGTTGCGGTACACGACCGGCTCGGCGCCGAGCTCCCCGAACAGCTGGACGAGGTTGTAGGTGAACGAGTCGTAGTTGTCGAGCACGAACAGCATGCGGGAAACCTAGTCAGAAGAAAAAGAAGCGCGAGATCCAAAAGGCGAGGCCCTGCCTCACGAGGTGTAGAACCGATCGTGCAGCGTAGCATCGATGCGCTGCACGCGGCCCGTTTTGGGGTTCACGGGACACCAGAGGGATCGGGCTTGGGCGAGCACGCGTCGGTCGGCCGCTCGCAAGATCTCGGTGTGCCGCTCGAACGTGGCGGCGACCGGCGGTCCGACCCAGGTGCGGGCAATCACCTCGTCACCTGGCTTGGCGGGATGCTTGTAGTCGATCTCGTGCCGCAACACCACCCAGCCTATGCCGGCGCGCTCGGTCGGCGTCGTCGTGGACTCCCAGTGCGCCGCCGCGACGTCCTGGACCCAACGCAGGTACACGACGTTGTTCACGTGGCCCAGGTCGTCGATATCCGCCGCGGCCACGTGGAATGTGCGTTCGAACCGGATCGGTTGACCCGCCATGCGGCAAAGATCCTCCGCGTCGTGGCCGCCGGCTAGCGCCCGACGCGCTCTTCCCACTCGTCGAGCGAACGGGGCCAGTCCTCCTTCAATAAGCGGGACAGCGAACGGTCGGCCAGGAGCCGGCCACCCGTCTGGCACGTGGCGCAGTAGTTCACCTCGTTCTCGGCGTAGCGGATCCGCTGGATCGGCGAGCCGCAGACCGGGCACGGCTGACGAAACCGGCCGTGCACGGCCATCCCTGTCCGGAACGCGGTCACCTTCTCGGGGAAGCCGTTCCCGGCCTCGAGCCGCAGGCGCTCGATCCAGTGCTCGAGGGTCCGCTTCGTGGCCTGAAACAACCGGTCCGTCTCTTCCGGGGTGAGCTGCGCGGTGAGGCGCAGTGGAGAGAGGCGTGCGGCGTGCAGGATTTCGTCCGAGTACGCGTTGCCGATACCGTCGAACAGTCGAGGATCGGTGAGCGCGCGCTTCAACGTGTGGGATTCGCGGGTCAAGGCGGCGCGGAACTGCTCCGCCGTCGCCCGGAATACGTCGAGGCCGCCCGGATCGTGGGCCGCAAGCGCGGCGGCCCCGCGCACCAGGTGCAGCGACGCGCGGTGCTTCGTGGCGGCTTCCGTCAGGAGGAGGCTCCCGCCGGGAAAGTCCCAGGCAGCGAGATTCGAGCGGCCGGCAATCCGTACGCCGGGCGGCTTCCAGTGGAGTCGGCCGGCGATCATCAGGTGCAGCACGGCGAAGTAATCGCTGTCGAATCCGAACACGATGCGCTTGCCGAGACGGCGGATCTCCTGCACCCTGCGCCCGGCCAGGTCGGTCACCGGGGGGTCGGAAGTCCGGAGCAAGAAGGGGCTCGCGATGCGCACGCGCTCGAGGCGCTCCCCCACGATCCGGTTGGCGAGGGCCTGCTGGTACAGGAGGATGTCCGGCAGCTCGGGCACGCGCCCGTTCGTTCCTCAGCTCAGGAATCGCCTGGCCAGCTGCTCCAAGCGCTCGTCGTGTTCCATCCGGGCGCGCGCGAGAATGCGCTCTACGTGGGGGCGCAGCTTCGGCTCTCCCCAGTAATAACCGGTCGCCTGCTCCGCGCTGGCTGTTTCGCCGGCGCGGGCCGCCTCGAGGAGCGCCGTGGCGGCGACGGCGTCGAAGCCCGGATCGTCTCGTGCGGGCAAACCGTAATTCCGTCGCGGCGCGCCGCCACCGGCGTCCTCGTTCACAAAGGCTCTGGACACGAGCGTCAGCCGCGGGGGTGGTATGTCTTGTGCACGGTCCGGAGGTACTCCCGGTCGACGTGCGTGTACAGCTGCGTGGTTGCCAGGTCGGCGTGGCCGAGCATCTCCTGCACGGCACGGAGATCGGCGCCGCCCTCGAGCAAGTGCGTCGCGAAGGTATGGCGCAAGGTGTGAGGGGTGACGCGTTTGGCGATCCCGGCGAGCCGCGCCGCGCGTCGGATGATGCCCCAGGCACCCACCCGGGAGAGGGGCGTGCCGCGTGCGTTGAGGAACACCTTGTCGCGCCCACGTCCGCGGTCGAACCGGGGCCGGATCTCGCGCGTGTACAGGGCCACGGCGCCGAGAGCCCGGCGGCCCACAGGAACCACGCGCTCCTTCGATCCCTTCCCGAGGATCCGAGCGAGGCCCTCCTCATAAAACACATCCTGCACGCCGAGCCCCACGAGCTCCGTCACGCGTGCGCCGGTCGCATAGGCGAACTCGAGCAGCGCACGATCGCGGATGGCGAGCGGCTCGTCGGTGTTCGGGGCCGCGAGCAGGCGCTCGATCTCGACGACGGACAGGACGGTCGGCAGTCGGCGCCATTGGCGGGGCGATTCCAGACGCTCGCTCGGATCACGCGCGGCACGGCCTTCGCCCACCAGGAAGCGATAATAGGTGCGGACCGCGGAGATTTGCCGGCGGATGGTCGCGGGCGCGAGCCCGAGGTCCTTGAGTGCGTAGACGAACTCGCGGAGCTGGGCGCTGGTCACGTCCTCCGGGCCACGTGCACCCTTCGCGGTGGCGTACTCCGCGAGCCGCCGGACGTCGCGCGCGTAGTTGCTCACGGTATGCGCGCTGTTGCCCGATTCGAGGGCCAGGTAGTCCCGGAACAGCTCGACGCGGAATGCCGCGTCGTCGCCTAGAGCCACCGTCGCACCCGGGCTTTGTATGCCCGGTACTCGTCGCCGAACTTCGCTTCGAGATACGCTTCCTCGCGGGCGATCACCTGACGCTGGACCAGCGCGATCACGACCGGAAGCAGCACGAGCGGCCAGACCGAGTTCACGAAGAGCGTGAGGCTCAGATAGAGAGCGACCAGGCTCACGTACATGGGATTACGGGTGAAGCGGAAGGGTCCGTGCACCACGATCGCCGTGGTCGGCCGACTGGGGTTCGGCGTCGTGCCCGCCCGCCGGAACAAGAACACCGCGCTCGCCGACAGGCCCAGCCAGACGACGAGCAGGGCCCATGCCGCCGCCCGGGCCGCCGGCGGCGGTCCGTCGGGCCAGAGGTGGGCGGGCACGAAGCGGTGGACCGAGTACCCGAGGGCGAACAGACCCGCATAGATGAACGGTGGAAAGATTCGCACTGCGGAGCTGTCGTTGCCAGCCTGGCCCATCGTTGTCCCCCTGCACGCTACCGCTTGAGACGACGCCTCACCCACACTATGGCAAATATGACGGCGACGACCGCGACCGCGCCAAGGACCCGATTTACCCGTCCCACTGCCGTGACGACGGCATCGAGATTCGTGCCGAGGGTTGCCACGAAGAATGTCACGGCACCGTACCAAAGCGCCGAGGCCAGCGCGAGCGGGATGAGGGCGCGAGGGGCGGAGAGCCCCGCGACCCCCGCGAACGGCGGCACGACGGCGCGCCAGATGGGAAGCAGGCGGGAGATGAAGATGCCGTAGGCTCCATGCCGCCGATACTCCGTCTCGAGGTGTGCGAGGACCGGTTGCGGAAGCAGGCGGCGACCGATGCGTCCCCGGAAGAACGCGGGCCCGTAGCGGCGGGCCAGCCAGTACACGGCCGATGCCGACGTGATGTTCGCTCCCCACGTCACGCCGAACACGGTCCAGGCGTCGAGGACGCCCCGCCCGGCGAGCAAGGCGCCGAGGGCCACGGCGGTGTCGGCGGGAACGGGCGGCACGACGTTCTCGACGGCGGCGAGGATGCCGATCAGCGCGTATAACGGGCCCGGCGGCAGGCGTTCGAGGTACGCCAGCAGGTCACTCAGGAGCGCCTGTCGAGCAACGCCACGGCGATCACCGCGACGCCCTCACCCCGTCCGATCCAGCCCATTCCTTCGTTGGTCTTCGCTTTGACGGACACCGTGGATGTCCCGGTCACGAGGGCGGCGGCGAGCTTCTCGCGCATGGCGTCGATGAAGGGCGCCAATCTCGGCCGCTCGAGGATCACCGTGATGTCCGCGCTCACGAAGTTGAGTCCCGCCTCCACCACGCGCAGGTAGGCCTGCTTGAGCAGCTCGAGCGAATTCGCGTCGCGCCACTGCGGGTCGGTTGGGGGGAACATCGCCCCGATGTCGCCAAGGCCCGCGGCGCCCAGCACGGCATCGGTGAGGGCGTGCGCCACGACGTCGGCATCCGAGTGCCCGGCGAGTCCCTGGAGATGGGGGACGGTCACGCCCCCGAGAATCAGCTTCCGGCGGTCGGCAAATCGGTGCGAGTCATATCCGATGCCGACCCGCATGTCAGGCCTTGAGGATCCGCACCGCCAGGTGGGCGGCGTTCTTGGCGTTGTCGATCCCCACGCACGCCACCGGCACCCCGCCCGGCAGTTGGGCCGTGGCGAGCAGGGCGTCGAGGCCGTTCAACGGCCCCACGGCGAACGGGACGCCGATCACGGGGAGGTCGGTGAGGGACGCAGCGAATCCCGGGAGGGCGGCCGAGAGCCCGGCGCCGGCGATCACCACCTTGAAGCCCTTCTTTCGCGCGGTCTTGACCAGATCGGTCGTCTGCTCCGGCTGCCGATGGGCGGACGAGACGTGGAACTCGTACGAAACGCCCGCCTTGCTGAGGATCTCAAAGGCGGGCTCGATGCGGGGCTTGTCGCTCTCGGAGCCGACCAGGACGAGGACGTCGGCCACGTCAGGCCGCCTCGTCGATCACGCTGTAGTCCTGGCGGCGCTTCCGCGGCGTGTAGCCGGCGTCGGCGATGAGCCGCTGCATCTCGGGCAGCGTCATACGCCACGTCGTCCCGGCGGCCGATACGACGTTCTCTTCCATCATGAGGGAGCCGAAGTCGTTGGCCCCGAACCGGAGCGCCACCTGACCGATCTTCGGGCCCATGGTGACCCACGAGGCCTGAATGTTGGGGACGTTGTCGAGCACCACGCGCGCGATGGCCTGGGTCCGGAGGTACGTGACGGCGTCGGTCTTCTCCAGGTGCTCGAGCTCCGTGTGCTCGGGCTGCAGCGGCCAACAGATGAACGCGGTGAACCCGCCTGTGCGCGCCTGGACCTCGCGGACCCGGAACAGGTGCTCGATCCGGTCTGCGAGGGTTTCGCCCAGGCCGTACATCATGGTCACCGAGGTCTTGAGTCGGAGTCGATGCGCGGTCTCCATCACCTCGAGCCAGCGGTCGGCGCCCGCCTTCTTGCGGGCGACGCGGTCGCGGATCTCCTGGACGAGGATCTCGCCCCCGCCGCCCGGGATGGAGTCGAGACCCGCGGCCACCAGCTCGCGTATCACTTGCTCGATCGACATGCCGAAGCGCCCCGCGAAGAAATCGACCTCCGAGGGAGAAAACCCGTGAATGTGGATCGCGTGGTGTCGCTTGATGTAGCGCATCAAGTCCAGGTACCACTGGAACGGAATGTAGGGGTTGTGGCCGCCCTGAATCAGAATCTGCACACCGCCGAGTGTCTTGAGCTCGTCGATTTTCCGTCCGATTTGCTCGAACGACAGGACGTACCCCTCACCGTGCTTCGGTCTCCGGTAGAATGCGCAGAACTTGCAGTCCGCAACGCAGACGTTGGTGTAGTTGATGTTTCGGTCGATGATGTACGTGACGACATTTTCCGGGTGGAGGCGCCAGCGCGCCTGGTCTGCCAGGCCGCCCAGCTCGAGCAGCGACGCGCGCTCGTAGAGCTCCAGGTAGGAGCGGAACTCGGAGCTCGCGCGATCGACCATCGTCAGGCCACCTGCAGGAACTGGAGCGATCCGTCGGGCACCAGGCCGTGCGCCGCCAGCCGTCGGAAGAAGTCGGTGAGCCCGGCGAGATGCTTGTAGCTCAGGGCGTAGTCCAAGCCGGCGAGATAGCGGCGACAGTCCGCCACGCCGACGCCGGTCGCCGTGGCGGCCGTCTCGGCGAGAAGGTCGAGATTCGCCAGACCCCAGTCGCGAGCCGTGAGCAAGGTCTGGTGCACGGCACGCACCGCTCGCTGGTCCGCGACCCGGCGCGCCGCCCACATCGCGAATACGAACGGCAGATCGGTCCAGCGCTTCCATTCCTCTCCCAGGTCGTACCGGTGAGGATAGAGGCCCTGGGCGGCGAGGAGCAGCGCCGCATCCCCGATCACCAGGACGGCCTCGTGAGGAAGGTGCGCCAGCGCGTCGAGATCGCTCGCTTCCGCGCGGGCCTGCGCGAAGTGCGGGTGCACTCCCCAGACGTCGGCGCACAGGAGCTCGAGGAGGCCGACCGCCGTCCGGGAGGACGCGGTGAGCAGCACCGTGCGCCCCTCCAGCTGCCCGACCGGCCGTCGGCTGAACAGGGCCACGCTCCGGACCGGCCCGTCGCATGAGATCGCCAGGTCGGGGAGGAGGATGTAGTCGCGTGCATGGCGCGCGTACTCGACCGCGCTCACGACGGAGACGTCGAGCTCACCCGCCGCGAGCAGGTCGTTCAGCTCGGACGGCGTGCCCGTGACGAGCTCGGCCGGCACTGGGAGGGGGGCGACACCCCGGTCAATGGCTCCGTACACGGGATAGCAGTTGATGTAGCCGATCCGGCCGACTCTCATGCCGCCCATCCTCGCTTCCCCGGGCTCGCGCCCGGAGTCAGCAGAAGCCTATTCCGCACTCGCAATCTCCTGTAGCACCGGCAACGTACGCCGACCCCGGGCGCCAGCCGGGGGACGGTGCGAGATCCGGAACGTGGCACCCTCCGGCCCCTCGGGGCGGGCCGGGCGCTGCCCCGGCACCCAGTCTTCGAACGTGCGCACTGTCTGGTACAGGGAGTCGCGCTCGACCGGCTCCTTCCCCGCCCCGCGGATGAGCGTCACGATCTGATCGTATGACAGCCACATCGGCGTCGCGGCGCCCGCCTCATGGTAGACACGCTCGAACACCACCGTGCCCTCGAGGTCGTCACACCCGAACGTGAGCGCCACCTGCGAGATGAACGGCGTCACCATAGGCCAGTGGGTTTTGACGTGCGGGATGTTATCGAGCACGAGCCGGCCGACGGCGATGTTCTTCAGGTCGTCGAAGCCCGATGTAGCGGTCCCGGTTCGCCCGAGCGCCTCACCGAGCTCGTTGTGGTCGGGGTGATACGCGAGCGGGATGTAGGTGAGGAAGCCACCGGTCTGGTCCTGCAGCGCTCGCAGCGCGAGCAGGTGGTCCACCCGATCGGCCATGGTCTCCACGTGGCCGTAGAGCATCGTGCAGTTGGACGGCAGTCCCACGTGGTGCGCTTCGCGGTGCACCGCCAGCCATTCCTCGCCCGAGAGCTTCTTGTCGGCGATCGTCGCACGCGCCGCCGGACTGAAGACCTCCGCCCCGCCGCCCGGCAAGCTCGTGACCCCGGCGTCCTTCATGGCGGTCAGCACGTCGCGCACGCTCAGCTGCTCGATGCGCGCCAGGTGCGCCACCTCCACCGCGGTGAGTGCCTTGATGTGGACGCCCGGATGGCGCTCCCGCAAACCGCGGAACATGTCCAGGTAGTACCCGAGCCGGAGCTTGGGGTGGAGGCCGCCGACGATATGGAACTCGCGCGTGGCGTTGTCGCGCGCTGCGTCGGCCTCGGCGAACACCTCCTCGAGGCTGCGGGTGTAGGCGCCCTCCTCCCGCGGCATTCGGGCGAAGGAGCAGAACACACACGTGTTCCGTAACACGCACACGTTGGTCGGGTTGATGTGCTGATTCGCGGCGAAGAACACCCGGTCGCCGTTGCGGCGCCGGTTCACCTGGTCGGCGAGCCGTCCGATGGTGAGGAGATCGTTGGACTGGAAGAGGGCGAGCGCGTCGTCGCGCGTGAGGCGCTCGTTTCGCGAGACCTTCTCTGCGATGCTATCGAGTGTCGGATCCCGGACGGTCATCTGCGTCAATTGCGGATTGTGGATTTCGGATTGCGGATTCGACGTCCGAGCTCCCCAATCCGCAATCGCAAATCCGCAATCCGCAATTGCCTCATGCCGCCCGTCGGATGGCGAGCGTCACGTTGTGCCCGCCGAACCCGAAGGAGTTCGAGAGCGCCACGTCCACGTGCCGCTTCACGGCCTGGTTCGGCGCCGAGTCGAGGTCACAGGCGGGGTCGGCGATAAACTGGTTGATGGTGGGCGGGATGACGCCGGTCTGAACGACGAGGGCGCAGATCCCCGCCTCGAGCGCCCCGGCCGCGCCGAGCAGATGCCCGGTCATCGACTTCGTGGAGCCGAAGACGAGTTTGCGCGCGCGGTCACCGAAGACCGCCTTGACGGCGGCGGTCTCGGCCGCGTCCCCGTGCGGCGTCGACGTCCCGTGGGCGTTGATGTAGCCGACCTGCTCCGGCGGGATCCCGCCGTCCTTCATGGCGAGGCGCATCGCCTCCTGCGCGCCGGAGCCGTCCGGCGCGGGCGCCGTGATATGATACGCGTCGGCGGTCATCCCGAAGCCCGCGACCTCGGCGTAGATCTTCGCCCCGCGCCGGCGGGCGTGCTCCCACTCTTCGAGGATCAACACGGCGGCGCCGTCGCCCATCACGAAGCCGTCGCGGTCCTTATCGAACGGACGGCTGGCGGTCTGAGGACTGTCGTTGCGCTCGGAGAGCGCCTTCATGTTGGCGAAGCTCGCCACGGCGAGTGGCGTGATCGCGGCCTCCGCCCCGCCGGCGATCATGATGTCGGCCTGGTCGTTTCGGATGAACGCGACCGCGTCGCCCACGCTTTGGGCGGAGGACGCGCAGGCGGAGACCGTCGCGTAGTTGGGTCCCTGCACCCCGTATCGCATGGAGATGAGGGCTGCGGCGACGTTGGGCATGTACATCGGGACGAAGAACGGCGACACCCGCCCGGGCCCCTTCTCGAACAGGGCGCGGGCGTTCTCCTCGAACGTCTGGAGTCCCCCGGTCCCCGTCCCGACGATCGCCCCCACGCGCTTCAGGTTCACCTTGTCCCAGTTGCTCGCGAGACAGGCGTCGGTCACGGCCTGCTCCGCCGCGCCGAGGGCGAACTGCGCGAACAGGTCGTAGCGGCGGATCTCCTTCTTGTCGAGAAAACGGGCCGGGTCGAATCCCTTCACCTCGCACGCGAACTTCACCGGGCTTTGCGCGGGGTCGAACCGCGTGATCGGTCCGGCCCCCGAGCGGCCCGTCACCAGGCCCTCCCAGGTGCTGGCCACATCGGTGCCCAAGGGTGTCACGAACCCGAGGCCCGTGATCACCACCCGGCGCGTCATCGGCTATTTCCCCATCTTATCGTGGAGGTATTGGAGCGCCTGTCCCACCGTCCGCAGCTTCTCGGCTTCTTCGTCGGGGATGTCGATGTCGAACTCTTTCTCGAAGGCCATGACCAGCTCCACGGTGTCGAGGCTGTCCGCCCCCAGGTCCTCCATGAAGCTCGCCCCGGGCGTGAGCTTGTCGCGCTCCACCCCCAGCTCCTCGACGATGATGTCTTTGACCTTCTCTTCGAGCTGCTTCATGTCCATTGCCATGGGTGTCCTCAATGGAGGTGTGGGAAAAAGATCACAGCACCATCCCGCCGTCGACGACCAGTACCTGTCCCGTAATGTAGCTCGCGAACTCGGAGGCGAGAAAGACCACGGCGGCGGCCACATCCGCCCCTTCCCCCAGCCGGGCCAGCGGAATCGCCCGGATCAGCGTTTCCCGTGCCGCGGGGGTGATTTTGCGGGTCAGCTCCGTGTCGATGAATCCCGGAGCCACGGCGTTCACCAGCACGTTTCGCGACGCGAGCTCTTTTGAAACGGACTTGGTGAATCCGATCAGGCCGGCCTTGGAGGCGGTGTAATTCGCCTGCCCTTTATTACCGGAGATGCCGACCACGCTCGTGATGTTGATGATGCGGCCCCAGCGGCGCTTGATCATCCCGCGCGCGGCGTGCTTGGTGACGAGGAAGGCGCCCTTCAGGTTGGTGTTCAGGACCGTGTCCCAATCTTCCTCCGCGATCCGGAACAGCAGGTTGTCGCGCGTCGTCCCCGCGTTGTTCACGACCACGTCGATCCGGCCGAAATCCTTCTCGACCGCCGCCACGGTCGTCTCGACCTGTCGCGCGTCGCTCACGTCACATTCGTAGCCCTGCGCCCCCTGTCCGTCGCCGAGCGAGGCGGCGGCCTCCCGGGCCTTCGTGACGTCTCTCGCCAGTACCGCCACGCGGGAGCCGACGCGGGCGAGCGCCTGGGCGATGGAATGCCCGATCCCGCGGCTGCCGCCCGTGACGACCGCCACCTTCCCGCTCAGGTCGATTTTCATGCGCTCACGCCGCCTCGAGGAAGCGCGTCACCTCATCGGCGGTTCCCAGGGACGTGATGCTGGCCGCCGGGACGATGCGGCGCAGCAGGCCGGCCAGCACGTTCCCGGGACCGATTTCGATGAAGCGCGCGCCCGTGCCGCCGAGCTCCGCGGCGCGCTGCATGCTTGCGACCCAACGGACCGGCGCGGTGAGCTGATCGGCGAGGAGACGGCGCGCCTGCGTGGCGTGGCGGACCGGCTCCGCCGTCGCGTTCGCGATCACCGGGAATACGGGGTCGCGAAACGCCGCGCGCTCGAGTGCGACGCGCAGCTGATTGGCCGCCGGAGCCATGAGGGAGGAGTGGAACGCGCCGCTCACTTTGAGGGGGACGACGCGCTTGGCCCCGCGTGCCTTGCAGAGCTCTCCGGCCTTCGCCACCGCGTCGGGGTCCCCCGAGATGACGGTCTGATCCGGCCCGTTCAGGTTCGCCGCGACGGCGACCGCGCCGCCGCTCGATGCCTCACGGCACGCGGCTTCGACCTCCGCGGTCGCGAGCCCGAGGACGGCGGCCATGGTCCCCGGTCGCTCGGAGCCGGCCCTTTGCATCAGCTCGCCGCGCCGACGCACCAGCGCCGCCGCGTCGGTCGTCGAGAGCGCCCCCGCCGCCACGTACGCGGAGTACTCGCCGAGCGAGTGCCCCGCAGCCGCGACGGCCGCGCCGTCGACCCGGGGGCCCACGACCGCGAACACCGCGGCGCTGTGCGCGAGGATCGCGGGCTGCGCGTTCTCCGTCGCCGTGAGCTGATCCTCCGGGCCGTCGAACATCAGGGTGCTGAGCGGGAACCCGAGGGTCCCGTCGATCGCGTCGAGTGTCGCCCGCGCCTCCGGGAACCGTTCCGCGAGGTCCTTGGCCATCCCGACTTTTTGTGCGCCCTGCCCGGGGCAGAGCCACACGGTGGCTACCACTGCACCACCAGGCTCGCCCACGTGAAGCCCGCGCCAAACGCGCAGAACATCACCTTCATACCGGGTTGGAGCCGGCCGCAGCGCACCGCTTCATCGAGCGCGATCGCGACGGAGGCGGCGGACGTATTCCCGTACCGGTCGACGTTGACGTAGACCTTGTCCATCGGCAGGCCGGCGTGCTTGGCGGTCGCTTCGATGATCCGGATGTTGGCCTGATGTGGAATCAAGAGGTCGATATCGGCACCGGTGAGACCTGCCCGCTCGAGGGCCTTGTCGCACGCGTCGGCCATGGAGAGCACGGCGGCCTTGAACACCTCGCGGCCTGCCATCTTGATGTAATACGAATGGTCGGTGAGCAGGGCGGCGTCGGGCGGATGTGCCGCGCCGCCCCCGGGCCGATACAGCAATGCGGCGAGCGTGCCGTCCGATTTCAGGTAGCTCGAGAGGATCCCTCGCCGGTTGGCGCTCCTGCGGACCAATGTCGCGCCCGCGCCGTCCCCGAAGAGCACCGCCGTGCTCCGATCCGTCCAGTCCATGATGGACGTGAGCTTTTCCGAGGCGACGACGAGCACTTGCTCGGCCTGCTCCGCCGCCACGAGCCCTTCCGCGACGCTCAGCGCATACAGGAATCCGGTGCAGGCCGCCTGGACGTCGAAGGCCGCCGCACGCTTGGCCCCGAGCAAGGCCTGCAAATCGCAGGCCTGCGACGGGAGCAGCCGGTCCGGTGAGCAGGTCGCCACCACGAGGGCATCGAGATCGAGCGGAGAGAGACCGATTTCCTTGAGCACCTGATCCGCTGCCGCCTTGGCCATGCAGGCATTGGATTCATCGGGTCCGGCCACGCGCCGCTCCCGGATGCCGGTCCGCTCGCGGATCCACTGGTCCGACGTGTCGAGCATCTTCGAGAACTCGTCGTTGGTCATCACCCGCTTCGGGGTGTACCGGCCGGTTCCCACGAGCTCCGCGATCGGGCGCTTCATCGAGACGCGCCCCCTTCGGCCAGCTCCGCGCCGATATCCTGATCCACGTGGCTTTCCACCATGTGGGCCGCGACGCGGACGGCGCTCTTGATGGCCCGGGCGGGCGAGGCGCCGTGGCAGATGATGACCACGCCCTTCACCCCGAGCAGCGGCGCGCCGCCGTATTCGGAATAGTCGAGGAATCGGAACAGCTGCTTGGCTTCGGGTCGGCCCAGCACGTCGGGGAACGCCTGTTGCATCATCCCGTTGAACATCCGGCCGGCGGACTCGTAGAACTTGAGCACCACGTTGCCCACGAAGCCGTCGCAGACCACCACGTCGATGCGGCCGTGCTTGCACTGGCCCGCGAGGATATCCCGCCCTTCGACGTTGCCGACGTACCGGATGCCGGAGGTCTGCTTCAGGAGCTGGTTGGCTTCCTTGACCGTCGCGTTGCCCTTCTCGTCTTCTTCGCCGACGTTGAGCAGCCCGACCCCGGGCTCCGGACGGTCGAGCACGTCGCGGACATACACCGAGCCCAGGTGCGCGAAACCGACCAGTTCGCGGGCGTCGCAGTCGACGTTCGCGCCCCCGTCGAGGACCAGGACCGGATGCACCGCCGTCGGAAACAGTGCGCCGATCGCCGCCCGCTGGACACTCTCGTGCAGGCGCAACATGAGCGTCGCGGCCGCCATCACCGCCCCGGTGTTGCCCGCGGAGATGAACGCGTCCGAGTCACCCTGTTTCTGGAGGCCGAGGCCGACCGCGATGGACGAGCGCGGCTTTCCCTTCACGGCGACGAGGGGCTTCTCCCCCATCCCGACCACTTCGGGCGCTTCGACGATCTCGAGCCGATGCCGATCGACGTCCCCATGTGCCTTGAGCGCGGCCTCGATATCGGCGGTGCGCCCCACCAGCTGGATGCGAAAGGTGGGTGGGAGCTCGCGCAGGGCCTGGACCGCCCCCTCGACCTCCACCCGCGGCGCGTTGTCCCCTCCCATCGCGTCCAGCGCGATGCGAATCACACTCAGGCGTCCTCCACGGCCACTCGCTGCTCATCCCGGTAGTATCCACAGGTCGGGCAGACGTGGTGCGGGCGCTTCAGGTCGCCGCAGCGCGGGCAGGGTTGCAACGCGATCGGCGCCGCTTTGTAATGGGTGCGGCGCGCGCGCTTTTTCCGTTTGGAAGTTCTTCGCTTCGGTACCGCCATGGATGGGTCCTCGGTTGTCAATCGCGCAGCTTGTCCCTCAAGGCGACGAGCCCGTGCCAGCGCTGGTCGACGGCTGGCGGGCAGCTGCAGGGGCCCGCGTTCAAGTCTTTGCCACAACGCGGGCACAGCCCGCAGCAATCGTCCCGACACACGACCCACTGCGGGACGGCCAGCAACAACTCCTCCCGGACGGCCGGCCGGAGGTCGATCGCTATCGCATCGGGCGCCAGGAGATAGGAGCTCGGGTCCTCCAGGGCGTCCGGGTCACGGGAAAATAGCGCGTCGACGTGCGCCGTGACCGCGACCGGCACCGGCGCGAGGCACCGCCGGCACTGTCCGGCCATTCGCGTCGTGAGCGAGCCGCGCCAGTAGAACCGTCCGTCCCCGGCGTCCTGCAAGCGGCCTGCCACACGCACGGGCTCGGACAGCTCGACGTTGACGCCCTCAAACAGGGGATCTGTCCCTGGGACGTCCGCCCGGGTGTCCACCGGGCCCCGGGCGAGCTCCCGCAGGTCGATCTGTAGCATGGGCAAACGAAGCTAAACCCTTGTGGCACTTGCGTCAAGCTCACTTGCTACTGCGCGCCCGAAAGCCCTCGTAGCTCGCTCTCCGGGAAGAAAAAGGCGATCTCACGCCTGGCGCTCTCGTCCGAATCCGAGGCGTGGATGGCGTTTCGCTCCTTGGACTCTGCATACAGCTTCCGCACCGTGCCGGGCTTTGCCTCGGCAGGGTCGGTGGCGCCGATCACCTGTCGCAGGTGCGCCACGGCGTCCGCGCGCTCCAATGCGAGCGCGAGCGCCGGTCCCGACGTCATGAAGGTGACGAGCGGGCGGTAGAACGGGCGCTCGCGGTGGACGTCGTAGAACGCCTCCGCCTGCGCGGTCGTGAGCCTGACGAGCCGTGCCGCGCGCACGCGGAACCCGGCGGCCTCGAGGTGCGCGAGAATCTTGCCGGCGAGCCCGTTGTGCACCGCGTCGGGCTTGATGATGGCGAGTGTGAGCATTGAGGCGGGTGCCAGGTGTTGGGTGTTAGGTGTCAGGCGCAATGAGGCGGCGGATCACGTCCGCGCGCGTGAGGAAGCCGACGACGACGCCCTCGCGCACCACCGGGAAGCGATCGACGTCTTTCCCGCTCATGAGATTCGCCACGTCGGCGAGGGTCTGATCTTCGGCCAGGCAAAGCACCGAGCGCGCCATTGCTTCCCTCACGGGAATGAGCTGTGGATCGGCCGAGCCCCGCAGCACCTGCGAGCGCGAGGGGGCCCGGAACTCGCCGGTCTTGGTGCGTTGGATGAACGAAGGGATGAGGAACCGCAGCAGTTCCCGGTGGGTGACGATTCCGATGAGCGAGCCGCCGTCATCCACCACCGGCAAGGCCCGGATGTCCTGCTCGACCATGAGGCGCGCGGCCTCTCCCAGTGTCCGCTCCGGCCCGACCGTGATGGCATGTGGAGTCATCACGTCCCGCACCGTGAGCTGGTTCGGGAGCTCGGTGGCTTCGAGCGCCGCGAGTGTGGCGACCTGCTCCGGGGTGCGCGCGGCCAGGAGCGCGAGGACGGTGTCGGGATCGGCGAGCGTACGGGCGAAGGCACCGACGACCTGCAGGTAGAGCGCGGCGTCGCGCAACGGCGCCACGATGAAGATCACGATCCGCGCCGTCCGGTGGGGGTCCTTCTCCCAGCGGATCGGCGTCGGGGCGATCCCGACCGCGGTAACGAGACTCCGCACGGCCTCGCTCCGGAAATGTGGCAGGAATGCGTGCTCCCCCACGCTGACCATGTCTTCCGGCCACGTGTGCCGGATGACTGCGGTCAGGCGCTGCGGATCGGCCACCGCCCCGGTCGTACTGAGCCGCTCCGCCAGCCGCTCCGTGGCTTCCTTCACCGTGGACGCGCGCAACGGCACCAGTACGTGCTCGGCCTTGAGCACATCGCGGAGCTTCACAACCGTTCCTGGAGCAGGGGCACCACGTCCGCCGGCCGTTTCATGACCGAGATGCCGGCCCGGGAGAACGCGGCCATCTTTTCCGCCGCCGTGCCGCTCGAGCCGGAGATGATCGCTCCGGCGTGGCCCATCCGCCGACCCGGGGGCGCCGTCTGTCCCGCGATGAATCCGACCACCGGCTTCGTCATGCCCGTCTGCACGAACTCGGCTGCCTGTTGCTCGTCCGTTCCCCCGATCTCGCCGATCATGACCACCGCGTCGGTCTCGGAATCGGCCTGAAAGGCGGAGAGACAGTGGATGAAGCTCGTTCCGATGAGAGGATCCCCGCCGATGCCAATGCACGTCGACTGCCCCAACCCGTGGGTCGAAAGCTGGTGGACGATCTCGTAGGTGAGCGTGCCGCTGCGGGACACCACGCCGATCCGGCCCGGGCGGCAGATGTTGCCGGGGATGATGCCCACTTTGCTCTTGGATGGCGAGATGAGGCCGGGGCAGTTCGGGCCGACGAGCCGGGCCCCGTGCTCATGGAGATAGGGGAGCACGCGCGTCACGTCGAGGACGGGGATTCCTTCGGTGATGCACACGATCAGCGCGATGCCGGCGTCGGCGGCCTCGAAGATCGCGGACGCCGCGACCGCCGCGGGCACGTAGATCACGGACGCATTGGCGCGCGTTTCGCGCACGGCGTCGGCCACCGTGTCGAAGACGGGAACCACCCCATCGAACACCTGGCCGCCTTTCCCCGGCGTGACGCCGGCCACGACCTTCGTGCCGTACCCGATCATTTGCCGCGTGTGAAACGACCCGTCGCGCCCGGTAATCCCCTGCACCAGCAGGCGCGTCTCCTGGTCGACGAAGACGCTCACGCGGCCCTCCCCTCCGCTCGAGCCTTCGCCACCGCCTGCTTCACGGCCTCGTCCATGTCGGTGAGCGCCGAGAATCCGGCCTGCGTGAGAATCTGGATCGCGAGCGCCTCGTTCGTTCCGGTGAGCCGGATGACCAACGCCACGGTGAGCGGGAACTGCTGCGTGGCCTGGACGATCCCGTTGGCCACGTCGTCGCAGCGCGTGATGCCCCCGAAGATGTTGAACAGAATGCTCCGCACGCTCGGATCGGCCGTGATGATCCTGAGCGCGTCGACCACCTTCTGCGGATTCGAGCTCCCTCCGATGTCGAGAAAGTTCGCGGGCTCGCCGCCGTAGTACTTCACGAGATCCATGGTGGCCATCGCCAGGCCGGCACCGTTGACGCAACAACCCACGGACCCTTCGAGCTTGATGAACGTGAGCCCGGCCTTGCGGGCCTGCACCTCGGAGGGCGCCTCGTCGCTCGGGTCTCGCAGCGCCGCGATCTCCGGGTGTCGGTCGAGCTCATTGTCGTCGATGACGATCTTGGCGTCGAGCGCGGCCACGGCGCCGTCGGGCGTGGTGACGAGCGGATTGATCTCCATGAGGGACGCGCCGACCGCATAGAACGCGGCGTAGAGCCGCTGCATGATGTCGCCGGCGGCGCGCGCCTGGGGCATGTCGCGATACAGCTTCAGGGCCAGACCCAGCGACTGATGCGCGAGTAAGCCGTAGCGCGGGTCGACCGCCAACCGGTGAATCTTTTCGGGCGTCTGGGCCGCCACCTCCTCGATGTCGATGCCGCCCGCGGGGCTCACCATGAGCACGGGGCGCTGCGCCGCCCGGTCCACGATGATGCCCACGTAGCTTTCCGAGGCGATCTCGGCCGCCGGAGCCACGAGGACGCGCCGCACCACGAGGCCCTTGATGCTCATCCCGAGGATCCGAGCCGCGTGCTCGCCCGCTTCGACGGGGTCCTTGGCGAGCTTCACGCCCCCGGCTTTCCCGCGGCCTCCGGCGTGGACCTGCGCCTTCACCACCACCCGACCTCCGAGCCGCTGCGCGATCGCGCGCACCTGCTCCGGTGTCTCGCCGACTTCCTCCGGCGGGACCGGGATTCCGTGGCGGCGGAGGATGTCGCGCGCCTGGTACTCGTGCAGGTTCACGATGGCGCCGCGCTGATGGTTGTTCCGGCGTCGCCCCGCAAGGCCGCGAGGCCCTGCGACAGCTCGGCGATGATCGCGCGAGCCCCCTCCGTCGCTCCGCGGACGCGCACGAAGTCCGCTGCGGCTTCGACCTTCGGCCGCATGCTCCCGGTACCGAGCTCTTTACCGGCGAGCAGATGATCCGCCTGTGCCAGCGTCAGCCGGCGGATCGCTTCCTGGTGCGGGGTGCCGTACGCGCGATAGACGGCTTGCACGTTCGTGAGGATCAGGAGGACGTCGGCCGAGATATCCCGCCCGAGGATCGCCGCGACCCGGTCCTTGTCGGCCACGGCGTCAATGCCCTCGAGACGGAGCGTCGGATCGTCGTAGACGGGCGGACCCCCGCCTCCGCATGCCACCACGATGTGACCAGCGGCGACCAGATGTCGGACCGTGTCCCGCTCGACGACGGCGATCGGCTTGGGACTCGGCGCGAGCCGACGCCACCGGCCGGGCTGTTCCTCCCGCACGGGCACACCCCGCGCCCGGAGCCGGGCCAGGCGCGCCGGATCGAGGGCGTGCCCGATCGGCTTGGTGGGGTTCCGCAAGTTCGGGTCGTTCGCATCGCACAGCGTTTGCGTGACCAGCGTGACCACCTGGCGGGCGATGCCGGCGCGGGTCAGGGCGTTCTGCAGCGACTGCTGGATCATGTAGCCCATCCACCCCGCGGTCGCCGCGACGAGCACGCCCAGTGGGAGCGGCTCGATCTGGTCGGCCGCGAGCTCGTTGCGCGCCAGGTCGTCGCCGACTTGGGGCCCGTTCCCGTGCACGAGGGTGATACGCCACCCGTCCCGCGCGAGGTCGACGATCGGCGCGAGGCTCGCGCGCGTGTGACGGAACTGGTTGGCGATCGTGGGCCGCTCGTTCGGCGGGGCGACGGCATTGCCGCCGAGTGCGACGACGATGGTGCCGGCGGGAGTGGGGACGGGTGCAGAGTTCACGGCGGCGCAACCTAGTGACGGTCGGGAACGGGAGCAAGCTTACGACGTCCGACACCGAGCACCTGCTCGAGCTCCCGGTACAGCTGGGCGAACTTCGCGAGGTCGCCGGCGGCAAGTGCGGCGCTGGCCTGCGCTGCCAGACGGCGTGCGCGCTCCCACCGCCCGGCCAGCGACGTGTCGCCGGGGATGCGCGGGCGGCCGGTCCCGGTGAGGAGGTCACGGAGCGCGGCGCCCGGGGTCCGGCCCTGCCCGCGCCGCTCGCCCCAGGACAGAAACACCGTGTCGATGCCCTGCGGCGGTGCCCCGCCTGCCGGCTCGATGAACCGCGCCTGCTCCGAGAAGAGGCCGCCGGCCACACTCCAGATGCGCAGCATGCCGGGGGCAGTCGTGTTCGGCGAGCCGAGCAGCAACGGTGGCAGCCGCGCCGCCGTCTTGGGGCGCCACACGAAGAGCTGCGGCCCGGACGGCGCCATCGTGCCGGCCACCAGGGCGGCGAACGTGCTCCCCGCCTCGAACCCCTGGGCCGTCCAGAGTCGGGAGCCCGTCGTGCCCTCCTCGTCCCACGCCGGTGCCGTCAGCTCGAACGGTTCTCGCAACCGGGAGGTCCACGGGGTCGTGTCGCTTCGCCAGCGCCCCACGAGGGCGGCGGCCGCGCGAAACGCGCGCCGGGGAAACGGAAGTTGAGCGCGCACCGCGGGCACGAGACTGTCGAGCGGGCTGACGAGCGGCGTGAGGAGTGTGGCCCACGCGGCGGCGACCGAATCGGCGCCCGGAGCCAGGTGAAAGCGCGTATCACCCGTTGTGGCGCTCACCGTCACGACGAGAGCGGCGCGGGAGTACCGGAGCCAGCGGCCGTCGATGTCCACCGGTCGGGCGATTGGAAAGGCCTCGGCGTCGAGATATCCGTACGTCACCCACCAGAGGATGCTATCGGTTACGACCGGCACCGGCTCGTCGAAGGTCGCGAACGGCGCCAGTTGCCGGAGTCGCGCGAGGACGTCGCGTCGCCACAAGAGCACGAGGCCGTCCGTCTCCCGGCGGGCGAGCGCGGGACTTTGGAGGGCCCAGGCGAGGGCGATGCGGCGCCACCATGCGGAGAGCGCGACGCCGGACTGTCGAAACGCCGGCCATGTGTCGGGGGATGCGACCACGAATTCGTCGAAATGCGGTCCGAACCAGGTAGTCGAGTCGCGCGTCGCCCCGGCCGCGAATTCGAGGACGGAATCGTCCTCCACGGCCGCCAGAGGAGCCCGCGCGCGGGCTCCCGGCCCGCGATGCAGCGCCGCCCAGTCCGGCGGCCGCCTCGGGGCGAGGCCGCTGTCGAGCGCCGGCCGAAACGCGACGACCCACGTCGGGCGACCCGCGAGCGAATGCGCGGCGAGTGCGGCGCTCACCGGCGTCGCCCGTCCGCCCCCGAGATCCGGTCGGGCCGCCGTCGTGGCCATGATGCGCGCAGCGTCCCAGATGGGGAGCGTGGCGACCGCCGCCTCGGGACCGGCGAACCCCCGTGGCGCGCGCTCCATAGGTGCCGGCGTCCCGAACGCGATGCCCTCGAGCCGCCGTTGTGCGGATGCGAGCGCGGTGTCAGCGAGTGGCGCCAGGGCTTCGTGCGATCCGGGAGGAGGGAGCGGTCCGGGAATAACGGTGAACCCGATGAGCTCTGCGGCGCAGAGCGCGCCCCAGGCGGACACGACCAGGAGCGGTCGCTCCCGCAGTCCCCAGACCAGGCTCGCCCCGGCGGCGGCGACCGCGAAGGCGGCGACGATCGGTGCCGCAGGAAGGCGGAGATCGAGCGCGCGCTGGCTGAGCGTGCCGTGCAGTCCCGCGACGGTCTCAGCAGGGTCGAGGAGCGCACCCCACACGAGCGTGATCGCCAGCAATCCAAGCAGGAGCCCGAGGTGCGCGCGGGCGTGCGCGTTGGCATACGGGAGCCAGCGCCGGAACCGCAGCCATCCGATCCCCACGTAGAGCAGCGCAACCACGGCGGTGGTCGCGCTCACGGCGAGCACGGCGAACGCCCGCAACCGCTCCGTCCACGGCAGCCGCGCTACGTAAAACCCGAGATCTCGGTTGAGCACGGGATCCGCCACACCGAACAGCGGTGCGCGAGAGGAGAGCGCGGCGTACATCCACCAATCGCCGGTGCCGAGCGTGAGGAGAAACCCGCCTACCAGTCCGCACCCGATCGTGCCGGCGAGGAGGAATTGCTGAGGAACGGCCTCCACGATCTCGAGGTCGCCGAGCCGACGCGACAATTGCATCGAGCCGATCGAGCGGTAGACGAACAGCAGATTCGCCGTCGCCCAGGTGACGGCGGTGAGGAGGAGGAGGCCCGACACGAGGCGGGCGAAGTCGCGCTCGGCTATGTAGGCGCTCCCGCCGGGGATGGTGGCCGCCCAGGCGCGCTCGGCGGTCTCGAGGGCCAGCCAGCGGCCTCCCCCGAGCACGACCACCAGGAGCGCGACGCCCAGCACCAGCGCCCAGCGGCGAGCCGCGGGCTTCACGTGCTGACGCTCTGCGCCGCGAGCCAGCTCTCGACTTCGGTCCGGTAGGCCGCCAGGGCCGCAGGGGTCGCCGCCTCGAAGCGGAGGACCAGCACCGGTTGTGTATTCGACGCCCGCAACAGCCCCCATCCTTCTGCGAAGCTGATGCGCACGCCGTCCAGCGTGGACACGGGATATTTCGCGCCAAAGTGTCTAGCCGCGCGCTCGACAATCTCGAACTTGCGGTCGTCTGGGAAATCGACCCGCAGCTCGGGCGTGGCGATCGTCACGGGAAGGTCCGCCAGGAGGCGGGAGAGGGGCCCGCCCTGGTCCGCCACATACCGCAACAGCCGGGCGGCGGCGAAGAGGGCGTCATCGAACCCGAACCAATCACCCCCGAAGAACATGTGACCGCTCATTTCGCCCGCCAGCGGCGCATTCGTCTCCTTCATCTTCTGCTTGATGAGGGAGTGGCCGGTCTTCCACATGACGGGCTCGAGGCCGACTCGCGCGAGCTCTCGCGGCAGCACCTCGGAGCACTTGACGTCGAAGATCACGGGCTGCCCCCGCCCCCCCCGCCCCAGCCGGTGGGCGACGTCGCGGCCGAGCAGCACGAGCAGCTGATCGCCGAACACCGGACGGCCTTGCTCGTCCACCGCACCGATCCGATCGCCGTCGCCGTCGAAGGCGATCCCGAGCTCCGACCGCTCGCGCCGTACCGCCGCCTGGAGGTCGCGCAGGTTGTCGAGCACGGTCGGGTCGGGATGGTGGTTCGGGAACCTGCCGTCGGACTCACAAAAGAGCGGTACCACCTCCGCGCCCAGGCGCCGCAGGGTGTCCACGGCGATGAGGCTCGAGACGCCGTTGCCACAGTCCACGACGACCTTGACCTTGCGCGGAAGCGGGCCGTTCCGCTCGACGATCGCGTCGCGATAGCGGGGCAGTACTGTGCGGTCCTCAATGCGCCTGCCGCCTTTTCGCGCCGGCGTGCGGCCTTCCTCGATCAGGCGCCGCAATCCCTGGATCTCGGCTCCATAAATCGGTTCGGGGCCGAGCACGAGCTTGAACCCGTTGAATTCGGGAGGGTTGTGCGACCCGGTGACTTGGACGCCGCCGTCCACGTCGAGCGTGTGGGTCGCGAAATAGAGCGCAGGTGTGGGGAGCTCCCCGACGTCCACGGCCAGGCCGCCCGCGGCGGCGATGCCCGCCTGCACGCCGCCCGCGAACTCAGCTCCGGAGGGACGGTTGTCACGTCCCACGGCGAGCTTCGGGGCACGTCCCAGGCGGTCCCACCCGATGGTCGCGATGCCCTGCCCGATGGCGCGCGCGACGTCGACCGTGAGCTGGTCGCCCACAGTGCCGCGGATGTCGTATTCGCGGAAGATGGCGGCGGGGAGCTTCACGAAAACCCGCCGGCGATCAGCGCCCGATGGGGGTGGACGAGAGCGGCGCGGTGGCGCTGGCCGCCGGCACCGGAGCGGGGTGCAATCCCTCGCCCGTTGCCTTCGCCAGATCGAGCAGCCGATTCGGACGAACCCCGAAGAAGAGCAGACCGGCCACGGACGCGGCGACGACCAGGCCTCCGAGGCGACCGAGGCGCACGCCCGCGTGGGCTTGCTCGAACGGTTCCGGCTTCATGTACACCGCCATGATGACCGGGAGATAGTAGCCTGCCGACACGACGGTCGTAAGGACGAGCACGGTGGCGAGCAGCAGACGCCCCGCATCCGCCGCCGCGGTAAGGATGTACCACTTGCCGATGAATCCTGCCGTCCCCGGGAACCCGAGCAGCGACAGCATACACACCGCGAGCGCCAAGGCGAGCCAGGGCCGTCGCTGGGCGAGCCCCGCCAGGTCGTCGATCCGGACGTCGCGTTCGCCGTCCCTTCCGAGGGCGGCGAGCAGGCCGAACGCCGCGAGCGTGGTGAGCGCGTAGGCGACGAGATAGACCAGCAGCGCGGCGGCGCCGGCCTCGGCGCCCACCGCGACGGCGACAAGGAGATACCCGGCGTGCGCGATCGACGAGTAGGCGAGCATGCGCTTGAGGGTGCGTTGGGCCAGGGCGACGACATTGCCCACCACCATCGTCGCCACGGCGAGCCACGACACGATCTCGTGCCATGCGACGACGCCGTCGAACGCTTCGGTCAGGACCCGGTAGAGAGCGGCGAACGCCGCGGCCTTGACCGCCGTCGCCATATATCCCGTGACCGGCGTAGGCGAGCCGTCATAGACGTCCGGAGCCCACATGTGGAACGGCACGGCCGCCACCTTGAACCCGAAGCCGACGAGCAGCAGTCCGAGACCGATCAGGAGCATGGGGCTGTTGGTGAGCCCGAGGGTCCGCACCTGTATCCCGATCTGCGTCAGGTTGGTGGCGGCCGTGGCACCGTACACCAGGGCGATGCCGTACAGCAGGAAGCCGGACGCGAACGCGCCGAGCAGGAAGTACTTCAGGGCCGCTTCCGCGGCGGCGGGGCTGCGCCGGTTGATCCCCGCCAGCGCGTAGACGGAGACCGACATCAGCTCGAGGCCGAGGAACACGACTATCAGATCGTCGCCGCCGGCCATGAGCATCATGCCCAGCGTGGCGAACACCAGCAGCACGAAGTACTCGGGCGCGAGCAGGCGCTCACGCTCGAGATAGTCGAACGACAGAACGACCGTGAGCGCGGTGGCGCCGAGCAGCAGCCAGTCGACCACCAGCCGGAAGTCGTCCACGGCGATCATGGCCGGACCGCCGGTCGGCCGCGCGCCGTTCCACCACAGCCAGCCCACCGCCGCGCCGGCAGCCGCGAGGCCGGCCAGCGTGAGCCAGCCGATGATCCGCGTGTCGGCCGAGGTCTCGTGACGCCACGCCGCGACCAGGAGGACGACCATCCCCGCGACCGTGAGAACGAGCTCAGGGGCCAGCGCACGGAGCAGATCGGTCGGGATCGAGAGGTCGAGGCTCACCGGGCCGCCGAGAACGAGGCGGCGTTCAGCCGCACGGTTTGGATGAGCTGCCGCGACGCCGGCTCGATCCGGCGAAGGATCGGCTGTGGGTACACGCCGATCCACAGGATGCAGGCGATCAAGGGCACCAGGACGGCGAGCTCCCGGGGCGAGAGGTCGGGGAGCTTCTCATTCGCCGGCTTGTCGAGTGGATTGTAGATCACGCGCTGGAGCGCGGGCAGCAAATACATCGCCGCGATGATCACGCCTGTCGACGCGACGAGGGCCGCCAACGGATAGGACCGGAACACGCCGATGAGGACGAGGAACTCTCCCACGAAGCCGTTGGTAGCGGGCAGTCCGATCGACGAGAGCGACACGACGGTCAGCACGGCGGCGAGCATCGGGACCACTTTGGCGATCCCGCCGAACGCCGCGATCAGCCTGGAATGACGCCGCTCGTACAGCATGCCGACGAGGAAAAACAGCGCCCCCGTGGAGATCCCATGGTTGATCATCACCATGAGCGCACCCTGCACGCTCTGGAGCGTCAGCGCCCAGATCCCGAGCATCACGAACCCCAGATGGGCCACCGACGAGTACGCGATCAGCTTCTTGAAGTCCGGCTGCACCATCGCCACGAGACCGCCGTACACGATCCCAATCAGGGCCAGGACGACGACGATCTGCTGCACTCCGGGGTGGAGCGCGACGGCCGGAAACAGCGGCAGGGCGAACCGCAGAAAGCCGTAGGTCCCCATCTTGAGGAGGATGCCGGCCAGGAGCACCGACCCCGCCGTGGGCGCTTCTACGTGCGCATCGGGGAGCCAGGTATGGAACGGGAACATCGGCACCTTGATCGCGAACGCGAGGAAGAACGCGCCGAACAGCCAGAAGGCCAGCGACCCGAGCCCGCCGATGTGTGCGAGCAGGTGCGCGTACGCGAAGGAGTAGACTCCGGTCCGTTGACCCACGACGTGGACGAGGACGAGGATCGCCGCCAGCATCAGGAGCGAGCCGAAAAACGTATAAATGAAGAACTTGATGGCGGCGTACAGACGTCGCTCCCCGCCCCACACCCCGATGATGAAGTACATCGGGATGAGCATCAGCTCCCACATCACGTAGAACAGGAACAGGTCCAGGGCCACGAACACGCCGAGCATGCCCGACGTGAGGACGAGGAGGAGCGAGTAGAAGCCGCGCTCGCGTGAGGTGATGTAGCTGTAGCTGCCCACCACGGACAGCGGGACCAGGAAGGTGGTCAAGAGGACCATGAATAGCGAGATCCCGTCGACCCCGACCGTGTAGCGGATGCCCCAGTCCGGAATCCAGGGCGCGTCGCGTATGAACTGCACGCCGCCCTCGGGCGCGAAGGTCCACCAGAGGGGGACCGACAGCCCGAACTCGACGAGGCTGGCGGCGAGCGCCAGATGCTTGGCCCAGCGCGGCGGCGCGACCAGGACGCCGGCAGCGGCGACGAGCGGCCAGACGATCAGCGCGGTGAGCACCCAGTCGCGGTACATCGGCTACCTCAAGGCGGAGAAGAGCACGGCGAGGACTCCGGTGACGAACAGCACGACATACGCTCCGACCTCGCCGGTCTGGAGCTGGCTCCCCATCCAGCCGAGCGCCCTGGTGAACACGGCGGTGCCGTTCACCAGCAGGCCGTCCACGATCCGTACATCCACGACCTTCCACAGGATTTCGCGCGAGACCCACATGACCGGCCGCACGATGACCGCGTCGTAGAGCTCGTCCACGTACCACTTTTTCCACAGGATTCGGCCGAGGCCGGACTCGGGTGGCGCCAGACGCGCGGGCAGGAGCGACTCCGGTCTCAAGATGCGGGACGCGCCCGCGATGCCCAGCCCCGCGACGAGCACCGCTCCGACCACCAGGGCCCACTCCGTGGCGGGCGGAGCCTCGACCAGGGGACTCAATTGGCCCGCCGCGGCGGTGACGGGCTCGAGCCAATGCTCCAGGTAAGCTCCGCCACCGAGCAGGCGTGGCACGTTGAGCGCGCCGCCGATCACGGTCAGCACCCCGAGCGCCACGAGCGGCCCGGTCATGATCCAGGGTGCCTCGTGGAGGTGCTCGCGCTCGCGCTCCCCGGTGCGGTTCGGACCGTGGAACGTGTAGAGCATGAGGCGAGTCATGTAGAACGCCGTCAAGAGCGCCGCCGCGATCCCCATCGCCCAGAAGGCGTACCAGGCGGGGCGGACGGCCGCTTCCGCGAACGCCGCGCCGAGGATTTCGTCTTTCGAGAAGAATCCGGCGAAGGGCGGGATGCCCGCGATCGCCAGTGTTGCGATCCACATGAGGGGGGCGGTCCAAGGCATGGAGCGGGCGAGCCCGCCCATATTTCGCATGTCCTGGGCATCCTCGTGCGAGTGCGTGGCGTGGTACGCCCCGTGCATGGCGTGGATCACGCTACCGGAGCCGAGGAACAGGAGGGCCTTGAAGAACGCGTGGGTCGCCAGGTGGAAGATGCCCGCGGCGTACGCCCCCGTGCCCACGCCGACGAACATGTACCCGAGCTGCGAAACGGTGGAGTACGCGAGCACTCGCTTGATGTCCCATTGCTTGAGCGCGATCGTGGCCGCGAAGAGCGCGGTGAGCGCACCGACGCCGGCCACGGTCGCACTCCCGATCGGCGAGAGGGCGAACAGCACGCCGCAGCGCGCGACCAGATAGACACCCGCGGTCACCATCGTCGCCGCGTGGATCAGGGCCGACACCGGCGTGGGACCCTGCATGGCGTCCGGGAGCCACGTGTACAAGGGGATCTGGGCCGATTTGCCGGTGCAGCCCAGGAACAGGAGCAGCGTGATCGCGGTGATCAGCGCACCGGCGGGCGGGAATACGGCCGGGGCCTTGGCGAATACCGTGGCGAAGTCCAGCGATCCGACGCGCCAGAAGATCAGGAACATTGCCACGAGGAACCCGAAGTCGCCGATGCGGTTCACGATGAACGCCTTGTTGCCCGCATCGGCGTTGATCTTCTCGTTGAACCAGAACCCGATCAGGAGGTACGAGCAGAGCCCCACTCCCTCCCAGCCGACGAACATCACTGGAAAGCTCGCCCCGAGGACGAGCGTGAGCATGAAGAACACGAACAGGTTTAGGTACGCGAAGTACCGCGCGTAGCCGGGATCGTCGTGCATGTAGCCGACGCTGAACACGTGGATCAGCGCGCCCACGCCGGTGACGATGAGGATCATCACCGCTGAGAGCTGATCGAGCTGCAGCGCGAAGGGGACCTGCAGCTCCGCCGACGGGAGCCAATCCCAGTAGCGGAACACGAGCGGAGCGGCCGCATGTTGCGCGCCGAACTCGATCACGGCGAGCGCGGCGGCCGCGAACGCCAGCATGAGCGTCCCCACGCCCACGATCGATACGGCGCGCTTGGCGCCAGGCCGGGTGAGGGCGAGCGTTCCGTTCAGCACAAAGCCGAACAGCGGCAGCGCCGGCACCACCCAAACCATGGAGAGCGGCAGCGCGGGCATCAGCCTTTGAGCAGGTTGATGTTCTGCAGGTTGAGCGTCTGTCGATGGCGATAGATCGCCAGCAGGATCGCGAGCCCAACCGCGGCCTCGGCGGCGGCGACGGCCATGACGAAGAACACGAAAATCTGTCCGCCGACGCCGAGCTGCTGGGCCAGCGCCACGAACGTCAGGTTGACGGCGTTGAGCATGAGCTCGACGCACATGAAGATGACGATCGCGTTGCGCCGCAGCAGGACGCCGGCGACGCCGAGCGTGAACAGGACGGCCGAGACGCCGAGCGCCGGTGCGAGGAGCATCAGAGCCGCCGCTTGGCGAGCACGACCGCCCCGACCAGGCCGGCGAGCAGGAGAATGCTCGTGATCTCGAACGGCACGAGGTAGGTGGTGAACAACGGGCGGGCGACCGCGGCGACCATTCCTTGCTCCGCGGCGGCGCGCGCCATCGCGTTGGGGGCGAGCGTGAGCTGAGGCGGTGGCGCGCCGAAGCGGAGCGCGAGCAGCTGCACCATCATCAGGCCGGCGAGCAATACCCCTACCCCGAGACCCAGCGGACCCTTCATGTCGGAGCGCGTCGCCCGGCCGACATTCAGCAGCATGATCACGAACAGGAACAGGACCATGATGGCGCCGGCGTATACGAGCACCTGGAGGACCGCGATGAACTGGGCGTCGAGGAGGACAAACAGGGCCGCAAGCGCGAAGAGGGTCACCACCAGCCACAGGGCGCTGGCGACCGGATTACGCCGCGTGATGCACAGGAGCGCGCTCCCGATGGCGAGCACCGCGAACGCCCAGAAGACGATCAACGTCGGGGTCACGTCTATTCGCCCTTGGGGTCGGAAGGGTCCCACAGGCTCGAGACCGGGTGCGTCTGCGCACAGAGCCGCTCCAGGTCGTACACGAACCGGTCGCGCGAAAACTCCGAATTCTCGTAGTGCACGCCCACGTGAATCGCCTCTTCGGGACAGACCTCCTGGCAGTAGCCACAGAACACACACCGGAACTCGTCGATCTCGTAGATCAGCGGATAGCGATTGCCCTGCTCGTCCTCGCCGGGCACGAGCTTGATGCAGTTCGCCGGACAGATCTGGGGGCACAACCCGCACGCCACGCACTTCGCGCGCCCCTGCTCGTCCGTGAGCATGCGGTGCGTGCCGCGCCAGCGCGGGGCGATGGCCCAGTCCGCCGTGCTCTTCTCCTCCGGGTATTGCATCGTGACTTTGGGCCGGAAAATGTGCTGCAGCGTCAGCAGCATCCCCTGCAGGGTGGCACGGACGTACGAGGCGCGAGCGCCCGGTCGCTTCATCACCTTCACGCCGATCGCCATCAGGCGCGCTCCTCGGTGACGGAGCCGGACACGATGTGGCCCCGGTCGAGCACCCAGAAGAGCGGGACCGCGAGCAGGAGGTTCACCCCGAACAGGACCACGGCGAAGCGCGTGTCGTATGCCCAACCGAGCCGCGCGTGCAGGAACCAGATGAGCGTCGCGATCACGGTGAGGTAGAGCAGCGCGAGCGGGAGCATCACCTTCCAGCCGAGCGCCATCAACTGGTCGTAGCGGAAGCGCGGCAACGTCCAACGCACCCAGATATACAGGAACAAGAAGAACCCCGTCTTGAGGCCGAACGCGCCGAGCGTCAGCGCCGTCTTGAGCGGCGTCCACGGCGGCACGTTGTCCCAATGGGTGAACGGAATGTCGTAGCCGCCGAAGAACAGCGTTGCCATGAGGGCCGAGGCGGTCACCATGTTCGCGTACTCGGCGATGTAGAACATCGAAAACTTCATCGCGCTGTATTCGGTGTGATAACCGGCGATCAGCTCGCCCTCGGCTTCGGGAAGGTCGAACGGCAGCCGGTTGGTTTCGGCGAACGCGGCCACCAGGAAGATGAAGTACGCGAGCGATAGGGGAAACACGTTCCAGGTGAGCAGCGACTGCGACTGCTTCGCGACCACCTCGGTGAGCGTCACGTTCCCCGCGAGCAGCAGGACGGCCACGGTGCTCATGCCGAGCGCGATCTCGTACGAGATCATCTGGGCGCTCGCCCGTAGCCCGCCCAGGAGCGAGTACTTGTTGTTCGACGACCATCCGGCGAGCACGATCCCGTACACGCCGAGCGATCCGAACGCCAGGATGTAGAGGAAACCCACCGGCAGGTTGGCGACCACCATCTCCACGTCGCCCCACCGCGTGGGCAACGGCGAGGCGAACGGGATCACGGCAAACGTCAGGAGCGCGGGCACGAACGAGATCGCCGGGGCCAGCATGAACAGGATCTTGTCGGACTCGGCGGGGAGCGTCTCCTCTTTAACGAGGTTCTTGAGCCCGTCCGCCGCGGGCTGCAGCAGTCCTTGGGGGCCGACGCGGTTCGGGCCGAGCCGGTCCTGCATGAAAGCGCAGATGCGGCGCTCCGCCAGCGTGAGCAGCGCGACGCCGACCATGATCGCGGTGAAGACGACAAGGATCTTGACGATCGACGTGACGAGGAAGAAGGTCATGCCGGCACCAATCCGCGCAGCCCGTCGACCGAGGCGGTGAGGCGCTCGAAGGCCTCGTCCGCACTCGTAACGCGCCCTGCCTCGCCCCGCCCCGCCACGGCGGCCAGCTCGGAGAAGACCCACCAGGCGGGACGGGCCATGCCCGGCGCCGGTTTGGCCTGGAAGTAGCGCTGCGCCCGGCCGTCCCGGTTCACGAAGGTACCGTCCTCCTCCGCGACGTTGGCGATCGGCAGCACGACGGCAGCGGCGCGTGCGCCGTCGGGTAGCACCGTGCCGGCGTAGATCAACGACCCCGCGGTGCGCACCACGAGGTCAGGCTCGTCGAGCACCAACACGATGGCGGCCGACTCGGCGGCAGCGAGCGCCGCCGCGTAATGGCGACTATAGCCGAGCAGCTCGGCGCCCTTGGCGTTCGGCGCCCGCTCCGCGCGCAGCGCGAGGTTGGGGACGCCCGCGAGCGGGGCCTCCTCACCCATGACCACCTGGAACGCGCCGGTCCACTCGAGTCCCGCGAAGAGCTCCCGGGCCAGGAACAGCGCCTCGGTCGAGGCCTTGGGGGAGACGAGCGCGACCGCGCGGCCGCCCGCGCCGCGCAGCAGCGTCGCCACGCGCTCGAACGCCTCGTCCCAGTCGGTGGCATGCAGCTCGCCGTCGCGCTGCACGAGGGGCGCTTCGATGCGGTCGCCCCGGTTCATCCAGCGGTAGCTCATCCGCCCGTGATCGCAAATGAAATACCGGTTCACGTCGAGGTTCGACCGCGGGCGCACGCGCACCACCACGTTGTCGCGCGTGTCGAGCGTGACGTTGCACCCCTGGGAGCACCCCGTGCAGATCGACGCGGTCTTGTCGAGCTCCCACGCGCGCGCCTTGTGCAGGAAGTCCTTCGAGAGGAGCGAGCCGACCGGGCAGAGGTCGACCACGTTGCCCGCCCATGGGTGGTCGAGCCGCGCTTCCGGGTGCACGCCGATGTAGGCCCGGTCACCCCGTTCGGAGACGTTGAGCACCGGCTCCTTCGCCACGTCCTCCATGAAGCGCACGCACCGCGTGCACAGGATGCAGCGGTTCGGGACGTATAGCACGTCGGGCCCGAAGTCTTCCACCGGGTTGAAGCGCTTCGGGTAGTCCGGGCTGTAGCGCGTCGCGGGACGGCCTTCCTGGAACGTGAAGTCCTGCAGCTCGCATTCTCCGGCCTGATCGCAGATCGGGCAGTCGAGCGGATGGTTGATCAGGAGCAGCTCGAGCACGCCGGTGCGCCCCTGCTTCGCCACCGGCGACTGCGACCGAACGACCATTCCCTCGGCCACCTGCGTGGCGCAGGCGATCTGCAGCTTCGGCGCCTTCTCGATCTCCACGAGGCACATGCGACACACACCCGCGACGGGCAGCCCGGGGTGATAGCAGTAGTGCGGCACGAGGACGCCCGCCTGCTTCGCGGCTTCGATGACGAGCGTCCCCTTCGGGACGCTCAGGGGCACGCCATCGATGGTGAGGTTGACGAGGTCGTCGGCCATCACGCCACCATGACCGGCCGGCGCCGTCCGGCGATGTAATCCTCGAACTCGTTCTTGAACCGCTTGATGCCGGACACGACCGGCGCGGCGCACGAGTCGGAGAGCACGCAGATGGTCTTGCCGGTCATGTTCTCGGAGAGATCGAGCAACAGGTCGAGGTCCGCCATCTTCCCCTGACCGGCGAGGATGCGCTCGAGGATCTTCGTGGTCCAGGCGGTGCCTTCGCGGCATTGCGTGCACTGGGCGCAGGATTCGTGCGCGTAGAAACGCGCCAGCCGCATGATCTGATAGACCATATCGGTCGAATCGTCGAACACGATTACCCCACCGGAGCCGAGCATCGAGCCCTTCTCGACGACACCTTCGTAATCCAGCAGGCAGCTTTCGGTCTCTTCGCGGTTCAGGATCGGGACCGACGAGCCGCCGGGGATGCATGCCTTGAGTGTGCGGCCGGGCCGCATGCCACCGCACAGCTCGTACAGGAGGTCTTTCAGCGGGAATCCCATCGTGACTTCGTAGTTGCCGGCCTTCTGCACGTGCCCGCAGACCGAGAAGAGCTTGGTCCCGGTGCTCTTCGGGGAGGAGAGGGACAGGCCCTTGTACCAGGCGGCGCCCTGCTTGAGGATGTGAGGCACCGCCGCCAGGGTCTCGACGTTGTTGATCGTGGTGGGCATGCCGAACACGCCCGCCGCGGCGGGAAAGGGCGGTTTGATCCGGGGGTTACCGCGCTTGCCCTCGATCGAGTTCATGAGGGCGGTCTCTTCACCGCAGATGTAGGCCCCTGCCCCACGGTGCAGATAGATCTTGATGGGGCCGAACACCTTGGCGGCGCTCGCGTCGGCCAGGGCGCGATCCATGAAGGTCCACGGCTCCGTGAATTCGCCGCGGATGTAGATGTAGACGACTTCGGCCTGGATCGCGTGAGCGGCGATCGCCGAGCCTTCGAGCAGCGCGTGCGGCGTCCACCGCATGATCTCGCGATCCTTGAACGTCCCCGGCTCCGACTCGTCGGCGTTCACGCAGAGGTAATGCGGCTTCTTCTTCTCCTTGGGCATGAACGACCACTTCAGGCCCGTCGGAAAGCCGGCGCCCCCCCGCCCGCGCAAACCCGACTCCTTCACGACGTCGATCAGCTTCGCGGGCTCCATCGTGAGCGCCTGCGCCAGCATCTCGTAGCCACCCCGCTTGACCCAGCCCTTGTAGGTCCGCGCGTCCGCGTCGCCGAAGTACTTGGAGAGGACGACGGTTTCGCGAGCGTGCGGCTTGTGAGGGAAACCCATCAGGAATGTCCAATGTCGAATGTCCAATTCTCAATGTCCAATTGAACATTCATCATTGGACATTCTACATTCAGCATTCGCCTCACTTGTATTTCCTCACCAGTTCTGGGACCTTGTCCGGGGTCACCGATTCGATGAAGTCGTCGTCCACCAGCACCGGCGTTGCGAACCCGCACGCACCCAGGCACTCCACCTCGATCACCGTCCACTTGCCGTCGGGACTCGTCGCCCCGAGCTCCTTGGCGCCTGTCGTTTCGAGGAAGGCCTTCGTGACCGCTTCTGCTCCGCAGATGTTGCAGGGCGAGGTCGTGCACACCTGCACGAAATGCTTCCCGACGGGGTGTTGATGGTACATGGTGTAGAACGTCACCACACCCTTCACGTAGGCGGGCGTGAGGCCCAGCGCCTCCGCAACCTCCGCCATGTTGCGGTCGGAGATCCAGCCGCGCGCCCGCTGCACCATCCACAGTGCCGGCAGGAGCGCGGCCTGCTTCGTCGGATACCGGGCGATGATCTCACCGAGCTGCTCGAGCGTCGGACCCGTGAACACGGGCTCGTACGCCTCGGTGCCGGCGGGCGTAGGATGCGCCGTGACGCTCATCGATCCACCTCGCCCATGACGATGTCCACCGAGGCGTTGATCGCGATCAGGTCGCTCAAGAGATGCCCCTCCGCCATCTTCGGCAAGGCCGACAGGTTGATGAACGACGGCGGCCGGATCCGCCACCGCACCGGCTTCGCGGTCCCGTCCGACACCAGGTAGTTGCCCAGCTCGCCTTTTGGATTCTCGATGCCCACGTACGCCTCGCCCACCGGGGCCTTCACGCCCTCCATCACCTGCTTGAAGTGATAGATCATGGCTTCCATGTCGTTCATCGCGCGGGATTTGGGGGGGAGAATCAGGCGCGGATCGGCGACGTTGATGGGCCCTTCGGGCAACCGGTCGAGGGCCTGCTCGAGGATTCTGTTTGCTTGTGTGCACTCCTCGAGCCGCACGAGATAGCGATCGTACACGTCGCCATGCTCGCCGACAACCACGTCGAAGTCGTAGGTCTCGTAGCCCAGGTAGGGCTTGTCCTTGCGGACGTCGTAGGGCACGCCGCTCGCCCGCAGCATCGGGCCGGAGAGCGAGTGGTTGATCGCTTCGGCGGCGGTGAGCGCGCCCACGCCCTGCGTCCGCCCGATCCAGACCGCGTTCCGCGTCAGGACTCGGTCGATTTCCGCGAGGGTCTTGGGGAACGTCCGCGTAAAGTGTCGCAGCCCCTCGACGAACCCGTCGGGGATGTCCGCCATCATGCCGCCCACCCGCGTCACGCTGGTGGTGAGCCTCGCGCCGGTCCACATCTCCTGGAGGTTGTAGATCCGCTCGCGCTCCTGAAACGCCCAGAGGAACGGAGTGAACGCCCCGAGATCGATGGACGTGGTGCCGAGCCAGACCATGTGCGAGATGATCCGGCTCATCTCGCAGGCGATCACCCGGAGCACGGTGCAGCGCGGGGTGATCTCGATCCCCATGAGCTTTTCCGCGGCGAGCGCGAAGCCGACGTTGTTCGCCATCGGCGACAGGTAGTCGGTCCGATCGGTGAGCGGGATGATCTGATTGTAGTGACGGTACTCGCCGAGCTTTTCGAAGCCGGAGTGCAGGTAACCGAGGTGGGGGATCACCCGCACCACGGTCTCGCCGTCGAGCTCCACCACCAGCCGTAAGACGCCGTGGGTGGCCGGGTGCTGGGGCCCGATGTTGATCAGCATGTGCTCGCCCGCGAGCCCTGGCTCCTCGAGGGCGGCCCCCTGGGGAGCGGCGCTGAGCGGCACGCGCGTCGGATGCCCCTGCGAGTCGACGCCCGGTGTGGCGAGCTCGAGCTCCACGGTGCGCTTGGTCATTCGGAGTCGGCCACCTTGCCCCGCTCACCGCGGCGCAACCGCTCCCGCATGTCCGGGGGCAGCTCCTCGTACGCCTCGGCGATGGACAGCTCCTCCATCGAGTAGTGGGCTTCGGGGTTCGCGGCCAACGCCTGCCGCACCTGCTCCGCCCGGCTGAACCGGCCCCGCAGGGGGAAATCCTTCCGCAACGGATACCCTTCGACGTACGTGTCCCACATGAGGATGCGGCGCAGATCGGGGTGACCGCGGAACGTGATGCCGAACATGTCGAACGTCTCGCGCTCCAACCAGTCGGCTCCCCGCCAGAGCGGGACCACGGAGTCCACGGTAAGATCGCCCGCCGGGTCGAGCTCGACCTTCAACCGGAGATCGACGCGGCGGTCGAGCGAGCGCAGGTTGTACACCACCTCGAGCGGGCGCTCGCGGTCCCGGTACTCGACGGCAGTGACGTCCACCAGATAGTCGTACCGCTGGTCTGGGGTATCACGCAGCCACGCGAGCACCGCGAGCAAGGCATCATGGCGCACATACACGATCGTGTCGCCGCACGACTCCAGCGCGCGGCCGATCGCGCTGCCGAAGGTCGCTCGGAGGGCCTCGACGGACGGATTCACGCCGAGCGGAACTGATGGACGGAGTTGCCGAACGGCTCCGAGATCTCGTCGATCGTCTCGGGCGGGAGTCGCAACCCCCGCTCGTCGAGCGGTTGTTCTTCCCGCCGCGGGACGCCATCGAACAACGACTCGCCCTTGATCTTCTTGTGCAGGAGGAGCACCCCGTACAACAGCCCTTCGGGGCGTGGCGGGCACCCGGGGACGTACACGTCCACCGGGACGATCGTGTCGATTCCCTGCACCATCGCGTAGTTGTCGAAGATCCCGCCGGTCGAGGCGCACGCCCCCATGGAGATGACCCACTTCGGCTGTGGCATCTGATCGTAGATCCGGCGGATCACCGGGGCGAGCTTGAACGGGAGGCGGCCGGCGCAGATGAGCACGTCGGCCTGCCGGGGCGAGAACGCCTGGCGCTCCATCCCGAAGCGCGCGAAGTCGTAACGGCTGGCGGCGGTCGCCATGAATTCGATGGCGCAGCACGCGGTGCCGAACGGCATCGGCCACAGCGAGTTGGCGCGGGACGCATTCACCGCCCAGTCGACCAGGTCCTGGACCTTGGCCAACAGGTAGTTGGGACTCTGACCCGCGACTTCTTTCGCCTCGATCACCCGCTTCATGGATTCAGTCCCATTCCAGGGCTCCGCGCTTCCACACGTAGACGTATCCGACCGCGAGAATCAGGATGAAGACCAGCATCTCGACCAGCAGGAAGCCGGTGCTCGGTCCCTGCGGGCTGCCCAAAAAGATCGTGCCCCAGGGAATCAAGAACACCGTCTCGATGTCGAACACGATGAACAGCATCGCCACGAGGTAGAACTTGACCGAGAAACGCTCGTGCGCGTTCCCGAGGGGTGGCATGCCGCTCTCGTATGGCGTGTCCTTGAGCACCGTGGGCTTGTGCGGTGCGAGCAGGTGGGACAGGCCGATCAACAGGACGGCGTTGAACGCGACGAAGCCGAGGAGGAGGAGAAAGGAGAGATAGGGCTGGTTCATGAGTTCGTGAAAAAATTCACTTGCCTCGCCGAAACGTATTCGCGGATGCGAGGGTTGTCAACCGAATCGAGTAGCGTAAGTGTAGACGCTGCCGATATATTGGCGCCCCATGTCCATCAAATCCGACCGCTGGATTCGGCGCATGGCCACCGAGCACGCGATGATCGAGCCGTTCGCCGAGAACCAGGTTCGCTCCGGCGTCATCTCGTACGGCCTCTCCTCCTACGGCTACGACATGCGCGTCGCGCCGGAGTTCAGGATCTTCACCAACGCCCTGTCGGCCATCGTGGATCCGAAGCGGTTCGACCCCAAATCGTTCGTCGAGTTCACGGGCGACGTCTGCATCGTGCCACCGAATTCGTTCGCCCTCGCGCGCTCCGTCGAGTACTTCCGTATCCCCCGCAACGTCCTGACGCTGTGCGTCGGCAAGAGCACCTACGCGCGTTGCGGCATCATCACCAACGTGACGCCGTTCGAGCCCGAATGGGAGGGCTTCGTCACGCTCGAGATCTCCAACACCACTCCCCTGCCCGCCCGCATCTATGCCAACGAAGGAATCGCGCAGGTCCTCTTCTTCACGGCGGACGAGGGCGATGAGTGTGAGGTCAGCTATAAAGACAAGAAAGGTAAATACCAGGCTCAACAGGGAATAACGCTTCCTAAACTGTGAAACGTTGCTTCACGTCGTTGCTTTTTTATTATAGACGTACGCCACACCCAGCGCGATGAGCGCGAGGGCGAAAAACGACGCGATCCGGTACAGGGCCTGGAGGTTGGAGAAATCGTAGAGGACGATCTTGAGCCCCGCTCCTGCCGCCACCACGAGCCCCGCCGAGCGCACGTCCTTGCGCTGGCGCGAGAACCCGAGCTGCACCAACGCGCCCGCATACACGAGCCAGAACACGCTCAGCGCCAGGTCGGCCGCGAGCGGTGACCGTGGCGCGAAGTAGCGCTGGAGCTCGATCGAGCCGCCCGCGAACACCGCTGCTCCGCACAAGATCCAAAGCAGCTCGCCGCCTCGGCCGGCTTTCCCCCGCCCTCGGGCGGCGAGCGCCAGGCCGGCGACGTAGACGTAGAGCGCGACCGCCCAGCCGTCCGTGAACGCCGCCGTCCCGGGCCCGCGGGCCCAGAGCGCCACGCCGAAGAGCCACGGAAACGTCACGACCGCGAGCGCCAGCGCTGCGATACGGCCGCCTGGCCGTCCGCCCCGTTGCTCCACGGCGAGTGCCGCGAGCACGAGCACGGTCCACCCGGCGGCGACCGCCGAGGCATCCGCCTGCACGGCCAGCGCGAAGGCCGCGAGGGCGAATCCCATCACGACGTGGGGCGCCGTAGGGCGGACCCACCCCAGGCCCAGATAGAAGACGGCGAGTAATGCAGGCAGCAGGGCCGGCGTCTGAATGAACACACGCGGACCAGCGAGCGCCGCGAGCGCGATCAGCACGAACGGATTGAGGACGAACAGCACGGCTTCCTCGCCGGCCCGCAGCGGCTGCTCGAGCTGCTGCCACCAGAGGAGGCCGGTGACCGCGCCGGCAGACGCTAGCGCGAGCCAGACGCGGGGCTCCTGGCCGTGCAAGTCGGCGAGCGCCACACCCAGCAGGATCCAGGCGAGCGCAACCATGGCGACGCGTGCCTCGGGCCAGGCGTGCCGCCGGGTCACGTGCAACGTCAGCAGCGCCCCGGCAGCAAGGAACCAGCAACCGAGCGGACTGGCCAGCGCCCGGCCCGCGCCGGCGGCGGCCAAGAGAAAGTACCCGGCCAGCGCGAGGTCGAACGTGCGGCGCCACTTCATGGTGTAGGCCAGCAGGCCCGCCCCCAGACCGATGACCTCGAGGTAGCCGAGGAACGCCTCGGGGTTCGGCGTGGGGGGTGCCAGCAGAATCGGGGCGAGATAAGCGCCCGCCAACGCCCAGATGGCGAGCCCTTCCACCTCATGCCGCAGCGCCAGCAGGATGACCACCACGGTACATGCCGCCAGCAGTAAGACGCCCAGGCGCCGCTCGATCAGCCCGTATGGCCCGGCGGCCGCCCACAGGCCGAGGTACGCGAGCCCGCCGCCCGCACCGATCATGGCGGCGCCGTACCGGCGCAGGCCGCCGCGGATCCGGGCCTCGCCCCACACGCCCACGGCCACGCCCGCTCCGATCGCGAGGAGCGACCGTACGATCGGTGCGATCCACCCGCGATCGATCGCGTACTTGAGGAAGAATCCCATCGCGGCGAGCAGAGCGAGCACGCCCACCACCAGGAGACCGCGTTGACCGAACCACTGCTCGAGATCGGGCGCTTCCCCCGTAGAGCGCGAAACGATTGGTGGACCGGCGACCGGAGGTGGCGTCGCCGGGCGCGGCTCCGGAAGGGTTGCGATGGGCTCTGGCGCGGCGCCAGGTGCGAGCAGGCGCCGCATCATCTGCTCCAAGACCTCGACCCGCCGTTCGAGGCGGTGCAGCGCCTCGCGCTGCTCGTCGCTCACGAGGGTTGGGCGGGGGGCACCGCAGCTGGCCGGCGCGAGCCGAAGACGGTGATCGCGAGCGTGGCCACCGCGAGGATGACGAGATCGGGCGCCCAGCCGAGCTCCGTGCGGGGCACGGCCATCTGCAGGAAGTTCATCACGAAGTCGAACAGGCCGACCAGCAACCCCAGCAGGACCGTGGCGTGCAACGAGCGGCCCAGCTGCGCTAGAATGCTGCCGCTGAGGAGAGCTACCGCCCCCTGCCCGGCGGCGATGCCGAGCGTCGCGACCACGTCGTCGAACAGGACCCGCCAGAACTCGTGCCGGCCGGCGTGGTAGCTGAAGAATGCCGTGTGAATGAAAGACACGGCGATCCCGGCCACTGCGGCGCACAAGGTTGCCCATATGGCGTACCCGATGACGATCTTGATTCTCTCACCCGTATCGCCAGCCATGCGGACCCTTTCGCCGTCGAGGGGGGCGCGACCAAATGTGGCCGGTCGGGCGCGCCCTCGCCAGTCAGCGCAGGGCGGCCGCGGCCTGGTCGAGTGCGCCCCGGGCTTCGTCCACGCGGCCGACGAGATCGGCGAGCTCCCGTTCGGCTGTCGCCGCGTCCGCGTAGCGGATCGCCTCGTTTACAGAGGGGAACGCCATCGTCGCGTATCCGTTGTCGACATCCGAAGCGAATTGGAGGCTCGTGTACCAGGGCCGGCTCACGAGGCCCTGCCGGCGGGTAAGGCGGCGCTCCACTTGCATGAGCGCCGCGTTCACGGCGCGGAGGCGTGACGCGTCGGGCGCGCGCGCGCTGTCACGCGCCGCGGCGAACACTCGGGCGGAGGCGGTAAACCGTGCCAGCGCGTCCCGTAGCCCGGTGGTGGGCATGTTCCAACCCCGCTTGGCGATTCCCGAGTCGAGCTGTGCCACGAGCCTCGTCAGCTCTGTGCCGAACGCTTCATAGTCGAGAGGCAACACATCGGCGTTCGCCAGCCGCGCCGCGATGAGGGCGACGAGGCGCGCCGTGGCCTGGTGCGACCGGTAGCCGGGATCGCCGAACGTCGTCATCCAGTGGTAGGAATCGTACATGGAGTGATACACGCCGCCCGGACCCTCGAACCCGACCTCGGCGGCGGGGATACCGAGGTGGTGGTAGAACCCGGCGAAGTCGGATCCACCGCCGAGATTGGCGAGGGTGAGCGCCGCCGTATCACCGTGGACCCGCTCCAGCCACACCGCATGCACGCTGCCCCGCCCCGATGGGTCGGGCACGAGCCCGGTGACCTCGCGAATCAGGGGTTTGAGTGACGGGGAGCCGCTGCCGGCAAAACGCGGTCCCTGCGTGACGTCATCCGCGTTGAGATACGCGACCGCGTGCGCGGAGAGCGAGTCGGCCATCTCTTCCACCCATTCCGTGGAGCCGATCAACCCCCACTCCTCCGCGTCCCACGTTGCGAAAATCACCGTTCGCGCGGGACGCAGCCCCGCCCGGGCCAGCTCGGCGAACGCTCGCGCGGCCTCGAGCACCGTGACGGTGCCGCTGATGTTGTCTGCCGCGCCCGGACCCCACGCGTCACGGTGAGCGCCGATCACCACCCACTCGTCCGGATAGCGCGCGCCGCGCAGCGTGGCGAACGTGTCCCAGATCGGATGCATCGCGCGGACTCCGCGCTCCGTCCTGACGTGCAGGCGCGCACGCACGGGACCCGGCCCGGTGTGGTAGCGGAACGGGAGCGCACCCTGCCATGGCTGCGGGACGGAGCTACCGGCCAAGCGCTCCAGGAATCGTCGGGCGTTGCCGTAGCTCATGGGAATCACGGGAATCCGCGGAATGGGGAGAGATTCCTCCGGGACCCGGCGCGCCCCGGGGAGCGACGGATACCCCGGCGTGGTGGGATCGCCGTTCACGTTCATGATGCTGCCGCGCTGGATCCCACCCCAGGATCGCATCGGGCCGCGTGGGTAGACATCGCCGCGGGCGTACCCGTCGTCCTGCGGATCCGAGTAAATCACGAGACCGACCGCACCGTGCTTTTCGGCTTCGCGGGCCTTGATCCCGCGAAACGACCGACCGTAACGCGCGATCGCGATCTTTCCGCGGACGGTGATCCCGAGCGAATCGAGCGTTTGGTAGTCTTCGATCAGACCGTAGTTGACGTACACGACATCCGCGGTCACGTCGCCGTCGCCGCTGTAGCCGTTGAACGGGGGTACTTGGCGTCCCGCGCTGGTCGGATCCTGGGGCAGAACGGGCTCGCGCAGCACGAGCGCGGCGCGTCGGCCGCCAGGCGGGGGCGGGGGCAGGATCACCCAGGCGGCGATGCTGTCGGGGTGCGGGATATACACCGTATACTCCTTGGTCCAGGCCTCCAGGCCCCAGGCCCGGACCTTGTCGATGACATAGTCGCGCGTTGCCGCTTGCGCCGGTGTGCCGGCGACGTGTGGCACGCGCGTCAAATCGTAGGTCATGAGGCGCGCACTCGCCGTGTCGGGGACCGCTAGGAGGCGCTGCTCGAAGCTGTCCTGCGCTGTCGCGGGAAGGGCGCGGGCGCAGACCAGCACCACGAGTACGACGAAGGTTCGCACGAGGGCCGATCCGGGCGAGTGTGAAGATCGAGGGAGCGTTATGTTAGCGGCTACGTTACCGCTACGCTTGCGAGCGCGCTCGCGTTGAAGGTCATGGCGCCTGTCCGTGCCGGGCGCGCACTCAGCCTGCGCGCTACGCTGCTCGCCGTCGCACTCGCGGCGGGCGTATATACCGCGGCACTTCCCCTCTACCTGTACTTTCGCGTCAGCCGGCCCGCCCTCGCGCTGGGCGCGGCCACGGAAACGATCACCACGGTGGGCGAGGACCTGGCCCGGCGCGACAGTGCGCTCGATCAGGTCCTCGATATCGTCCGGGTCCTCGGACGCCGCGCATCTCCACCGGGCGATTCCCTCGCGCTCGTCCATCGGTTACTGACCATCGGGCGGACCCCGATGGAGCTGGCGGCAAACGCGCCCATCCCGGAAGCCTTGCGCGCCCAACTCGTGCGCGTGGACGGCGCGATAGCCAGGACCGGGAGCGCGCTGGCGGACTTCGTGAGCGGGATCGAGCAGGGGCGCCGGGCGGACGCCACTGCGCGGCTCCGGACCGTCAACGATCTCGCCAAGGCGGTGGACGATCGCATGGCCGACGTCGGTAGAGTCGCGCGCGCCTACCTGCTGGAACGCCAGCGCGTCTTGCAGGCGGCGGCGAGCGAAGTGCGCCGTGACACGGTGCTGTGGGTCGTGGTGGGGGTTCTCTGGATCCCCCTCCTGGTGCTCGTCCTGCGGCGCCGCCTATCGCAGCCGCTGCACGCACTCGAGACCGGCCTGGCGCGCGTCGCCGACGGAGACTTGACGGTTGCCGTCCCGACCCTTGGCGCGGACGAAATCGGCCGGCTGGCCGAGCATTTCAACATGATGACTCGGGTGTTGCGGGACCGAGCCGAGGAGCAAGGGCGCTTTGCGGCCGCCGGCGAGCTGCTCGCCGGGGTCGCGCACGAGGTGAATAACCCACTCATGGCGATCGCGGCGCACGCGGAAAACCGTCTTGCCGACGCGGGTCTTCAGGGTGAGCAGCGGAGCGAAATGGCCCAGATCCTGAGGCAGGCACGGCGTGCCACCAAGCTCTTGCGAGGGCTGCTGCGGTTCGTACGGGCGACGGAGCGCGAAGTCACCCGGGTCAATCTGAATGACGTCGTCCGCGGCGCGCTCGACCTCGTGTCCTTCCGTTTCGGCGTCGACGAGATCGTGGCGGGCGGTCGGCTCGACCCAAACCTGCCCGCGGTGGAGGGCGACGCCATCAAGCTCGAGCAAGTGGTGGTCAATCTGCTCTCCAACGCGATCGACGCGCTGCGGGCCGTGAAGCCGCCGCGGCAGCTCACCGTGGACACGTGGGTGGCGGACCGGCGGGTGTCGGTGGCGGTCGCCGACAACGGGAAGGGCGTGGCCCCCGAAATCGCGACGCGATTGTTCCGGCCATTCGCCACCACCAAGGGCCGCCGTGGCACCGGCCTCGGCCTCTACATCTCGCGCCAGATCGCTCGCGAGGCGGGCGGCGAGCTCGCCCTTGTTCCTTCGTCCAGAACGGGCGCTCGATTCGTGCTCTCCCTGCCGGTCGCCGAGGCGGCGGTCGCGGCCCCCGCGGCCCCCGCGGCCCCCGCGACCCCCCCCCCGAGCCCACGGGCCACGGCGGCCGAGGCGCGGCCAGGCGGCGCGCCCCGGGCGGTGCCGTCGCTCACGGGCGTGCGCGTGCTCATCGTCGACGACGAGGAGCCCGTACGCCGGCCGATGATGCGGTACCTCACGCGCAAGGGCGCCCAAGTCGACATGGCGAGTGACGGCATGGAGGCCCTCACCGTGCTGCGCGAGCGGTCCGCGGACGTCATTCTCGCCGACCTGCGGATGCCTCGCATGGGGGGCATCGAGCTCTTTGCGCAGCTGGAGGAGGAGCGGCCGGAGCTCGCGGCACGCGTGCTGTTCCTGTCCGGCGACATCTCCCAGCTCGCGGAGCCGGGGAATACGCCCGTGCCCCGGGAGCGCGTGCTCGTCAAGCCCGTGGAGCTCGCCGAGCTGGAGCGAAGGATCCTTGAGTTCGTGGGTGCGGCGGGAGGTGGACGGGGAGGGTGATGCTGGCCCAGCGGATGGCCGGGCGGTATCATGAAGTATGCTGGTCGTGGTAGTCCTGCTCGTCACGGTGGCGATGCGGGTCGCGATCGTCGCCGCGGTCACCTACCTGCTGTTGCCGCGGGGTCCGGTGTGCCCGCACTGCGGCATCGAGATGGCGGCGCTCGAGAACCGGTTCTTCGATCATTGGCTGCCCGCGTTGCAACGACGCTGGTGCCTCGAATGCGGTTGGGATGGAGTCGTGCGCCGGGTGCGACGGGCGCCCACGCCGACGCCGACCCGCCGGACGGCGCCCCGGCCCACCCTATCCTGATCAGTCCATCGTGGTGATAAGCCGCGCCGCCCGCTCGTAGAAGAAGTAATCCCACGCCCAGTTCAACAGCACGAACAGCTTGTTCCGGAACCCGATGAGCTGGATGATGTGGACCACCAACCACACCACCCATGCGGGGAACCCGGTGAACCCGATCCCCCGGATATAGGCGACGGCGGCATTCCGGCCGATCGTCGCGAGTGACCCCGGATCGCGGTAACGGAACGGGCTGGGCGTCTCGCCGGCGAGGCGACGACGGATGTTCTGCGCCGCGGTCTCCGCCATCTGGATGGCCACCGGCGCCATCATCGGCAACGGCTCACCGCCCGCCTCGAGATAGGCGGCGTCGCCGATGACGTAGACGCCGTCGTGCCCCGAGACTTCGAGCGTCTCACTCACGGGGATCCGACCCTGACGGGCGGTCGGTAAACCGAGCCGCGATGTGAGGCGGACGGCCTGGACGCCCGCCGCCCAGATGAGCGTGCCCGCCGGAATGATCTCCCCGCTCTTCAACACCACGCGGCTGCCATCATAATCCGCGACCGTCGCGCCGAAGCGGACGTCCACGTGCTTGCGCCAGAGGGTCTCTGCCGCCGCATCACGCAACCTCGCGGGCATCGGGCCGAGCAGGCGATCGGTCGCCTCGACGAGCAGCACGCGGACGTCCTTGATGTTGAGCCGCGGATAGTCCTTCACCAAGACGAGCCGGATGAGCTCGGAGAGGGCGCCGGCCATTTCGACCCCGGTCGGGCCTCCGCCCACGACCACAAACGTGAGCTCGGCCCGACGACGCTCGGGGTCGGGCTCGAGCGTCGCGCGCTCGAACGCCCGCAGCACGTGGTTCCGGATGCGGATGGCCTCGGGAATGTCCTTCAGGCCGAAGCCATGCTCCGGCACACCCGCAAGGCCGAAGTAGTTCGTCTCTCCACCCACAGCGAGGATCAGAAAGTCGTACTCGATCGGGCCGTCTGTGGTGATCAACCGCTTGGCAGCGGACTCGAGACCCGTCACTTCCGTCATGCGGAACTCGAAATTCTTCTGGCGACGCAACACCGCGCGGACCGGCCGCGCGATCTGTTCCGGCTCGAGCCCGGCGGTAGCGACCTGATACAGGAGGGGCTGGAACAGGTGGTAGTTGTGCCGGTCCACGAGCACGACGTCCACCGGTGCTTTGCGCAGCGCGCGCGCCGCGCGCAGTCCACCGAACCCCGCACCGACGATGACGACCTTCGGACGCGCGGCGGGCGCGCGCGCCGCCACACGGACGTCCTCGCGGGGGTCGGTCTCAGGCCGGGTGGCCGTGCGGACGTCCGTCACGGCACTTGCCTCCGGGGCTAGTCGAGCACGACGGCGGTGCCATAACAAAGCACCTCCGTGGCCGAGGCCTTGCTCGCGACTTCCGACGCGTCGAACGCGACGCCGAGCACGGCGTTCGCCCCGACCTGTCTGGCGTGCTCGATCATCAAGTTGTAGGCCGTGGTCCGCGCTTGCTCGCACATCTCTGTGTACGCGCCGATCTGACCTCCGATGATGCTCTTCAGGCCGCCGAGAATGCCCTGCGAGATCGTGGGTGCGCGGACAGTGATTCCGCGAACGACCCCCTTGTATTCGCGCACGCGGCGGCCCTCAACGTCGAAGGTCGTGGACACGATCAAGGACGATTGTATGGCCATTGGCGTGGACCCCCTTCGGTTAGGTGAGCCGGCGAGCACACTCGGTAAAGATAGCGTCGCCAGCGCCTCCGCTTGCCTCAGCCGCCGGGGAGTACGTATCATCCGACCGTTCCATGACCCCCCCCACCCCTCCCACTGCCCCCACCTCGCCCACCGTCGCGACCCCCACCCGCTCGGGCTTCGTTCGCTCGCTCGTCGGGAAGAAGGTGATCATGGCCGTCACCGGCGTGATCCTCTTCCTGTTTGTCGTGGGGCACCTCGCCGGCAATCTCAAGGTGTTCGAGGGCCCCGCGGACTTCAACGCGTACGCCGAAGGCCTGCGCACGGTGGGGGCGCCCTTCCTGGCTCGGGGCCAGCTGCTCTGGGCGGTCCGTGCCGTCCTGCTTGTCTCGGTGCTCCTGCATATCTGGGCAGCGATCGCCGTGACCCGGGCGAGCTGGGCGGCTCGGCCGATCGGCTACCACGGACTCACGCGGACGGAGACGACCTACGCGGCCCGCACCATGCGCTGGGGTGGCGTCATCATCTTTCTCTACGCCATCTATCACTTGCTCGATCTCACGTTCGGTGCCGTAAACCCGAGCTTCGTTCCGGGGGACGTCTATCACAACCTGGTCGCGAGCTTCGAGCGTTGGCCGGTGTCGGCCGTGTACATCGCCGCCGTGATCGTCGTCGGCCTCCACATCGACCACGGTCTGTGGAGCGCGTTCCAGACTCTGGGGCTCAACCGACCTCCGACGTTTCGGTGGCGCCGCGGCATCGCGGCCGCAATCGCCGTGCTCATCACCGCAGGATATGTCGCGATCCCGGTCGCGGTCCTCACCGGCACGGTGCGCTGATGGAGCTGCGTTCGAAGGCTCCGGCCGGCCCGCTCGCCGACAAGTGGGAGGGTTACCGTTCCGACATCCGGCTCGTGAGCCCGACGAACAAGCTCAAGCATCATATCATCGTCGTGGGCTCGGGGCTCGCCGGCGCTTCGGCCGCCGCCTCGCTCGCCGAGCTCGGGTACACGGTCTCGTGCTTCTGCTTCCAGGACTCGCCGCGCCGGGCGCACTCGATCGCCGCCCAGGGCGGGATCAACGCCGCCAAGAACTACCAAAACGACGGCGACTCGGTGTTCCGCCTGTTTTACGACACGATCAAGGGCGGTGACTTCCGGTCCCGCGAGGTCAACGTGTATCGCCTGGCGGAGACGAGCCTGCGAATCATCGATCAGTGCACCGCGCAGGGCGTGCCGTTCGCCCGCGAGTACGGCGGCCTGCTCGCGAATCGCTCCTTCGGCGGTGTCCAGGTCGCACGCACGTTTTACGCGCGCGGCCAGACAGGGCAACAGCTGTTGCTCGGCGCCTACCAGGCGCTCGAGCGGCAGGTCGGAGCGGGCAAGGTCAGGATGTACCCGCGCACCGAGATGTTGGACCTCGTCGTGGTGGATGGCCGGGCCCGTGGGATCGTGGTGCGCGACCTGGTGAGCGGCGCTGTGGGATCGTGCGCGGGGGATGCGGTGGTGCTCGCGACCGGCGGGTACTCGAACGTGTACTACCTGTCCACCAACGCGAAGGGTTGCAACGTCACGGCCATCTGGCGCGCACACCGCCGGGGCGCGGCGTTCGCGAATCCGTGCTTTACGCAGATCCACCCCACCTGCATCCCTCAGACCGGCCACCACCAGTCGAAGCTGACGTTGATGAGCGAGTCGCTCCGCAACGACGGCCGCATCTGGGTTCCGAAACGGAAGGGCGACACGCGCCCACCGCGCGAGATCCAGGACAGCGAGCGTGACTATTTCCTGGAGCGGCTGTATCCGAGCTACGGGAATCTCGTGCCGCGCGACCTTGCGTCTCGCCGCGTCAAGGAGGTGTGCGACGAGGGGCGCGGCGTCGGTCCGGGCGGCTACGGGGTGTACCTGGACTTCGCGGACGCCATCGCCCGCCTGGGCCGCCACGTCATCGCCGAGCGCTACGGGAATCTCTTCGAGATGTACGAGCGCATCACGGCGGAGAACCCCTTCGACGTGCCGATGCGGATCTACCCCGCGCCGCACTACACCATGGGCGGGTTGTGGGTGGACTACAACCTGATGACGACCATCGACGGGTTGTACGCGATCGGTGAAGCGAACTTTTCCGACCACGGCGCCAACCGGCTGGGGGCGAGCGCCCTCATGCAGGGCCTCGCCGACGGGTATTTCATCCTTCCGTACACCATCGGGGACTATCTGGCGCAGGCCAAGCTCGGCCAGGTCGGGACCGACCACACGGCCTTCCGGCAGGTCGAGCGCGAGGTGAGCGAGCGGGTCGAGCGGCTCCTCGTCGCCCGGGGTCGGACCACCCCTGACGCCTTCCACCGCGAGCTGGGCCGGTTGATGTGGGACAAGTGCGGCATGTCTCGGAACGTTCAGGGCCTGGAGGAGGCTCTCCAGAAAATCGCGGCGCTCGCGGAACGGTTTGCTCGTGACCTGTACGTCGGCGGCAAGGGGGAGGAGTTCAACCAGACGCTCGAGCACGCCGGCCGCGTGGCCGACTTCTTCGAGCTCGCCGAGCTGATGTGCCGCGACGCCCTGCACCGTGAGGAGTCGTGCGGTTCCCACTTCCGCGAGGAGTTCCAGACGCCCGAGGGCGAGGCGAAGCGCGACGACGCGCGGTTCGGCTACGTCGCGGCGTGGGAGTACGCCGGCGCGGGAAAGGCGCCCGTCCTGAACAAGGAGCCACTGGAGTTCGAGGTAGTCCACCCCGCCCAGCGGAGCTACGTCTGATGCGACTCACGCTTCATGTCTGGCGCCAATCGGGTCCCCGGGACGCCGGCCGGTTCGTGCGGTACGACGTGACCGACGTGAGCCCCGACATGTCGTTTCTCGAGATGCTCGACGTGCTGAACCAACAGCTCCTCGGGCGCCAAGAGGAGCCGATCGCGTTCGATCACGACTGTCGGGAAGGGATCTGCGGGGCCTGCGGGATGGTGATCAACGGCCGACCCCACGGGCCGCAGCACGCCACCACGACGTGCCAGCTGCATATGCGGACGTTCCCGGACGGCGCGGCGCTCTGGCTCGAGCCGTGGCGGGCCCGGGCCTTTCCCGTGGTGAAGGACCTCGTGGTGGATCGAAGCGCGTTCGACCGCGTGATCGCGGCGGGCGGGTTCATTACGGCGCGCACCGGCAGCGCCCCCGAAGCGAACTCGACGCTGGTGCCGAAGCGGGACGCCGATCTCGCGATGGACGCGGCGGCATGCATCGGATGCGGCGCCTGCGTGGCTGCCTGCCCCAACGCCTCGGCGATGCTGTTCGTCGCGGCTAAGGTGTCGCATCTCGGGCTTCTCCCCCAGGGCCAGCCGGAGCGCGCCACGCGGGTCGTGAGCATGGTCGCGCAGATGGACGCGGAAGGCTTTGGGGCGTGCACGAATCACGGCGAGTGCATGGCGGCGTGTCCGAAGGAAATCTCGATCGACTTTATCGCCCGATTGAACCGGGACTACTTGAAGGCAGTCGCAAGGCCCAAGCCGCAAGCCGTAAAGGCGAACGGGGGGGATGTGTAGCGGCTGTGGCTTGCGGCTTACGGCTTGAGACTGACGGCCGCCATCGTCTCCTGTACCGCCGCCGCCGATTTCTTGAGCGCCGCCTGCTCATCGCCCGACAGCTTTACTTCCAGAATCCGTTCCAGCCCACCCCGCCCCAGCTTGCACGGCACGCCGAGATACACACCTGAAATGCCGTACTCCCCCTGCACCCAAGCGGCGCACGGGAGGATGCGCTTTTTGTCGCGCACGATCGCTTCGGCCATCTCGGTGACGGCCGCGGACGGCGCGTAGTAGGCCGAGCCGGTCTTCAGGAAGGTCACGATTTCGGCGCCGCCGTTGCGCGTGCGCTCGACGATCTTGTCGAGGGCCGGCTTATCGAGCAGCTGGGTCACGGGAATTCCCGAAACGGTCGTGTACGAGATCAACGGCACCATCGTGTCGCCGTGTCCTCCCAGGACCATCGCCTGAATGTCCTCGACCGACACGTCGAGCGCCTCCGCCAGGAACGCGCGATACCGCGCGGTGTCGAGCACCCCGGCCATCCCGATCACGCGCTCGCGGGGGAACCCGGTGACCTGTTTCGTCACCCAACACATCACGTCGAGCGGGTTCGAGACGACGAGGACGATGGCCTTGGGGCAATGCTGCTTGATCTGCTGCGAGACCTGCTTCACGATGTCCGCGTTCGTGCGGACCAGATCGTCGCGGCTCATGCCCGGCTTGCGCGCGATGCCCGCCGTCACTACGACGATCTCGCTGCCCGCGGCGGGGGTGTAATCGTTCGCGCCGACGACGTGCGTGTCGAACCCTTCGATCGGTGCGGATTCCCATTGGTCGAGCGCCTTGCCCTGCGGCACGCCCTCGATGACGTCCACGAGCACGACCGTGCGCGCCAGCGCTTTTTCGGCAATGCGCTGCGCGGCGGTAGCGCCCACGTTGCCGGCGCCCACGACGGTGATTTTTTCGATCATGGCGGGCTAAAGGTACGTGGAGAGAGGGTCAGCGGGAGAGATCACCCTCCTCGGGTGTGCATCTCTCGATGGGGATCCGCCCGCAGAGACTCGAGGCGGTACAGCGCGCCCCGCTCCGCTAGGCCCAGGCGGTCCTCCGCGCCACGGTCCCGTCGACCCTGCCACCCGTCCCGGAGAATGGCCGCCAGCTCGTCGTCGGTCGCTCCACGGCGTAGCGGGTCCCGCAGGTCCGTGCCCCGCTCGGCGTAGAGACAGAGCAGCCAGGTCCCGTCCGCCGTCACGCGGCTACGGTCGCACGAGCGACAGAACGGAGCGGTGGTGGAGGCGATGATCCCAAAGGTGGTTCCATCGGGCAGCCGGAACCGCTCCGCGGGCGAATGGGAATCGTCGGACAACGGCTGAATCGCGCCATAGCGCCGCCCGAGAGTCTCGAGCATGTCGCGCTGCGACACGACTTGATCCATGGACCAGCGGGTCGCGCCGCCGACATCCATGTACTCGATGAAGCGGACTTCCGCGTCGTGCGCGCGCCCGAACTCGATCAGGTCGACCAGCTCGTCGTCGTTGAACCCGCGGATCACCACCGAGTTGAGCTTGAGCTTTCCGAACCCGACCTGCCGCGCGGCGGCGATGCCTTCGAGCACGTCCGCGTGCCGCGGGCTCTTGGCGAACGCGAGCATCCGTTCGGGACGCAGCGTGTCGAGGCTCACCGTTACGCGGGAGAGCCCCGCGGCGCGCAAGGCGGTCGCTTGCTTGGCGAGCAGGAGGCCGTTCGTGGTCATCGCGAGGTCGGTGATGCGCGCGTCGCGCGCGATCATCGCGACCAGGGTCGGCAAGTCGTGCCGCAAGAGCGGCTCGCCCCCCGTCAGCCGCACTTTGTGCACGCCCACCCTGGCGAACACACCGACCAGCCGTGCGATCTCCTCGAACGCGAGGATCGACGCCCGCGGGAGCCACACGTACTCGTCCTCGGGCATGCAGTAGCGGCACCGCAGGTTGCAGCGATCGGTGACGGAGATGCGCAGGCTCTCGAGCGGGCGCCCGAGGGCGTCTCGGATCGGCTCAGACATGTGATGGCTTGCTCGTGGGGCGGCCGGACGGGTCGACCCAGACTTCGGTGCCATCCAGGCGCAGCTCCTTCTTCCACACGGGAATGCGGCGCTTCACTTCCTCGATTACGAAGCGACACGCGTCGAACGCCTCCGCCCGGTGCGGGGCCGCGGCCGCGATCCCGATGCTCGCCTCGCCGGTGGGAATGGTGCCCAGCCGGTGCCGGACGGCGATCCGCGCGTCGGGCCACCGCTCGGCGGCATGGGCCACGAGCTGGCCGAACTCGGCCTCGACCATCTCCTCGTACGCCGAGTATTCGATCGCCGTGACCCCGTCTTCCTCGGCGCCGTCGCGCACGGTGCCGAGGAAAACGCACGTGCCACCGCACGCCCGCGACGACACCTGGGCGAGGAGCTGGTCGATGGAGAGCGGATCGCGGGTGAGGTACGTCATCAGCCGCCGGCAATGGGGGGCAGAAACGCCACTTCGTCTCCGTCCTCGACGCGCGCGTCGAGCTTGCTCTGCTTCAGGTTGACCGCCGCCAGCGGTCGCTCGGGGATTGCCCCGGCGCCAGGGAGCTGCGCCCGCACGCGTCGCACCACGTCACTCACCGTCGCCGGGAGCTCGACCGAGACCTGGACCTCGGTGCGCCCAACCAGCTCGGCGTACCGCGCGAAGAAGCGCACCCGCACCGTGCCCGACATGGCTCCCATGATGACTCCAAATTAGCCGGCGTCAGCTTCCGGTGGTACCGCTCGCGAGCCCATGCCAGATCCTCGCCTGTTTCGCGCTCGGCGAAGCGGCCGGCGCGAGCGTAAACGACACCGCCGTGCGCTCCCGCACCTCCGTGTTGAGGGTCATCGGCTTGCCCTCCCGGGTGATGGCAATGGCGAGCGGCGCACCCGCCTTGCCGCGGTAGCGATCGCGGAACGGTCCCCCCCAATCCTGATCGGGACGCGTGTCGATGTCGCCCACCTTGAGCAGCACGTCCCCCGATTCGAGCCCCGCCGCCTCCGCCGCGCTCCCGGACACCACGCCTTGCACCACGAGTTTGCCCCCGTCGCCCGGTTGCGCGTTCACGCCCAGGAACGGGTTGGACACGCCCTGGCGCGTCACGACGATACCCGCCTTCGCGAACACGGACTCGTACGGCAGCGGCTCACGTCCGTTGATGTAGCGCTGATAGAACCCCTCCACGTCCGCCATCCCGGCCTCACGCAAGAGGCTCAACAGGTCGGCGGTGGTGAAGCCCTTCTGCTTCTGGTAGAAGCGGGTGTACAACGCCCGCATCACGTCCTCCAGGCTCTTCTTGTTGTCGGTCACGTCGCGGATCGAGACGTCGAGCAGCAAGCCGGTGAGCGCGCCCTTCGGGTAGTACAACTGGGAGCTGTTCACGAAGACTTCGTTGATCCACGTGGCCACGCTGCCGTCCTCTTCGCTCCAGGGCTCCGGGGCGGACTCGACCTGCTGCATGTCCTGTCCGGTGTTGGCCAGGAATTGCTCGGTGGTCCACAGGCCGGAGCGGATGTTCGTGAGGTCGGCGTAGTAGTCGGTCACGCCCTCCGACCACCAGAGGAGCGGCGTAAACTGTTCCGCGTGGTAGTTGTACGGCCACATCTCCGCGGGCCGGATCCGCTTCACGTTGAAGAGATGGAAGTACTCGTGGGACATGAGCGGGACCATGAAATCGCCGAAATTGCCCACGGCGTCGGCGAAGCCCCCCTGCGGCATGATGTCGAACTGCGAAGCGCTGTGCTCCAGCCCGCCGCCAAAGTTGATCGGCTCGCGGATCACATTGAAGAACACGGTATAGGCGTCGTACGGCGGGCCGCCGAACAGCGCGTTCTCAGTCTTCGCGATCTTCTCGAGATCGGCGCGCATGTTGCGCTGGACGCCGGCGGTGTAGGCGTCTGCGGGCCACACGGCGATCCGGAGCCACTTCCCGTCCACGGCCAACGAGTCGACCATGTACCGACCCAGGAACGTCTCCGCGTCGGCCAGCTCGTGATAGTTGGACGCGACGTACGGACCCGCCGCCGATGGCTTGAGCGCCGTCGTGACCTGCCACCCGGGCGGAAGTGCGAATCGAACTTCGGCCGGTCGATCGAGCTGGCCTTCCTCGTAAAGAAACAAGTTGGTCCCGAGAAATTGCGCGAAGTCGCCCACGATCCGCGCCATGGAGAGATCGATCGTGTCCGCGAGATAGTCGAACTCGACGCTCACGCGGTCGCTCTTCCCGGTGGTGACGCGCCATGTGTCCTTGTCCGCGCGATCCCAGAAGAGCGGCTGCCCGCCCGCGGCCGTCGCCGCGAAGTGCCGTACGTATCGCGCGTAGTTCTGGATCTCGTAGTTGCCAGGACTCCACGCCGGTAGCGACACGTACAACGTGTCCTTACCGCGCGTGGGAAATTCGGCGCGCACGTGAAACAACCGGGTCGCCGGTGCCGGCACGGAGACCTCATACTTGACCGGTGCGGTTTGGGCGGGAGCGGGGGCGGGGGCGGCGGCAGACAGCGGGACGGCGATGAGCAACATGAGCGCGTGACGCACGAGCGACTCCGGGATCGAAGTGGATGCTGTGACTACCCCGCGCAAAACGAAGCGGCCCAGACGGTTAGTCCGGGCCGCTCGAAACGGCAATGGCTTGGGCATTCGTTCAGGGCGTGACGCGCTCGCTCGCCTCGGCCACCATCGCCCGCAACTCCTTGCTGGGCTTGAAGACAGGCACCGGACGCGCCGCGACTTCGACCGGGTCGCCCGTGCGCGGATTGCGCGCCATCCGAGTCTTGCGCTGACGGATCTTGAACGTGCCAAATCCGCGAATTTCAATGTTATGCTGCTCTGCGAGTGCGGCCTTGACTGCGTCGAGAAATGAATCCACGACGCGGGCGCAGTCCTTTTTGGAAATCAGGGGACCGGCGGTGCGAGCGATTTGTGCGGTGACCTTTTCGACGAGGTCGGCCTTCGTCATCCGTCCCCCTTGAAGGGCCCAAGGGCTGTCAAGACGAGGGGCCAACATACGGGCTTACCTATTGTGTGTCAAGAGCTTGGAGAAACTGTTCGAAGTGGCCCTGAGCGTCGTGCGGTCCCGGCGAAGCCTCGGGATGGTATTGCACAGCGAAGATCGGGTATTCGCGATGCCTGACGCCTTCAACCGTGTGGTCGTTCAGGTTAAGGTGGGTGACCTCGAGCGCCTTGGCGCCCGGAACGCCACCCGTGTCCCCACGGACGGCGAAGCCATGGTTCTGTGACGTTATAAGTACTTGACCTGTCGCGAGATCCCGGACGGGGTGGTTTCCGCCCCGGTGGCCGTAGGGCAGCTTGACCGTGTCCCCCCCGAGCGCCAGGCCGAGCAGTTGGTGACCGAGGCAGATCCCGAAGATCGGTAGCGAGCCGTCGGCCAGCTCGCGCAGCGTAGCGATGGCGTATTCCACCGCGGCAGGATCCCCGGGACCGTTCGACAGGAAGAGTCCGTCCGGGGCGAGCTCACGGATCCGCGCGGCGGAGGTGGCGGCCGGCACCACGGTGACCCGACAACCGTTGCGGACGAACAGCCGAAGGATGTTTCGCTTCATGCCGTAGTCGTACGCGACGATGTGGCGGCGGGCGTCGGCGGGGCCCTCGACATACTCAGCGCCGATCGTCGCATCGGACGCGAGGTCGAGGCCGTCCATCGACGGGCTCGCGGCCAATGCCGCGCGCACCGCATCACTTGGCTCTTCGCCTGCGGCTACCGCGCCACGCATCGCCCCCTTCGAGCGGATGTGCCGCGTGAGCTGGCGTGTGTCGACATCGGCGACGATCGGCACGTGCGCCGCGGCCAGCCAGTCCGACAGAGTGCCGGTGGCCCGCCAGTTCGACGGCTTGCCCGAGAGCTCGCGCACCACCACACCCGCGACCCGCGGCCGATCGGACTCGATGTCGTCCGGATTGACGCCGTAGTTCCCGATCATCGGTGCCGTCATCACAACGATCTGACCGAGATACGAGGGGTCGGTGAAGACCTCCTGGTAGCCGGACAAGTTCGTGGTGAAGACGACTTCGGCATACGTGGGCTCGAACTCGATCGGCGCGGTGCCGGGAAACCAGGCTCCGTCCTCGAGCAGCACGTAGGCCGGACGACGGTCAGCGATGGGGCGGCCGGCTCTGGTTGGAGGGCGGGGGGGGCGGCGTACTCGGCTGCACCGGGCTCGTCGGGAGCGGCAGCGGCGTCGGCTGCACCGGAGCCGGGGCCGGAACGCCGCCTTCGAGCACCGAGCGCGGTGAGGCGCTCCGGGACGACAGTACCGCGAGGATGAGCGAGATGAAGAGGAATACGCCGGCGCACCACCAGGTGATCTTCGTGAGCAGGGTGGTGGCCTGACGGCCTCCCATGAACTGCTCGGTGCCGGCACCTCCGCCCAGCGAGGCCAGGCCCCCGCCCTGGCCCGCCTGCAGCAGGACGGCGGCGATCAGGATGAGCGCGTCGAGAGCGAGGAGAAACAGCAGGGCGCTGTACATCGGCGGGGATAATACCTACGGGGCGGAGGTCTGCACAAGTTGCGCCCAGCCTTCGGGATCGAGCGACGCCCCGCCGACCAACACGCCGTCGAGCTCCGGCTCGGCCAAGAGCTCGGCGCAGTTCTTCAGATTGACGCTCCCACCGTACAGGACGCGGGGCTGAGCGGCTCCTCCCCCTAGGCGCGAGGCGAGCCAGGCGCGGATCTCGCGATGCACGGCGCTGGCGTCTGCCGGCGTCGCGTTACGGCCCGTTCCGATCGCCCACACCGGCTCGTATGCGACCACCAGGCGCGACAGCGGTGTGCCCTCCGTCCCGCCGATCGCGGCGGCGAGCTGGCGCATCACGACCGTGAGGGTGTGTCCCGCGTCCCGTTCGACGAGCGTTTCTCCCACGCACAAGATCGGCACCAGCCCGGCCGCCAGCGCCGCCGCGACCTTGCGTCGGGTGTCCGCGTCGGTCTCGCCGAACACGTGGCGACGCTCGGAATGCCCGATCAACGTGGCGCGGGCCCCGGCCTGGAGCGCGAGCGGCGCCGAGACCGCCCCGGTATACGCGCCCTTCGGCTCCCAATAGATGTCCTGCACGCCGACCTGGAGATCGGCGCGCTCGCGCGTGGCCTGGGCCGCGGCCTCGATCGAGACGGCCGGGGGAAAGAACCACACGTCCCGGTCCTCGCGGCGGTTGTAACGGGAGCGAAAGGCCTTGAGATAGGCCCGGGCCTCCTCCGGGCCGAGGTGCATTTTCCAGTTGGCCGCGAAGAGCAGCCGCCTCACGCATCCTCGAGGGCGGCGACCCCGGGGAGCGTCTTTCCTTCCAGGAGCTCGAGCGCGGCCCCGCCGCCGGTGGAGACGTGCGTGAGCTTGTCCTCGAGCCCGGCCACGGCCGCCGCCGAATCGCCGCCGCCGACGACCGTGGTCGCTCCGCGCTTCCCCGCCTCGATCATCGCCTCGGCGATCGCACGCGTACCCTCGTCGAACGGGGGAGTCTCGAACACACCCATTGGACCGTTCCAGAAGACTGTTTTCGCGTGCACGATGTGCGAGCGGAAATCGAGTCGCGTGGCGCGGTCGATGTCGAACGCGGCGCAGTCGGCGGGAATCTGATCGCTCGGCACTTCCCGGCGCTCGGCGGCGCGGGCCAGGCTCGGCGCCACCACCGCGCCGCGCGGGAGGACGAGCTTGGCGCCGGCTTGGGCGATGAGCTCCTTGGCGAGGTCTTCCTTGTCGCGCTCGACCAGGGAGCCGCCGACCTGGAATCCGAGCGCGAGGAAGAACGTGTTCGCCATGGCGCCGCCCACGAGGATCTCGTCGACCTTGGGGAGCAGGGCGTGGATCACGTCGATCTTGCCCGAGATCTTGGCGCCGCCGAGCACGGCGACGAACGGTCGCTTGGCGTGCTCGAGCGCGTCGCCGAGGTAGCGCAACTCCTTCTCCATGAGAAAGCCACTGACCGCCGGCCGGAGCAACCGGGCGACGGCTTCCGTGGAGGCGTGCGCCCGGTGCGCGGCGCCGAACGCGTCATCAATGTAGAAATCCCCCAGCGCGGCGAGCAGCTGCGCGAACGCGGGGTCGTTCGCTTCCTCGCCGGGCCAGAAGCGGGTGTTCTCGACGAGCGCCACGCCGCCGCGCGGCAGGCGGCGCGTGGCCGCGACGCCCGTGGCGGGGTCCGGAATGAATTCCACGGGCGTGCCGAGGATGCGCTCGACGTCGCGCAGGATCTGCTTGAGCGAGGCCTGCGGGTCCGGGCCTTTGGGGCGGCCCAGGTGCGACAACAGGACGACGCGCGCGCCCTTCTCCCGCAGGTAACGGATGGTGGGGACGGCGGCGCGGATGCGCCTCTCGTCGACCACCGCGCCGTCTCTGAGCGGGACGTTGAAGTCCACGCGGACCAGCGCGCGCTGACCGTCCAGAGCCGCCGGCGGCAGGTTGCGCAGGCTGCGCTTGCTCACTTGCCCGCGATATACGCGAGCAGATCGACGCAGCGCGCTGAGTAGCCCATCTCGTTGTCGTACCACGACGACACGTGCAGGAACGTGCCGTCGATCACGTTGGTCGAGAGACTGTCCACCACGCTCGAGTAGAGGTTGCCGATGTAGTCGACCGAGACGAGCGGCTCGTCGCTCACCTCGAGGATGCCTTTCAATGTGTCGCACGCAGCCTGCTTGAACGCCGCGTTCACGTCGTCGGTGTTGGTCGGCTTCTCGACTTCGGCCGTCAGCTCGACGATCGATACGTCGGGGGTGGGGACGCGCAGCGAGATCCCGTCGATCTTTCCCTTTACCTCCGGGATGACGAGACCGGTCGCCTTGGCGGCCCCGGTCGTCGTCGGGATGATGCTCAAGGCGGCGGCCCGGGCGCGTCGCAGGTCCTTGTGCGGCAGGTCGAGGATCTGCTGGTCGTTCGTGTAGCTGTGGATGGTCGTCATGAACCCGTGCTTGAAGCCCCAGCGGTCCAGGACCACCTTCACCACGGGGACCAGGCAGTTGGTCGTGCACGACGCGTTGGAGAGCACGGTGTGCTTGGCCGGGTCGTACTTCCGGTGGTTCACGCCCATCACGATCGTGATATCCTCCCCCTTCGCGGGGGCGGAGATCACCACTTTCTTGGCCCCGGCGGCGAGGTGCTTGTCCGCGTCGGGGCGATTGGTGAACCGACCGGTGCTCTCGAGCACCAGGTCCACGCCCAACGCCTTCCACGGCAGCTTTTCCGGCTCCTTGATGGCCGAGACCTTGATCGGCTTGCCGTTCACGACCAGGGCGTCGTCGCGCGCCTCGACCGTCCCCGGGAATCGGCCGTGCACGGAGTCGTACTTGAGCAGGTGCGCGAGCGTCTTGGTGTCGGTGATGTCGTTCACCGCGACGAACTCCAGGGCCTGTTGCTTCATGAGCACGGCGGCCCGTAGCACGTTCCGGCCGATCCGCCCGAACCCGTTGATCCCCACACGTACTGCCATTGCGCTCCCCTAGGTGAAGTCCGGTATTACTGCCCGGCCGAAGGTGACGGCCGCGATGGTCGTGGCGCCCGCCACCTCGAGCGCCCGAGCCGCCTCGGCCAATGTCGCGCCGGTGGTGAAGACGTCGTCGACGAGAACAATTGCGGATTTCGGATTTCGGATTGCGGATTGGACCTTCTCACTGCTAATCCGCAATCCGCAATCGCCAATCCGCAATTGAAACGCCCCCGCCACGTTCGCCAGCCGCGCCTCCGGTGTCAACGCCGTTTGTGTGGTCGTTTCCCGCGTGCGCGCCAGAAGCTCGACGACGGGTCGCCGCCAATGACGCGAAAGCGCGCGGGCCAACCGCTCACTTTGATTGTAGCCACGCTGCCACAGGCGTCGGGGTCCGAGCGGTACGGGTACGAGCCACGCCGAGTCGCGTCCCGGAAGGTCCACGTCGGTCATGGCGGCCGCCAGGTCGCGGGCGACGCGCGGCAGGCCGCCGTATTTCAGGGCGTGGACGGCCCCGCGCGCCCCGGCGTCGAGCCAGACCGCTGAACGGACAAAACGCAGGGCCTCGGGCCACGCGGCGCACAGGCGGCAGGCGCCGAACGAGGGCACCGGCTGGCCGCAGCGGCTGCACCACGGCGCTCGGACGGGTCGCCAGCGGTGACGGCACACGTCGCACACGAGTCGATCGGCATTGCGAAACGGGAACGGAGCCTGACAAACCAGGCATTCGGCCGGCAGGACGAGCTGTTCGACTGCCTCAAGCCCCCAAGGCACGCTGCACCGCGGCGCGCATCACATCGAGCGGCGGCGCCTGATCCGGAAAGAAGCGCTGGAAGGCGGCGCCCCCCTGCTGCACGAGCACCTCGCGCCCGTCTTGCGCCCGCACGCCGGCGGCGCGGAGCGTGCGTACCCAGCGCGTGCCGCCCGGCGCGTATGTGAGATCGAGCGCGGCCCGCCCCCGGAGGCGCGACGCGCTCTCGGCGTCGAGGGGAAGCGGATCGGTATCTTTCAGGCCCGCGGGCGTCGCGTTGATGGCAATGTCGAGGTCGAGCGTCCCCTGCGCGGGCGCCGCCCGGACCCCACGCCCGCGTGCCCATTCGGCAAAGGCACCAGCCCGCGCCGCGTCGCGTGACAGCACGTGAACCTCGGCCTTGACCTGGCTCGCGGCCACCGCCACCGCCCGCGCCGCCCCGCCGGTACCGATCAACAGCCAGCTCCCGCCGCCGTCGACACCCAGCTGCCGCAGCGCCGCGAGAATGCCCGCCACATCGGTGTTGTCGCCCACGAGCGCTCCATGCTCCGTCCAGAACGTATTGCATGCCCCGACGCGCTCGCACAGCTCCGTTTTGCGCGCGACGCATCGTTCCGCCGCCTCCTTGTGGGGCAGCGTCACGTTCCCTGCCCCGCCGACCGCGGCGAACGTGCCGAGCACGGCCGCCAGCGCCGTCGCGGGAGTGGGGAGCGCCACGTAGACCGCGTCCAGCCCGAGGACGTGGATCGCGGCGTTATGCATCGATGGGGACAGCGAGTGGGCGACCGGATGCCCGATCACTCCGAGCAGCCGAGTCTCAGCGCTGACTTCCACTCGCGAACTCTTTGACGATGCGCTCCACGGCGGCCTGGAGGAGCGCCTCGAGCTCGGAGCACGTGTCGCGGTAGACGTCCAGGTCACCGCCGAAGGGATCGCTCACCTCCACCTCACTGCCTTCACGCCCGGCGTACTCGCCGAGCACGAACACGCGCCCCTCGCCGCCGAGCTCGTCCACCCGCGCGCGATGGTGCCGCGCCATCGTGAGAATCAAGTCGGCCTCCTCGACCAGCTCGCGGGTGAGGAGGCGCGCACGGTGGCTCGACAGATCGAGCCCGCGCTCGAGCCCGACGAGATACGCGCCCTCGGAAACGGGAGCGCCGTCCCACGCGCCGGTGCCCGCGGACGACACCGTGATGCCTTCGGCGGCGCGCTCGCCCAGCGCGCGCTCGAGCAAGGCGGCCGCGAGCGGGCTGCGACAGATGTTACCGGTGCACACCAGCAGAATGTTCTTCGTGTTCCGTTCCTCGTTCACGGAGCCAGCCGACCCGCGGCGCGGCGCAACTCGGCCAGCGTCAACGCCCCCTCACGAATCAGTCGCGGCACCGGTTGCGTGCAGTCCACCACGGTGGAAGGGGGCGAGTTCCCCAACACGCCTCCGTCGAGCACGAGCAACGCTCCGGACTCGACCGCCGCTGCGAAATCCCGCACGATCGCCTCCGCACCGGGCGCGGGCGAACTCCCCGGCAAGTTAGCCGAAGTCGACGTTACCGGCTCCCCCAGCGCCCCGACCAGGCGGGCCATCCCGCGGTGCGACGTCCAGCGGACGGCGATCCCCCCCTCCGGGCCGCGGAGCGCATCCGGCAGACGCCCGCTCCCCCCGGGGAGTACCAGAGAGAGCGGTCCGGGCCAGAACGCGCGGGCCAGCGCGCTCGCCGACGCGTTGAACGCGAGCCCCTGCGCCTCAGCCATCGCCCGGTCCGCGACCAGCAGCAGGAACGGCTTGTCCGGCCGCCGCCCTTTGAGGTGCGCCAGCGCCTGGACCTCGGCCGCCCGGGCCCGGGAGCCCAGTCCGTAGACGGTTTCCGTCGGGTACGCGAGCAGCCGGCCCGCGCTGAGATGCGCGATGACCCGAGGGAGGGCCGCCGCCACTTCCTCGTCCGAACGAAACCGGACGGCGCTCACCGGAGCTCGCGCGCGAGCGCTTCGGCGATCCGGAAGTCATCGGCTGTGGTCACCTTGAAGTTGTAGGGGGAATCCGCTACCACGTCCACGGGCAGGCCCGCGCGCTCACACAGCTCCGCGTCGTCCGTGGGTGAGGGGGCGGCGTCTCCGTTCGCGAGCGCCGCGTACGCCCGCTCGATCATCCCTCGCGGGAACCCCTGCGGCGTCTGGGCGCGCCACAACCGCTCGCGCGCCACAGTGCGCGTGATCCGCTCCTGCTCGACGTCTTTGATGGTGTCACCGACCGGAATCGCCGCGATGGCGCCGACCCCGGCGCGCGCTCGCGCGATGACGCCGTCGATCGTCTCCCGACTGACGAACGGCCGCGCCCCATCATGCACGAGCACGATCTCGACGTCGCGCCCGAGCGCGCCGAGCCCCGCCCGGACCGAATCGCTCCGGGTGCGACCGCCGGCGACCACGCGCAAGCGGTCGCCGGTGAGCTTGCCGAGCCACTCGGGCGGATGCTCCGCGTGGCCGGCCGGCAGCGTGACCACCACGTGATCGACCTCGGGATGGGAAAGGAAGGGCCGGAGTGCCCGCAACAGCATCGGGACCCCGAGGATGGGCCGGAATTGCTTCGGCTCGCCGGGGCCGGCGCGGACACCCGCGCCCGCCGCTACGATGACGACGGCGACGTCAGGCCGCGAGTCGCCGCGCGAGGTCACCGATACCCTCCACGCCGACTACGTCGAGACCCGGCAGGCTCACGCGCGAGCGCGCCGACAGGAAGGCGCGCCGGAATCCCTGCCGCGCGGCTTCGCCCAGGCGCCGCTCCACCGCCGCGACCGGTCGGATCTCGCCGCCCAGCCCCACCTCTCCGAGGAAGACTGCATCGGATGGCAGGGGCCGGTCGTGCACGCTCGAGACGAGCGCGGCCAAGACGGCGAGATCGGTCGACGGCTCGATAAGCCGGACCCCGCCGGTCACGTTCACGAACACGTCGAGCGCGCCGAACGGCATGCCCCCGCGCCGCTCGAGTACCGCGAGCAGGACCGCCAGCCGCCGCTGATCCAGGCCCGTGGCCACGCGCTGTGGCGTGCCGAACCCGCTTTTCGAGGCCAGCGCCTGGATCTCGACGAGCATGGGCCGCGTGCCCTCGAGCAGCGCCGTCACCGCTGAGCCCGAGACACCAGACGTGCGTCCCGCGAGGAACGCGGCTGCGGGATCGACCACCGGCGCGAGTCCCGTCCCGGTCATCTCGAAGACGCCGATCTCATCGACCGACCCGAAACGGTTCTTCACCGCCCGCAGGACGCGGTGGTCGAGCGTGCTCTCGCCCTCGAAGTAGAGCACCGTGTCCACGATGTGCTCGAGCGTCCGGGGTCCCGCGATGCCGCCGCCCTTGGTCACATGGCCGACGAGCAGCACCGCCGGTCCGGCCTCCTTGGCGAGCCGCATCAACCGCGCCGCGCATTCCCGCACTTGACCCACGTTGCCCGGCGCGCCCTCGAGCTCGTCCGTGTACGTGGTCTGGATCGAGTCGATGAACACCACGCGGGCCTCGAGCGTGCGCGCGTGGTGCACGATCGCTTCCAGCCGTGTCTCGCCCAACACGTGCACCGGGCCGGCGTCGACCGTGAGCCGCTCGGCGCGCAGCCGGATCTGGTCGGGAGATTCTTCGCCCGAGACGTACAGTGTGGGAATCCCGGCGCCCTCGAGGCGCGCGGCGCATTGCAGCAGCAAGGTGGACTTGCCAATGCCGGGCTCGCCGCCGACGAGGACGACCGATCCCGGAACGATGCCCCCGCCGAGGACGTAGTCGAACTCGTTGAGGCCGGTCCGCCACCGCTCGGACCCCCCCACCCCCACGGCAGACAGGCGGACGGGCGGTAGGCCGGTAGGGCGGTACCCTCCGCTTCCCGCCTTACCGCCCTTGCGCCCTACCGGCTCCTCGGCGAGCGAATTCCACGCCCCGCACGCATCGCACCGTCCACCCCATTTCGGCTGCTCCGCACCGCATTCACTGCAGCGAAACACCGAGTGCCCTTTAGGCATGCCTTGCCTCGGGAGGCGCTTCACGGCGCGTGTAGTTGTCGAACCGGGTGTATTCCTTCTTGAAGAAGAGCTTCACCGTCCCGGTTGGGCCGTTCCGCTGTTTGCCCACGATGAGCTCGGCAATGCCTTCGATGCTCTCGTTCGTCTTGGGGTCGACCGGCCCGTCGTAGAATTCCTGGCGATAGATGAAGCACACCACGTCCGCGTCCTGCTCGATGGCGCCGGATTCCCGCAAGTCCGAGAGCTGGGGCCGCCGGTGCTCGCCGCCGCGCTGCTCGGGCGCGCGCGAGAGCTGCGACAAGGCCACCACCGGCACGTCCAGCTCCTTGGCCAGCGCCTTGAGCGAGCGCGAAATGAAAGAGATCTCCTGCTGGCGGCTCTCCGAGTCCATGGGGCCTTGCATCATCTGCAGGTAATCGACCACGACCATCCCGACGTCATGCTCCGCCTTCAAGCGGCGTGCCTTGGAGCGCATGGCGAGCGGCGTGAGCATGGCGGAATCGTCGATCCAGATCGGCGCGGTGCCGAGCAGGCCCGCCGCCCGCGCGAGCTTGGGGTAGTCGTCGTCGCGCAGCTGACCGCGGCGCAGCCGCTGCGCGTCCACCAGCCCCTCGGAGCAGAGCAGCCGCTGGACCAGCTGCTCCTTCGACATTTCGAGCGAGAAAACCGCGATGCCGACGTTGTGCTCGATCCCGGCGTGCTGGACCACGTTGAGGGCCAGGGCCGTCTTGCCCATGGAGGGTCGCGCCGCGACGATCACCAAGTCGCCGCGCTGGAAGCCGGCGGTGAGGCTGTCCAAGTCTGTGAAGCCGCTGGCGACACCGGTGAGAGCGCCCTGACTTCCGTGCAGTTGCTCGATGCGCTCCATCGTCGGCCAGATGAGCTCCTTCAGGCGGACGAACTCCTCGGAACGGCGCAGCTGGGCGACCTGGAACACGCGATGCTCGGCGGCGTCGAGCACCTCGCTCGACGTGGCCCGGCCTTCATAAGCATCCTGAATGATGGAGGTGGCGGCTTCAATCAGGCGTCTCAGGACCGCCTTGTCGCGCACGATCTTGGCGTGATACTCAACGTTCGCGGCCGTCGGTACGACGTCGATGAGCGTGCCGAGGTACTCCATTCCCCCCGCACGGTCGAGATCGCCGCGCCGGACCAGCTCGTCGCGGAGCGTCACGGGATCGATCACGTCGCCACGCTCGGTGAGCGCGAGCATCGATCGGAAGAGCAGCCGATGGCCCTCTCGATAGAACATGGTGTCGTCGAGCACTTCGGCGGCCTTCAGGGCCGCGTCCTGATCGAGCAGCATGGCGCCGAGGACCGCCTGCTCCGCCTCGTTGCTCCACGGAGTCTGACGGCCGGCGAACTCGGTTGGACGCTCAGTCGATGAGACGGCGGGCGATGCGGACGTCATCCCAGGTCGGTTTTTTCCAGTTTGGGTTCCGGAGCAGGGCGGCCGGATGGTAGGTAACGATAACGGGAATACCGCGGAACCGGTGTACGCGGTTCCGGAGCGCGCCGAGCGACTGCTTGGTGTTCAGCATCGTCTGCGCGGCGGTCCCGCCCATGGCGAGGATCACCTTCGGCTTCACGATCTCGATCTGGCGAAACAGGTAGGGCACGCACGCCGCGATCTCGTCGAACTGTGGCAGCCGGTTCTCGGGCGGCCGACACTTCACCACGTTGCAGATGAACACCCGTTCGCGCGGCAGCGCGATCGCGCCGAGGATCTTGGTCAAGAGCTCGCCAGCCGGCCCCACGAACGGCCGGCCCGTCTCGTCTTCCACCCGCCCCGGCCCCTCCCCAACCACCACGAGCCGCGCATCCGCGGCGCCTTCGCCGGGCACGGTGTGCCGGCGCCCCTCGCACAGCCGGCATTTGGTACAGCCCGCCACGAGCTGCGCGATGGCGTCGAGCGAGGCGGCCTGCGGCACCGGGTCGTTGGAGAAGAGATCGCCGCCGGGGGGATCGTAGGAGAGCCCCGGGAGGGGAAGATCTGTGTCTGCCTTGCTCGTCGGAGACTTGGTCTTCCCCGAGCTTGCGCCCGGGGTCAGACCAGTTCGGGTATCGTGAGGGTTCACTGACCCCGGGCGCGAGCCCGGGGTGCCGGGGGGGGAGCCGAGGGGCGGCGGGCCGTCCGACATTATCACCGGCTCTCCCCCCAGCACCCGCTGTTGTTCCAGGAATTCCCGCGCCAGTTGTCGCCCGTCGCTCACGTCAGAGCTTGCTCCACCGCGTCGAGGATCTTGTCGGCCACATCGCGCTTGGAAAGCAACGGCAACTCGGTGGGCTCGCCGCTCTTCCCGATGATCGTCACGCGATTCGTGGTCACTTCGAACCCCGCGCCGGGCTCGAGCGCGTCGTTCAGAATGACGAAATCGAGAGTCTTATCTTGCAATTTCTTCCTGGCTTTCGCAACGCCATCACCGCCGGTCTCGAGCGCGAACCCCACCAGGACGCAGCCCCGGCGCGGCTCGAGCGATTCCAGGATGTCCGGCGTAGCCTCGAGCTCGAGCGTGAGACCGCCGCTCGCGCGCGGGCGCTTCGCATCCGCCGGCTTCGCCGGACGATAGTCCGCCGGCGCGGCGGCCATCACGAGTAGATCCGCCCGCTTCACGAGCGCCTGGGTCGCGCGCTGCAGCTCCGCAGTAGTCTCGACGCGGTGTGCGGTCACGCCGAACGGGAGCGGGAGGTCCCCCGGCCCCGCGATCAGCATCACGTCGGCGCCGCGGGCGTAGGCCGCCTCCGCCAGGGCGTAGCCCATGCGGCCGGTGGACGGATTCGTCACGACCCGGACCGGATCGAGATGCTCGCGTGTCGGGCCAGCCGTGACGACCACGGTCTTTCCCACCCACGGCGCGCGTTGCATCAGGAGCCGCTCGGCGGCTGCCACGATGGCCTCCGGCTCGCTCATGCGGCCCGGCTGGTCGCTGGGTCCCTCGGCGAGCGGCCCCGATTCCGGACCAACGAAGTGCCAGCCCCGTCCGGCGAGCGTCTTCAGGTTGGCTCGCGTGGCGGGGTGCGCGTACATCGCGTCGTTCATCGCGGGGGCCACGAGCACCGGGCTTCCCCCTGGGCGCGCGAGCAGCAGCGCCGTCAGCAGGTCGTCCGCCATGCCCATCGCGGCACGGGCGAGCAGGTTCGCCGTGGCGGGCGCCACGATCACCAGATCGGCCTGCTTGGCCAGGCCGATGTGCGCGAGCGCCCGATCCCGCTCCCAGAGGGAGGTCAGGACCGGGCGCCCGGTGAGCGCTTCGAAGGTGACCGGCCGGACGAACTCGGCGGCGGCGGCCGTGAGGACGACGTCCACCGTCGCCCCGCCCTCGGTCAATCGTCGGGCGAGCGTGCAGCTCTTGTAGCACGCGATCCCGCCCGACACGCCGAGGACGACGTGTCGGCCGGCGAGCGGCATCAGCCTTCCTGGCGCCGCCGCCGGACCAGCTTGTAGGTGAGCCGGCCGCGCACCAGCTCGTCGAACGCGCGGGTGGTGAGCTTTTCCTCGAAGTCCACCGATCGATCGCGCGGGAATTCGTTTACAAAGCGGGCGAACTTGGCCGCGACCAGCACGCCGAGATACTTGTTCTGGGTCTGGGTGGCCACCTCGCTCGGGGTTACGATCCGCATTACCTGCTCCTTCGCGTTGAGTACCGCAACTGTTCCGCTTCGCGCTCGAGCTCCTGCACGAAGCTCATCAGAGTATTCGCCATGCCATCGGCCGCGGGCCGCGCCACATCCGGCTGCCGAACCAGCTCGATGACCTCGTTCACGGCGGTGTCGAGGTCGTCGTTCACCAGCACCCGGTCGTAGACCGTCGCGAGCTCGCGCCGAGCCGTTTCGACCTCCTGCGTCGCGATGTCGATCCGCTTCCGCAGCTCCGCTTCCGACTCGGTGCGACGGCGGCGCAGCCGTTCGATCAACACCCGGGGCGACGGCGGGATCACGAACACAATGAGCGACGCCGGGCTCGGGTACGCCTGGCGCACCTGCCGCGCTCCCTGCACCTCCACATCGAGCAAGGCATGCTTCCCGCTTGCGAGCACGCGCTCCACCTCGTGGCGCAGCGTGCCGTACAGCTCGCCCGCGTACGGCGCCCACTCGAGAAACTCGCCCGCCTCGCGGCGCCGCAGGAACTCGTCCCGCGTGAGGAAGTGGTAGGCTTCCCCATCCTGCTCCCCGGGCCGGGCTTTGCGCGTCGTCGCCGACACGGAGTACCCGAAGAGGGCCGGCAGCCGGGTCCTGAGCTCACGCGCGATGGTCGTCTTGCCGCCACCGGACGGCGCGGCGAGCACGACCACCCGCGGCGTCACTCGAGGTTCTCGAGCTGCTCCCGAAACTTCTCGAGCTCGCCTTTCATCGCGATCACGGCCTGCGAGATCACCGCGTCGTTGGCCTTCGAGCCGATCGTGTTCACCTCGCGCAGCAGCTCTTGCCCGAGGAACCCGAGCTGCTTTCCCACCGCGGCGTCCGTGGCGAGCGCGGCGCGGCATGCCGCGAGGTGTGTCGTGAGCCGCACGAGCTCCTCGGTGATGTCCACACGGTCGGCCATCAGCGCCACCTCGACCGCCAGCCGTTGCTCGTCCACCTGGGCGCCGGCCGTGAGCTCCGCGACGGCCTTTTTCAGACGCGTGAGCTCCGCAACGAGCCGTTCGGGGGCCCGCCGCTCGATCGTCTGCGCGGCCGTCTCCAGGGCAGTCAGCCGCCGCTCGAGCTCGCCCGCGAGGACCGCGCCCTCGCGCGATCGCATCGCGAGGAGCGCCTGCGCCGCCCGGTCGACAATCGGCACCACTTCGGTCCACTGCGCTGTCGCGGCCCCTCCCCCGTCACGCTGCACCGTGAGCACGTCGGACTGGCGGGCTACGAATGCCAGATCAACGTCGCCCTTGAGCTTGAGCCGCTTCTTCAGTTCCTTCGCGGCCGCCAGCACCTGGCGCGCCCGCTCCAGATCCACGGCCACCGTCCCCTGGACCTGCGGCCCTTCCAACCAGCGCGCCGACACGGTCACGTGCCCCCGTTCGAGCACCTGACGCAGGCGCTCACGCATCGGCCCCTCGATCCCGGCCAGCTCGAACGGGAGCTTGAGCTGCTGGTTGTAGTAGCGGTGGTTCACGGTACGGATCTCGATCGAGAGCCGCCCGCCGAGGACGTCCCCCTCGGCCGAACCAAAACCCGTCATGCTCCGGGGCACAGACTTTAAACGTAGCCGGGCGAAGCACTTAGGTCAATCGGCCGGAGCTCAGTTCGTGAACAGCCAGCGGACGCCGTAATACTGGAAGCGGCGCGGGTAATCGAGGCCGGGCACGTAGCTGCCGCGAAACAGCGAGGCGTTTCGCTGGACCCAGTAAATCGTCACACCGGCGATGCGGATCTCGAGGTTGATCTCACCGAAGCTCGCTCCCGGCAGCGTTCGGAGCGTGCCTGACGAATCGAACCCGGCGGTGCCGGTGCTCCACGACTCCATGGCCAACTCACCTCTCAAGGCGAAGATGCCGCTCCGATACACACGCCAGAACTTCGAGTAGAAGGTGAGCGAGGTGCGCGCATGATAGGGCGGCTCGAAGTTGTTTCCGCCCCGCACCAGCGGGTCGAAGTACCATCCGGACAGCGTTAGGCCCGGCAGGAGGCGCAGGGCCGCGTGCGTGGTGAAATAGCGGGTCCGTTGCGTCGAGCCGAGCGAGTCGACGGTCAGGAGCCCCGCCGGGCGGCCGATCGTCGCGAATGGGTCGCGGTTCGCCCCGCCTACCTCGAGCGTGATCCAACTTCTGTCCCAGCGCACCGCGCCCGACAGGTCCAACGTGCGCTGGGGGGCGTCGGCGGAGTCGGCTGGCGCTTGCAGGTCCCGCGCCCACGCCGCGTCGCCGTGAAGAGAGAAGCCCGCCGGGAGCGCGAGGCCGCCCGCGATGTGGGCGCGCTTGCCGGTTCGATCCAGGCTGTAGCGCGCGTAACGGGCGTCGCCCGACACGGTGAGCCACGGCAGTGGACTCCAGGCGCCGGTAGCCTCGGCCTGCCACGGCCGGAGATGGTCCTGCGAGCGAAGCGCGAGGCCGAGGTGGGCGCGAGCCCAGTCGCTCTGCACCTCGAGCGCCCCTTGGGAGCGTGAGCCATCCGCCACGGCGGTGTCCTTGCTCGTCGTGGTCGTGGCGAACGTCGCTTGCGCCCGAAGCCCCAGGCCGTCGGTCCGGGTCGCGGCGAAGACGCGATAGATGGCGTCGCGTCGCGCCACGTGAAAGTCATCGGTGAGCGCCCCGCTCCCGCCGGTCTGCGCGTCACGGTGCCAGCTCGAGCTGAGGATCTGGTAGGACGCGCCGAGCCGGGGGCTCGGCAGGTACTCGGCCTTGAGCCACAGGTCGACGGAGTTGAACGCGCTGCTCGAGGTGCCGTCGATACCAGCGGTGTTGTTGTAGTCGGCGACGAGCGACAACCCCACGCCGGAGCGCCAGCGGCGCAGAAAGGCGCCACGATAGTTGGCGGTGCTCACCTCTCCGGTGGCGATCCCGACGAGCGACGCGGTTTCGGTCGAGCGCTGGCGCAGCGTGACGAGATACACGCGCAGCGTCGCCGGCAACACGATCACGTCGACGCGCTCGAGCGGCGCGAGCGAGATGCGCGCCGGGTCCAGGAAGACCGAGTCGCGTCCCAGGGGCAGATACGGGACACCGTCCCAGTAGATCTCGAGGCCGGCCGCGCCCCGGCCCCCGTACAGCACCGGCTCCGCGGTGCCGTAGATCCCACCGCGGGCGACGTAGACGCCGGGGATTCGGGCGAGGAGATCCGAGAGCGTCTGGACGCTCGAGAAGGCGAACGAGTCGGCCGTGAACGTGTAACGGCTGCCCCTGGGCAGCGGGCCGGCGGGGGTGGGCTCAGGGAAGATCGGGAGATACTTGGGCGTCGTATCGCGGACGGTGGTGTCGCGACGGGCCGTCGAGTCGCGATGCGTGGTGTCGGAACGAGCCGTGCTGTCGACCTGAGCGCCGGCTCCGGCCGCGGTGAGAGCCAGCGCGGCCGCGCAGACGAGACCGCGGGTCACGCCCCCGCGCGCTTGAGGACGAGCTCCGAAAACAATCGCACCCCGACGCCGGTCGGGCCCTTCACCTGGTGCGGCCCCTCGATGTCCGTGTACGCCGTGCCGGCGATGTCGAGATGCACCCAGGGGTAGCCCTCCACGAACTCGCGCAGGAACCAGCCACCGGTGATCGACCCGGCGCCGCGCCCGCCCGAATTCTTGACGTCGGCCGTGTCCGACTTGAGCATGTCGCGATAGTCGTCCCACAACGGGAGCGGCCAGAGGCGCTCGCCCGCGCGCTCCCCGGCTTCCCGCACTTCGGCGAGCAGCGCGTCGTCGGTCCCCATCGCGCCGATCGCGTGCTGCCCCAGGGCTACGACCACCGCGCCGGTGAGGGTCGCGATGTCGATCACGGCGGCGGGCGTGTAGCGACGGAGGTACGATAGCGCGTCGCTCAGGATCAGCCGGCCCTCGGCGTCGGTATTGATGATCTCGATCGTCTTACCGAAGTGGCTCTTGACCACGTCTCCCGGCTTCACGGCCGTGCCGGACGGGAGATTCTCGGTCGCCGGGATGATACCCACCACGTTGGCCTTCGGCTTCAGGCGTCCCAACACCTCGAACGTCCCGAGCACCGCGGCGGCCCCGGACATGTCGAACTTCATGTCCTCCATGCTCTGCGCCGGCTTGATCGAGATGCCGCCCGAATCGAAGGTGACCCCCTTCCCCACGAGCACCACCGGCGCCGCATCTCCCGTTCCCCGGTATTCGAGCACGATGAAACGGGGCTCCTGCGTGCTGCCCTGCGCCACCGCGAGCAGCGCGCCCATCCCCTCGCGCTGCATTTGCGCCCGGTCGAGGACGGTCAGGGCGAAGCCGTACTGGTCGGCGAGCTGCTTGGCGCGATCGGCGAGATAGGCCGGGGTGCACACGTTTCCGGGCAGCATCTGGAGATAGCGCGTGAGGCGCTGCCCGGCGGCGATTGCGTCGCCGACGCGCCGGCCGCTCGCCACTTCCTTGGCATCCTTCGCGTCGGACACGACGGCGACGCTCTCAACTTCGGGCTTCACCTCATCGGGCGGCAGGGCTGCCTTCATCTCGGTGAAGGTCCACGCTCCCTGCGAAGCGCCCTCGACCACGACCTGCCCGAGATCCCGAGCGGAGACGCCGTTTCGCGCCTCGGCCGCGACGGCGAACGCGAGCTGGCGCGCGCCGAGCGCCCGCGCGCGCTTCGCTGCCACGGCGGCGGCGCGGCGCATCGCGTTGCGGGTGACCTCCCCGCCCTTCCCCATGCCGACGAGCAGCAGGCGCTCGGGCTTGGCACCGCCCGGGTACAGGAGCGCGGTCTCGTCGCGTTTCCCTTTGAAATCTCCGCTCTTGATCGCCCGCGCTACCACGCCGCCCGCCGCGCGGTCGAGCTCGGCGAGCGAAGCGGGAAGCGCGCTCCCTTGCGCCAGCGCGATGGCGAGGAGCGGGGTCTCGACCTGGGCGAGCGGGAGCGTGACGTCGGAGCTCTTGATCTCAGACATGCTCGATTATGCACTCGGCGAATGCGGAGGTCGAGACCTCCGTGCCGGCGGGCAGGAGCCGCGCCAAATCGTAGGTCACGCGCCGTGAGCGAATCGCGCCTTCCAGCCCGCGAACGATCGCGGCCGCCACGTCGCTCCAGCCGAGCTCCTCGAACATCATCGCCCCCGACAGGATCACGCTGCCGGGATTCACCTTGTCCTGACCGGCGTACTTGGGCGCGGTGCCGTGGGTCGCCTCGAACACCGCGAACCCGTCGCCCACGTTGCCCCCCGGCGCCAGACCCAGGCCGCCGACCTGCGCCGCGGCCGCATCGGAGAGGAGATCGCCGTTCAGGTTCGGCGCGGCGATCACCGAGTACTCATCGGGCCTGAGCACGAGCTGGGCGAACATCGCATCGGTGATGCGGTCCTTCATGACGAGCTTCCCCCCGTCCCCCTTCCCCGCCTCGGCCTCGGGGATCGTCCGGTCCCCGAATCGCTCACGGGCGATTTCGTACCCCCACTCCCGGAACCCACCCTCCGTGAACTTCATGATGTTGCCCTTGTGCACGAGCGTCACGGACCGGCGCCCGGAACGCAGCGCATACTCGATCGCTTTCGCCACCAGGCGCTGGGAGCCGAAGCGGGACATCGGCTTGATCCCGAGGGCGCTACCGGGACGGATGTTCGCCCCGAACCGCTCCGTGAGGAAGGTGATGAGCGCGTCGGCTTCGGGGCTGCCGGCCTTGTATTCGATGCCCGAGTACACGTCCTCGATGTTTTCGCGGAAGATCACCACGTTCAGCTTCTGTGGTTCCCGCATGGGGCTCGGCACGCCCTCGAAGTAGCGGACCGGCCGGATGCAGGCGTACAGATCGAGCACCTGGCGCAGGGTCACGTTGAGGGACCGAATCCCGCCCCCCACGGGAGTCGTGAGCGGACCCTTGATCGCCACACGGTGTGTCCGGATCGTGTCAAGCGTCGCGTCAGGCAGCCAGTTCCCGGTCTGCTTGAAGGCTTTCTCCCCGGCCAGGATCTCGAGCCAATCGATTTGACGCTTTCCGCCCGAAACGCGCGCGACTGAAGCGTCAAACACGCGGCGCGCCGCGCGCCAGATGTCGGGGCCGGTGCCGTCGCCCTCGATGAAAGGAATGATTGGGCGGTCGGGGACCATCCACCGGCCGTTTTCGTATCGAATGCGCTCCGCCATCTGGCGAAACTCCCGCGGGAATACGCCGGCCTGCCCGGCGGTCATGGAGGGTGCAGTCTACACGGACCGACTGGGGTTGCGCCAGCCGAAATGACGACCGTACACTTACAGTCGATGCGAAGCGCTCCGAGACTCGTGCTCTTCATGCTGGCCGCCGCTTGCTGGCTCGCGGCGGGTCCGGGAGGCGAGACCACCCGGGCGCTGCTCGCGTGCTCGCACGAGGCGATGCACCACACGGGCCGTGGGCACCACTCGACGCCCACGGACGGTCCGTGCTTCTGCGACCAGATGGCCGGCGGGCTCGACCTCGCCGTGTCCACGGCGGTGCCGACGCCACCGGTCGTGCCGCCGCTCCTGGCGATGCCGAGGCTGATCGTGATGGACCGCTCGCGTTTTGCCCTTCCCCCTTCCCCGGCCTTTTCCCCGATCTCTCCCCCTCCGAACGGCGTCGGCTGACCTGACTCGCTAGCCACCCACAATTCGGAGGCTTACATGCGCAGTGCGCTGTGGTGCGCCCTGCTCTGCAGCATCGCGACCGGTGCCGCGGCGCAGGAGAAAGAGGTCACGTTCGAGGAGCCGGCGCCGGTCACGGTGTCAGGCTTCGCGGTGGGCCTGACCGATTACGATCGTGTCACCCGCAGCAACACGTTCGCGGCCGGCAAGGTCGCCGTGAGCCTGTTCAAGCCGGTCGGGGATGCGTACCTGTTCGCGCAGCTCACGACGGCGCTCGAAGACGGCGCGTCGTCCACGGAGATCGACAATCTGCTCGTGAGCTGGACGCCGCACACCGCGAACAAGTGGTCGCTCGGGTTCGGCCGCTTCGATGCCCCCATCGGCTTCGAGCGCGACGACGAGCCCTTGAACCTCATCCCCACGAATTCGTTCAACTTCACCTACGCCCGGCCGGGGAAGCTCACAGGCGTGCAAGTGCATTACACGGCTTCTCCCCGGGTCGACGTGTGGGCGGTGGCCGCCAACGGCTGGGACGTGACTCAGGACAACAACCGCGGCAAGACCGCCCTGGCCCGCGTCCAGTGGATTCCCATCGCCTGGGTCACGCTTGGGTTCACGGGAGTATACGGGCCTGAACGGGACTCGAGCGACGCCAACCAGCGATCACTCCTCTCGACTGACCTCACCGTCGATCGAGGACGATTCATCGTGGGTGCCGAAGCAAACCTGGGCAAGGAGCAGGAGAACGGCGGCAATCCGACGTGGCGCGGGGCCGCCGTCACCGGTTTCCTGCGCCTCACGCGTCACGTCGGTGTGACGGCGCGCTACGATCAGCTGGAAGACACCAACGGGTTGCTCACGGGCACGCCCCAGATCCTCCGGTCGGTGACCGTGGGGCCCATGTGGTACGTCTCGAGCGCTCGCGAGGGGATCTTCAGCAACATCGAGCACACCCGGTTCCACCTGCCGCAGGTGGCGCTCCGGGCCGCCGTTCGCGCGGATTGGTCGTCCACGCCGTTCTTCACCGACGCGGCCGGCGCGCCGCAGAGCTCGAACACGAAAGCCGTGCTCGAGCTGGTCTACGTGTTTTAGGGAGGCGAAGACACGCCATGCTGTACGACCTGCGCCGTGCGGACGCTCGGATCAAGTGGCTCGTCACGTGCCTGCTCGCGACGTTCGGGCTCTCGTACATCTTCGGAGCCCTCATGGTCTCTCTGTACGCCGGCTTCACGCCTGCACGAGTCGCGGCCACGTACGCGGGTCCCGAGATGTCGATGCCGATGCCTCCCGAGACCACAATGGTCGTGAACCGACCCATGTCCATGGCCGATTTCGCCAAGCCTGAGGTCCACACCGTCGATACCAACTTGCTCATCCAGGACACCCACGTGCATGTGCCGATGTACGGTGTGATCGCAGCGGCCCTCGGTGTGGTGGTGCTCGGGCTGTCCCTGCGACGGGCGTGGGCGTTCGGTCTCATCACGCTGTTGTTTGCCGCGCCGTGGCTCGACTTTGGGGGCATGTGGCTCACCAAGTTCGCCTCGCCTCGTTTCGCCATCCTGACGCTCGCGGGAGGATGGGCGATGGGCGTGGGCTATCTCGTGGTCACGGCCCTCGCCGTATACCAGATGTGGCGGTCACCGAAAGGAGCTGAACCATGAGCTGGCTGATTCGCGCGGCGGCAGTCGCCGCGTTGCTGCACATCACTCCGGCGGTGGTGCTGGTGAAGCGCCCCGACGCGGTGCAAGCCCTACTGCCGGGAGCGGACACGTATTTCGCGCGAGAGGTGCATCTGAGCGACACCGACGCTCACCGGCTGCACGAAGCGGTGGATTGGAGTCCTGAGGATGGCGTGCTGGCTTTCTACACCGGGAAGACCGGGTCCACCACCGTGGGCGCGCTCGAATTCGTCCGGGTGGACACGCCGCACGGGCCGCTTGAGGTCGCGGTCGGCTTCACGTCGGAAGGGCGGATCCGCGGGGTGATCGTCACCAAGGCCACCGTGGAAATGAAGCCGTGGGTGCTGGAGGCGGTCGCGGGCGGGCTCACAGAGCGGTATCGCGACCTGAAGCCTGGCGATACCCCCGCGGGCGCGTTGGCCCTGGCCGGGCGGGCCGGGAATCTGGCCGTGTACATCGCGGGAGAAGTCGATAAAGGGGTGGCACGCGCTCTTGCGGCGTACGGCGCGTTTTACAATCATGTGAGGACTTGAGGGTTCGTCCTGAAACGGTTTCGGCGCCCTTTCGCAACATCTTCGGGTCGGAGCGCGTCACATGAGCATGAGAACCTCGTATGCAGTGGTGGCGTTGGCGGCGCTGGTGACGGTCGGCTGTCCGTACTCCGACCTGCTCACGAGCACGAACGGCGGGATCGCGATCGCGGGGGGCGGCGGCGGCGGCACAGGGCCCGATGGCCTCCGCTTCACCGTGCAGCCGAGCAATGCCACCGCCGGGAACATTATCACACCGGCGATTCAGGTGACGGTGTTCGACAGCCTGGGCGTTCCGGACTCGTCTTTCACGAACCCCCTCACGGTAGCGATCGGGGTCAACCCGGTCGGGGGAAACCTTTCCGGCACGCTCAGCGTCACGCCGGTCAACGCCATCGCCTCGTTCGGCGATTTGGTGATCTCGAGCTCCGGCTCAGGCTACACGCTCGTCGCGTCGGCGCCGGGCGCCACCGGCGCATCGAGCGCTTCCTTCACCATCACCGCTCCATAGCGGTCACCCCGTCGCGCGGGTCGGCTCGTTCCAGGCGATCTCGAAAAAGCCGTTGCAGCGGTGGCAGCGCATGCTGGCGGGCTCGCCCTCGATCTTCGAGCGGTCGCGGCAGTTCGGGCACACGGCGTAGCGCGCTCCCCAGGCGAGAGGAAAGCGGGGCGAGTTCTTGGGGCTCGGGACCACGGACCAGCGGAGCGCGGGTTCGGGCGAGAGCTGCAGCTGGCCGCGCGGCATGGCGAGCGGCTTGCCCTTCACATCGAGCGTGGCGTCGCTCGCGGTCAGCTTGAGGATGCGGTACCAGGCGCCCTTACGGAGGGGGCATTTCACGTCCGCCTTGAGACGAGCCCATTGGAACGCAGCTGGCATGGCGACCTCTCAGTCTGCTGGGGAAGCGCGGATGCTAGGTTAGGCTCGTACGGCCAGCACGGCTGTGGGGGGCGTCACACTTCAGTCTACGCGCTCGACCGCCTCGCGCTTGAGCCCCGGCCAAGCCTGGCACGCGCCGATCCAGGCTCGCTTCCTCGGTGCGTCGAGCAGCCCGGCGTTGTCCTGCTTCAGCCACTGCACGAGATCCGGCGCCGTGTCGTGCACGGCGACATGATGCTCTTCCCTGAATCCCTCCCCGTCGTCGAGCGACCAGTGACAGACGTGGCCCACGAGCCGGAGCCCGATGGTCATGTAGATGTCAACGTCCACGCCTCGGAGCGCTCCAGGGGATCCACTCCGTTCTTCGGCGTGACTCAGGGGCCAGCCGCGAAAGGCCAGGTCGCGGTCTGCCGTACGGGGGATCCGGAAATCCCGGGGGTCGGCGCGGAGCTGGTCCGCGGCGTACGTGGGGGTACTCGGGCGCACCCAGGGAATATGCCTACAGAAGGGGGAGTCGCTAGTCGTGTTGCCTGTACAGTGCCCGAGGAGAGAGTCGAACTCTCACGGGGTTGCCCCCTGGGATTTTGAGAGACCCCCGCAAGACGGCGATACTCGAGGATAGAGCGCAATACGTGGTGGCGTAAGCGGAACCGGAAATGGCCGTGCCAGCATGGACGGCCATTTGTCGTGATGGGTGGTTGAAGTCTTGGTTGCGGACCTGTGGTCCCGGTGGATCGCGCCGATCTTCGGGTAACGGAAGAGGCACCCCGAGGTGCCTCTTCCGCCAGTCCGGCCAAGAACCTCTACGGCGATGTCTCGCTGAAGTTGCTTGAGAACACCTCGTAGGGTGGCGTCGTGCTCGGGTACACGGCGGTGACGCCCGTCTCGAAGAAGCATAAGCCGCCGAACGAGAGACCGACCGTCTGCACGTTCTGAATCGCCTTCTCGAACGCCGCCATCACCTCTAGGCTGCTGTTGGCTCGCTGCCCGTTCCAGTCCGACCACTCGTTCGGGTCGCTGATGTCCGCGGTGATCGTGACGGGGGTCTGATTGCCCGCGGTGAGTGGCACGTTCGTGGGATTCGACCACCAGAACTGCGTGTAGAAACCCGCTGGAGGCATACCAACGGTCGACCCCGATGCCGATGGCGAAACGAAGTAGAACCTCACGGTCGCGGGGATGTTGCTGCTGCAATTTGCTCCACCGTTGTGCTGGGTCATGAACGTCGTGGCGGGGCCGCTGACGCTTATCTCGTCCCTGAGCATCGTCGTGGAAAGATCGCCCGTGAGGCTCCGCTCGGTCGTGGTCAGCAGAGCGGTGAACTTCCCGGGCAAGAAGTCGAACGTCGTCGTTGAGATCATGGTCGTGGCCGGCATCTTGTTAGGCGCGTTCCGCGGAGCGAGCGCGTTGTTCGACGGGTTGTAGTCGTAGACCGTCCAAGCGGTCGTCTGGCTGGACGGGTCGAGTGCCGTCGAGTCCAGTCTGCAGGTCACTCCGGTGCCGCTGGCGTTGATCGCGTCCACGTCGGCAGCCAAGCTGGTCAGCGTGGCCGCGTCGACCCAGAGAACGACGCTGTGCCCGTCAGTGCACGAGAGGATCACCTGATACGACTGGCTGAGATCGGTCGAGATAGCGTCTGTCGCCATGCGGCCGGGCCGCGCTTCCGTTGGCACGTCCCGCCCGCACGCCGCTACCCAATAGCCGATCACCGGCAAGAGCAGGACAGCAAGGTGGCGTGTTTGCATAGGTCCTCCGCGAGGAAGGTGTCGGGTGAAAGACGCCGACTTCGCGAGGCGGCATGTTGCGTGCCATCCACATTGGAGTGACGACAGTCCTAACGACTGGCAGCTCAATACGATTGACGACGGCGCGGAGAGGCCGGCTGCTTCGTGCTGCGTGCATGCATCTGTCAGGGCTAGCCGCAGGTGCGTCAACGCCACATCAGCGGACGCCGAGGCCGAAAAGCGCGCGCCGCGGTCCGCCCGCATGGCACCGTCCGCACCTTACTGGCGTCGAGGGTGAAGGATGCTGTGTGCACGCTGCGGAACCTTAGTCAGACAATGGTGGGACAATCGTCCTTTTAAGCAGCGCACCCGTTTTGTAAGTCCGCATGCCCGAGGAGAGAGTCGAACTCTCACGGGGTTGCCCCCGGGGGATTTTGAGTCCCCTGCGTCTGCCATTCCGCCACTCGGGCCGCCTAGTGGTTCGGGGAGTCCAGCCGCTCCGAATCGCGCTGCTTGGCGAGCAAGCGCTCCGTGAAATCGAGGCGCTCCTCGAGCTCACTGAGCCGCGTCTGCAGGTCCTCCCCCTCCCCCGCGCCGAGGCGGCGCTGCGCCTCCTCCAGCTCGCCCAGCCGTCGCTGAACGTCTTCCATAGCCTTGGCGAGATCGCGTCTCGAGGCATTTCGGCCACCGAACGCGCCACGCGACCCGCCCCCGGACAGTGCTCGGCCCACGGAGATCGCCAGCATGATGAAGGCGACGCCGACCGCCCATTCAGGGATGATTCCGAACATACGCCTCCTCGAGGCGCTGAACTTAGCGCCTCAACGCCCCTCGCGGCACTCCTCGCGGAGGCGCGGGCTCCACCGCAACTGAAGCGGCGCGTGTGTGTCAGATGTCACAGCCTGAGGCGACCGGAACCGAGCATCCTGTAGCTCGCGCGACAGCCGGCGCGCGGCGCCCTGGAGATCGATCCTGCCTCACTCGGCCGTCTTTCGGAGGGCGCCAATGCGCCAAGTGCAATACTGGGCCCGCGTACGGGCCCGGGCGGACTGCCCCCTGCGCCGCGGCGCCTGGTACCGCGTCGTGGATCTCACCCCGGTCGAAGCCATGGTGGACGTGAACCACCGCCTGCTCCATATCCCCCGCGCGTTCGTGCAGGTCCTCCCCCTCCGCCCCCCGATGTGGTCGGTGGTGCCGGGCCCGCGCGACAGCGAAGGACACCCCACCGGCCCGGACCGGCCCTATGGCGTGTGCCCTAACTGCTGCAGCCGCGCGCCCCTACAACGCACGGCCACGGTCATGCGCTGCCCGCGTTGCGGCACGGCGTCCGCCATCGCCTGGTCCGACTCGTCATGGCGCGCGTTCGAGGTAATGGGGAGGCAGCCGTCGGCGGGAGCGATGGCCCGGGCCCGCGCGAACGCGCTGCGAGCCTTGGCGACGGCCTTCGGGCTGAGGCCGTAAGAGCCTCAGCGCCGGGGACGTTTCCGCGGATTGGCGCGGGGCCGGAGCATTTCGCGCCGCTGCTCGCGCCGCTGCCGGATGACTTCGGCCACGCGCTCCTGGAACCGGCGACGCTCCTCCTGATACCGCGCATGCTGCACCGGCGTGAGGAAACCCTGCATCTCCCGCGCCTCGTCGCGATTGACCTGCTGCAGCCTGAGCTGATTGTCCTGCCGCTCGTTGATGAGCTGCTTCACCCGATCCTGGTTGGGAGTCCCCGAGGCCAGCTCGGCGTTCAGAGCCTGATTGATCTCCCGCTGGCGCGCGCGGATCGGCTGGCGTTGCCCCTCGAAGCGCTCCTCGGTCGCCTGCAGCTTGGCGGTCTGGTCGTCGGTCAACCCCAGAGTTGACCGCACGTGCTCGTTCCAGCGTTGCCGGATCTGCTTTCGGAGCTGCTGCGCCTCCACTCCGTTCGCGGGCGGAGCCGCGCCCGAGTCTCCCGGCTCCTGCGCAACGAGCGCCGGAGTCAGCATGAGCAGCAGCATCCATCCGAGTCGCTTCATCATCCCTCCAGGGACTCGAGCAGGGCCCGCAGCTCGACTTCATTCAAGTCTTCGAGACCCACGTCTTGCGCCGGGACCACGACCTCGCCGGCCGGCTGCTCGACCGCATCGAGTACCTCGTGCAGCTGATCGGTCGATAGATCGTTCAGATCCGCACCCGCGGCCGCGACGGGCCCGGTGAGGCCGTGATTCCTCGTGATGCGCAGCGCTAAGGCCCCGCCACCGATCGCGATCACCAGCGCCGCCGCAATCCGCAGCCACTGGCGCGGAAGCCAGGCGGCGACACGCTCGCTCGCCGCGCGCTCGGCCCGCAGTCGCTCCACAACAGCCCGTGCCGTCGCCTCCACGTCCAGCCGCTCGGCCGCTCGCGCGCCGAGCCGCTGCGCCAATTTCTCCAGTTCCTCGTCGTTCACGCCAATTGCTCCTTCAGTCGCTTGACGGCGTGGTGAAAATGCACTCGCGCGGCCCCGGGCGAGGTGCCGAGCGCCGCGGCGATCTCATCGTACTCGAGGCCCTGTTGGGCCCGGAGCAGGAATACCTCGCGCTGCATCCGGGGCAGCCGCCCCAGGGCATCGGCGAGCCGCGCCTCCATCTCTCCGGCCACCGCATGCTCATGCGGATCGCCATCGGTGGCGCGCAGATCGTCGGCGAGTGGCACCACACGTGTACGCTTGACCCGCCGATACGCATCCTTGAGCAGGTTCCCGCCGATCGTCATCAGCCAGGTGCGAAACCGACACTGGCCCCGGAACCGCCCGAGCGCCCGGAACGCCCGGATGAACGTCTCCTGCACCAGGTCGTCCACGTCGGCATCCCCGGTCCCCCCCGACAGTCCCGCCCCGAGAAACCGCGCGACGGCGCGCGCATGCCGGCGGACCAGCTCGGCCGCCGCCTGCTCGTCGCCGCCCTGCCAGGCGGCAATCAGCGCCGCATCGGACGGGACGGCGGCGAGGGGCTCCGCGGGAGGCATGCGCTGGTATGGTGGACGTGGAAGTGACGTCAATATTAAGACCGTGGAGGTTGGTGGAGGGTAGGCCCAACGTCCACGCTCCTCCACCATCCTCCACCAACCTTGAATTCCCGCACACGAGCCAGTAGGTTAAGATTTCGAACGTTTGTTCGAACTATGCGTCCCTACGACGAGCGTCTCGATCACTTCCTCTCCCGAGCGGCGCGAGTCTTCGCCGACAAGGGATACCACTCGACTACGATGCGGGATCTCGCGGCGGCCACGGGCATGTCCCTCGCTGGGATGTACTACTACGTCCAGGGCAAGGAGGAGCTGCTCTACCGCATTCAGGAGCGCTGCTTTACTCAGGTGCTGGCGGGTGCCGAGCAGGTCCTGGCCGGGCTGCGAGGGGGCGACGTCGACCCGATCGAGCGGCTCCAGGCGTTCATCCGCCACCACGTCGGGTTCTTCGCCGCGCACATGGCGGAGATGAAGGTCCTCTCGCATGAAGCCAACTCGCTCGCGGGCGAGCGGCAGCGCAAGGTCAGCGCGATCAAGCGGCGCTACGTCGACCTCCTCGAGCGCCTGCTGCGCGACGTGGCGCCGGACGATCCGGCGGTCGAGCGCAGCGCCGCCGCTTACGTCCTGTTCGGCATGATGAACTGGATTTACAACTGGTACGACCCCGCGGGCGAGATCGACCCCGAGCGCTTGGCGGGACTCATCGCGCGCATCTTCACCGGCGGGTTTGCCGAGGCGCGTTCCACGGTACATGGAGGCTGACGGCTCATGGCTACGATGACGGAACCCAAAGTCGAGACCAAGACCCTTGTTCACTATATGGTGGAAGGGAGCGTCGCGATCCTCGAGTTCGACGATCCCCCGGCCAACACCTACACGTACGAGATGATGCGCCAGCTCGACGACGCCATTCTGCGGGCGCGCTTCGACGACAGCGTCCACGTGGTGGTGCTGCGGGGCCACGGCGACAAGTTCTTCTCGGCGGGCGCGAACATCGGGATGCTCAACACGGTCACGCCCCGCTTCAAGTTCTTCTTCTGCCTGCACGCCAACGAGACCCTCAATCGCCTGGAGCAGACGCCCAAGCTCATCATCGCGGCGCTGAACGGTCACACGGTCGGTGGCGGGCTCGAGATCGCGATGGCCTGTGACATCCGGCTCGCAAAGGAGAACGCCGGCAAGATCGGGCTGCCCGAGGTGAATCTCGGCGTGCTCCCGGGCACTGGCGGCACCCAGCGACTGACGCGGCTCGTCGGCAAGGCCCGCGCGATCGAATTGATGGCGAAGGGTGAGCTGTTCTCATTCGACCGTGCCAAGGAACTCGGCATCGTGCACGAGATCCTGCCCGCCAAGGAGTTCTGGGAGCAGGTCATGCTCTACGCGAACCAGTTCTGCCCTCCCCACAAGGCGTCCAAGGCGGTCGGGCTCATCAAGCGGTCGGTGCAGACCGGCGCGGAGATCCCCTTCGAGTCGGCGCTCGCCCTCGAGCGCGAGCTGCAGCAGCAGCTATTCCAGAGCGAGGACGCGAAGGAAGGAATCGCGGCCAACGTGGAGAAGCGTATGGCGGAGTTCAAGGGCCGGTGAAGACCGAGCTCCTGATCGGCAACGAGTGGCGGAGCGCCGCCAAGCGCTACTGCCTCACGAACCCTGCCACAGAGGAGCCGCTCGCCGAAGTCGCCGAGGCGGGAGAGGCGGAAATAGATGCGGCCGTGACGGCCGCCCGTGCCTGCCTCGAGTCGAAGGAGTGGCGGGATCTCCCGGCCCGCCGGCGCGGCCAGCTGCTGTATCGCGTGGCGGAATTGCTCGAGCAGCGTGCGGGGTCGATCGCCGAAGTGGAGACCAAGAACAACGGGAAGCCGCTGTTCGAGTCGAAGATCGACGTCGCGATGGCGATCGAGACCTTCCGCTACTACGCCGGCTGGGCCGACAAGCTCACCGGCGACACGCTGCCGGTGAGCGGCCCCTTCTTTACGTACACGCTGCGCGAGCCGGTCGGCGTGGTCGGGGCGATCGTGCCGTGGAACTTCCCGCTGAACCTGGCTACCTGGAAGGTCGCCCCTGCCCTCGCAGCCGGGTGCACGGTGGTGCTCAAGCCGGCGCACGAAACCCCCCTCACGGCCCTGATGCTCGGGGAGATCGCGATCGAAGCCGGCCTGCCGCCCGGGGCCCTGAACGTCGTCCCGGGCCCCGGGGCGACTGCGGGCGCGGCGCTCGTGCGTCATCCGCTGGTGGACAAGATTGCCTTCACGGGGTCCACCGAGGTTGGCCAGTGGATCCAGCGCGAGGCTGCGGGGACGGTCAAACGGCTGACGCTCGAGCTCGGCGGCAAGAGTCCGAACATCATCTTCGCGGATGCGGACCTGCCCGCCGCGGTCCGCGGTGCCCAGAGCGGGATTTTCTACGGGAAAGGAGAGGTCTGCGCCGCCGGATCCCGTCTGCTGGTCGAGCGCACCGTGCACGACCAGGTGGTGGAGCAGCTCGCCGAGCGGGCGAAGAAGCTCACGCCCGGCGACCCATTCGACAAGAACACGCGGCTCGGCGCCATCGTCTCCAAGCGACAGCAGGAATTGGTGCTCTCCTACATCGCCGCAGGAACCAAGGATGGCGCCCGGCTCGTGGCCGGCGGCAAGGCGGCCAAGGTCAACGGCAAGGGGTTCTACGTCGAGGCGACCGTGTTCGACGGCGCCGCGCCCGGCATGAAGATCGTGGACGAAGAAATCTTCGGCCCGGTCCTGGCGGTGCTCACGTTCGAGAACGAGGCGGAGGGCATCGAGCTCGCCAATCGCTCGCGGTACGGCCTCGCGGCGGGCATCTGGACCAAGGACGTCCAGAAGGCGCACCGCGTGGCGCGCGTGATCAAGGCGGGCACCGTGTGGGTGAACACGTACAACTTCTACGATCCCGCCGCCCCGTTCGGCGGCTACAAGTTCTCGGGGTTTGGGCGAGACCTCGGCAAAGAGGCCCTCAACAACTACACCGAGACCAAGACCGTCTGGGTCGCCTTGTGAACGAAGCTTTTATCTGTGCCGCGCTCAGGACCCCCGTCGGCAAACACGGAGGGAGCCTGGCGAGCGTGCGCGCCGATGACCTCGCCGCGATCCCTATCAAGGCGGTCGTGGAGCGATCGGGGATCGACCCGACGATCATCGACGACGTGATTCTGGGCTGCACCAATCAGGCGGGCGAAGATAATCGCAACGTGGCGCGGATGGCCCTGCTCCTCGCGGGCCTTCCGGTCGAGGTCCCCGGCCAGACCGTGAATCGGCTGTGCGGCTCGGGACTCCAGGCGGCGGCGAGCGCGGCGCAGGCGATCAAGGCGGGTGAGGGTGAGGTGTTTATCGCCGGCGGCGTCGAGAACATGACCCGCGCTCCCTACGTGATGTTGAAATCCGGGGAGGTATGGAGCCGCAAGGCGCCCGAGACCGCGGACACGACCGTGGGATGGCGCTTCACCAACCCCCGCTTCCGGAAAGAATGGACCATCGCGCTCGGCGAGACCGCCGAAGTGGTCGCCGAACGCTACAGGATCAGCCGGGCCGAGCAAGATGCGTTCGCCGTGGAGAGCCAGCGTCGGGCGGAGGCCGCGCTCAAGGCATGCGTGTTCACCGACGAGCTCGTGGGGGTCCCCCTCCCCGACGGATCCACGTTTGCAAAGGACGAGTACCCGCGCTCCGGCGTCACGCGCGAGAGCGTCGCGAAGCTCAAGCCCGCGTTCAAGCGCGACGGCACGGTCACGGCCGCCACGTCGAGTGGGATCAACGATGGTGCGGCGGCGTTGCTCGTTACGGGCGGCGAGGGCGGCGGGGGCGGCGGGGGCGGCATGAAGCCGCTGGCGAAGGTGATTGCGACTGCGGTGGCCGGCGTCGATCCGAGCTGCATGGGGCTCGGGCCGATCCCGGCGACACAGAAAGTGCTCAAGCGCGCCCGCATGACGATCGATCAGATCGACCTGATCGAGCTTAACGAAGCGTTTGCCGCTCAGGCGATCGCGTGCATCCGGGAGCTCAAGCTCGACCCGAGCAAAGTGAACATCTACGGTGGAGCGATCGCGCTCGGGCATCCGCTCGGCGCCACCGGCGCGAGGATCTTGACGACGCTCGTGCACGCCATACATCGCACGAAGTCCCGTTACGGTCTATGTACCATGTGCATCGGCGTCGGCCAGGGAATCGCCATGCTTGTGGAGCGCGCCTGATGGCCGCCTACGATCGCGTGTTGGTGGAGATCGCGAATGGGATCGGGACGATCACCTTGAACCGCCCGGAGAAACTCAACGCACTGGACCGGCCGCTGTGCGATGAGTTGCGGGAAGCACTCGGGCTGCTCACCAAGAGCGACGGCGTGCGCGTGGTGGTGATCACGGGTGCGGGCCGCGCGTTCTGTGCGGGGGCCGACTTGGGCGTACTGGAGGCGAACGGGCCCGCGCTCGTCGCGGCCGGCAAGGATGTGGCGCTCGCGATCCGAACGGCGCCGCAACCGGTGCTCGCCGTCGTGAACGGGCCCGCCGCGGGAGGCGGGGCCAACCTTGCGCTCGCGTGCGACTATCGGATCGCGTCGGATCAGGCGTCGATCGGGCAGGTCTTCGCCAAGCTCGGGCTCGTGCCCGATTGGGGCGGCACCTTCTTCTTGCCGCGCCTGGTCGGGACCGCCAAGGCGCTCGAGCTGGTCTGGAGCGCCCGCATGGTGTCTGCCCCGGAGGCCCTGGCGCTTGGGCTGTTCGAGCGCGTGGTCCCACACGCCGAGCTGCAAGCGGAGGCCCGTCGCCTCGCCCAGCTGTGGGCAGGACAGCCGGCGGGGGCCGTCCGGCGGGCCAAGGAAGCGCTGTATCGAAGCGATGCCAGCTCGCTGGCCTCGATGCTCGACCTGGAGATCAGACAACAGAACGAATTGTTCGCATCCCCGGAGGCGCGCGAGCGCATCGAGGGGGCGGGGGCATCACTTGCCAAGAGGAGTCGCTGATGGTTCGCAAGCTCAACAACTTCGACGAATGGATCGACTACTTCCGCTACTGGCAGGACTCGATCGGCCTGCCCCAGAACGAGATCCGCTCGTTCAAGTTCGAGGCCAAGTTCGGTGACCAGGACGTGCCGCACATCGAGTTCGGCCATTACAAGGGCCAGCGCAAGTGGCCGACCGTGATGCATATCCCCGACCAGCGCATCCGCGACGCGCTGCTCAATCTCATCGTGTATCAGGGGGACACGGAATTCGCATCTGTCGAGCAGCAGCGCAATCTGCTGACGCACGCGCCCTCAGACTATGATCTGCTGGCGCTGATGCGGGTCATGACCGAGGAGATGCGGCACGGGTGGCAGATGTCCTACCTGCTCTGCTCGCACTTCGGCGACGAGGGCAAGCGCGAAGCGGCCAAGCTGCTCGAGCGCCGCGCCGACGATGGCGAGCGGCTGCTCGGCTCCTTCAACGAGCTGGTGGACAACTGGCTCGACTTCTTCACCTACACGCAGTTCATCGACCGGGACGGCAAGTTCCAACTCACCATGCTCTCCGTGTCGGCGTTCGACCCGCTGTCGCGCTCGATGAATCCGATGCTGAAGGAAGAGTCCTTCCACCTCGGCACCGGCAACAACGGCCTGTTGCGCATCGTGAAGGCGGGCACGATGCCCCCGGAGGTGATCCAGCGGTTCTTCTATAAGTGGATCCCGACGGCGTTCGATCTGTTCGGCACCGACAATTCGTCGTCGGCGCACTGGGCGTACGTGTGGGGGCTCAAGGGACGCTACGACGAGCGCGAGAATCAGATCGAGCCCGACAAGGCGAAGCTCAACGAGCTCAGCCGGGATCTGTACCGGCAGGAGATCACCAAGCTGGTCGAGCGGCTCAACATGTTCATCCCGGACCGCGACCGCTGGCTGCGCATGCCGGATACGAGATTCAATCGTAAGATCGGCGTCTACGCGCACCAGCGGTACACGGTCGACGGGCAGCCGATCGACGATGCGGAAAAGTACACCGCCTATCTCAGCACCGTGCTGCCCCAGCCCGAGCATTACGAGACCGTGCACGGCATCGAGAAGGAGCCGGGCTGGATCGAGCCGAAGAAGGCGGACAGCCTGCTCAAGTGAGCCGCGCGCTCGTCATTGCCCACCGCGGCGCCTCGGGATACGAATACGAGAACTCGCGGGCCGCGTTTCGGGCGGCCCGCGCCCGCGGCGCGGACGCAATCGAGCTCGACCTCCACGCCGCCGCCGACGGCGTGCTGTTTGTGCACCACGACGAGGTGGTGAGCGGCACGCACATCACGCGCTCCAGCGCGGCGCAGGTGCGCTCGCTGCGGCTGCCGAATGGCGAGTCCGTGCCGGCGCTCGAGGACGCGCTGGCGGTGATCGATCCTGCGCTCCACGTGTTCATCGAGGTCAAGTCCCTGCCCGCACAATTCGACGATCGACTGCTCACGGCGCTGGACAGCCCAGCGGGAGGCGGGACGACGCGTTGCGCCGTGCACGGGTTCGACCATCGGATCGTGAAGCGGCTGGGGCTAGCTCGGCCGGCGCTAGTGCGGGGCGTGCTGCTAGCGTCCTATCCGCTTCATCCCCTGGAGGCACTCCAGGATACCGGGGCCAGCGTGTTGTGGGAGGACCACACTCTGATCGACGCCGCGTTGGTCGACGCGTTGCATGGCGCCGGCTACCGCATCTACGCCTGGACCGTGGACGACCCCGAGGACATGCGGCGCCTGCTCGCGCTCCACGTGGACGGGCTGTGCACCAACGTCCCGGACGTCGGCCGGCGCACCGTCGAGGCAGCGGGATGAGCGCCGGTCGCGTCGCGGTGATCGGCGCCGGCACGATGGGACACGGGATCGCCTACGCTGCGGCGCTCGCGGGGTTCGAGGTCCGCCTCACGGATAGCAAGCCGGAGGCGCTGCGGCTCGCCATGGGGCGTCTGAACGACCTGCTGGCGATTGCCGTGAAGCGGGGCAAGCTCACGGAAGAGGATCGCGACGTCGCCGCAAGTCGGCTGCGCGCGGAGTCCGATTTCGCGCCGGCGGTGCGCGAGGCCGAGGTGGTGATCGAGGCGGTGCGCGAGCACCTCGGCACCAAGCAGCAAGCCTTCGCCGAGATCGAACGGGCGGCACCCGCGGGCGCCTTGCTCGCGACCAACACGTCCTCCCTCTCCGTCGCCGCGATCGCGGCCGCCGTGCGGGAACCCGGCCGCGTGCTCGGCATGCACTTCTTCAATCCCGTGCACGCCATGAAGCTCGTCGAGGTGGTGACCCACCCGCAGACGGCATCCCAGTTCGTCGAACAGGCGGTGGCCTTCGCCAAGGCGCTCGGGAAGGAGCCCATTGTCGTCAAGGATTCTCCCGGCTTCGCCTCCAGCCGGCTGGGCCTGGCGCTCGGGCTCGAAGCGATGCGAATGCTCGAGGAGGGCGTCGCGTCGGCGGAGGACATCGACAAGGCTATGGAGCTCGGATACAACCATCCGATGGGTCCGCTCAAACTCACGGACCTGGTTGGCCTGGACGTGCGCCTGGCGATCGCGGACTATCTCTTCCAGGCGCTCGAAGACCGCCGCTTCGAGCCGCCGCAAATCCTCCGCGACAAGGTGGCCAGGGGTGAGCTAGGCAAGAAGACCGGCAGGGGGTTCTACCGCTGGGACGCGTAAATCCCGGCCGGCCGTAGAACCCCCTTCCCTACGTCCCCTTCCGCTCAGGTGCCCGAACAGATCGTCGGACCCGCCGTCTGCGTCGCAATGGCGGTGTGGTCATCGGACCCGGTGTTCCCTGGCTGGTCGTCGCTGTAGGTGATGGACGCCGAGCCGGTGATCGGGTTGGCGGCGATGCCGAAGTCGTCGAACAGGTCCCGATTGCCGGTGCACGAGATGCCTCCCTCGCACACGCCGCCGAAGTGGACCACCGGCGTGGCCGCCACCTGCGCGAACGTGCTGCCGACGGCCGCCGCGTTCAAGTTCTGGGCGAAGAACACGTACCACGCCGCCGACGCGGGATAGTTGTCGGGCGCACGCCCGTCAAAGAACGACGTGCCGTACCACACGACGTTCAGCTGACCGGGAGCGCAGGCCACGCTCCATGGCATGATCGCCGTGGCGGATGGGGCCTGGTTGATCTGGATCGGCCCCGTCCACGTCCCACCTCCGTCCGCCGAGAAGCTGTAGAAGAGATTGTGGTCGTCCGTGTACACGACGTACACGGTGCCGGCCCGGTCGATGCTCAAGTTGACGAACTGGTGACCATACGAGACCGAGCTGTTCGGATTCACGTAGACAGCATGGTCAGTGAAGGTCTGGCCGCCGTCGCCCGAGACGGCGATCCACACGGCGTGGAAGGAGGTCGGGAGCAGGGCCTCGGTGGCGTTCGCGATGCCGCTCAACACCTGATAGATCACGTGACTGTTGGGATCGATCGCCAGGTTGCCGATCTCGTTGTCTTCGAGCAGGAACGCGTGCGCGACGTCGATCGCCGAGCCGACCTGAGTGAAGGTGGCGCCGGCGTCGAAGCTGCAGTTGACGTCGATGTTGAACGTCACGATGTCGTGGTACGAGATGCACACCTTGGACGCCTGGTCGGCCGCGATCCATTCCCGATCGTCGAGGGGAATCGTCGCACTCAGGATGTTCTTGCTCCAGCTCTTCCCGCCGTCCTGGCTGGTGCTCACCGTGACATTCGCCAGGCTGAGGCTCGCCACGTAGACGTTGTGGATGCCGCTCGCGTTGGCCTGCGGGGCGACGCCGAGGTCGGTATCGCCGCCCCCTGTTGCGAGTCCCCCGGCCGCCTGAGAGAGCTGGTTCGGCGAGACGAGCGCCGTGTAGTGCAACCCGCCGTCCGTGGACTTCCAGGCGAGCGTGCCAGCGGAGAGGCCAAGCTCCGAGGAGACGTAGAACGTCCCGGTGGCGTCGGCGCGAATCGCTGGCTCCGCGGCGCCATTGGTGCAGCCCGACGGGCCCGGGCAGACCGTGCCCGGGGCGGCACCCAGCTCGAAGTTTTCGAACGTGAAGGCTCCGGCGGTCACCGTGGCGGCCCCGATGTCCTTCCCCCGGGAGGGTGACGAAGGGGCGATGCCAGTGTCGCAGGACGCCAGGAGCAGGATCGAGCCCAACACCGTCGCGCCACGCGCGCGCGTAAAGTGGATTCCCATGAGCCGGCCTCCGTTATCGTGGAAGGGTGTCGTCGACGTGCACCGCGCGAGCGGCAAGTTCCGCACCTCGGTGCTGCGCCCGGGCAACGGGACTAAAGGGGGGCACGCGGCGCCGGAATGTTGCGACCGCGCAACCCTCCCTGTCGCGGCGCCTCGGCGCTGCGAGCGCGTCCCACGCTGGCGCGGTTGAGGGCGCACCGATCGTGCGATAGCTTCTGCGCCCCATGCGCATCACCGACGTCCACATTCACATCCAGCCCTGGCGTGAGCTCAAGCCCGAGGTGCTCGAGGTCATGTGGCGCGACAAGAGCGCGGATCGCGATCACCTCCTCCAGCTCATGGACGATCCGCGGGCGCTGCTCGAGGTCATGGATCGCGCCGGCGTCTGGCGCGTGGGGCTCGTCAACTACCCGTCACCCGACGTGATGGGCTTCACCGACGCCACGAACGCTTTTGCCGCCAAGTACGCCCAGGCCGATCCCGAGCGCCTGCTCCCCTACGGCGGCGTGCATGCGCGGTTCACCAAGGATCCGGCGGGCGACGTTGACCGCCTTGTGGACCTGGGGATCCGCCTCTTGAAGGTGCATCCGCCGCATCAGGGGTTTCCCGCCAACGCCTACACGAACGGGCTCGAGGCGCTCGGACGGATCTACCGCCGCTGCGAGGAGCGCGGGCTACCGGTGATGATCCACACCGGCACGAGCATCTTTCCCGGCGCCCGCTCCAAGTACGGCAACCCTATGGAGCTCGACGACGTCGCCATCGACTTCCCGGACCTCCAGATCGTCATGGCGCACGGCGGCCGCCCGCTCTACATGGAAGAGGCGTTCTTCATTCTGCGACGTCACCGGAAGGTATGGCTCGATCTCTCCGGGATACCGCCGGTCCGTCTGTTGGAGTACTTTCCGCGACTCCCGGAGCTCGTGGATCGGGTCCTGTGGGGGACCGACTGGCCGAGCCCGGGTGTGAAGACGTTGCGCGTGAACATTGATCAATTCCTCGCGCTACCCCTCAGCGATCCGCACAAGAAGGCGATACTCGAGACGAATGCGCTGGCTCTGTTTCCTTCTACTCGTTAGCCCGGCGCCCGCCCGCGGCCAGACGGAAGGAGGGGGCCCGAAGCCCCTCCGTTTCGATCTCGCCGCGCTGCCCGCGACGCGCGACTCGTTCGTGTTCCGCTTGAACGGGCAGGACCGCGGCTGGGCGGTGTGGCAGTATGAGATCCGCACGCTCGAGATGAGCCAGGAGCTGGTGTACACCGCCAGCTCGGAGTTCCAGCCGATCGAGGCGGAGCACCTCAAGGTGGTGGTGAACCGGCAGACGGGCGAGCCGATCTCGACGTTCCACCATATCGACGTGTTTTCGCCCCAGAGCGATACCGTGATGGTGGAGCACGACCTCGAGGTGAAGCGCGGGGAGATCTCCGGTCGGCGCCGCGTCGGGACCAAGAGCGGCGAGGTGCAGATCGTGCCCGTGCATCATCCCTTCCCAACGGGTACGGTCCTCGGCGACTACGTCTTCCTCGCGGGTGCGGCGACGAACGCCACGCCCGGCGATTCCCTCGCCGGCCCCGCCTACAAGGAATTCGCCGATTCGCTGACGACGTTGAGCTTCATCGCGGAGCCGCCGACCACGATCGACGTCCCGGCCGGCCGCTTCGACGTGCTGCCGCTCCGGAGTGGCGGCTTCCGCATCTACACGACGCGCGTGCCCCGGCGCGTCGTCAAGGGCGAAACGCTGGACGGGGCTTTCTCGTTCGAGTTGGTGCACTCGGGGCCGGTGGTCCCGACGCCCGACTGAGCCCACCCGTCCCATTCGGCAACGGAGCCCGCGTCGTATGCGTCCACGTCGTATGCGCGTCCCGACCGTGATCGGAGGCCTGCTGCTTCTCACCTCCGGCGCGGGCGCCCAGGTCGGCCCGGTCTCCTACGAAGCCTTCACCCTTCCCAACGGGCTGCGCGTCCTCTACTCGCAAGACCATTCGACCCCCATCGTTTCCGTGGACGTGTGGTACAACACCGGCTCCCGGAACGAGCGGCCCGGCCGCTCGGGATTCGCGCACCTGTTCGAGCATATGATGTTCGAAGGCTCGGCCCACGTGAAGAAGGGCGAGCACTTTCAGTTGATCTCGCGCGCTGGCGGCTCGGAGAACGGGAGCACGGCGGAAGACCGCACGAACTACTACGAAACGGTGCCGTCCAATCGTCTGAACCTCGCACTCTGGCTCGAGGCGGACCGGATGCGCGCGCTCGCCATCACGGAGGAGAACTTCCACAACCAGCGGGAGACCGTGAAAGAGGAACGCCGGTTGCGGATCGACAATCCACCGTACACCGCGGCCTTCGTGGACGGCATGACGTGGCCGTTCGACAGTGCCACCTGTTTCGCCTACGCGCATACGGTGATCGGCTCGATGGACGACTTGAACGCGGCGCAGCTCGGCGACGTGCAGGCGTTCTTCGGTACGTACTACGCCCCGAATAACGCCACCCTCGTGGTGGTGGGCGACTTTCGACCGCTCGAAGTGCGGCGCCTCGTGAACCAGTACTTCAGCGAGATTCCGCGCCACGCCGACCCGCCGCCCGTGACGTGCGACGTGCGCTTCTCGCCGGGGATCATGCACCGGGAAGTGACGGACCAGCACGCCAATCTGCCGGCCGTGGTGCGCATCTACCGGGTGCCGTCGCACGCCGACCCGGACACACCGGCGCTCGAGCTCTTGAACATCATCCTGGGCCAGGGCGAGAGCTCGCGCCTGAACGTGGCGATCGTGCGGCGGGAGAAGGCCGCGGTGGCGGCTCAGGTGGCGATGAACCCGTTCGATTCACGCCGCGGACCCGGTGTGCTGCTCGCCCTGGCGATCGCGAACCAGGACATTGACGCGCTCCGGCTCGACACCCTCCTCGCGGCCCAGCTCGACACGATCCGCACGGCCGGCGTCACCGCCGAGGAGTTGACCAAGGCGAAGAACACGTTCCGCGCGAACTTCATCCACAGCCGCGAGACGACACTCGGCCGCGCCGAGGAGCTCCATCACTACGACATGTTCCACGCCTCGGTCGCCGAGATCAACACGGACCTGGATCATTACATGGGACTCACCGCGGACGACGTTCGACGGGTCGCGGCGAAATACCTTGATCCCGCGAACGCGCTGGTGGTGATCGTGAAGCCGCCCGCGACGGCCGGGAGCGCCAAGTGAGCCGTCCGGTGGTGGTGGCCGTGGCTCTCCTTTCCGTGGTTCCGTCTTTCCGTCGCCTCTCGGCGCAGGCCTCCTTCCCCGCGACACCTCCGAAGCCGACCCGGCTCGCGCCCCTGCGTTTCCCTCCTTTCAAGGAGGCGACGCTCCCGAACGGCTTACAGCTCGTGGTGGTCGAGCGCCACGAGCAGCCGGTCATTTCGGTGAGCCTCGCGTTCCACGCGGGGGAGATTCACGACCCGGCGGGCAAAGAGGGTCTCGCGGAGCTTACGGCCGAGCTGCTCTCCAAGGGGACGGACACGAGGACCGCGGAGCAGATCGCGGCGACGATCGAAGGCGTCGGCGGCTCGCTGTCGGCGTCCGCGGGGCCCGATTTCCTGACGATCTCGGTCGATGCGTTGAGCGACCAGGCGGGCCTGGTATTCGATCTGCTGGGAGACGTCACGCTGCACTCGACGTTCCCCGAAGGCGAGCTCGAGCTGGCGCGCACGCGAGCCCTGTCGGCACTGGCGTTGCAACTGTCACAGCCTGGAGCGGTGGCCCAGCGATTCTTCGGAAGTGAAGTGTACGGGCGCAATCCGTACGGCAGGAGCGCGACCCGCGAGAGCTATCAGGCCGTCACCCGCGACGACGTGATTCAGTTCGCTCGCGCGCGGCTGCGGCCGTCCGGGGGGGGGGCGCTGCTCGTGGTGGCAGGGGATGTGACGGAGGCGCAGGCGCGGGACCTCGCCGCCAAAGTGTTCCCGGACTGGCACGGAGCAGCGCCGGCGAGCCCTGCCCTCCCTGCTCCACCCACCCGTGCCGCGACCGCCATCCTCCTCGTGCACCGACCGGGCTCGGCGCAGGCCAATATCGCCCTCGGCAACACCACTATCATGCCGACCGACCCGATCTATTACGCCGGTCGGGTCGTCACTCAGGTGCTGGGCGGGGGCGCGGACTCCCGTCTCTTCCTTATTCTGCGCGAGCAGAAGAGCTGGACGTACGGCGCCTACGCGTCGTTGCATCGCTACCGCGGGCTCGGCTACTGGCAGGCGACGGCCGAGGTGAGAACCGACGTGGCGGACAGCGCGCTCGCCGAGCTGCTCCGCCAGGTGGAGCGAATCCGGACCGAGGCGATTCCGGATTCCGAGTTGGTGGCGGCCAAGGGATTCCTGGTCGGATCGTTCCCCCTCACGATCGAGACGCCGAACCAGATCGCGGGCCAGGTGGCGAGTGTGAAGCTCCTGGGACTGGGAGACGATTACCTGCGCCTGTACCGCGAGCGGCTGAGCGCGGTCACGGCCCTCCAGGCGCGCGCGGCGGCCGCCCGCCTGTATCGGGCGCGTGCCCTGACCATCGTGGTGGTGGGCGACGGTGCGAAGCTATACGATCGGCTCAAGGCGATCGCGCCGCTGCGCGTGGTGGACGTGGATGGGAAGCCACTCACGCCCGCCGATCTCAATCCGCCGGCGGCGCCCGTCGCGCTCGACCGGGCGCAATTCGTCGCGCACACCGACAGCTCGCGCGTGTCGCTCCAGGGCAATGCGGCGGGCTTCACGGTGTCCGAAGTCCGGCGGTCGCCGGATTCGCTCGTCTACTCCGAGCGCTCCAACCTGGCGGGCGGCGTGTTCCAGCAGCAAACGACCGTCGTGCTGAATCCGACGGACGGGTCCGTCCGGCAAGTGGATCAGACGACAACACAGCAGGGCCAGAAGGGGGAGACCCACCTGACGTATGGCGGGGGACGCGTGAAGGGCTCGAGCGCCTCCCCGCAACAGGACGGCTCGGTGAAGCGCTTCGACGTCGACACCGCCCTGCCCCCCGGCACGGTGGATGAGAACGCCGTGCCGTTCGTCGTCCCCGCCCTGCCCCTCGCGCCCGGGAAGTCATTCAGTCTCTCGTTCTTCACGCCGAGCGAGAACGCCATCAAGGTTCTCACGTTCAGGGTGACCGGACCCGCCTCGGTCACTGTGCCGGCGGGGACGTTCCAGGCGTATCAGATCGACGTCACCGGCTCGCGCGTGCCGTTCACGATGTATGTCGGCACGGATTCTCCCAGAAAAGTCTTGAAGACAGAGTTCGTCGGGCAGCCATTCGTCGTCGAGCTCGTCAAGTAACACCACAAGGGAGGGCACCAGCATGCGACAAGCGTGGTCACTGCTGCTCGCGTTCACCGGAGCGTGCGCCTCTGCAGGGGCGCGCACGGCTCAGCAGCCAGCCTCCCCCGTGGCGGCTCCTCCTCCGTCACCGGCCGTGCCAGCGGCCGAGAGCACGAGCGTCAACCGGCCTCAGTATCCGTCCACGTATCAGCGCCACCCCAACCCCCCCGTTTTGATCCGAAATGCCACGATCATGACGGCCACGGGGCAGGAAATCCCCAACGGGGCGATCCTGTTCAAGGACGGGCGCATCGTGGCGGTGGGGGGGGGCGCCAAGGTAGACGCGCCGGCGGACGCGGTGGTCGTGGACGGGACCGGCCGCTACGTGACGCCGGGCCTGATCGACGATCACTCGCATCTGGGCGTGTATGCCGCGCCCGCGACCGACGCGGAGTCCGACGGCAACGAGGCGACGAACCCGGTGACCGCCGAGGTGTGGGCGGAGCACTCGTTCTGGCCTCAGGACCCGCAGATTCCGCTGGCGATCGCGGGCGGGATCACGACCATTCAGGCGTTGCCGGGCTCGGCCAACCTGATCGGCGGCCGGAGCGCGATCTTGAAGCTCATCCCCGCCCGCACCGTCCAGGAGATGAAGTTCCCGGGCGCGCACTATGGGCTGAAAATGGCCTGCGGCGAGAACCCGAAGCGCGTCTACGGCAAGAAGGGCGGCCCGTCCACGCGCATGGGCAACATGGCGGGATACCGCGCGGCGTTCATCCAGGCGGAGTCATACCGCCGTCGTTGGGACACCTGGAACAAGGACCACAAGGGCGATCCGCCCGAGCGAAACCTGCGCCTCGAGTCCCTGGTCGAAGTCCTGCGCGGCAACATGTATGTCCAGAACCATTGCTACCGCGCCGACGAGATGGCACAGATGCTCGACCTGGCGCGCGAGTTCGGCTTCAAGATCCGCTCGTTCCACCACGCGGTGGAGTCCTACAAGATTGCTGACCTGATCGCGAAGGCGGGCACCTCTGTTTCGGTCTGGGCCGACTGGTGGGGCTTCAAAGAAGAAGCGATGGACGGCATCCAGCAGAACGCCGCGCTCAATCAGCAGGCGGGTGGGCGTCCTGTCATCCACTCGGACGATCCGAGCGGCATCCAGCGGCTCAATCAGGAGGCGGCGAAGGCGATGTATGCGGGCCAGCGGTCAGGCATCCCGGTCACGCGCGACCAGGCCATCCGGTGGGTGACCGCGAATCCGGCCTGGACGCTCGGGCTCGATTCGATCGTGGGGACGCTCGAGCCCGGCAAGATGGCGGACCTAGTCGTCTGGTCCGGCGATCCGTTCTCCGTGTACTCGAAGGCCGTGCAGGTCTACAACGACGGTTGGCTGGTCTACGACCGGAAGGATCCGGCGCACCAGCCGCGCACCGACTTCGAGATCGGGCAGGTCCCTGCCCCGGGGAGCGACCGATGATCGCGTTCCTGCTCGCTCAGACGATCGCCATAGCGGGCGGCACGGTGTACCCCGCCTCCGGCCCGAAACTCGCCAATGCCACGGTGTTGATCCGCGATGGTCGGATCGCGGCGGTCGGCACCAACGTGTCCGTGCCCTCGGACGCGACCCGCATCGACGCCACCGGCAAGTGGGTGACGCCGGGATTGATCGACGGCGCGGGACAGCTCGGCCTGGTGGAGATCAGCGCGGTGCCGGGCACGCGCGAGGCGATCCTGCAGGGAGACAGCATTGCCGCGGCTTTCAACGTGACAGAAGGGATCAACCCGGCGTCCACCCTGATACCGGTCACCCGCATCGAGGGAATCACCACGGCCCTCGCGGTGCCGGCAGGTCACCTCGTCAGCGGTCAGGCGGTGCTGATCGACCTGGATGGCGCGACCATCGAGCAGATGCTCGTGAAGTCTCCCGTCGGGGTCGTGGCGGATCTCTCCGAAAGTGGCAAAGACGAGGCCGGCGCGTCCCGCGCCGAGAGCGCCGACCGCCTCCGGCGCGTGTTCCGCGATGCGCTCGAATACGAGCGGCGCAAGGCTGATTTCGGGCGAGCACAGATGCGCCCCCTGGCGGCGTCGGCGGCGGACCTCGAGGCGTTACTGCCGGTCGTTCACGGCCGCGAGCCGCTCATCGCTGTTGCGAACCGGCGGAGCGACATCGAGACCGCGTTGCGCCTCGCTCGGGAGTTCAAGCTCAAACTGGTGCTGTCGGGCGGCGCGGAAGCCTGGGAGATCGCCCCCGAGCTCGCGGCGGCCGGCGTGCCCGTGCTGGTCGAGCCGTTGGACAACATCCCGAGCTACGACGCGCTGGGCATCCGGTACGAGAACGCCGCGCTGCTCGCGAAGGCGGGCGTCAGCGTCGCGCTGCTCGAGACCAATACCCACAACTCCCGGGACTTGCGCCAACAGGCGGGGAACGCCGTGTCCTACGGGATGACGTGGGATCAGGCGCTCCGGGCGGTGACGCTGACGCCGGCGCAGATCTTCGGCGTCGCGGACCGCTACGGCTCACTCGAGGCCGGCAAGGTGGCGAACGTCGTGGTGTGGTCGGGTGACCCGTTCGAGTTCACGACCGGTGTCGAGCACGTGCTGATTCGCGGGAAGGAGATTCCACTCAAGAGCCGACAGACGGAGTTGTTTGAGCGATACAAGAAACTGCCCCCTGCGTACTAGGGCGGTAATAGGCGGTAACGGGCGGTAGGAGCACCCCTCTTATCGCTTTCCCTTGGCGACGGCGTGGTACAATCGCCACGTAAGGATCCCAGCGTGGTTTCGTAGGCGTTCGAGGTCGTTCCACTTCTCCGCGGTGATGTACTCCAGGTCACGCGCAAGCCGCAAGACGACTGAGAGCTCGGAAAGTGAGCCGAGAGCTATGTCGAGGAAGCGGCGGAACTCGCTGGCGCCTCTCCTCGCGGATCCCTCAGCAATGTTTGCCACTGTCGAGAAGGCGGCTCGACGTGCTTGGGACGTGAGCCCGTACAGCTCACTCTTCGGGAACGACGTCGTCGTCTTGTAGACCTGCAACGCCAGCTGATAGCAAAGTCTCCATGCGGCGAATCTCTCGTATGGGAGCACGTCGGATGCTACGTGATCGGGGACGGGCTACGTAATCAAAAGGCTTTCGAAGGAGACCGAAAAAACGAGGGCGGCAGAGTCACTCTCTACCGCCCGTTCCCGCCCATTACCGCCTGTTACCGCCTAGTTCTTCACCCCCACCGGATACACGCTCACCCTGAATCTCTTCTTGTTCTTATGCTCGAACTTCACCTGTCCGTCGACCACCGTGAACAGGCTGTCGTCGGAAGCCCGGCGCACGTTCAGCCCGGGGTGAAACTTGGTGCCCCGCTGTTTCACGAGAATGCTCCCGGCCGTCACGAACTCGCCGGCGAAGCGCTTCACGCCGAGGTACTTGGGACCCGAGTCGCGACCGTTGCGGGAGGAACCGACACCCTTCTTGTGAGCCATGGCTGCCCTACTCAGTCCTTGAGCTTGACGTCTGCGATTTTGACTTCGGTGAACGGCTGCCGGTGCCCCGCGTGCCGGCGATACCCGGTCCGGCGGGCGAACCGGTAGATCTTGATCTTCGACCCTTTCCCATGGCGCACGACCTCGGCCGTGACCTTCGCGCCCTTGAGCACCGGCTTCCCGGCCTGCACGTGCTTGCCGTCGCTGGCGAGCAGGACCCGGTCGAACGTCACCTTGGTCCCCGGCTCGGCGGCGAGGAGCGGGATCTTGATCGTCACGCCCGGCTCGGCGCGGAACTGCGCACCACCGGTGGAAAAGATCGCGTAACTCATAGGGCGCGAACTCTAATCACGGCTTGGGGTTCCGTCAAGCCACGGCGTACAGTTCCGTCACATCGCGACCAGCCGGTTTCGCCATCATCCGGAACTCGTCGAGCCGCATCATCGGGTCGTCGCGCACCTCCAGCTCGAGGCCTGTCTGCTTCTCGAGCTGACGCAGGAAGTTAGGCTCCTGTTCCACCAGGTACAGCGCCACGTCGGGATGGAGGCGCACGGCCAGCTGGCGCTCCTTGTGGTCCGCGCCGGCGCGCTTGAGGGAGCGTTCCATGCGTCGCACGACCACCTCGGGCCGGAACACGCGTCCGGTGCCGTGGCAGGTGGGGCATTCGGCGGTCATGGAATGCCACAGTGACGGGCGCACCCGCTGCCGCGTCATCTCGATGAGGCCAAGCTCCGACACGGCGAAGGCTTTGGTGCGTGCCCGGTCGCGACCCAGATGCGTCCGCAGCTCCTGGAGCACTTTGTCGCGATTGCCGCGCGATTCCATGTCGATAAAGTCCACCACGATGATGCCGCCGATATCGCGCAGCCGCAGCTGGCGCGCCACCTCGCGGGCGGCCTCGAGGTTGGTCTTCAAGATCGTGCTCTCGGGGTCCTTCTTACCGGTATAGCGCCCGGTGTTCACATCGATCGAGACGAGCGCCTCGGTGGGCTGGACGATCAGGTACCCGCCGGTGGGCAGCTCGACGCGCGGCTTGAAGAGGCTGCGGATCTCGGCCTCGATGTCGTACTCGTCGAACAGCGGCGTTTCGACCGAGTAGAGCTTCACGCGCTCCAGCAGGTCGGGCTCGATCTGCTTCAGGTACTGCACGATCTCGTTGTGGAGGACCTTGGAATCGACGAGCAGCGAATCGACCTTGTCCGAGAACAGATCGCGGATGATGCCACGCGTCAGCGACGTCTCGCGCTGCAGCAGCGTCGGCGCGCGCACGGAGCCCGCCTTGCGCTTGATCTTCTTCCACAGGCCGAAGAGGTGATCGATCTCCCGCTTGCAGCTCTGCTCGGTCAGGTCCTCGGCGACCGTGCGGATGATCCAGCCGCCCGCCCCCGGCTCCTTGGGCACGAGCTTGGAGACCATGTCGCGTAACTTGGCGCGCTGATCCCGGTTCTCGATTTTTCGGGAGACTCCGACCTTGGAGGCGAACGGCATGTAGACCAGGAACCGCCCGGCCAGGGAGATCTGCGCCGTGACGCGTGGCCCCTTGGTGCCGATCGGCTCCTTGATGACCTGGACGATCCGCGTCTCGCCGCGCTTCAGCTCGTCCGCGACGTTCGGCAGGCGCCGCCTGGAGAAGCGGCTGCCGCCGTTTCCTCCCCCTCCCCCTCCCCCTCCGTTGCCGTTCTCGTCGTCGTGGTCGGACGGCTCTTCGTCGTCTTCCGCCTCGATCAGGTCGGAGGCGTGGAGAAAGGCGCTCTTTTCCGCCCCGATGTTGACGAAGGCCGCCTGTATCCCCGGAAGCACGGCCTCGACCGTGCCGAGGTAGATGTCGCCCACCATGCGGCGGGCGTCCGGACGATCCACCAAGAGCTCAACAAGGCGGTCGTCCTCCAGGATCGCGACGCGCGTCTCGCGTGCGGTCCCGCTGATGAGAATTTCCCGTTTCAAAGCAAGTTCCCTCGATCCCGGTCGGCCAACAGCCGGTCGGGATCCCGCGATTGTACCAGCAAGATTTCTTTCCGAGCGTATAGACTGAGGATGCGTCAAACCGATTGGACGGGTCGTCCGAGCGCGGCGCGCCGAGGGCGCCACAGAGCGCGGAGAATCCCGGAGTCCAATGCATGTCTAAATGTAAGTGGGCTTGCGACTTACGTCAACTCCCCTGAGATTACCATGCAAATGACCACTTCTCCGACTCGGTATTTCGCCGCGGGGGTTCTCCTGACCGGCATGTTCACGAACGCGCGCCCCTCCCAGGCGCAGACGCTCCAGTATCCATCCGCTCGCAAGAGCGACGTGGTGGACGACTACCACGGCACGAAGGTCGCCGATCCGTATCGCTGGCTCGAGGATCCCGACTCGCCCGAGAGCCGCTCCTGGATCGAGGCCGAGAACCGCCTCACCAACGCGTACCTGGCCGACATTCCGGCGCGGGGGCGCATTCGGGACCGGCTCACCAAGCTGTGGAACTATCCCAAGTTTGGGGCACCGTTCCGCAAAGCGGGGCGCTACTTCTTCTTCAAGAACGACGGGCTCCAGAACCAGTCGGTGCTGTACAAGCAGGCGTCGCTCGCCGCGAATCCGGAGACCCTGCTGGATCCGAATCTCCTGTCCGAAGACGGAACCGTGGCGCTCTCGAGCTTGGCGGTCTCGGACGACGGGCGGCTGCTCGCATACGGCACGGCGGCGAGCGGCTCCGACTGGGAGGAGTTCCGCGTCCGCGACGTCGCCACGGGGCAAGACCGGCCCGATCACCTCAAGTGGATCAAGTTCTCGGGAGCCTCCTGGACCAAAGACGGCGCCGGGTTCTTCTACAGCCGCTACCCCGAGCCCACCGAAAAGGCGCTGACCGATGTCAACCGGTTCCAGAAGCTCTACTACCACCGGTTGGGAACCGACCAGGCGGAGGACGTGCTCGTTTACGAACGGCCGGACCAACCCGATTGGGGCATGAACGCCGAGGTGACGGACGACGGCCGCTACGCCATCCTGAACGTCTGGCTCGGCACCGACCGGCGAAACCGGGTCTATTACCGCGACCTGAAGAGCGCGAAACGACCGACGGTGAAGGGGGACGTGGTGCGCCTGCTCGACGATTTCGACGCGAGCTATGCGTTCGTCGGGAGCGACGGGCCGGTGTTCTACTTCCTCACGGATTTGGACGCGCCTCGGAAGCGGGTCATCGCCATCGACACCCGGCATCCCGAGCGAGGCCGCTGGCGGGAGGTGATCCCGCAGGGCCCGGACGTGCTCGAGGGCGTGCAGATCATCCACGACACCTTCGTGGCCAACTACATGCACGACGCGGCGTCGCGGCTGCGCCTGTTCGCACTCGACGGGCGGATGCTCAAAGATCTCGAGCTCCCCACGCTGGGCTCGATCGGCTCGATCACCGGCGAACGGAAAGACGACGAGATGTTCTACGCCTTTACATCGTTTCTCTATCCGACCACGATCTTCCGGTACGATTTTCGGAGCGGGACGACGAGCGTGTTCAAGGCGCCCGCCATCGACTTCGATCCGTCCGGCTATGAGACGAAGCAGGTGTTCTACACGAGCAAGGACGGAACGCGCGTGCCGATGTTCATCACGCACAAGAAGGGGCTCGCGCTCGATGGGACGAATCCCACCCTGCTGTACGGCTACGGCGGCTTCAACATCAGCCTCACGCCCAGCTTTTCGGTCGGCACGCTGGTGTGGCTCGAGATGGGCGGCGTGTATGCCCAGCCAAACCTGCGCGGCGGCGGTGAGTACGGCGAAGAGTGGCATCAGGCGGGGATGCTCGACCGCAAGCAGAACGTATTCGACGACTTCATCGCCGCGGCGGAGTACCTGGTCGCCCAGCGCTACACGTCCTCCCAGAAACTCGCCATCGCCGGCGGGTCGAACGGAGGCCTGCTCGTGGGCGCGGCCATGACGCAACGCCCGGAGCTGTTCGGCGCCGCCCTGCCCGCGGTGGGCGTGATGGACATGTTGCGATTCCACAAGTTCACGATCGGGTGGGCCTGGGTGACGGACTACGGGTCAGCGGACAGCGCGTCGCAGTTCCCCTATCTGTACAAGTACTCGCCGTTGCACAACATCCGAGCGGGCACCAAGTACCCGGCCACGCTCGTGACCACGGCCGATCACGATGATCGGGTCGTGCCGGGACACTCCTTCAAGTTCACGGCCACGCTCCAGGCGGCGCAGGCCGGACCCGAACCGGTGTTGATCGAGATCGAGACCAAGGCAGGACATGGGGCCGGCAAGCCGACGAGCAAGATCATCGAGGAGCAAGCCGACCGATTCGCGTTTCTTGTGCGCAACCTGGGCATGGCGTTGCCCTAGACGGGACTAGTCGATGAGGTCCCCCAGGAGCTGGCGGGCGATCACGATCCGCTGGATCTCGCTCGTGCCTTCGCCGATCTCGCAGATCTTGGCGTCCCGCATCATCCGCTCGACCGGGTAGTCCGTGGTGTAGCCGTAGCCGCCGTGCAGCTGGACGGCCTTCGTGGTGGCGCGCATGGCGAGTTCCGACGCGTACAGCTTCGCCATCGCGGCTTCCTTCTTGAAGGGTCGGTCCTGCTGCTTGAGCCAGGCGGCGTGGTATACCAGGTGGGTGGCCGCCTCGATCTCCGTGGCCATGTCGGCAAGCGCGAAGTGCACGCCCTGGAAGCTCGCGATCGGTTTGCCGAACTGGCGTCGCGTCGTCGTATAACGGAGGCACTCCTCGAGCGCCCCCTCCGCAATCCCGAGCGCCAGCGCACCCAGGCCGATACGACCGCCGTCGAGCGTGTGGAGGAACTGGCGAAACCCGTCGTTGACCGGTCCGAGGACGTCCTCCTTCGGGACGATCGCGTCCTGGAACACGAGCTCGCGGGTGTCGGAGGCGCGCCAGCCGAGCTTGTCCTCCTTCTTGGCCGCGGAGACACCGCGGCATTTGGGCAATGAGGCATCGTGCCCCACACCGACGCGCCGGGCTTCCTCGAGGTCGGTGGTGTCCTTGGTGACGATGAACGCCGTGATGCCACGCGTCTTTGTGGCCGTGGGATCGGTGCGCGCCGTGACGACGAAGATCTCGCCCACGCCCGCGTGGGTGATGAAGATCTTGGAGCCATTCAGGACGTAATGGTCACCCCGGTCTTCCGCCGTCGTGCGCGTGCCTCCGGCGTCCGACCCGGCCCCGGGCTCCGTCAGCCCGAACCCGCCCAGCACCTTGCCCGCAGCGAGCAGGGGGACGTAGCGCTGCTGCTGAGCGGGCGTCCCGAAATCCATGATCGGGGACGTGCCGAGTGTGGTGTGCGCGCTGACCGTGATGGCGTGGCTCGCATCCACCTTCGCGAGCTCGTGGATCACGATGATGTAGGACAGGTAATCCATGCCGCAGCCGCCCAAGTGCTCCGGCCAGGGGATCCCGAACAGTCCCAGATCCGCCATCTGGCGCACGTTGTCCCAGGGGAACGCGCTGTCGAGGTCGTACCGTCGGGCACTGGGCTTCACGACTTGTTGCGCGAAGTCGCGCACCATGTCGCGCACCTGGAAGTGATGATCAGTGAAGTAGAGGGAGTCGTGCATGGGCGAAATATAGGCGCCTTTGCCGCCCTTTATCCCGTAGTTCCAAACCCCGCCGCGATGCAGTTGATCGACAGCAGCAGCGCCGCGAGGTCGTCCTGGGCCCGCTCCGGCGGAGCGGCGCGGTAGCGACGCAGCAGCTCGATCTGCTGACGGTTCACCTGATTGAGGGTCGGCAGACGGCTCGCCAGTCGCTGGCGGAACTGCGGAAACCGCTCGGCGAGCCCAGTGCACCCGGTGAGGCGCCGGACCACGTCCGCCGTCCGATGGTACTCGTCGGTCACGAGGGTGAAGATCTCCTGGCGTACCCAGGGATCGGCCACCAAGTCGGCGTATTGACGGGCCAGCTCGAGGTCGACGTAGGCGAGGGTCTTTTCGGCTTCGTCGATGATGAGTCGAAAGAGGCGAAAGTCGCTGAACATCCGCTTGAGGAGTGCCTCGCCGCGCGCTCCTCGGACCTCGAGGAATGTCCCCACGCCCGTCCCCACGCCGAACCAGCCGGGAATGAAGTGCCGATTCTGCGTCCAGGCGAATACCCAGGGGATTGCCCGCAGATCGGCGAGCGTGCGCACGCCGGTCCGACGCGCGGGCCGGGACCCGATGTTCAGGAGCGCGATCTCCTCCACTGGGCTCGCGGCCTGGAAGTAGGTCACGAGATGCGGGTGCTCGACGAGCCGCCGGTAGGCCGCGTGCGCGGCACCCGACAGCGCTTCCATCGCTTCGTCGAACTCGGTGGTGGGGACGAGCGCCTGCTCCCGCTCGGACTTGAGCGAGTGCTCGAGCACGCTCGCCGCGAGCAGCTCCGTCTGGTAGGCGGCGGTGCCCCGGTTTGCGTACTTGAATGACACCACTTCGCCCTGCTCCGTGAGGCGCAACCGCCCCTGAATGGATCCGGCCGGCTGCGCCGCGATCGCCCGACCCGTGGGCGCGCCTCCACGGCTCACCGAGCCCCCGCGGCCGTGGAAGAACGCGATCGGCACGCCGCACTCGCGGCCGAGTCGCGTGAGCCGCAGCTGCGTCTTGGCGAGCTCCCAGTTGGAAGAGAGAAAGCCGCCGTCCTTGTTCGAGTCGGAGTAGCCGATCATCACTTCGAACACCCCACCCTGCGCCCGGACGCTGCGGCGCACGAGCGGCACCTGGAGCAGGTCCCGCGTGATCTCCGGCGCCCGGCGCAGGTCGTCGATAGATTCGAACAACGGGACGATCGGCAACGTGCAGCTCTCCACGCCCGCCGCATCCGCGAACAGGCCCGCTTCCTTGGCGAGGAGGTAGACGCCGAGCACGTCGGCCGCGTCGTGCGTCATGCTGAGGACAAAGCTGCCGACCGCCTCGCGGTCGAGCCGATCGCGCATTTCACGAATCAGCCCGAACAGGCCGCAGAGCTCCTCGGCTTCCGGCGGCGGCGCGGCGCGATCTCCCCTCAGCGGGCGTCCCAGCTCGCTCACGAGCCAGGCGCGCCATGCAGCCGACGCCGCATCGGGCGGCTCGCCGGCGTTTCGCGCGCGCCACAAAGCGGCGAGGGCGCCGGTCAGTCGCGGAGCATTGTCCCGCACGTCGAGCCGGAAGGTGCTGAAGCGGAACGCCTCGACCTCGCGGCGCAACGGCCGCACGAGGAGGTTCGCAGCGCTGGCGCAGCGCGCCGCGACGAGTCCGGCCTCGAGGGTACGGAGGTCCGCCACTAGGTCGTCGGCCGTCGCGTAGCCGCGTCCCTCCGAGACCTCACGGCCCTCGGCGACGGCCAGCGTCTGGTCGAGCCGCCGCAGCATACAGGTCGCATACTGGCGGAAGACTTCGCCCGGGTTGCGCCGCTGGATCCGCTCGGCGTCGCCGGACGCCTCGAGCAGGCGGGTCAGGGCTTCGCGAAACTGCGGGGCGATCGGGGCGGCACGCTCGGTCGGGCTCAGCGCCCGCAGGAGGTCGCCGACCCGCTGGCGATAGCGCCGCAGGCTCGCCATCCGGTTCTCGAGCAGCGTACGCCGTGTGACCTCGTTTGTGACGAAGGGATTGCCGTCCCGGTCGCCGCCGATCCACGAGCCGAACTGGAAGAACGGCGGGACGTCGAATTGCTCTCCCGGGTAGGCCTGCCGCAGGGCGCGCTCCAGCTTCTCGACCAGCTCCGGGACCACCTCGAAGAGATTTTCGTTGATGAAGTACAGCCCCCAGGCCAGCTCCTGCTCCACGGTCGGCTTCTCGAGTCGCAGCTCGCCCGTGAGCCACAACAGCTCGATCTCCGTCCGGAGATTGTCGAGGAGCGCGCCACGCTCACGCGGCGTCCAGCGCGGCGCTTCGAGGTCCACCAGTCGGCGATAGATGCGCCGATGCTTCTCGAGCACGGTCACGCGCTTGGCTTCCGTGGGGTGCGCCGTGATGACGGGCCGCACCCGGAGACTGCCGACCATGGTGCGCACCTCGTGCGGCGCGAGGCCGGCGCGTGCCGTGGCGGAAACGACGTGAGCGAACGTTCCCCGGACCTGCTCGTAGCCGCGCTCGACCTCGCTCTGGCGTCGCTGACGCATCGCGGCATTCTGCTCCGCGATGGACAGGAGCTGGAACCACATCCCCTGCGCCTGAATGGCCCGCGCGACGAGCTCGGGGGGCGCGTCGGCTTCGAGCGGCTGCCCCTCGAGCACCCGCTCGATTTCCGGATGATGGGTGCGAATCACGTCGAGCAGGCCGTCGTACAGCAGGCCCGCCGTGCGTCTCAGGTACTCGGCGGTGTCAACGAGGACGAAATCTTCAGCGGGTGGCGTCACGCCACGCGGTCGTGCGGGGGCGCGCCCGCGAAAAAGGTTTTCAAGTTATCGAGCGCCCGGAGACCCATTGCCACACGGCTCTCGTGCGTCGCACTGCCCAAGTGGGGGAGCAGCACGACGTGCTCCATCTGCAGGAGCTCTGGGGAGACGGCGGGCTCTCGCTCGAACACGTCGAGCCCCGCTCCCGCGATCGTGCCGCGCTTGAGCGCGGCCACAAGGGCGGCTTCGTCCACGATGTCGCCGCGGGCGTTGTTGATGAGGAAAGCACCCCGTTTCATCAACCCGAGCCGCCGGGCATCCATCAGGTGGCGGGTCTCCGGAGTCGCCGGCGAATGGAGTGAGACGAAGTCCGCCTCCCGCAGCACCTCGTCGACGCTCGCCCGCGGCTCCGCGCCGAGCTCCGCTACGACGGCGGGCGCCGGAGGATAGGGATCGTGGAAGATCACCCGCATGCCGAAGCCGTGGCGGGCACGGTGCGCGACCGCCCGCCCAATGCGCCCTAGCCCGATGAGTCCCAGGGTCTTGCCGCTCACGCGGGTCCCCAGCATGTGAGTGGGTCCCCAGCCGGTCCAGGCGCCGGCGCGCACCTGCCGCTCACCCTCTCCGGCGCGACGCGCCACCATCAGCATCAGCAGCATCGCGTCGTCGGCGGTATCGTCGGTCAATACATCGGGCGTGTTGGTCACCACCAGGCCACGCGCCTTCGCGGCCCCCGTATCAATGTGGTTGAAGCCCACGCCGTAGTTGGCGATGATGCGGGCTTTCAGCGGCTCGGCGCCGAGCACCTGGGCGGTCAGCCGGTCGGTGACGGTGGGAAGCAGCGCGTCCGCGGTGCGCAGCGCGTCGGCGAGCTCCGCGGCGCTGAAGGGATGGTCGTCGGCGTTCAGGCGAGCGTCGAATTCGCGGGCCGCCTGCTCCTCGACCGGCCCCGGGAGCCGGCGGGTGAGCACGACCGTCGGACGCCCACTTCCGGGTCGCCCGGCGCTCACCGCTCAACCATCACCGGCCGGGACGGCTGCCGCGCGAGCGCCTCCGCGACCGTAGACCCGAGCTCGGCAGGGCTGGGCGCCACGGTCAGCCCGGCCGACCGCATGATCTCGGCCTTCTCGGCGGCGGTGTCTCCGAAAGCGGAAATGATGGCGCCGGCGTGCCCCATGCGGCGCCCCTTGGGCGCGGTGAGTCCCGCGACGTAACCGATGACGGGCTTGGTCATCTGCTCCTTCACGAACATTGCGGCGTCGGCTTCCTGAGGACCGCCGATTTCGCCGATCATCACCACCGCCTTCGTCTCCGGATCCTGCTCGAAGAGGGCCAGCATGTCGACGAACGAGCTGCCGTTGATCGGATCGCCGCCGATGCCCACGCTCGTCGTAATGCCGACGCCCAATGCCTTCATTTGGGATGCCGCCTCGTAGCCGAGCGTCCCGGACCGTGTGACCACGCCCACCGCCCCGCGCGTGTAGATGTGACCCGGCATGATGCCCATCATCGCGCGGCCCGCGCTGATCACGCCGGCGCAGTTCGGCCCGATGAGCGTCGTCCGCCGATCCTTGGCGTAACGCCACAGGTACCGCTTCACCCGAATCATGTCCTGCGCGGGAACGCCATCGGTGATCGTCACGACGAGGCGGATGCCGGCGTCCGCGGCCTCCATGATCGCGTCGGCGCAGAAGGGCGCGGGAACGAGGACGAGACTGGCGGCGGCGCCCGTGCTCTCCACCGCCTCCTTGACCGTGTTGAACACCGGCCGCCCCAGGTGCTCGCTGCCGCCCTTCCCCGGCGTGACGCCGCCCACGACGTTCGTGCCATAGGCGATCATTTCCCTGGCGTGGAACGTCCCCTTGTCGCCGGTGAAGCCCTGGACGATGACCCGCGTCTTCTCGTCGAGCAGGATGCTCATGCGGCGAGCCCGGCGTCGCGGGCGGCCACGACGCGCTCGGCGGCCTCCGAGAGCGTATCCGCCGTGTGGATCTGCAGGCCGCTCTCCTTGAGGATGCGGCGTCCCTCCTCGACATTGGTTCCGGCCAGGCGCACGACGAGGGGCACCGGCACGCGCACCTCCCGCACGGCCTGCACGACGCCCTGCGCCACCCAGTCGCATCGGTTGATCCCGGCGAACACGTTCACAAGGATGGCCCGGACGTTCTTGTCGGAGAGGACCAGGCGAAACGCGGCCGCGACGCGGTCGGGGCTGGCGCCGCCCCCGATATCGAGAAAGTTCGCGGGCTCGCCGCCGGCGTGCTTGATCATGTCCATGGTCGCCATCGCGAGGCCGGCGCCGTTGATGATGCAGCCGATATCGCCGTCCAACGCGACGTAATTCAGGCCGTGCTCCGCCGCCTCTGCTTCGCGCGGATCCTCCTGCGCGTAGTCGCGCAGCTCGGCGACATTCGGCCGCCGGAACATCGCGTTGTCATCAAAGCTCATCTTCACGTCGAGGGCGAGCACCTGGCCGTCCTTGGTGACCACGAGCGGGTTGATCTCGACCATGGTGGCGTCGAGCTCCCGGAACGCCTGATACGCGCCCAGGATGGCCGTCGCGGCCTGATTCACCTGCGGCGGGGCGAGGCCGAGGCCGAACCCCAGCTCCCGCGCCTGGAACGCCTGCATCCCGACGGCCGGCTCGACCACCTCGCGCAGGATGGCCGCAGGCTCCCGCTGCGCGATCTCTTCGATCTCCATGCCCCCGTGCGGGTGCGCCACCACGACAATGCGCTCGCGCTTGCGGTCGAGCACCAGCCCGACGTACAGCTCGCGGTCGATCGGGAGCGCCTGTTCGACCAGCACGCGATGGACGGGCAGACCTTCCGGGCCGGTCTGGGCGGTCACAAGCGTCTTACCGAGCAGCTCCTTCACGGCCTGGCGGACGTCGGCGTCAGTCGAGCAGAGCCGGATGCCCCCCGCCTTGCCGCGGGCGCCCGCGTGGATCTGCGCCTTCACCACCCACCGCAGGCCGCCGATCTCGGTCGCCCGGTACACGGCCTGGTCGGCGCTGTACGCTACCCCGCCCTTCGGCACGGGGACACCGAACGCCGTGAGCAGCTCCTTCGCCTGATACTCGTGGATTTCCACGACTACGCTCTCGTTGCGGCGAGCGGCGTGGTAGCCTTCGCGCGGTCCGCGATGGCGGAGGCGATCTGGACGACGTTCTGGGCCATGCGCGCGGAGGCGGCGTCGATCATGCGGCCGTCGATCTGTGCGGCGCCGCGGCCGGCGCGCGCCGCCTCGTCGAGCGCGAGGAGGATGCGGCGGGCGCGATCCACCTCTGCGGTAGGGGGCGTGAAGACCTCGTTGGCGAGTGGAATCTGGGACGGGTGAATGGCCCATTTGCCCTCGTAGCCGAGTGCGGCGGCCCGCCGGGCGGCGGCCACGTATCCATCCGGGTCTTTGAAGTCGCCGTACGGACCATCGATCGGACGCAGGCCGTAGGCGCGGCACGCGGTCACCATGCGCGCGAGCGCGGCGTGCCACTGGTCGCCCGGGTAATCGGGGTTCAAGCCGCCGATGTTCACCGTCCGGGCGCGGAGGCTCGCGGCGAGATCCGCGACGCCGAAATGCATCGCCTCGAGTCGGCGGCTCGCCTGCGCGATCGCTTCGACGTTAGCCATGCCGAGCGCGGTCTCGATCAAGACTTCGATCCCGATGCGGTGGGAGATGTGCCGCGCCGTCTCGATCTGCGTGAGCAACGCGTCCACCAGGTACACGTCCGCCGGGACCCCGACCTTCGGCACCAGGACGACGTCGAGCCTGTGGCCCGCCTCCTCGACGATGTCGACCACGTCCCGGTACATGTAGTGCGTGTCGATCCCGTTAACGCGCACGGAGATCGTCTTGCCCCGGCTTTTCCAGTCATGCTCGAGCAAGCCGGCCACGACGTTCCTCCGCGCCTGCTCCTTGTCGGCGGGCGCGACGGCGTCTTCGAGGTCGAGGAAGACGTAGTCGGCTTCACCTCGGAGCGCTTTCTCGAACATGGCGGGCTGCGAGCCGGGCACGGCGAGCTCGCTCCGCTGCAGGCGGGGAGGATGCGCCGGCTCGTACCGAGTGAGACTCATGCCCTCACGGTCACGCGTGGTGTCGTCTTCCCGCCCGCGGTTTGCTCCGCGTCGGGGGATTGGGCCGCGGCGCCGCGCGCGAGCAGCGGGGCGGCCGTCCCGCGGTAGTACTCGGCGGCGGCGGCGACGCCGCTGCCCACTGTAACCGGGATGCCCACGTCCCGCATCGCCATTTCCGCGCCGGCGATCGCGCCGAGCAGCATCAGCTCGTTCAGGTCCCCGAGGTGGCCGATCCGGAAGAGCTTGCCCGCCATGCGGGCCAACCCCGCGCCGAGCGCCAGGTTGTACCGCCGGAAGGCCACGTCGATCACGTCGGCCCCGTTGAAGCCCTCGGGCACGAGGATCGCGCTCACCGTGTCCGACTGCCATTTGGGAGCCTTCGCGCAGAGCTTGAGCCCCCAGGCGCGGACCGCCGCGCGCACGCCCTCGGCGAGGCGCCGATGCCGGGCGAAGATATTGTCGAGGCCCTCTTCGGACATGATGGCGAGCGATTCGCGCAATCCGTAGAGCATCGGGATGGAGGGCGTGTACGGGAAATAGCCGCTCGGGTTGGCCCTGAGCATGTCTCCGAAATCGAAGAACACCCGAGGGCAGCGGGCGCTCTCGCGGGCGGCGAGCGCCTTCGGACTGGCGCACACGATCGCCAATCCGGCGGGCAGCATGAGGCCCTTTTGCGACCCCGTGATCGCGAGATCGACCTTCCACTCGTCCATCCGGAAGTCGATCGAGCCGATCGAGCTGACGCCATCGACGTAGAGCAACGCGGGATGGCGTGCCGCATCCATCGCCGTGCGCACCGCGCCAACGTCGCTCGTGACGCCCGTCGCCGTCTCATTGTGGACGATCAGGACGCCCTTGATCTCGTGCTCGCGATCTTGCGACAGGATCTCTCCGATGCGCTCCGCCGGAGCTCCTTCTCCCCACTCCACGTCGAGGACGTCCACGCGCAAGCCGTGACGCTGGGCCAGGTCGATCCAGAGATGACTGAACTGACCGTACCGCGGGGCGATGACCCGGTCGCCGGGGGACAGCGTGTTGACCAGGGCCGCTTCCCAACCCCCGGTCCCCGTTGCCGGGAAAATGAAAGCCTGGCCGGTTGTGGTTTTGAAGACTTCCTTCACGTCGCGAAACAGCGGAACGGTGAGCTCGGGGAAGGCGGACGAGCGGTGATCCTCCATGGCCCGGTCCATGGCGCGCAGGATCCGCTCGGGCACGTTGGTTGGGCCGGGGACGAACAGGAAGTTGCGGCCGGGCATAAGACACGTCCTCGAAAGAGAGGAAAAACAAAGCGAGAACCGCCGGCTCTCGCTTAAGTTACTCGGGCTAACGTATTCGGCGACCCCGACCCCGCAACCACACGGATGGGTAGGACTCGGCCCCCCTAAGTTGAGGGGCGACAAGTCGCTACCCGCACATGTCGCAGCCGGAGCAACCGCTAAGGCGCTCCCCGAAATGCGCGAGGAGCGTGCCACGCCGGCACGCGCGACTCTCGACGTAGCGGCGCATTGCCGTCGCGTGATCACCCCACGCGAAGTCGGTCCGCCGCCACAGCACCACGCAGTCGGCCGCGCGCCCGTCCCGGCCCGCGCGCCCCGCTTCCTGATAGTAGGACTCGAGGCTGTGCGACGGCCCCCAGTGGAGCACCCGGCGCACGTCGGGCTTGTCGATACCCATGCCGAACGCGCTCGTGGCGACGACGACCGGCGCGCGGTCGGCGAGGAAGGCGCGCAGCACCTGACGCCGAGTCGCCGGCCCGAGGCCCGCGTGATACGGAGCCGCCCGCACGCCCATCCGCAACAAGGCCCGTGTGACCAGCTCGGTCAGGCGACGGGTGGGTGTGTACACGATCGCGCATCCGTCGACGCGCCGGAGCAGCTCGCGGACGCGGGCAAACCGCTCACGGTCGTCCCGCACTTGCTCTACTGCGAACCGGAGGTTCGGTCGATCGAACGACGTCACAACCACCTCCGCGTCCGGCATCCGCAGCACCCGAAGGATCTCGGCGCGGGTGGCGGCCGTGGCGCTCCCTGTGAGCGCGATTGTGACTGGATCACCGAGCAGATAGCGATGCCGGTCGAGCCGGCGATACAGGGGGCGGAATTCATTGCCCCACTCGACGATGCAGTGCGCTTCGTCCACGGCGAGCAGCGACACCGGCCGGCCGGATCGCGCCAGCTGTCGCACCGAGCTGTCCAGCCGCTCGGGCGCACAATAGAGCAGTGTCAGAGTTCCCGCGAGCGCCGCGTCGAGGATCGCGCGACGCTCGTCCCGCGCGAGCAGGCTGTTGAGGAACGCCGCCGCAACGCCCCGTCGCCGCAGGGCGCCCACCTGATCCTGCATGAGCGAGAGCAACGGCGATATGACGAGCGTGAGGCCGCCGGCCATGAGTGCCGGCAGCTGGTAGCAGAGTGACTTCCCCGCTCCGGTCGGGAGCACCGCCAGGACGTTTCGACCCGCTAGGAGCGGGCCCACGACCTTGAGCTGGTGCACCCGAAACGCGACGTGCCCGAACCGCTCAGTCAGAAGCGCACGCGCCCGCTCGAGCCCGCCGCTGAACGGCGACATGGCCGCCAAAGAAAACGGGCCCCGGCCGAAGCGCGGGGCCCAAACTCTGCGTGTGCGACCGAATCTATGCGGGCTTCACGCCCGGTCGTTCCAGTCCACTGAGTAGCTGTTGCCGCACTCGTGGCACTTCACTTCCTTGGGCTGACCCGACACGTGCTGGCGCTTGTGACACCCCGGACAGACCAGATGGGGCTCGTGGACCACGCTCCACCCCTTGGGGCGGTCCTTGCGGAGCTCGAGGCTCTCCTGGGGTACGCGGAGCTCGACCTGATGCACGTCCAACACGACCCAGGGGTTTCCTGACTCTTCCACGATCCGGTACCACGCGCCGCGCCGCAGGCCTTGCTTTTCGGCACGATCTCCGCGGCTCCGGGCCCATCCAATGTCGCTTCGACTCATGCGCGGTCACTCCAGTCCACGGGATATGTTTTGCGGCACTTGGGACACTCCGACTCCTTCGGTCGACCCGTCAGGTGCTGGCGCGTATGACAGCCGGGACACACCAGGTACATGCGGTGAGTCTCGTCGGCGCCCTGAGCCGGGGTGAGTCGAACGACGCTCCAGGTCTTCGGCTGGCTGCGCCGAACGACCAGGTAGTCGCGGGTGATGCGAACGTGCACGTCGTTGACGTCGAGCACCAACCAGCCCGCTCCCTGGTCTTCCAGCACCTTGTACCACTCGCCGCGCCGCAGGCCGCGCTCCTCGGCGAACTCACCGCTGCCGCGCGCCCATCCGATCGCGCCGTTCACCTTACTCCTGGTCCTCCGACGCTCCGTCCCGGACGAGCACGAGGATCGCCGCTTGGGGGACCACGAGGTACTTGCTCCCTTCGAATGTGATCTCCACCGCCGCCTTGCGGAAGAACAGCGCATAGTCGCCCATGCGCGCCTGCATCGGCAAGTACTTTACCTCGGGCCCGCGAATCTTCCATGGCTCGTCGTCCATGCTCGCGGGCTCGGTCATCGGCGTGCCCGGGCCGGTTGCCACCACGCGGCCACCCTGCACCTGGCGCGCTTCGACCGCCGTCGGCGGCAGGTAGAGGCCGACGTTGGTGCGCTCTTCCCCCTCTTCGGGCGCGATGAGCACCCGGTCGCCTACGACGATGAGCCGCTTGGGAGAGGAAGGCTCGTCCGGCATGGGCACCAGTATAGCAGGTCCGTCATTCGGGGGGGGGCGGAGGGGGGACGCGCCGAGGGTGTTTCGTGGGGCGGGAATGGTGACGTGGATCACCTGCACCGCTTGACACGGCTGGGCGCTTCACTATTAATGCGCGCCTGCCGCAGTGGCTCTCGCGGCCCCCATTCCCCGTTCCATGCGGAAGGGACAAAGACATGCAAAACCCGATTGGCGGGGCTCAGACGGAGCAGTGGAGCTGGATTCTGCAGACGGTATGGGGCTGGATCTGGGCCGGCCTGTCCTGGATCGTCGATTGGCAGGCGCTCGTGTTCCGAACGGTGCTCTACGGTGATTCCTTCTGGCAGATCGTCGGAAAGGTTTTGTTGCTCTTCTTCCCCACGATGGTGCTCGTCGCGGGCGTCTGGGGTACGATGGTCTCGCTCTACACGATTCCGTTTCGTTCCGGTCGCGGACGTTTTCTGGCCGCGCTGCTCATGTCCTGGTGGGACGCAGTCCGTATGGCGTGGTTCTATTGGTTCGGCCTGGCGCGCTTCCTCCTGGTGTTCGTCGGCTGGATCTGGGGTCTGCTCCGGCTCGGCGTCGGGTTGCTTTGGAGAACCCTGAAGAACCTGGTCACCTCGCCCTTCGCGATGCTCGACTCGAGCTCGCGCCAGCCGGGGGTGCCGTGGATCGCCTTCATGCTGCTGCTGTTCTGGTCCGCCATCGAGGCCACGATCTTCACGTTCACGCTGCGTCCGACGATGAGCGAGCTGCTCTCGGACTTGACGGGCTACCAGGTGAACGCGCTGGCCCTGGTCGTGCTCCTGTGGTTCTTTCTGTTCATCATCATCGGGGGCAGCTTCGCCTGCATCCAGGTGCTGAACGAGGCGATCAAGACTCGCGCCGTGGGGCAGATCGTCTCGATGGTGCTGGTCGAGTTGGCGGTTGCCCTGTTCGAGGTGCTCTTCTTGTACCGCGAGCTGATCGACGCCATCACGCCGTGGCTGGCCCAGCAGGGGTTCCAGTTGGGGATCGTCGGGACCCTGGGGCTGGCCCTGCTGGGGTGGGTGGGCGTGCGCGGCATGACATGGTTCCTGTTCGGCCGGTTCGGGACGCCGGCGCTCCTCGCCATCCTGGGCCGGAAGGCGATGGAAGGCGTGGGTGCCGTGCGGGCGGCCGCGACTGCGGACGCGGAGTACTGGCGCGGGCCGATCAACGCGCTCAAGGCGGAGCACGAGTGGTTCAAGAAGGAGGCCCAGCACCTGATGGAGCTGCTGACCTTGCCGGTGCTGCAGCTCGTCGCGAGCGGGTTCAACTTCTTGGTCGTCGTGATCATGGGCAAGCCGCACTTCAACCTGCCGTTCCGGTCGCTGGACCAGGTGCTCCATAGCACGCCGATCTTCGCGACCGGCAAGACCCACACGGTCGAGGGAGGCGCGTCATGAGGCGTCGCGTCGCGGCACTGATCTTGGGGCTGGGCGTGATCGCGTGCGCGCCGTCCGAAAAGGCCGAGACTCCCCGGTCGACGCTCGTCATCGGCCTCGACATCAGCGGCTCGTTCCGCCGCAACCCCAGCTTCAACGGGTCGATCGAGTTCGCGTCGCTCTACATCTACGGGCACTTGAACGGTGTCGGCGGGCTGCAGCGGAACACGGCGATCTTCGTGGGGGAGCTGGGCGGCGAGCGTCCCGGGCAGGCCAAGGTGTTCCACCCGATCCAGGATCTCTCCGGCAAGTCGCCCGCGCAGATCGCGGCGGACCTGCGCGCCTGGTTTCCGCAGGAAGACCCGATCACCGATTTCAACGCGTTCTTCCAGCGCGCCGCCCTGCACGTGAAGCGCAACAATCTGGTGCTGGCGCCCCTCAACGTCGTGCTGTTCTCCGACGGCGAGCCGGACTATCCAGGCGCCGGCCGGATGTCGCTCGACGAGCGCTACAAGCGCATCGACCTGAGCCCGCTCGAGTACCTGTCGCGCAATGTGACCGTGCGGCTGCTGTACGCCGACCCGCCCATCGCCCAGTTGTGGGAGAACAAGGTGCCGCGAAAGCGGGTGCGCCTGTGGACGCAGGATTCGGAAGTAATGAAGGGGTGGCGCCGCCACACGGTGGACGGCGTGCCGATCGAGCGGCAGGATTCCCTCTGGTCCTGGGTGCAGAACGTGGTGGACGTCCGGGTGCGGCGGGAGCGGGTGCTCTAAGCTAAAGCAGGTTGTGGAGGTTCTGGAGGTTGTGGAGGTTGGTGGAGGTGGGGGGCGGTCCTCCACCAACCTTCACCGACCTCGACAACCTCCACCAACCTCCCGCTAGCGGCAATAGCGGTCGAACGCCGCCGTCAGGTCCGCCGCGATATCCTGGGCCGCCCTTCCCTCGATGTTCTTCCGCTCCAGCATGAACACGAGCTTACCGTCCTTGAAGAGCGCCATCTGGGGCGACGACGGGGCATAACCCGTGAAATAGCTCCGTGCGCGGGCGGTCGCGTCGGCGTCTTGCCCCGCGAAGACGGTCACCAGCCGGTCGGGCCGCCGTGGGTGCTGGAAGGCGAGCGTCGCGGCCGGTCGCGCGTTGCGCGCGGCGCACCCGCAGACTGAGTTCACGACGACGAGCGTCACGTCCTTGGTCGCGGCCCCCCCCAGCACGGCGTCCACGTCCGCGGCCGTGCGGAGCTCCTGGAAGCCGATCCGGGTGAGCTCGTCCCGCATCGGCTGGACGAGACCGGGGTCATACAGCGGCACGTTGATGCCGGGCATGTCATCCTCATGCGAAAGCGGTCCTCGCAATATATACTGCCGCGCAGAGGGAGAGCCGCGAATGCGAGTGCTGATCGTCGAAGACGACGCCCAGCTGGCGGGCCTGCTGCGGGACGGGCTGCGGGCGCAGCGCATCGACCCGACGCTGGCGCGGACGTGGGTCGAGGGTCTCGAGTGCGCGGGCCTCGCGAGCTTCGATGTGATCGTCCTCGATGTCCGCCTCCCCGGCGGCGACGGGTTCGCCCTCTGCGCCGAGCTCCGTCGCCGCGGTGTGACCACACCCGTGCTGATGCTGACGGCGCTCGACGCGGTGGACGATCGGGTCCGCGGCCTCGAGGTGGGGGCGGACGACTATCTCACGAAACCGTTCGCGTTCCGGGAGCTCCTCGCCCGTCTGAAGGCGCTCGCCAGACGACGGCCGGCGCTGGCGCCCGCCGTGTTTCGGACGGCGGACCTCGAGGTCGACCTCGTGGCGCGGCAAGTGCGCCGGGCGGGACGGCCGCTGAGTCTGAGCGCCAAGGAGTTCGCGCTCCTCGAGCTGTTCGTCAGTCACCCCGGGCAGGTGCTCGACCGCGCGACGATCACGGCGCACGTCTGGGACGACAATCACGACCCGTTCGCCAACCTGCTGGAGGTCCTGGTACGCCGCCTGCGCCGAAAAGTGGACGACGGATTCGAGCCGAAGCTGATCACCACACTGCGCGGCTCCGGCTACCGGTTCGGCGCGTGAGGGGGCCCTGATGGATCCCCTGGCTCGAGTCCGCTGGCGGCTGACCGCGTGGTACGTCGGGATTTTGCTCTCGATCCTCGGGATCCTGGGCGGCGGTTTGTACGTCGCGGTGCGGCATCGGATGTCCCAGCAGCTCGACACCTCGCTCCGCTCCGCCACGGCCGCCCTGATTCACGCCGCCCGAATCCGCGCGGCCGAGCAGGCTTCCCCGAAGGGTGTGGTCGCGGACGCGGTCGACGAGCTGCACATCCCCGACCGGTCCCTCTATCTGTTCACGGCGGGCGCAACGCCCGTTCGACCCCTCGCCGCCCCTGAATGGATCCGCGAGGCCGCGCGCGAGGCCGAGCGAACCGGGACGGCCGACCGCGACTTCGAGACCCCCGAAGACCACATCGTGCGACTGCACGCCGAGCGGTTCGTGGGTGTCGATAGCCGCCCCTACGTCGCCGTAGCCATGGCCGACCGCCTGGAGCTCGAGGACGAGTTTGCATCCCTCATCCGTGCGTTCATCGCCGCTGCCTTGATCGCCCTCGTGCTCGTGGCAGGTGGCGGCTACGTGCTGGTGCGTCAGGCGACCGCGCCCATCGCGCGGACGATGGAGCGGATGCGGCGCTTCATGGCCGACGCGGCGCACGAGTTGCGCGCTCCCGTCACCATTCTGCGCACCCGGGCCGACGTCGCGGCGAGCCAGGCGCGGGATCCCGCTCGCGACGCGGCGACGCTCGAGGCCATCGAGCGCGAGGCCGCGCGAATCGGTGAGATCGTGGGGGAATTGCTGACCCTGGCGCGCGCCGACGCCGGCGAGCGACCGGTGGCGCGAGAGGTCCTGTATCTCGACGATGCCGCCGCCGGGGCGGTCGACGGAATCCGCGCGGTCGCCGGGCAGAAGGGGGTGCACCTCGAGGTCGGAGCATTCGAGGAGGCGAAGGTCACCGGCGACCCGGCGCTCATCCGCCAGCTGCTCCTCATCGTGCTCGACAACGCCGTGAAATTCACGCCGAAGGGTGGGCGCGTGGAAATTGCGGTCTCCGCGCACGATGGCCAGGGCGCGCTCGTCGTGAGCGACACGGGCATCGGGATCCCCGCCGATCAGCTGCCACATGTATTCGAGCGGTTTTATCGCGGTGATCCGGCGCGCCACGAGGCCGACGGCGCGGGCCTTGGTCTCGCGATCGCCCAGTGGATCGCCGATTCGCACGGCGCCCGCATCGCCATCGACTCGCAGCCCGGGGCCGGTACCCGGGTCACGCTGACGTTCCCGCTCGCCGCGTAGCGCAGTGCCGGTGTACTATTCGCCCGGTCACTGCACATGTCACCGTCACAGTTCGGAACGGAGCCCTTGTGAACCCCTCGCGTTACGTCCTCGCGACCATCCTCTGTCTGGCAGTCGGCGTCACGTATCGCGCTCGGGGACAATCCTATCACGTCGCCCATACGTACAAGCTGCCCGGCGACGGCGGGTGGGACTACCTCGCGCTCGACACGGTCGGTCATCGCCTGTTCATCGCGCATCAGGACCGAGTCATCGTGGTGGATCCCGGGACCGGGAAACAGCTCGGCGAGATCGTCGGGCTCAACCGTGCGCATGGAATCGCGTTCGCCTACGAGGCGGAGCACGGCTTTGCGACCTCGGGCGCGGATAGCACGGTGACGATGTTCGACCTGAAGACGCTCCACCTCCGACGTCACACGATGGTCGCCCCGGACGACGACGCGATTCTCTACGACCCGGCGACGAAGCGGATTTTCACGTTCAACGGTGATGCGCACTCCGCGACCGCGCTCGACGCGGTGTCCGGAAAACGGATGGGTGACATCGACCTCGGCGCGGGGCCCGAGTTTGCTGTGTCCGCCGGCGACGGGAAGCTCTACGTGAACCTCGAGGACAAGGGCGCGGTCGCTGAGATCGACGCGGCCGCCATGCGCGTGACGCGTCAATGGTCCCTCGCGCCGTGCGAGAACCCGAGCGGGCTGGCGATCGACCGGGAACACCACCGGTTGTTCAGCGGCTGCCGCAATCAGGTCATGGCGATCTCGGACGCGACCACGGGTGCCCTCGTGACGACGTTGCCGATCGGTCAGGGAGTGGATGCCTGCCGCTTCGATCCCGGCACCCAGCTGGCGTTCGCCTCGAACGGTGATGGAACGCTCACGGTGATTCACGAGGAAAGCCCGGCACAGTTCGTCGTGGTGGGGAATGTCCCGACGAAGCGTGGCACGCGGACCATGGAAATCGATTTGCAAACCCACAGGCTCTACACCGTCACAGCCGACTTCGGTCCGCCGCCCGCGCCGACCGCGGAGCGGCCACGCCCCCGCCCCAGCATCCTGCCAGGGACGTTCGCCCTGCTCGTCCTCGATCCTTAAGGTCGGTGCCCGGGAAGCACGTAGCCGCGGCCGCGAATCGCGACCAGCAGCGTCGGCACCGCGAAGAGGGTGATGGGCGTCGAGAGCGCGAGGCCACCGATCACGGCCAGCGCGAGCGGGCGCTGCTGCTCGCTCCCCGCGCCGAGGCCCAGGGCTAGGGGCAGCAGGCCGAAGAGGGTACACAACGTAGTCATGAGGATCGGGCGGAATCGCACGCGTGCCGCTTCACGAATCGCGATCTCGAGCGGGGCGCCTTCGGCGCGCATGCGCAGCCGGGTGAAGTCGAGCAGGATGATGCCGTTTTTCACGATCAGCCCTACCAGCAGGATCAGGCCCATGAACGACGAGACGTTCAGGACCGTCCCCGTCAGGAGCAGCAGCGCCAGCGCGCCCACGAACGACACCGGTGCAACAAGCAGGACCACCACCGGCTCGACGAACGATTCGAACTGAATCACCATCACGGCACAGACGCTCACCGCGGCGAGCCCGAGCACCAACAGTAAAGCCCGAAACGCCTCTTGCTGGCTCGCGTACTGACCCCCGAGGGCGACCCGCACGCCCGGCGGTGCGGCGTGCGCCGCGAGCACTCGCTGCACATCGCCGATCACGCTGCCGAGCGCGCGGCCGCTGACATCCGCGGTCATGGCGATCATCTGCTGTTGGTTCTCTCGGTCGAGGCCGAGCCGGGACTCGGTCTGCTCGAAGGTCGCGAGGCTCCCGAGGGGGGTCACCCGGCGGGTCGTCCCCGCTCCGCCGAGGACCGGCAGGGCGCCCAGGCGGAGCGGATCGAAGCGCACGGAGTCGGGTGCCCGAACGCGTACAGCCACCGGGCGGTCTCCCGACCGCACTTCTCCGGAGCTCACCCCGAGCAGCGCGGCGCTCACCGCCGTGCCCACCTGACTCGGCGTCAGCCCGATGCGCTCCGCCTCCGCCTGGTTCAGGTGCATCAACAGCTCCGCCGAAGGCTCGCTCACGCCGTTGTAAAGGTCCTCGAGGCCCGTGACCTTCTCGAGGTCGGGCGCGATCCGCCGGGCGTAGGCCTCCAGTGTGTCGAGGTGCTCCCCGAACAGCTTGATCTCCACCGGTTTTGCGGCGCCGGCGAGATCGTTGATCACGTCCCACAGGATCTGCATGAACTCGATGTGCAGGCGGGGAGCGGCCGCGGAAATGCTGTCCCGCACCTGGTCTATCACCGCGAACACGTCGCGAGAGCGCTGACCGCGTGGCGTGAGCCGGGCGACGATGTCACCGCTGTTCTGCGCCGTGGCGAACAGGCCGAGCTCGGCGCCGGTGCGCCGGGAAGTGCCCGCGATCTCGGGCGTTGCCGCGAGGATGCGCTCCGCAATGCCGACCTGGCGATTCGTCTCCGCGAGCGCCGTGCCACCGGGGGTGAAGTAGTCGAGGACGAAAGCTCCCTCGTCCATCTCGGGAAGGAATCCCGTCCCGACGAGGCGCCAGAGCGCCAGCCCGGCGAGGACGAGCACCAAGGCGGTCAGGCCGACGCGACGTGGATGGTGCAGGACGGCTGCGAGGGCGCGCTCGTATCGCGGTCCCCACCCATCCAGGGCCCGCTGTACGTGGGCGAGCGGCCCCGCGGCCACCGGCGCGACCTCGTGGGCGGTGACGAACTGCTCGGAGAGCAGCGGGATGATCGTGAGCGCCAGGACGAGCGAGACGAGCACCGCCACCGTGAGCGTGGTGGCGAGCGCGGCGAAGAACTGTCCCACGACGCCTTGCAGCAAGCCCAGCGGGAGAAACACGACCACCGTCGTGATGGTGGACGTCGTGACCGGCCAGATGAGCTCCTGCACGGCGGCCCGGATGGCGCCCTGCCGTCCCGCGGGGTCCGCGAGCAGCAGATGGCGGGTGATGTTTTCCGTGATCACCACCGCGTCGTCGATCACCAGCCCGATCGCGATAGCCATCGCGCCGAGGGTCATCAGGTTGAACGTCTGGCCGATGCGGCTCATGACGAAGACCGTCGCGGCCAGCGTGAGCGGGATGGAGGTCGCGCTGATCGCGGTGATGCGCCCGTGCCGCAGAAAGAGGAGCAGGACGATCACTGCGAGCGCCGCCCCTACGAGCATCGCGTCCCGGACGGAGCGGACCGCCTCGCGCACCAGCGCGGCCTGGTCGTAGACCGCCTTCAGGTGGACGCCGGGCGGGAGCGTAGGCGCCAGGGTCGCGACGATCCGCGCGACGCTGTCGGCGATGGCGACCGAGTTGCCGCCGATCTGTCGCGTGATGTTCAGGAGCGCCGCGGGCTTACCGTCCCCGGCGATGATGCGGACGTGGTCTTCGGTCCCGAGCTGGACGGCAGCGAGATCCCGGACGCGCAGGCCGTTGCGGACGACGACGGCCCCGATATCATCCACGGTGTGCGCCTCCTGATCGGTCACAATCAGGTACTGCCGGTAGTCTTGGGCGACCCGCCCTACGGCCTGGACGGTAATCGCCTGCCGGATGGCATCTGCCAGATCGCCATAGTCGAGGCCCTGCCCTGCCAGCCGCGCGGGATCGGCGATAACCTCGATCTCCCGGATGTCTGAACCCTGTACGTCCACGCGCCCCACGCCAGGCACCCGCGATAAGACGGGTTTGATCTCGTAGCGTGCGAGATCGTATAGGGCGGCGGCATCGCCGCCTTCCAGGTTGTACGACAGGATCGGGAAGAGCGAGGGCGTGAGCCGCTCGACTTCGATGTCCAGGTCGGGCGGGAGCCCGCCGGCCACCTGGGCGACGCGCGCGCGAACCAGCTGGAGCGCGTAGGTCATGTCGGTGCCCGGCGCGAACGTGATCTGGATCTCGGCGGCGCCGCGGATCGAATGCGAGCGGACTCGCGTCACCCCCGGAACGACGCTCACGGCCTCCTCGAGCGGTCGAGTAAGGCTGAACACGACCTGGCGCGCGCCCAAGGTCGACCCCTGGGCCACGACCGTGATGCGAGAGAAGGTGAGCTCCGGGTAGACGGCCGAGGGCAGCGAGATCGCGGCCCACACGCCGGCGGCGCTGATCACGGCCACGGCGAGGTAGACGAATCGCCGCTGATGGCTGACCACGTCGAACAGGGTCACCGGGGGGGGCGGGCCGGGCGGGCCGGAACGATCTTGCTGCCGTCTTCGACGCCGTAGGCGCCGGTGGTGACGACAGTCTCACCCGCTTCGAGTCCCGTGGCGATCTCGGCGAGCGCCTCGGTGCGCGCGCCGACGCTCACCGGGCGCGCATGCGCCACGCTTGCACTATCCACCACGAAGACCTGATAGCTGTCGCCCCCCGACGGAACGAGCGCGGCGACCGGAATCGCCACCGCCTTCGCATCGACGCCGGTCAGGATCCGGCCGAACACCGACTCGCCGATTTTGAGCGATCGGGCGGGCCGCGGCATGCTCGCCCGCACGGGGACGGCGCGCGCCAGCGAGTCCACCGCCGCTCCCACCGCGGTCACCACTCCCTCTCCCAGCGCTTCGCCCGCGGCGCCATCGCCCGCTGTAACCGTGACGACCGCGCCCACATGCACGCGGGCGGCCTCCGCTGGCGTCACGTTGAACACGACGTCCAGGGCTGCGGGGTCCGCGACTTCGACGAGCGGCTGGGTCTGGTCGACCGACGCGCCAAGGACAGCGCTCATTCGGGTGACCACGCCGGCGAGTGGGGCGCGCAGCGTCGCGAGTTGTTGCGACCGGTGCGCCAGCACGGCCGTGGCCTGTGCCTGCGCCAGGTCCGCGGCCGTCTGATCGGAGTCCTTCTGCGGGAGAATGCCGGCCTGGACGAGCCGGACCGCGCGCGCATAGGCGTGTTGCGCCGCGGCGAGCGCGGCGTCGGCACTCTTGGCCCCGGCGTCGAACGGCGCCCGCTCGAATTCGACGAGTGAGTCTCCCTCGGAGACCCGCTGGCCGGCGGTCACGAAGATCCGCGCCACGCGCGTCGGCGACGGTGCAGCGAGCTCGGCGAAGCGTCCCGGTCGCGGCGTCACGGTGCCGATCGCCCGCACGATCCGCGGAAACGCCTGCGTGGTTGCCACGGCGGTGCCCGCGGTCACCACGGCACCCGCGCCTTCCGGTCGCTCGTCCGGCTTCCGCCCGCTGCACCCGGCGAGCAGCACGGCGGCCACCGGGAGCAGGAGTGCCACGCGCCTCAAGGCTCGTCCCCGGCGGCAAAGAGCCGCACGGCGGCCGCCGCGTCGTTCGCAGCCACCATGTCGTCGATATAGCGGCCGAGCGCCTCGCGAGCGTTGCGCTGCGCCTCGAGGACGCTGGGAAGCGCAAATGCCCCTTCCGCGTACGCCTGGAGCGCCATTGCCGCGACGCGGTCGGCACTCGCGAGCAGCCGCCGGTCACGGTCGAGTCTGGCACGCGCCTGGATGAATCCCCGCCGCGCCCGCGCAACCTCTCCGTCCGTCTGCCGCCGGACCAGGTCGAGCGTCGCCTGCGCCCGGTCGCGCGCCGCCAGGGCCTGAGCTACCTCTGCCCCGTTGCGATTGAATAGGGGGAGTGGGAGTGACAGCCCGATCGTCGGCAGCGCGCCGCCCGGTCCGGTGGGATCGCCCTGCTCGACGCCCAGTTGGAGGCTCGGGCTCGCGAACACACTTCGGTGCGCGAAGGTCACGGCGCGCTCCGCCGATCGCAGGCTCGCGGCGGCCGCGGCGACGGGAAGAGGCTCGCCCGCCGTGGTCGGCACGCTGTCGACCGGCGGCATGAGTGAATCGGTCAAGGTGATGCTGGGCGCGTCCGCGGGCAGCCCCATGGCCAGCTGCACCGCCAGGAGGGCGTCGAGGGCGCCGAGGGAATCGTCCGCGGCGACGTTTTGGAGCTGGCCGGCGTTCACTTCGGCCAGCCGGACGTCCAGTTCGCTCACGTCCCCCACCTCGTGTCGCAGCCGCGCCATGGCCAGCAGGCTGTCTGCGTCGGCGGCGGTGCGCCGGGAGAGCCGCGCGCGCGCGCGCGCCGCGAGCGCGTGGGTATAGGTCGTGTCGACGTCGAGCCTGATCGCGGCGCGTTCAAAGGCAAAGCCGTAGCGGCCCGCATCCCGGGCCGCCGCCGCACTCCCGATGCGCGCCGAGCGCAGCCAGGGCAAGTCCAACGGCACGTCGCCAATCACGTGATAGTGGGGGACGTCCTTGGTGTAGGTCGCGGCGAGCGTGGGGTTCGGATACAGACGTGCCGTGCGCAACGCGGCGCGGGTCGCGGCGGTATCGGCGCGGCCGAGTGCCGCTCGCGCGCCGCGAGACAGCGCGGCCGCGATGGCGTCGGCCCGCGAGACCGGCTGCTGGCCGTGCAATCGCCCGCCCACCAGGGCGCAGAAACCCGTCGCGAGGGCGATCGGGCGCGTGAAGCGTCTCGAAAACGACATGACGAGTGCGCGTAAGGTACCGGGGACGACCTGTCAGGAACCTTACCGCCAAGGGCTAGTGCGGAGACTGCTTACGTCGCTCTCCAAAACGGAGGAGGAACGCCACGGCCAGGAGGCCTGCCCCGATTTCCACCAGCCATCGGCGGTCGATCGCCATACCCGCGAGGCCGATCACCAAGCCGGCGCCGCCGAGCCAGGCTTTCGGGACGAAGAAGCGGCTCACGCTCCTCGCGGGTCAGTAGATCTTGCGGAGCGGAATCTTCCGGCCCAATTCGTCAAACACCTCTGCTGGTTCTTCAAGGAGGGGGTCGGAGGCTACGGCGCAGCCGGCGTCGCCACAGTAGTGGACCGCGACGCGATAGGTGGTCGCGCGGGTCTCTTTGGAGTAGCCGCTGACCAGCTTGCTGACAATGCCATTGCGCCACGGCTTGCCATGCTGGCATTGAGTCGGGAAGCGGCCGAGTTCCTCGCTCATCGATAAGCCGCAAAACTAGCGGGCCGGTGGTCCTGGGGTCAGATTTCAAATTGGAGCGTTGCAAGACACGGGCCGTCGTAGCTCTTCCGTTATTTCTTGAGAAAGGCCTGTAACGCGGCGCGGAAGTCGGGAGTGGTGCGGCTCACGGCGTTCACGTCTGCTCCGAGGCGGAGCCCGTCGTCGAACGGCAAGCCGTCGAGCTGATAGAACTGTTGCTTGGTGAAGGCCAGCGCCGACGCGCTCGCCGCCGCGAGGGCGTGCAGCACCTCGCTTACCTGATCGTCAAAATCCGAGTCCTCGTAGACCCGCGAGACCAACCCCAGCCCCGCCGCTTCCGGCGCCTCGAGGATCCGCCCGGTTGCGGCGAGATCGAACGCGACCTTCTCCCCTACGGCGCGCTTGAGCAGGGTCATGACGATCGCGGGCACGAAGCCGCGCTGCACCTCCGGGTAGCCGAATTTCGCCGACTCGGCCGCGAGCACGAGGTCGCACGCCGTCGCGAGGCCACACCCGCCCGCAAGCGCCCGCCCACGCACGACCGCGACGATCGGCTTCGGGACCCGGCGCATGCGGAGGAAGATTTCGGCGAAATGCAGTGCCGCCCGCCGGTTCTCCTCCACGCTCTTGTCGGCGGACGCGAGCAGCTCGTGGAGATCCATCCCGGCACAGAAGTCGGTGCCCGCGCCCCGCAACGCCATCACGCGTACCGCGGCATCGAGATCGGCCTGCTCGAGAGCTTGGAGCAGCGCGTCGATCATGGGCGTGTCGATGGCGTTCTTCTTGTCGGGACGGTTGAGCGTGGCCGTGAGGACGCCCCCCTCGAGGGCGACCAGGACGCGATCGCTCATTTCGCGAGGTCGACTTCGAGGCGCAGCAGCGCGGTCGAAAACACCTTTCCCTGCGCGTCGGTCTTCAACGAGATGGTCCCACCGCCATCGAGTGCGCCGTGCAGCAGGAAGTTCAACGCGTGGAGGTTCGGGAGCTCGTAGCGCTCGACCGGGCCGTTGATCATACCCTTGAAGTGGCGCGTCACCCGGGCCGCGGTGACCTGTTTGACGAGAACGGGATAATACTCGGGTTTGAGGGCGATCAGTCCCACGTTCGCCGTGTCCCCCTTGTCGCCCGATCGCGCATGCGCGAGCTCGAGGAGCCGCACGCGGCGCGACCGCCTCTTGTGTCGTCCCGTCGCGCCGTCGTCCGGTCGCTTTATGCGTCCACGATTTCCACGCATGGCTCCACCATACGTTTGTCGAGCAGCGCGGGCCAGTAGGCCACGATTTCCTCCGGCTTCGGTCGTCCGCCCGCGAACCCGGTGACGCTCGGCGGCCCGTTGAGGATGAGCGGGGCGATCTCACGCGTGAAGCGCTCGACCGGAGCCTTGTCAGGCGAGCGGACGCCGATCCGGAGCTGGACTTCAGGCAGATCGTCGAGCGGGGCACTCGCGCGCGCCAACGGGCCGTGTGTCGCATCCGCGCCGACGAATTCGGTCAGCACGGCCTCGAACTTGAGACCGAGCGCCGCCAGGCGCTGCCGAAGCACCCGGTCCGCGGCCTGGGCCTTCTTGTAGGCGTCGGGCCAGGCGTACACCAGGGTTCCGACTGCCTTGTAGCCGTAGAAATACGCGACCGAGACCTTGAGTGTATCGGTAGCCGGGCGGCCCTTGATCCCGGAGAATCGGACCCGGTCCTTCCCCGCCTGGGTCAGACGAATCGTCGTGAAGTCCGCGATGCAGTCCGGTGTGATGTATTCCGCGGGATTGCCCATCTCGTACACGAGCTGCTCGGTCACCCCGGCGACGTCGATCCGCCCGCCGGTACCGGGGTGCTTGGTGATCTCGAACGTGCCGTCCGGGGCCGCCTCGACGATCGGATACCCTACGTTGGCCAGGTCGGGAATCGTCTGCCAATCCTTCAGGCAGTTCCCGCCGCTGCATTGGGCTCCGCACTCGATCGTATGCCCAGCCACGGTTCCCGCGGCCAGTAGATCCCACGCGTCGGGTCGCCAGTCGAACGCGTGAATCATGGGGGCGAGCGTGAGTCCGGTATCGGTCACCCGGCCGGTCACCACGACGTCCGCGCCGCGCCGAAGCGCATCTACCACCGGCCAGGCACCCAGGTAGGCGTTCGCCGACAGCACCCGATCCCGCACGTCGGACAGCGGCCGGCCGGTGTCGAGGTTGCGAAGCTCGTGCCCGCGGGCGAGCAACCCATCCAATCGAGCGAGCAGGTCGTCGCCGGTGACCACGCCGATCCGGAGCTTGCCACCGAAGCCCAGGCGGTGCGCGAGCGCGGCCACCGCCTGCGCGCAGGCGCGCGGATTCACGCCCCCCGCGTTGGACGTGACCCTGATATGCCGCTCGACGAGGATTGGGAGGAGCCGCTCCATCAGCGGAACGAAGTCTTTCGCAAAGCCGAGCGACGAATCCCGGGACTTCTGCTTCTGCAAGATGGACATCGTGACTTCGGCGAGGTAGTCCATCATCAGGTAGTCGACCGGCCCGGCCGTCACCTGACGGTATGGGGCCTCGAGCCAGTCGCCCCAAAACCCCTGCCCTCCGGCGATCCGTACCGTCTGGCGACCGCGCGACCGCGTCACCGGGGAGACGACGCCACGCGGCGCACCGCGTCGGGCACGGCACCGGCGGCGCCGTGCACGCGCAGCTCGACGAGCGGTGTGAAACCCTCCGGAAGAGGTAGATCGCCGGGACTCTTGTCGAGTGCAACGGCAGCGCGGCCGCCCGACACGACCCTGACGTCCGTGCCGTCCCCCAAGGGACGGGGCTCGGCGAGGAGGAAACGCACGCTGACCTCGGCGGGCCACGGATGCGCCCCGTTGTCGCGCGCGAATGCGGGGAAGAGCTCGATGGTAAGTGGATGCCCGCGGAGCGACGGCGCGACCGTGACGGTGTGGCGGCCGATGGCATAGTTCAAGGCGCCCTGGCCGACTTGCTGACCCGTCGAGTCGTAATCGGTGACCCCGAAATCCGTGAAGTCATCCCACTGCGCATGGGGCATGGTCACGTCTACCACGGCGCGGGCCGCCCAGTCCGGGACCCGGACCGTCACGCTCTCCGCCGGGGTCCCACGTCCGGCCACGCTCACAGTCCGGCCGGCGCCGATCAGCTGCTGCGTGGCGCGTCCGGTGAAAGACTCGACCCCCAGATTGGTCGCCTCGATCCGCCCGGCCGCCTCGGTGAGCACGAGGGGCGAAAGTGCCGCACGCACAGTCGCGGTGGTGCCGGCGAGGGGGGGAGCGAACACGTCCAGCTCGTAAACGCCCGGGACAAGGTCCTCTCCGCGGACCACGAAGCGCGCTGTGCCCGGGTCGGTGCGACCCAGTGCGATTTCCTCCGCGTCGCGGAAGGGCTGGCCATCCGGCTCATACAGCCGCGCGGTCGCACCTTGCTGCGTCGAATCGGGCAGCGTGACGCTCGCTTCGATCGTCGCACCTCCTCCCGCCTCCGGCACTCTCAGGAAATACCGCTGTACGCGCGCCGGCCCGATCGCGCGTCGCTCGTCGAACATGGGCCTGGCGTTGAGGTCGAAGGGGACGACGACGGTGTTCGCGAGCAGAAAGATGGGCCCCGCGAGCGGGTCGCTCGCGTTGCGTGCGCTCACGACACCGACGTGCAAGCCGGGCGCGGTGAGCGCGGCGGGCTGGTAGGTCACCGGGATCTCGGTTTCGCGCGCGCCCGCCACCACAGTGGGGGGCACGGACAGCCATGACGCGTCGCTCTTGAGCAGGAACTGCGCCGCGCGAAGCCCCGCCGCGTGGCGCACGAGGAACAGCTGCAGCGTATCGTCCGGCCCGGTCAGGCCCGTCCGTCGGAACGCCGCGGACGTGCCGCCCGGTGTGCGTGTCACGTACGTCGATCCCTGATGGCCGGCGAGCAGCCAGGCATAGGCCGCCTCGAGCCGTGGCAGGCCCGCGCCGTCATCGATCGCGGTCTCGCCGCTGAACGGCACGGCCGACGCCCGCAGCGCCTGCGCGACGTCCGCCGCACTCACCCGGCGGCCCCCCCCCGACTGCTGCACGGCGGAGAGGAGGCAGGCCGCCAGGCCCGCGACGTGGGGCGCCGCCATGCTCGTGCCCCCCTTCACTTCATTCTCCGTATCCCAGCGCGGGACCGACGAAAAGGCGACGCCGGGCGCCACGAGGTCCGGCTTGGCAAGCTCGCCGCCCCGCGAGCTCCACCACCCCATCACGTCCGGGGCCGGCGGCGTGCCGGCCTGGGGCGGACGCGCGAAGGCGCCGGGGTACGACGCCCCCACCGACAGGGCCAGATCCGCCGACCCGGGGAATCCCATCGTGGAGAGTCCCGGACCGTCGTTCCCCGCGCTGATCGTGAACACGACGCCGGGATGCGAGGTGAGAAAGGCGTTCACGATGGAGTCGATGACGGCCCGGCCCTCGAACTCGTTCCCGACCCCGAAGCTCAAGTTCAGCACCAACGGCATGTTGCGCTGCTCCGCGTAGCGCGCGGCGTACTGCATGGCGCGCTGCATGCTCCCGGTGACGGAAATGCCGCCGCGGGCCGCATTGGCGATCTTCAAACCGACGAGTTGGGCGCCCGGCGCGACGCCGTCGAACCCGGCCAGGTTGAACAGACTGTGCCCGGCGGCGATACCGGCGACGTGGGTCCCGTGACCGCCGTTGTCGAAGAAGAAATCCAGGGTCGGAACCCCATTCGTCTCCGCGAAATTGGCCGCGAGCGTAATGGGCTTTGTGCCAAGGGCGATCGTCTCCCGACCTTCGCGGTAATCGTGCAGGGGCATCTCGTCGTCGAACGATCCGTTCAGGTTCGAGTCGATGAAGGCGACCCAGCCGTCCGTCGCCTTCACCACGATCACAGGGAAGACGTCCGTATTGTTGCCGTCGCCGTTCAAGTCCGCCGCCGGAACTTTGCCGAGCGGCAGCTCGCGCAGCAGGCCGGCGTACCAGGTGCTGGCGCTCGTGAGGCGGCCGATCCGGCCGGCGCCCGCGAGCTTCCGTCCACCCACCGACACCGTGCCGTCCCCGGCGGGCGCCACCGGTGTGAGCGCGACCGCGCCTTCGCCGGAGAAGTCGCGCAGCTCGACGATCTTCGGCGCGCCGGTACTGGTCGTGATCAGCCCGGTGACGCCCGGGTCGATGCCCGTATCGAGAATCGCGATCAGCACCCCCCGACCGTCGTAGGTCGGGTGCCGTGTCCGGAACTGATCGACCCCGGTGCTGCGCAGAGGCATGAGGCCCGCCATGAGCGCGACCGCGGGAGGCAGGGCCGGCTCCTTACCTCGGGCCGCCGGAGTGGGCGTGGCGCTCGCGTCGGCCGGCGCCGAGCTGACGACGGGCGTCGGCGCGGGTGCGGGCGTTGGCTCGCTCGCGGGCCGGGGTGGCGCACCGCCGCACGCCGCGAGCAGGACGGCCAGCGGGAGGAGACGGGCTGTCTTCATGAGCCACTCGGAAGGACGAAGGCCCCGACATGGGGGCCGGTGAATTCCGTGCTCGCCTCGAGCAAAAAGGCGAGGATGTCGCGGGTTTCTTCCGGGACGACAATGGCGTCCACGTAGCCGCGGGCGCCCGCAAACCGCGCGTCGAGCTGATGCTCGTAATCGGCGCGCATCGCTTCGACCGCGGCGGCGTTCTCGGGCTTCGCCGCGTCGTTGCCGAACACGGCCTGGACGGCCGATTCGCCTTCCATCACGCCCATGCGCCCCGTCGGCCACGAGAGGATGAAATCAGGGTCAAACCCCTGCCCTGCCATGGCGTAGTAGCCCGCCCCCGACGCGTGGTTCACCGTGAGGACCAGCTTGGGAACCGTTGCGGTCGCCATCGCTTCGACCCAGCGCGCACCAGCCCGGATGATCCCGGAGTGCTCTGCTTCGGTGCCGACCATGAAGCCGGACACGTCCTGGACGAACAGGATCGGGGTCCGCTCGCGGTCGGCGTTCTCGATGAAGTAGGCCACCTTTTCGGCGCTCTCCGTATAAATGATGCCGCCAATCTTGGGCGGCTGACCCTTCTTCCCCTTGATGACGCCGCGGGAGTTGGCGATGACAGCCACCGCGCGCCCTTCGATGGCGCTGTGGCCGCAGATCATCTCGGGCGCCACGTCGGGCTGGAACTCGTCGAGCTTCCCGGCGTCGAGCACGCACTCGAGCACGGCGCGCACATCGTAGCTCATGCGGTGGTCCGACGGCAGCAGCTCGTACAGCTCCTTCGCACTGCGCTTGGGCTTTCCGTTCCCGGCGGGAGGGCGTAACGACCGGGGCAGCCGCGCGACGTACTCGCGGATGTGCGCGAGGCATTCCGCATCGTCCTTGGCGCGGTAGTGCGCCACGGCGCTCACGGTGGTGTGCATGGCGGCGCCGCCGAGCGATTCCGCGTCCACGGTTTGCCCGGTCGCCCCCTTCACCAGATTGGGGCCCCCAAGGCCCATGAACGAGGTGCCCTCGACCATGAAGATCACGTCCGAGAGCGCGGGCAGGTACGCACCACCGGCGATGCACGGGCCCATGACGGCGGCGATCTGCGGCACTTTCAGATAGCGCCGCATAATGGAGTTGTAATAAAAGATCCGCGCCGCTCCGTACTGACCCGGGAACACCCCACCCTGGTAGGGGAGGTTCACGCCTGCCGAGTCCACGAGGTAGACGATGGGAATCCGCTGGCGCATGGCGATCTCCTGGGCGCGGAGGATTTTCTTGATCGTCTCGGGCCACCAGGACCCCGCCTTCACGGTCGCGTCGTTTGCGACCACGACGACGGGACGGCCCGCGATACGTCCGAGGCCCGTGACGACACCGGCCGCGGGCGCCTGACCGTCGTATTGATCCGACGCCACGAGCAACCCGATCTCGAGCCACTCTGCGTCCCGGTCCAGGAGTGCGATGATCCGCTCGCGTGCCGTGAGCTTTCCCTGCTCATGCTGGCGGCGCACCTTGTCCGGACCACCGCCCAGCTCGAGGCGCACCCGAAGCTCGCGGTATTCGTCGGTCAGCGTCTTCAAACGACTCATCGACTGAGACTAGGCCGAGACATGCTCGGCCGCCCACTCTTCGATGTACTTGACGAGCTCCGCGGTCGGCGTCCCGGGTCCGAACAGCCGGCCGATCCCCTGTTTCCGCAGCGCGTCGATGTCCTCCGGGGGGATGATGCCGCCGCCCGTCACCAGAACGTCGTCGCGCCCGGCCTCGACCAGGAGCTGCTTGACGCGGGGAAACAGCGTGAGGTGGGCCCCCGACAGGATCGATAGCCCGACGACATCGACGTCCTCCTGGATCGCGGCCTGGGCGATCATCTCGGGAGTCTGGTGCAGCCCCGTGTAGATGACCTCCATCCCGGCGTCGCGGAGCGCCGCTGCCACGACCTTGGCGCCGCGGTCGTGTCCGTCCAGGCCGGGCTTCGCCACGAGTACCCGGATGGGACGCTTCAGGGGGGAACCCGGCATCAGCGGCGGAACCGCAGCAACCCGGCGAGTCCGTCCACCACCCGGCGGGCCCGCTCGTCGTACACGACGTCGACCTGGACGCGCTGGGCAAGCGCCTCCTCGACGGCGTCATCGATACGGCGGTCGTCGTCTTGCCCGTCCGCCAGCAGCGTCCGGACCTGGCCCCGCTCGAGCGCCCTGAGGGTGGGCTCGACGCCGTTCACCGCCCAACCGGTGGCCACGCCCTCTCGCACCGCTTCGGCGTGCGCGCGTTCCCAGGCGCGCTCGCGCTCCTCGCGCAACGCCAGTGCGGCTTCGCGCACTTCGGCGGCCGCGACCCGTTTCGGATTCAGGCGGACTACGCCGAGGACGAGGTCGTGCAGGTAGGTGTGCAGGTGGGGCAGGAGGGCGCCGGCGTCGACGCCGACGCCCGCCAGCACGAGCCCCGAGAGCGGGCGCTGCGTGTGGATTTGGAAGATCTGTTGGGCCACCTGCGCGTAGTGGCGGTGCTTCTCTTCGCGGATGCGCATGTGATAGTTGTGCTCTCCGAAGCCACCGGCCAGCACGCTCCCCTTCTTGGCCTGGCGCTCGCCGTGAAACTTGCCGGGCCGCGTCGCCCAGGCGGTCAGGCTCGGGAGCTCGACGACGCCGTAGGCCGTGACCTCGAAGAATCGCGCCCCCGTGCGATCGCAGGCGACCACCAGAATGGTCCCGACCTCTTCGTCCAGCGCGACGAGTTCCCGCACCAGGGGCACCGGCGCCACGTCGAGGCGCGAGCGGTGCACGTGCGGAAGCGGGAGCACGTCGAACAGATCGAGCGTCCGGCAGGCGAAGAGGGCGATCCCGCGGGCTGGAGGCAGCCGGCTCGGCTCCTCGAAATAGCGGAGTACGCGATCCAGGTCGGCGGCCACGGCATCCCGTACCGCGCGGTCCAGGTTCGGGCGCTGCAGGGTCGCCGCCGCCTCGCGCACACGATTCTTCATCTTGATGAGATACTTCCCGCGCGTCTTGTCGCGCGGCTCGAGCTTCAGGTAGCACGTGACCACCTGATAGGCCCCGGGCTGAATGCGCGACAGCCGCTCGACGGCGGCGCGCACCGCGTTGTCTCGGGGCGGAATCGGGAGGGCGGTCACGGACTAAAAGAACACCGGCTCGCGATAGGCGCCGTAGACGCTTTCGAGCGCGTGCCGGATCTCGAACAACGTGCAATAGGCACGCGCGCAGTCCAGCATCGGGCCCAGCACGTTGCGGTCGGCGTGGGCCGCGCGGCGCAGCGCCTCGAGGCGCTCTGCCACCGGCGCCCCGTCGCGCTCGGCGCGCAGACGCGCGAGCCGGCGCCGCTGGCTGTCTTCGGCATCGCCCGAGACTTTGAGAATCTCGACGGGATGATCGTCCTCGCTCAGGAAATCGTTGACGCCGACCAGCACGCGCCGGCCGGCCTCGACCTCACGCTGAAACGCCTCCGCGGATCGGGCGATCTGCCGCTGGAACCAGCCGCTCTCGATGCCCCGGACCACGCCACCCACTGACTGGATTTCGGCGAACAGGGCTTCCGCTTCACGTTCGAGCTGGTCGGTCAGCGACTCGACGTAGTACGACCCGCCCAGCGGGTCGATGACCTCCGCCACCCCCGTCTCGTGCGCGATGATCTGCTGCGTGCGGAGGGCGAGCCGCACGGCCTCCTCCGTGGGCAGTGCCAAGGTCTCGTCGAGCGAATTGGTGTGGAGCGACTGGGTCCCCCCGAGCACGGCCGCCAGGGCCTGATACGCCACCCGCACCACGTTGTTCATGGGCTGTTGCGCGGTGAGCGTCACACCCGCCGTCTGCGAGTGGAACCGCATCATGCAGGAGCGCGCCTGCTTCGCGTGATACCGCTCCTTCATGTGGCGTGCCCAGATCCGGCGCGCCGCGCGCAGCTTCGCGATTTCCTCGAAGAAATCGTTATGGATGTCCCAGAAGAACGACAGGCGAGGCGCGAAGGCATCCACGTCCAGGCCACGCGCGAGCCCCCGTTCGACGTACGTGAACCCGTTGGCGAGCGTGAACGCGAGCTCCTGCGCCGCGGTGGCCCCCGCTTCGCGGATGTGGTAGCCCGAGATCGAGATCGTGTTCCACAGTGGGGCGTGCTCTGCGCACCACTCGAACATGTCCACGATGATCTTGAGCGCGGGCTCGACTGGATATACCCAGGCGTGCTGGGCCATGTACTCCTTGAGGATGTCGTTTTGCACGGTGCCGCGCAGCTTGTCCGCCGAGACACCCTGCTTCTCGGCCGCGGCGACGTAAAAGCAGAAGAGCATCGCGGCCGGGCCGTTGATGGTCATGGACGTCGAGACCCGATCGAGCGGGATGCCGCGGAACAGGTCCTCCATGTCGGCAAGGGAGGAGATGGCCACGCCGCACTTCCCCACCTCCCCTTCCGCGCGCGGATGATCGGAGTCGTAGCCCATTAAGGTCGGAAAGTCGAACGCCACCGACAAGCCGGTCTGCCCGTGCTCGAGGAGGAATTTGTACCGCTGGTTAGTGTCTTCGGCGCTCCCGAAGCCCGCGAACTGGCGCATGGTCCAGAGCCTTCCGCGGTACATGGTCGGGTGGATACCGCGCGTGAACGGGTACTCGCCCGGTTTGCCGAGCGCGCGGCGCGCGTCGAAGCCGGCCAGGTCGTCCGGCGTGTAGACGGGCTTTCGCTCGCCTCCGCTCATTTCACCACCCCCGTCTTTACTTGATCAAGGATCTCGGCCGCGACGTCGTACGGGCTGCGGAGTCCATCCGCTACTTCGTCGAGCCGCTGCCGCAACAACTCCTCAGCGCGCGTGGCCTCCACGAGCCAGCGTCGCACACCGCGCTCCAGCACGGCACGCGTGCGGTCGGCGAGCCGCCGTCGCCGCCGCTCCCCGAGCTGCCCGCTGGCTTCAAGATAGGCGTGGTGGCGATCGAGGGCAGCCGCGAGCTCATCCACGCCGGCGCCGGTCGATGCGACCGTCGCCAGCACCGGTGGCTCCCAGCTGTCGGACTGTTGCGATCCGCCTGTGCGCCTGTCCGACCGGGTCGGCTGGGCGTGGTGGGGAGCGACGTGGCGAAAGGCGTTGCCGCGCCGGATCCCGAGCATCACCTCGACTTCTTGCCGAAGCTTGTCCGCTCCCGCGCGGTCGCTCTTGTTCACGACGTACAGGTCGGCGATCTCCATCACGCCCGCCTTGAGGGTCTGAATGCCATCGCCCGACTCGGGAACCAGGACGAGCACCGTCGTTTCCGCGGTGCGGGCGATGTCGAGCTCGGTCTGCCCCACGCCCACCGTCTCCACGATGATGCGCTGGAAGCCGAACGCTTCCAGCAGGTCGGCGACCTCTTCCGTCGTCGTCGCGAGCCCGCCGTGGGCGCCGCGCGTGGCCATCGAACGAATGAATACCTGCGGGTCGAGGCTCACGGACTCCATTCGGATCCGGTCGCCGAGCAGGGCGCCTCCGGTGAACGGGCTGGTGGGATCGACCGCCACGACCCCGACGGAGAGGCCCTGCGCCCGGAACCGCTGAATCAGGGCTTCGGTGAGCGTGCTCTTGCCGGCGCCGGGCGGCCCGGTGATGCCGATGCGCCTCGCGCCACTCCGGCCGAGCAGGCCGTGGGCGTGCGATAACACCCGCTCGAACCCGTCTCGCTGGTTCTCGACGAGGGTGATAGCGCGCGCCAGTGCCGCGGGCTCGCGCCTGGCGAGCCCTTCGAGGATTCGCTCCACGCTCATGCAAAGTAACTATGCGATGGGTCGAGTCTCACGTTTGCTCCTCGGCGCGCTCCAGCGGTACCGTGCGCACCGGTCCGGGCCGCACGGCGATGCGCTCGACTCGCGTGGCCGTGGCCGCGAGGATGTCGAACTCCAGACCGTGGAGTGCGAACCGCTCGCCCGGCCGAGGGATGCGGCCCAGGGTATGTACGAGCAGGCCACCCACGGTCTGGACCCCCGGCGCCTTGAATGTGACGCCGAGCGTCTCTTCGAGGCGGCTGGCCGGAGCGCTTCCCTCGAGCTCGACGATGCGGGGGGGCGCTTCCGCCCCCGGTCCCGGTTCGGCTGGCTCGAAGATCTCGGACACCAGGTCCCGCAGCAGATCCTCGAACGTTACGAGGCCCGCAGTGCCGCCGAATTCGTCGAGCACCACGGCCAGGTGACTCCGACCGCGCTGCATCTCGAGCATCAAGTCGGCGGCCCGCGTGGTCCCGGGGACGACGAGCGCCGGGTGCGCCGGGATGAGCGCGTCGGGTGAGAGGCGCAACAGGTCGAACGCATGGGCCACGCCCACGACTTCGTCCAGCGACCCGCGATAGACGGGGTACCGGCTGTAGCCGGACTGGAGCGCCACGTGCGCCGCCTCCGCGGCGAGCAACCCTTCGGGGATCGCGACGATGGACGTGCGCGGCGTCATCAGCTCCCGCACGGGGCGATCCGCAAATGCCAGCACGCCCGATACCACGGCCATCTCGTCGGCGGACGCGAGGGCTTCGGTGTCGGCGCTCGTCAGCACGGCGGCGAGGGTCGTGCGCCGCGATGGATCGCGCCAGGGCACGAACGGCGCGAACAGCTTTCCCAACATCTCGAGCCGTGGAGCCGCGTGGGCGACGATCGGCTCGGCCCACCGCCGACCCACCACCCGGGGCACGAGGTACGCCGCGCTCACGAGCAGGGGCACGCCGAGAGCGACCGTAAAGATGCCGAGCACGGTCGGCGTCGTGCGGGCGAGGAGTGCCGGGATCACGGCCGCGGCGCAAAGCGTACCGATGGTCGTGAGCGCGTTCGCCGTGGCGAGGACCCGGCCGGGGTTCTCGAGCACGCCCGCCGCCCCCCCCGAGCCGCGGAGCTTGTACGACACCCAACGCGTGAGCTCGACCTGGCTCACGGCGGCCGCCGCGACGCCGATTGCTGCGGACGTCATGGCGAGCGCCAGCGCGCTCACGAGCAGGAGCAGGGGAAGCATCACGACTGCCTCTGCACCAGCACGCGCATCACGCGACGCCGATCCACGCGCTCCACGACCACCCGGTACCCGTCGAGCGTGAGCTCGTCGCCGGCCCGTGGGACCCGACCCAGCACCGAATAAACCAGACCACCCACGGTCGAGACCTCCGGATGCTCGAAGGTCCGCCCGAGCGCGTGCGAGAGATCGTCGAGGGTCACCCGCCCGTCCACCCAGTACCGATCGCCGTCCTGCCGGATCGACGGGGCTTCACCCACGTCGTGCTCATCCCGAATCTCGCCCACGATCTCCTCAAGGATGTCCTCGAGCGTGACGAGACCCGCCGTGCCACCGAATTCGTCGACCACGATCGCCAGGTGCGCGGGACCGCGTTGGAAGTCCCGCAACTGGCTGTCGAGCGTCTTGCCCTCCGGTACGTACGATGCGGGCCGCACAATCGCCTGCCAGCGCGCCCCAGCGTCGGTGTCGGTCAGACCCATCGCCAGTGGCACGAGGTCCTTCGCGAACACGACCCCCACGATGTTATCAGGGGTCCCGTCGTATACGGGCAGGCGCGTATGCTCGCTCTGGCGGAACGCTTCGACGACGTCCTCGAGCGGCGCCGCCACATCCACCGCGGTCATGTCCAATCGCGGGGTCATGACCTCGTCCGTCCGTGTGTCGGCGAGGGTGAACACGCCCAGCAACATGTCGCGTTGCGCCACGCCCAGATCCGGTTCGAGGGGGCGCCGCGTGGTCACGAGACGATGCAATCCTCGGTCGACCCATCCGAGCAACCAGAGGAGTGGTCCGAAAGGTGCGAGCGTGCGGCGGGCCAGCGGCAACGCCAGCGCCGCGAGCTCCGGTGCGACACGCGCCAGACTCCGGGGGAGCGCGTCGCCGACCACGAAGAGGAAGCCGACCGCGACGGCCCAGGTGCCGAGGGCTTCCGCCCAGGGCCGACGCCACCAGTCGAGGACATCGCCCGCGGCCACCGCGCCAAGGACGAGGAGGGCGAGGCGCGCGACGTAGAGACCGCGATGCAGTGGCACGCGCCCGCCCACCGTGGTGGGAGCATCGCCCAGCGTATGGAGCGCCTCGCCGACGGCGGCCTCCTCGCCGAGCGCCAGGAGGCCCGCCCAGAGGGCGGCCACGCCCGACACGAGCGCGCCGCCAAGTGTCAGGGCCGCACCCGTGAGGTTCACCTCGCCCTCCGGATCAGGCGCTGGACATAGCGCTCCTGTCGTCGCCACATCGCCGATCTGGTCCGCCCCGATCCTTCCGGGTGGTCGTATCCGAGCACGTGGAGCGTGCCGTGTACGGCCAGCCGGAGCAGCTCCTCATCCACCCTCCCCCCTCTTCCCTTTTCCTCTCCCCGGCCGTTCACCCAGCTGTGCGCAGCTTCCGGGCAGACGTACACGTCGCCGACCAGCGTTCCGTCAGGCTGCGGCAGGGCGAACGCGATGACGTCGGTCAGGGCGCGACGACCCGTGGCCCGCCGGTTGAGGCGCCGCATGGCCGCCGCGTCGAGCAGCGTCAGCTCGACTCGCGCGCCTCGCGCGCCCTCCCAGGCAAGGACCCGGTCTGCCGCGTGCCGGAGCCGGGCGGGCGGCTCATGCCTTCGCCGCGGGCTGCCACGTCGCCGTGATGCCGCCACTGGACTCCGGATAGTCGATGCGGTTGTGGTACATGCCGCTGATGATGCGGACGAACTCCTGCTTGACCTGGTCGATCTGCCGCAGCGTCATCGGCGCCTCGTCCAGCTGGCCGGCGTTCAGCTTGTTGCGCACGATGTGATTGATCACCTCTTCGATCTTCTTGGGCGTCAGGTCCTCGAGCACGCGCAGGGCGGCCTCGACCGAATCGGCGAGCATGGTAATGGCCGTTTCCGCCGAATGGGGCTTGGGGCCGGGATAGGCGTAGTCCCCCGGCTTGGGCGAGCCGCCGTCGCCGCTTTTCTTGGCCCGATCGAGGAAGTACGTGATCTCGGTCGTCCCGTGATGCTCCGGAATGAACGCCGCGACCGCGTCGGGAAGCCGCGCCTCATGCGCCAGCGCGAGCCCATCCGTCACGTGGGCCTTGATGATCTGCGCCGATTGAAAAGCCTTGAGGCGGTCGTGCGGGTTGTTGCCGCGCGTCTGGTTTTCGACGAAATACTGCGGGTTGTTGATTTTCCCGATGTCGTGGTAATAGCAGCCCACCCGGCCCAGCAAGCCGTCGGCCCCGACCCGATTGCACGCCGCCTCCACGAGATTGGCCATGGCCACCGAATGCGCATACGTGCCGGGCGCCTCGAGCGACAACCGCCGCAGCAGCGGCCGGCTCGGATCGGACAGCTCGAGCAGCGTGAGATCGGTCGTGATGCCGGTGATCGATTCCGCGACCGGCAGGAGGAAGAAGGTCAGCCCGGCCGAGACGAGTCCGTTCGCGGCGCCCCAGACTCCACGGAGACCGATCTCCAGGAGGGTCCAACTTCCGGCGAGGCCGAGCGCTAGGGCGCCGGCGAGGTAGCCGAGCGCGATGATCAGGACGGGCACGTAGAAGTTGCTGCGGCTCCGCAGCGTCCGCACCGACAACGCGGCGGTGACGCCACCGACCACGCACAGGAAGAGCGCGGGGATGTCGTGGAAGACGGGTTGCTGCCCGATGACGATCGACACGATCATGGCGGCGATCATCGACACGCGACCGTTGAAGAGCACGCTGAGCATCATCGCCATGAATGGGAGGATGGCGATTTCCGGGTGCCCCGGCACAAAATGCGCCACGACAGCGGCCTGGAGCAGGACCAGGCCGAACAGTCCGCCGATGAGGGCCACCTGCCGGCGCTCGTGATACGTCTCGCGCCGGTAAAACATCATCAGCACCCAGAAGATTCCGAGGATCAGCGAGTCGCGCAGGACGGGGCCGAACACGCCCCCCAGCGAGCGGCTGGTCGCCGCGCCGCGGCGCACGAGGTCGACGTGGAGCGCCACGAGCTTCTCGTGCGCCTCGTTGGTCACGACCTCCCGTGCGGCGACGATGCGGTCGCCCGCACGCACGATGTACTTGCTGGGGTCCACGCTGCGCCGAAGTTCGTCGCGCCGGCGCTCGGTCTCGAGCGTGTTGGGCACCAGGGTCGGTCGGAAGAAGTGCCCGGCGAGACGCACGTACAACTGGTCGCCGACGCTCGAGCCTCTGTCGGGGTGGATGGCGCGAGCCCGCCCGAGGTATTGAGCGTACGACAAGACCTGGTCGCGCGTCACGGATTGCTCGCCCGAGCGGCGACGCACGATCAGCTCGGGGGCCTGTTCGACCTGTAACACACCGGGGCCGGTGACCCCGAGCGCCAGGGTGCGGTCGAACAGCTCGGTCAGTGTCTTCTCGAGGCCGTGCCGCTTGCCGCCCTTGGCCAGGTAGGCCGCCTCGGGCACGCTGAGCGCGAACCCCTGCCCCTTTGCGGCCTGCAGGATCGCCACCGCGCCGCCCTGATCGGCCGCCGTTTCGATGCTCGAGAAGAACGCCTGCATCGCGGTCTTGGCGCTGTCCAAGGCACGATCCTGGTACTGATAGATCGGCTTGACGGTGCCCGCGAGCTCCTCGGCTTCGCGCGCGAGCTCCTGGTCCGACTTGTTGACCGGAAACGTGAACGGAGCGATCACGTCGCGATCCGCCAGCGTCCCGACGGCGAGTGGCTCCACGTTGGTGGCGCTCGAGGGGAACACCAGGTAGGCGAGCAGCGCCAGCCCGGGCACCCACGCCCAGCGCCTGCCGTGATAACCGAGCTGCGCTCTCGTCGGCAGTCTCATGTCAGCCCTGTACATCCTCGGCGTACGCCCGGATGATATCCCGGACCAGCCGGTGCCGGACGACGTCCGTCTCACCGAGGTAACAGAAGGCGATGCCCTCGATGCCGGGGAGGATGCGCTCCACCTGGAGCAGCCCGGAATCCTCGCGGCTGGCGAGGTCGATCTGGGTCTTATCGCCCGTGATCACAGCGCGAGAGTTCACGCCGAGGCGAGTGAGAAACATCTTCATCTGCATGCCCGTCGCGTTCTGCGCCTCGTCGAGAATGACGAAGGCGTCGGACAGGGTGCGGCCGCGCATGTAGGCGAGCGGCGCGATCTCGATCGTGCGGCTGTCGATCGCCTTCTGCACCCGGTCGCGCGGCATCATGTCCTCGAGGGCGTCATACAGCGGGCGGAGGTAGGGATCGACCTTCTCGTGAAGGTCGCCGGGCAGGAAGCCCAGGCTCTCGCCCGCCTCGACCGCTGGTCGGGCGAGAACGATGCGGCGCACGCGCTTGCGCGAGAGCGCGTCCACCGCCGCCGCCACCGCCAGATACGTCTTGCCGGTCCCCGCGGGACCGATGCCGATCACGATGTCGTGCCGCGCAATCGCCAGCAGATAATCCCGCTGTCCCCCCGTCTTCGCCTGGATCACGCGCCGCAGGCCGGGCAGAATGATGCGCGTGTCCCCCTCTGTCGTCTCCCCGGGCAGCGCGTGCCCGGCTCCTTCGTCGCTGACGACGCGATCCACATCGCCCACGTCGAGGGCCTCACCCATGCGGGCCAGGTCGACCAACGCCTGTGCCACCGGCGTGGCGCGCTCGACCGCGGCGAGCGGGCCCTGCAGCATCAGGGCGTCTCCCCGAAGCGAAACGCGCACGCCCAGCCGCTTCGCGAGCTCAACGAGGTTGCCATCGTTGACGCCCGCCAGCATGAGCGGATCAACCCCTTCGGTCGAAAGCCGGTGCGTGATCTCGTCACTCATGGCTTCACCTCGAGGTGGAGCTCCGCCAGGTCGGCCGGATTCGCCGGCGACGGCGCGCCCTCGAACAGCGCCCGCGCGGTGGTCGTCTTCGGAAACGCGATCACGTCGCGGAGCGATCCGGCGCCCGCGAGCAGCATCGTCGTACGGTCGAACCCGATCGCGAATCCGCCGTGGGGTGGCGCGCCCGCCTGCAGCCCATTCAGCAGGAACCCGAAGCGCGCGTCGATCTCCACTGACGACAATCCGAGATGCGCGAACACGCGCCGCTGCACCGCGGGATCGGTGATCCTGATGGACCCCGATCCGAGCTCGTTGCCGTTATCGACGGCGTCATAGTGAAGGGCGCGGCACGAAAAGGGGTCGGTTTCGAGCCGGGCGACGTCGTCCGGATGCGGCGCCGTAAACGGATGATGGGCGAACACCGGCTTTCCCGTCTCCGGGTCGGGCTCGAAGAGCGGGAAATCCACGACCCACGTGAAGGCGTGTGCGATCTTCGGCTTCACGCCGAGCCGCTGGATGACCTCCTGCCGGACGCGATGGAGCACCGGCGACGTCACCCGATCGGGCCCGACGGTCATCAGCCCGACGTCCCCATCGCCGACACCGATGCCCCCGAGCGCTTCGGCGGTGAAATGCTTGCCCACTGAGCCGGAGATCTGCTCGCCTTGACGCTTGACCCAGGCCAGCCCCGCTCCGCCCAGCTGCTTCGCGGCGTCCGCCAGCTGATCCACGTCCTTGCGTGACAGCGCCCCGCCCCCCTTCACCGCGAGGCCGCGCACACGGGCGCCGTCTCTCAACGCGGACTCGAAGAACGGCACCCCGAGCGGCTTTACCTGCGCGGTCCAGTCGACGATCGGGAGGTCGTAACGCAGGTCGGGCTTGTCCGTGCCGTAACGCTCCATCGCCTCGCGCCAGGTCATCCGCGGGAACGGCCGCGCGATCGTGTGTCCGCCCTCGTCCCACAGATCGACCAGCACGGCCTCCACGTACCCGAGGACGTCGTCCATCCCGACGAACGATGCTTCGAGGTCGATCTGGGTGAACTCCGGTTGACGATCGTTGCGCAGATCCTCGTCGCGAAAGCAGCGCGCGATCTGGAAGTAACGGTCGAACCCCGCCACCATCAGGAGCTGCTTGTAGATCTGGGGCGACTGCGGCAGCGCATAGAACTCCCCCGGGTGCACGCGTGATGGCACCAGGTAATCGCGCGCCCCCTCGGGGGTCGGCTTGGTGAGTATTGGCGTCTCGATCTCGACGAACTCGAGCTCGGCCAGGGTGCGGCGCGCCCGCTGCAGCAAACGATGCCGCAGCATGAGGTTCGCCTGCATCTCGGGCCGGCGCAGGTCGAGATGGCGATACTTGAGCCGCAGCTCCTCCGCCGGGAGTTCTTCGCCCTTGCCCCGGGCGACAGGGATCGCCGGTGTCGCGGCCGGCCCGACCACGGCGAGCTTCGTCGCCTGCACTTCGATATCGCCCGTCGCGAGCTCCGGATTTTTCATGTTCGCCGGGCGCGCCGTCACCTGACCCTCCACCTCGACGACGCTCTCGCTCGCGAGATCCGCCCCCGCCACGCGCCGCACCTCCGCGGGCGCGCCTGGTCCGATCGCGACCTGGACGATCCCTGTCCGGTCGCGCAGGTCGACGAACACGATGCCACCCAGATCGCGCCGCCGGTGGACCCATCCGCCCAACCGAACCCGTTGCCCCACGTGCTCCGAGCGCAGCTCGCCGCACCGGTGCGTCCGCCGGGACGTTCCACTGACGTTCGTTATGTGGCCTCCGCCTCGCACAGGGCTCGGTAAAACTCCTCCGGAGTGCGGGCGTTCAACAACCGGCCCCGGACCGGCTCCCGCCGCACCAACCGCGAAATCCGGCTCAACGCCTTGACGTGCGCCCCTGCGGCGGATTCCGGTCCCGCCAGCAAGAAGAAGAGGCGCACCGGCTCACCGTCGATCGTTTCATAAGGCACCGGTACCGTGGTCGTGCCCGCTGCGACTACGAGACAGGACAGGGCGGGCGTCTTTCCGTGCGGTACCGCTACCCCGTATCCGATTCCGGTCGGGAACTGTCGTTCGCGCTCGAGAATGGCCCCGAGGACCTCCTCGGACGGTCCGCCGTTACCCGCGGCGACTACGTCCACCAATTCTCGGAGGACCCCCTCTTTGTTGGTCGCGCGTAGGGGGACCCGGATGCGGGCGGGAGTCAGCAGCTCGGACAGGCGCACGATGGCCCAAGTGTCGTAAGCAGTTGAACATAGTTAAGTTAAGTGCGACATGCAACGCATTCCGCTGAGGGCACTTAGGTGACTGATCCGCTGAATCTCACGCCCGGGGACGCACGCGACGCGCTCGCGGCCTGGCTCGCCGCCCGTGGAGAGCCGGCGTACCGCACCAGGCAGATCCTTCCTCGTCTCTGGATCAGGCCGGTGGGGTCGTGGGACCAGACGACGGAGCTGCCGGCGGCGCTGAGGCGGGACCTCGAGGTCGCGTTCCCGCTCCGCCGGCTCACGCTCACGGCGCGTCAGGTGTCGGCCGACGGAACCGAGAAGTACCTCTGGGACCTGGGTGACGGTGAGGCGATCGAATCGGTCCTCATCCCGGAGGGGAAACGGCGCACACTGTGCATTTCGTCACAGGTCGGCTGCGCCCTCGGTTGTGTCTTCTGCGCCACGGGGCGAATGGGCTTTCGCCGGAACCTCACGGCGGCGGAGATCGCCGGGCAGGTACGCGAAGTCGTGCTGCTCGATCCCGCCTTGATGCCGACCAACGTCGTATTCATGGGCATGGGCGAGCCGCTCCTGAACTGGGACGCCGTGGACAGTGCACTCACCATTCTCAACAACTCGGACGGCTTCGGGATCGGCGCGCGTCACATCACCGTCTCGACGGTCGGCATCCTCCCGGCGCTCGCAAAGCTCGCCGGACGGCCGGAGCAATTCCGCCTCGCGGTGTCGCTGCACGCCCCCACGCCTGATCTGCGGCATGCATTGATGCCGATCGAGAAGAAATACCCGCTGCCTCAGGTGATGGGTGCGCTGAAGCAGTTCCGCCGCCGCGTCACGCTCGAGTACGTGCTCATCGGCGGCACGAACGACGGGCTGGAGCACGCGGATCGACTCGCCGAGCTGGCGCGTCCCCTCGGCGCGCTGGTGAATCTGCTGCCGCTTCACCCTGGCGGCGCACCGGACCTGACGCCCAGCCCGCGGACCCAGATGCTCGCGTTCGAACGGCGCCTGAAACGACATGGGGTGGAAGCGGTGTTGCGACGCAGCCGCGGTCTGGATATCAGCGCGGCCTGCGGACAGTTACGGGTGGAACTCGAGGCCCGTCGGCGCAAAGTCCACTCCCAGGAACACGCTGGCGTCGAGTAGGCGGCCGCTGTCGAGCTGTACCACCACCCGGCCGACGCCCAACGCTCGCCGGATTCGGTTGCCGACCGCCACGCCGCCGCGCCGCACCACGATGCGTGTCGAGTCGAGCGTTCCGCCGCCCACCGAGTCCGGCGCGTTGCCGAACGCCACGACGTCGATGCTCGCGCGCCGGAGCAGACGGGTCCCGACCTTGGCGAGTCCGGGCTTGCCCGTCGCGTTCAGCATCTCGACCGTGACGCGCGCGCCGTTCTCACCGGGGATCGGGAGGCCGGAGGCGGCGTTCCGGTCACCCCGGCAGGCGGCTCCCGCCACGGTGGTGAGGACAACGGCTGGGATCAGTAACCGACCAACGAGTTCCAGAAGTCCACCGTCTCGTGCGCCAGGGGCCAGCGCTCGTCGATCACGCGGGTGATCCGACGGGCGACGACCTGCTTCAGCACGGCATCCCGCTCCTCGAGCACGCGCGCCGCCAGGGAACGACGCAGCTCCTGGTCGAACACACGACCGGGCTCCAGGTAGTCCGCCAGATAGAGCATCTTGCCGACGTCGTCCCATCCCGCATACCCGATAGAGTGATAGCGGACCGCGTCGAGCACGCCCTGATCGGTTTCGCCATCGTGAGTGGCGCGCTCCGCCGCCATGGGTCCGTGAGCGAGCTCATTGACGGCGGGCGCGTCGCGGAGCGCGTCGTGCAACCACGCGGCGCGAAGCCAGCGGGCCCGTTCGCCCTCGGGAGCTTGGAGCGCCATCGCCCAGGCCGACAGGAGGGCGGCCACGCGCTCCACGTGGGCGCGGCGTTCGGGAGTCACGACCGCCCAGGATGGGAGCGCCAGATCAGTCCTTCACGGTCGTTCGGACCGATACGTCGTTTGCGATCCCCTCTCCCAAGACCACGTTGTCGATCAGCCGGGTGCTTCCGACCTTGGCCGCGACGACCACGACGGTCTTCGCGTCCGCCCGGGCGACGGGGCGGATCTGCTCGTCCACGAGCGTGAGATATTCCGGCGTCACGCCCGGCGCCTTCAGGATCTCCATCCCCCGCCGCTCGAGTGCCCGGGGATCGGCCTCACCGCCGCGCCACGCCTGCTCCACGGCGCGGAGCGCGCGGGACAGCGCGAGCGCGGCGCGCCGGTCGTCTCCCTTCAGGTAGACGTTGCGCGACGACAGCGCGAGCCCATCGAGCTCCCGGACCGTGGGAGCGATTTCGATTTCGCAGGCAAAATCGAGGTCCGTCACCATGCGCCGCACGAGCATCGCCTGCTGGAAGTCCTTGCGTCCGAAGACCGCGACGTCGGGCTCCACCGCATGCAGCAGCTTGGCGACGACCGTGAGCACGCCGATGAAGTGTCCGGGGCGGGCCGCTCCCTCGAGCGTGTCTGCCATCGGTCCGGCATGAACCCGCACGAGCGGCTCCGTCGGATACATCGCATCCTGGGCTGGAACGAACAGGCAATCGACCCCGCGTTCTCGTGCGAGCTGGCGATCCCGCTCCACGTTTCTGGGATAGGACGCGAAATCTTCTCGCGGCCCGAATTGAAGGGGGTTGACGAAGATGCTCAACACCACGCGGTCGACGACCTCCCGGGCGCGGTCGACCAGACGTAGGTGACCTTCGTGCAGGAACCCCATCGTCGGCACGAATCCGATTTGGCGGGTGCCCCCCCTGCCCCCCCGGGCGCGCTCGGCGCGCGACCAGGCGCGCATGTCGTTCGGGGTCGCGAGGTCGAGCATGGTGGGTCAACGGGAAGCGGTGTCTCGTGGCGCGACTGCGGCCGCGAGCAGCGCCGTCCTAGTTTGCCTTGAGAACGACACAATCCGTCAGATACGGATCGTTGAACCGCGCCATCTCCCCCACGCGTCTGCCGGGCACGGGGAAGAGGCGCGCGGAAAGCGGCTTGCGCAGCTTGGTAGAGAGGGCCGCGACGTCCGCGATCAGTGCCGCCAGCTCATCGGCCGGAGCGTCGCCCGGCAACGGCACCACGTCGAGTCCCGTGCCACAGACGCTCGAATAGAGGAGCAGGTCGCGCACGGTGAACCGTCCCTCCGACGCGCGCTGCGCGAGCACCGGATCTTCGAGGACGGGCAGCATGAGACCGGAATAGCCGCAGGTCTTGACCCGGACGCTCTTGAGGACGTCGGTGATCGCCGCGCACCCGGCGAGCGTCGACGCGCTGCCGAACGGCACTCCCGTGAGCACCTCGATCGCCGCCCCGATGCTCGCGTCCTTGCCCGGTGCGGGCGAAACGTCGATGCCCCCGTAGCTGCGCTCGTCCCGGCGCGCGAGGTCGCGCACCAGTCGCTCCAGGGGACCGAGCCGGGACTCGAGTGTCGCCGAGAGACGCTGTTTGGCCTCCGCGAGGGTGTTCGTACCGGTGAACGCGGCGGAGAGTAACGGAGGGGATTCGAGACCGATGGCGACCGCATCCGACCCGCGGTGGTACGCCACGGGAAAGAAGGGTGTTCCCGCCGGCACGTTGGCGGCTGCCGCGAACCGGAAATTGCCGAGGCCGCCCTGGGTGGCGCGCGCGATGGCCGCCATCGCTTCGCCTGCGGCCGTCACTCCGCGGGGTGATGCGCTGCGCTCGGGCGAAGCGACTCGCACCGTGAAACTGATGTTGTGCGTGGTACGGGCGAGCTCCGCGGCCCATGCGCCGAAACCGGGATCATCGCCGTCCGGTGCGAGAACGGGCCCGATGCTCAAGAGCACGTTCTCGGCGACCACCGCGCGGTCCAGCGCCTGAATGGCACCGAGCGCGTCCGCACGCACGCGGGGTCCCGCCTCCTCCAGGAAGGGCTGGGTCGCGATACGGACGGTCTGCACTTCGTAGCCAGCGTCCGCGATCACTTGCTTCGCGCGCTTGAGGAATGCGATCGCCGCCTCCACCCCGGAGCGGTCATCCGGGGTGTGCAGCGTCGTTCCGGCGGTGATCGTGCGGACGCGAAAGCCGAGAGGTGGTGCCCCCCCCCGCCGCCGCACGGTGAGCGGTGCTACGGCCGCTGCGGCGAGCAGGGCGACGACGTCGCGCCGCGACATGTCAGCCATTGGTCATTTCGGGAATGAGTGTTCCGGCCCGGGATAGCGGCCCTCGCGCACCTCGGCCGCGTAGAGAGTGACCGCTTCGCGGACGTCTTCCGCGAGCGCGGCGTACCGCTTCAGAAACTTAGGGGTGAACGGCTCGTTCAGGCCCAGCATGTCCGGGAGCACCAGCACCTGGCCGTCGCACGCCGGCCCCGCGCCGATCCCGATGGTGGGAATCGTGAGCGACTTGGTGATCTGGGACGCGAGCGGCGCCGGCACGAGCTCGAGGACGATCGCGAACGCCCCTGCCTCCTCGAGCGCGGTCGCGTCCGCCCTGAGCCGCTCCGCCGAGCGCTCGTCCCGGCCCTGCACGCGATACCCGCCGAGCGCATGCACCGACTGGGGGGTGAGGCCGAGGTGCCCCATGACGGGGATGCCGATGTTCACCAGGGCGCGCGTCGTTTCCGCTACGGGCGCTCCGCCTTCGAGCTTCACCGCGTGACACCCGGTCTCCTGCATCACCCGCCCCGCGTTCCGGATCGCCTCTTCGCGCGACACTTGGTAGCTGAGGAACGGCATATCGCACACCACCATGGGGCGGGCGGCGCCGCGGCGAACGATCTTGGTGTGATAGATCATCTGGTCGAGCGTGGCGGAGAGCGTCGTATCGGCTCCGGCGAGCACCTGATTCACTGAATCGCCCACGAGCAGAATGTCCACGCCCGCGGCGTCGAGCAGCCGGGCGAACAGGGCGTCGTAACAGGTGAGGACCACGATGCGCTCGCCACGCTGCTTCATGGCCACGAGCTCGACGACGGTGACCGGTTTTCGTTCGTCAGCCACGGGCCGTCTCCGCGTGGGGAGGGGCGTCCAGCTCCGCCAGCTCCCGGAGCCAGAAGTCCCGGTCCGGGAGAGCGGGATGCGGGATCGTCAGCTCCGGTTGTCGCACGACCCTGTCACCATAGCGGACGATGTCCAGGTCGAGGGTGCGCGGGCCCCACCGGACGCGGCGCTCCCGGCCCCGCTCCGCCTCGATGGCATGCAAGTGATCGAGCAAGACCTGGGGCTCGAGGCGGGTCTCGAGGATGACCATCTGGTTCAAGTAGGGTCCCTGGGGCACGGGGCCGAGGGGGGCCGTTTCCTCGATGCGGGAGTGCTTGAGGACCCGACTGTCAGGCAGGCTGGCGAGCCGGTCGCGTGCGTACGCGAGATGCGCCGCGCGATCACCCATGTTGGACCCCAACGCCACGTACACCCGTTCCTGCTTGGCCACGGGAGAATGGTAAGCCGGCTAAGCGACGCTCGCAAAGCCCCGCGTCAATTGCCGCAGCATGGCGGCGACGTCCTCGAGCTCGCGCGTGGCGCGCTCCAACTCCGTGAGACCTCGAGCTGCCTCGTCCGCGCGCGTCGCCACGTCGTCGGCCTCGGCGCGGTTCTTTCCCGCGATCTTGGCGACCGCGTGGATCCGCTCGCGCAGCCGCCCGAACGCCTTGTCCTGCTCGCCGGCGGCCGCCGCGATGCGTTGCGCGTGGGACGTGGCCTCGGCGGTCGCCGCCACGATCGCGTCCAGCGCCTGCAGGGCCGCCGATGACAATTCCTCCACACCCCCGACGTTCACCTGGCCGCGCCGCATCTGCTCGACCACCTCACCGACCTGGCGGTGAATGTCCTGCACGAGCTCGCCCGCCTCGAGCGCGGCGCTCGCGCTCTGCTCCGCCAGCCGCCGGACCTCCTCCGCGACCACCGCGAATCCCTTGCCGTGCTTCCCGGCGCGGGCGGCTTCGATCGCGGCGTTGAGCGCCAGCAGGTTCGTCATGTCCGCGAGCTCGCGGATCGAGGCGATGAATCCGGTGATGCGCCGGCTGACCTGACCCAGCTGCTGGACCTTGGCGGACGCTTCGCCGACGAACGTCTTGAGCGCCACGAGCCGGCCGATGGCGTCCTGAATCTGGTGCCGGTTTTGGCTCGCCACCTCGCTGGCCGTACTCGACGCCTGTGCCGCCTCCGTGCCGTCCTCGGAGACGCGGCGGGACACCTCGGCCAGGCTCTCGGTGGCCTCGAGCCCTCCCGACACTTCTCCCTCCTCCGCGAGCACGCCCTGCCGGATCGTACCGGTCGAGTGGGCGACGGCCCCCGCGGCCTCCCGCAAGGATTCCGCGGCGCGCACCAGCGTGCCGAGCTGCTGCGTGAGCGTTTCGACGGTCTCCACCAGCGGGCGCCGCAGCTCGGTGATGTGGATCGCTGTGGCGAGCTGGTTGGCGAACGTATTGATGGTCAGCACGTCCTTCCCGCGATAGACCTTTCGCTTGTGGTGCTCGAGCTCCAAGGTCCCGATGACCTGATCTCCGAACTTGAGCGGCACCATGACGAGACTCTGGACCACCAGCGGAGCGTCGGCGATGCGTTTGTCGCGGGTGACGTCGTCGATCACCACGGACTCGCCGGTCAGCGCCACGGTCTCGCGCAGGGCCGCCGTGTCCGAGCTGGGCGCGCCCCGGTCGGCGCGCCCGATTTGGCCGCGATAGGCGAGCTGCAACGCGCCCTCCTGACGCCGATAGATGCGGAAGTCGCCCCAATCCACGAGCCTGTGGGCGAGACGCTCGATGCGGGCGAACGAATCCTCCATGCTGATGTTGCTCGTGATGACCGCTTCCATGGCGTGGATCTTGTTCAACTCCTCGGCGGCGATCGCCTCTTCGAGCATCGACTTGAAAAAGAGCCCCAGCGCCCCGAGCACGGCCGCGACGAACAACCACGCGAGCGGTGGCCAGTAGGTCACCGTCCCGACCACGAGCCCGACGGCGATGACGGTGGCGCCGTATCCGATGCACTCGTACCGCAGAATCAGGAGGCGTTCGTCCTGCTCGAGCTTGCCGCGGATGATCAGCGCGAAGTAGAACAGCAGCCGGCCGATGACGAAGTACGCGAGACAGTAGAAAAACAGCGCGGGTACCAGGTCCACTCGCAGGCCCGGCGCCGCCACGTCCGACAGGCGGAGGGCGGCGGCGTATACACCGTACGCGCCGACGAGCGCGATCACCTCGCGACCGAGGTTCACGAGCGCCGCACGAAACATCTTCTTGTGCCAGAGCCAGTCGGCGGCGAGCACGCCGCCGGCCACGGCCACGGCGGTCGCCGGGACGCCCACCAGCAGGCTCCCGGCGAGGGCCACCAATCCGGTCTGGGTGAGGTAGGAGTACTTGCTCAACGGCACTTGCGCCGCGCGGAGGAGCGCGGCGGCCACGAGCATTCCGGCCATGTCGAAGAGCTGGCCGGTCCACCGCGGGTCGGCGATGAGCGCGGCGGCCAGCACCAGTGGCCCCCCGATCGCGAGGGCTTGGCTGTAGATCGTGACGAGCCGGTTGGCGGTCATGCCGCGCGCACGGCGGCGGACAGGTCCCGAACCAGGCTTCCGGCGGCGTCTGGACCACCCGCGCCCAACGCGTCCACCACCGCGCTCCCGACCACCACACCATCCGCGAGCGCAGCGGCCGCGCTCGCCTGAGCGGGCGTGCTGATCCCGAAGCCCACGGCCAGGGGCAGCGAGCTCGCGGCCCGCACGCGCGCCACATGCTCGCTCAGGTCGGCCGGGACGCGGTCGCGAGCCCCGGTCACGCCGAGCCGGGAGATGAGGTACAGGAACCCGCTCGCGCCCCGGACCGCACGCGCCAGGCGGTCGGCGGTCGTGGTCGGCGCGATGAGCCGGATCAACGCGAGGGCGCTCGCGCCGACCGTGCCCTCGAGGGCCGGGTCCGCGCCGGCCGGGAAGTCGGTGAGCAGCAGCCCGGTCACCCCGGCCGCCGCCGCCTCGCGGAGAAAGCGCTCGAGTCCGAACGCGAGGACGGGGTTGAGATACGTCATGACGATGACCGGGATCGAGAGCCCCGCGCGGTGAATCTGCTCGAGCACCCGCGCGACCGTCATACCGTGGTCGAGCGCGGCTTGCGTGGAGCGCTGAATGGTGGGGCCGTCGGCGAGAGGGTCCGAGAACGGCACGCCGACTTCGATGAAGTCGGCTCCGGCACCCGCGACTACGCGCAGCGCCTCGAGCGAAATGTCCGGCGTGGGAAACCCGGCGGTGAGGTATGGAATCAGGGCGGCGCGCCGCGTGCCGGTGCCCTCCCCTGCGCGCAGGGCCCGCCAGCGCGCGGCGATCGGATGCTCAGACAAAGTAGTCGCTGACGTTGATTCCGTACTTGGCCGGGTCGGTGACCTTGACGATGGACCGGGGGAAATGGCCGTCGGCATCCTTCTGCGCGAGGTCCGCCAGGAAGCCCGGGTGCTGCACGCCGCCCTCGGGCGTCGTGACGATGCGAACCACCGGGCGATGCACGTGTGTGACGTCCGGGTTGGCGCTGTGGACGAGCGCCACTTCATAGGTGTCGAGGATGATGCACGTCCCCACGGGATAGATGCCGATCAGGTTGATGAACGCCTTCACGACGGTTTGGTCGTAGCCGCGACGCGGATTCTCCCACATTTCCTTGAGCACCTGGTCCGGCTGAATCGGGACGGTCTGATAGACGCGCCGGCTGGTGGCGGCGTCGAATCCGTCGGCCACGGCGACGATCTTCGAGTAAATGGAGAGGTCACGCCCGCGGAGCGACTTCGGGTATCCCGTCAGATCGGTCTTCATGTGGTGCTCGTACGCGACGATCATGCCGCGGTACGGGATCTCGCCGTAGCCGCGCAGGCCGAAGAGCGTGAGGACGCCGAGCCACGGGTGCGCCTGCATGATGCGCCACTCTTCGTCGGTCAGGCCGCCCTGCTTGTTCAGAACTTCGAGGGGGACGCGTGACTTGCCGACGTCGTGAAACAACGCGGCGATGCCGAGATCGTACAACTGCAGCTTGGTGAGTCCGAGCTTGCGGCCCAGCGCTACCGAGAAGATGCAGACGTTCACCGAGTGGGTGAATGTGTATTCGTCGTAGTCGCGGAGCGTGGTGAGGCCCATGAGCGAGGCCTCGTTGTTCAATACCTGGTCGACGATCGCCTGGACGGCGCGCTTCACCTTCTTCACGTTGGCCGTGCGTCCCATCCGGATCGAGTTGATGACCTCCTTGGTCACCGCGACCGATCGGGCGTACGTACGCTTGGCGGCTTCCTTCTGCCGCTCCTCGTCCTCGGCGTCCTCGTCGGTCTCGAGCGGCGCCTCGACACCGATATGGGTCACTCCCCCGTCCGAGAGCTTCTGGCCGATTTCGAACACCTTGTTCGGAGTCGCCTCCCGGGCCGCGTACGAGAGCAGCAGCGACACGAACACCTGCAGCTGCTTGCGCTCCACACCCTCGTCCATGCGGACCGCGCCGATCCCGCACTGGCGTAGAACGCCGAGGATGTGGGAGAACGAGGCGTAGTTGTCGAGATCGAGCCGCAGGCGCGTGGAATTGATGAAGATGAACTCACCCTGCAGCCGGACCTCCAGCTCCTTCTCGACGTCGAGCAGATGTTGCGTGGTTTGGGTGAGGTCGTCGAGCGCCTTCTGCACCTGAGCGTTCTCGAGCGGATAGAGCTTGAGGGAGCGGAACGCCGTGTACAGCACGACCAGGAAGTCCCGGCCGGCGTGGCGGAGGAAGCCGTCCGTGGTCTGGACGGTCTCGGCGATCGACCCACGCGGAGTGGGGCGATTCCCGGTCACGCCCCCACCTCCCGCAGCGCGCGGCTCACCGCGTTTTTCACGAGCGGCTCCTTGTCCTGCGCCGCGCGCTCCAACACCGCGCGCGCTTCGGGCGTGCGGATCTTGCCGAGCGCCATGGCGGCGCACGCCCGGGTCTCCGGATCTTCCTTCCTTCCGAGCAGGCTTTTTGCCGAGAGCATCTTCTCGAGCGCCGGAATGCCCTTCGCCCCCACGAGCGCCCCGAACGCCTCGAAGAAGACCATCTTCTCCGTCAGATCGGCGTTCTTGAGCTTCGAGCCCGAGACCATGGACTCGACCCGCGTCGCCGCATTGCGGTAGCCTCGGGACGCGAGGAAGCGCACGGCCGCGATCCGCACGTCCCGGTCGGCGTCATCCACCGCCTTCTCGAGCAGTCGCATGGCGGCCGGGCTCGCGATCGCCGTCAACGCCTCGACCACCGCGAGCTTCAGGCCCCGATCCTCGGATCCGAGCAGGGGCTCCATGCCTTCCGGCGCGCCGGGCAGCCGCAGGCGTCCCGCCAGCTTGACCATCTCGAGCTGCGCGGCGCCGTCCTGGCTGGCGAGGGCCTTGAGCACTTCGGCCGAGTTCGCCTGCGCCAGCCGGGCAGCGGCCGCCTGCACCAGGTCACGGACGTAGGGGTCGTGGAGTTTGCCGATCCACACCATCAAGGTCGACAGCGCTTCGGGACGCAACTCCTGGAACAGCTCCGCCAGCTCCTCCTCCGTGGGGTGGACCGTCGCCTCGTCGAGCGCCTGGAGCAGCTGGGACAGGGAATCGCTCTGCGACAACCGGGATGGGAGGGTCTCGAGCGTCTGGCGGTGCTCGGGAATCAGCTCGCGTGCCCGCTGCAGGATGGCGCGGGTCTCGCGCAGGATGAACGCGACCGAGCGGAAGTCTCCCGCGCCGAGCAGGTAGGGGATGAAGTTCTCCACGATGGAGATGAGCTCGGCGCGCACCGTGCCATAGGTCTGGAGCTCGAGCAGGTCGAAGAGCATCGACAGGACGTTGCGCCGCAGGTCCTGCGAGTATTCCCGCTCGACGTCCTTCTTGAGGTAATTGATCTCGCTGTCTTCCAGGAAGTACAACGTCGTGTCGAAGTCATCGATCGATACCAGACCCTCGCGCTTGGGTGGAGCTTCTTCTTCCACCTGGTGCCGCAGCTGGGTGGGGGGCGTCGAGGTGATGGTCTCGCTGGCTTCGATCGGAACCGCGTTCTCGGTGGCGAGCTCGCGGAACGTGTAGGCGATGAGCTGGAAGTCCTCAGACCACAGCAGGGTCAACAGGTCGTCGGGCGCGTCAGCCTGGAGGCTTCGCGCCTGCTGGAGCACGCCCAGGAAGCGCACGATCTCCGTCTCCTCGACGCCGGGCTTGAAGGCGAGCGAGCGCACGCCGTCCTTGTACAACGTCCAGGCGATGCTCTCGCTCCGTTGGTCCTGGCTGTACACCACGTTGCTTTCCCAGCGCAACTCGGTCTCGCCGACGTCGAACACGAGGTCGTCGGTCGCCTGCCAGATCTGGCGGAACGCGCCGCGGATGTTGTCGACCGCGCGTTGGTAGACCGGATTGTTCGGGAGATACAGCTGAGTCGCCCGGATCCCCTTGGAGAGGACCTGCATCAGGTCCTCGACCTGTTGCGGCGGCAGCGCTAGCTCGGGTACGGGCCCGTTGGTCAGAGGGTGGCTCCCGTCAGTTCCGCGACCATGGCGACGTCCTTGTCCCCGCGGCCGCTCAGATTGACCATGACGATGTCGCCGGCCTGCCACCGTCCACGGCGGGCCAACACCCAGGCGACGGCGTGCGCGCTCTCCAAGGCGGGCAGGATCCCTTCGAGCCGCGACAGGGCCGCGAACGCCTCCAGGGCTTGCCGGTCGGTCACTGCCTCATACAATACGCGACCGCTGTCCTTGAGAAAAGCGTGCTCAGGCCCCACCCCTGGGTAATCGAGGCCCGCCGACACGCTGTGCGCCGGTTGGACCTGCCCGTCGGCGTCCTGGAGCAAGTAGCTCAGGCTGCCGTGAAACACGCCCGGCCGGCCGCGGCCGAGGGAGGCCGCGTGGCGACCGCTGTCGAGTCCCTCTCCCGCTGCCTCCACACCGACGAGCGCCACCGCGGCGTCGTCGAGGAACGCCGAAAAGATGCCCATCGCGTTCGAGCCACCCCCCACGCACGCCACCACGGTTCCCGGCAGCCGGCCCCACCGCTCGACCGCCTGCGCTCGCGCTTCGCGTCCGATCACGGCCTGGAAGTCGCGCACGATGCGGGGGAACGGATCGGGTCCGACCACGGAGCCGATGATGTAGTGCGTGTTGGTGACGTTCGTGACCCAATCGCGCAGCGCCTCGTTCGTCGCATCCTTGAGGGTGCGCGTGCCCGACGTGACGGGGACGACGCGCGCGCCCATCAGTTCCATGCGATAGACGTTCAGTCGCTGGCGGCGCATGTCTTCCTCGCCCATGTACACGACGCATTCGAGCCCGAAGCGGGCGCACACGGTCGCCGTGGCTACCCCATGCTGCCCGGCTCCCGTCTCCGCGATGATCCGTGGCTTGCCCATGCGGCGCGCCAGCAGCACCTGCCCGAGCGTGTTGTTGATCTTGTGCGCGCCGGTGTGGTTCAGATCTTCGCGCTTGAGGGCCACCACCACGTCCGTGCCGAGCTGGGCGGCGAGGCGCGGCGCCTCCGACAGAGGGGTCGGCCTGCCCACGTAGTCCCTCAGGAGTCCGTCGAGCTCCGCCCAGAACGCCCGATCCTGTCGCGCGGCCTCGTACACGCGGGCGAGCTCTTCCAGCGCTGCCATCAGGGTCTCGGGGACGTAACGGCCGCCGTACGGTCCGAACCGTCCGTCGACGGCGCGTTCGGCGGGCGTCGCCAGCTTTCTGCTCTCCTTCGCCCCTTTCATTGCGTGCCCTCCCCCATCGGTTTTTCCACGTCACGCCTCCCGTGCCTCGCGACCCCGACCAATGCGCGCACCGCGGCGGCGGGAGCGGCGGTCCGAGCGACCGAGGTCCCGACCAGCACCAGGTCCGCCCCGGCCGCAGCCATCCGCTCGACGTCCGCGCGGTTCGTGATGCCGCTCTCGGCGACGACCGGCACGTCGGCCGGGACCCGCCCCACGAGGCGCTCGGCTTGCGCCAAATCCACCGCGAACGTGGCGAGGTCGCGACTGTTCACGCCCACCACCGTCGGCTCGGCTGCGAGCGCGGCGCCGAGCTCCGCCTCGGTGTGCACCTCCACGACCACGCCGAGCCCGTGCGATCGCGCCGCCAACGAGAGCGCCCGCACGCGTGCGGGCGTGAGCGCGCGGGCGATCAACAGGATCGCGCTCGCGCCGGCCGCTCGCGCCTCGTAGAGCTGCAGCTCATCGAGAATGAAGTCTTTCCGTAACACCGGCACGGTCACCGCGGAGGCGACGCGGGCCAAGTCGGCCAGCGAGCCTCCGAAATGACGCTCGTCCGTGAGCACCGAGATGGCCACCGCGCCGCCCTGAGCGTATGCCTGCGCGTGCTCGACCGGATCGAGGTCCTCGCGTATGGCGCCGGTGGACGGGGAGCGGCGCTTCACTTCGGCGATCACGCCGACGTGCCGCGCCGCTACGATTCGCTCGAAGGGGCGCGGCTCGGGCGCCTCCGCCGCCTGGCGCTCGAGCTCACGCATCCGCGGGCGGAGGGCGGCTACCCGCTCGCGCGTCGCTTCGAGAATGGCATCGAGTCGGTCAGCGCCCATGACTTGCGTTCGGTCGATTTTCGGGTAGATTAAGCTTCGGTTTCTGTTCGGGAGCCCATGTGCCACTCACCAGGCGCCAGCGCGAGATTTTGGACTTCATCTCCACACAGATCTCCGAGCAGGGGTATGCCCCGAGCTTCGAGGAGATCGCGAAGCGCTTTACGTTCCGGTCCCTCGCCACGGTCCACGAGCATCTCACCAACCTCGAGCGTAAAGGCTACATCCGTCGGGCTCATAACGAGAGTCGCGGCATCGAGGTCGTGCCGCCGCGCGGCCAGAGCGGGGCCACCGAGCTGCCGCTCCTTGGTCTGGTCGCCGCCGGCGAGCCGATCGAAGCGGTGAGCGGCAGCGATACCATCGCCGTACCCGACGACCTCATTCCGCGCCGCGGCCGCAGCTACGTCTTGCGCGTGCGCGGTCAGTCGATGATCGACGAGCACATCAAGGACGGCGACTTCATCGTCGTCCAGGAGCGCAACCAGGCGGATAGCGGGCAGACGGTGATCGCGTTGGTGCAAGGATCGAGCGCCACGGTCAAGCGCTTCTATCGAGAGCCGGGCGGCTGGATCCGGCTGGAGCCCGCGAACCCCGCCATGACACCGCTCCGCCTGAACGAGCGGGATGTCATGGTGCAGGGTGTGGTCGTGGGCGTGATTCGGAAGTACTAGTCGCACGGCGCAGGCGCTCGAGCGCCTGGTGGCCGTCCCCGCTCCGCAACGCACTCTGGGCCCGGGCGACCCCGTCCGAATACGTCGGGGAGAGCCCGGCCACGTAGATCGCCGCCCCCGCGTTGAGGACCACGGCGGCGTGGCCGTCGGGGTCGTCGCGCCCATCGGCGAGGAGCCGTTCGATCCGGGCCGCGTTGCCGGCCGGGTCCACGCCCGCGAGCGCCGTTACGTCCCGGCTGCCGAGGCCGAAGCGCACCGCGTCGAGCTCCCACGTCGACACGACTGCCCCTCTCACCTCCCACACGTCGGTGACGCCGAGGGGGGAGATCTCGTCCATGCCGACTCGGGCGTGAACGACGAGTGCATGCTCGGTGCCGAGCCGGGCAAGCGCCGCCGCCATGAGCGGCGCGCGGTCCCGATCGGCCACGCCGATGACCTGACGCCGCACTCTCGCGGGATTTGCGAGCGGGCCGACCAGATTCAACACCGTGGAAATTGCCAATTCGCGCCGCACGGGGGCCGCGTGCTTAATCGCGGGATGGAAGTTCGGCGCGAACAGGAAGGTGACGCACGCCTCCCGCAGCACTCGCGCGGCCTCAGCGGCATCCATACTGATGGACACGCCCAGTGCCTCGAGTACGTCCGCCGAGCCGCATTTGGAGGTGAAGGAGCGGTTGCCGTGCTTTGCGACCACGGCTCCCGCGCCCGCCGCGACGAACGCCGCCGCTGTCGAGATGTTGAACGTCGAGACGGCGCCGCCCCCGGTGCCGCACGTATCCACAAGAGATGCGCCGTCGACTTCGACCGGAATCATCGCCTGGCGGAGCGCCCGCGCCGCCCCGGCGACCTCATCGGCCGTTTCGCCCTTCACGCGCAGTCCCATCAGGAGCGCCGCGATTTCGGCCGGCGTCGCTTCTCCCCGCATGACCACGCCGAACGCTGCCGCGGTCTCGTGTTCGCCGAGCGAGCGGTGGTCTGCCAGGGCTGCAATCGCTTTGCGCAGCGCGGACGGCTCTGGGTGCGACGGGGCGGGCACGGGGCTAGGGGTTTCGGGGCCTGCCAAACGTACCCCGAAAAATCGCGTTTTGTCAAATGCCACAACGGGTTGCGTGGCTTGATTACCCCCCCCTCTCGACCCTATCTTTCGCCCGTGACGAGCCGGCCCTACCTCGCCGTGGTGCAATACGACGGGGCGCAGTTCGCGGGCTGGCAGCGGCAGCCGAATGCGCGCACCGTGCAGGCGGAGTTCGAGGCCACGTTGGTGCGCCTCATGGGCCGGCCCGCGGCGGCCACCGGAGCGGGGCGCACGGACGCGGGTGTGCACGCGCTTGGTCAGGGCGTCGGCTTCACCGCCGAGGACCGCTGGGCCACGGACCCCGACGGCTTGCACCGCGCGCTCAATGCCCTGCTTCCGCGCGACGTCTGGGTCGAGCGCGTGTACCCGATGCGACCGCGGTTCGATGCGCGCCGCAGCGCTGAGGCCCGTCGCTACCGATACGTGATCGGCACCGACGATGGGGCGCACTCGCCGTTCCGGCGACCCTACGAATGGGCGTTGGGCCACACGCTCGACCTGGCGGTGCTCGCTCGCGCAGCCGGTGTGCTCCCCGGCGAGCATGACTTCCGTGGGCTCGCCGCTACCGGTGCCGGCTCGGGCCGACCCCATTACCGCAGCCGCGTGGCGCTCGCCGAGTGGGCGCCGCGGACGGACGGCGTGGGGGTCACGTTCACGATCGAGGCCGACCGGTTTCTGCATCGGATGGTGCGCTTCTTGGTCGGCGTCATGGTGGATATCGCCCTCGACCGGCGCCCCTTCGAGGATTTTCCCCGCCTCCTCGCCGCGACCGATAACCAGGCGGCCAGCCCGCCCGCTCCGCCGCAAGGCCTGTATCTCGTGGCGGTGCGTTATCCCGCTGACCTCTACGCCGAGGACTGAGTCATGAAGTTCTTCCTCGATACCGCGAGCCTGAAAGACATCAGCTGGGCAGCCCAGGCGGGGCTGATCGACGGCATTACCACCAACCCGTCGCTCCTGGCGAAGCAGGCCGGCGACCTGGATCCGCGGGACGTGCTCAAGGAGATCTGCTCCCTGGTTGACGGCCCGGTCTCGGCCGAAGTGGTGGCGATCGATGCGGATGGCATGGTGCGCGAGGGCAAGGACCTCGCCAAGATCGCGGACAACATCGTCGTAAAGATCCCCATGCTGGAGGCCGGGATGGTGGCGGTGCGCCGCCTCGCCGACGACGGCATCAAGACGAACGTCACGCTCTGCTTTTCGAGCGTGCAGTGCCTGATCGCGGCCAAAGCAGGGGCCGCGTACGTCAGTCCGTTCATCGGCCGGCTCGACGACGTGGGGCAGGAAGGGATGGACGTCATCCGCGAGGCCCGGGTGATCTTCGACAACTACCAGCTCGCCACGGAGATCCTGGCCGCGTCGATCCGACACCCGCGCCACGTGGTCGAGGCGGCGATGATCGGCGCCGACGTCGCCACCCTGCCGCCGGACGTCCTGCGGAAGCTGTTGCAGCACCCGCTCACCGACCGCGGGCTGGAGCAGTTCCTCGCAGACTGGAGCAAGTTGGCGGCGCGCGCGAAGGCTGCGGTTTGACCTACAGCTCGCCCTTGTCCCGGCGCTACGCCTCTCCGGCGATGCAGGCGCTCTGGGGAGAGCGGCGGCGCATCGGCCTGTGGCGCCGGCTGTGGCTGGCCCTCATGGAAGCCGAGCGAGAGCTGGGTCTCGTTGTGCCGGAGCGGGCGCTCACGGAGCTCCGCACGCATCTCGACGATGCGGACCTCGAGCGGGCGGCGGAACACGAGAAGCGGCTGCGACACGACGTGATGGCGCACATCCATCACCTCGGCGAGCAGGCGCCGGCGGCGCGCCCCTTTATTCATCTCGGCGCGACGAGCGCGTACGTCACCGACAACGCGGACCTGCTGCTGATGCGCGAGGGGCTGGAGCTGCTGCTCGGCCGTGTGGCCGCCGTGCTCGTCGCCCTCTCCAAACTCGCGCGCCGCTACCGGGGCTTGCCGTGCCTCGCGTACACCCACTTTCAGCCGGCGCAACTCACCACCGTCGGCAAGCGGGTCACGCTCTGGATGCAGGAGTTCCTGCTCGACGCGGAGGAGCTGCTACACCGTCTGGAGACGCTGCAGTTCCGGGGCGTGAAGGGGACAACGGGCACGCAGGCCAGTTTCCTCGAGCTGTTCGACGGCGAGGATGAGAAAGTCCGCGAGCTCGATGCCCGCGTGGCCCGGAAGATGGGGTTTGCGCGTGTGTTTCCGGTCACGGGCCAGACGTATCCGCGGAAGCTCGACGCGCAGGTGCTCGCGGCACTGGCGGGCGTCGCCCAATCCGCCGCCAAGTTCGCGACCGACCTGCGACTGTTGCAGCACGAAGGCGAGATGCTCGAGCCGTTCGAAGCCGATCAGGTGGGCTCGTCCGCCATGGCGTACAAACGCAACCCGATGCGGGCCGAGCGCATGACGAGCCTGGCACGCTTCACCATCGAGCTGGAGGGCAACGCGTGGCACACGGCCGCGGAGCAATGGCTCGAGCGCACCCTCGACGACAGCGCCAATCGCCGCCTGGTGCTGCCGGAGGCGTTTCTCGCCGCGGATGCGATCCTGGTCCTCGCGACGAACGTCGCAGCCGGGCTCGAGGTGCGCGAGCCCGTGATCGCGCGTCGCGTGGCGGAGCAGCTCCCGTTCCTGGCCACCGAGCGGCTGCTGGTCCGGGGTGTCAAGGCGGGCGGCGACCGTCAGCGCCTGCACGAGGTCATCCGCACGCACAGCCTCGCCGTCGCGCAGGCCGTGGCGGAGCACGGGGCACCGAACGACCTACTCGACCGGCTGGCCCGTGACCCGGCGTTCAAGGCGCTCAAGGTCGCGATCCAAGCGGACGAGCTCGAACCGACGGCCTACACGGGCCGCGCGGCCCGACAGGTCGACGAGTTTCTGGAGCAGGTGCTGCCGGCGGTGCTCCGGCGGATCGAAACCGCCGCGCCGACCGCGGCCTCGGCGGAGGTGACCGTATGACGTCGGCGCTGAAAGCGAGCGCCTTGCCGCTTTCGCTGCTGCGGCGGGGGAAAGTGCGGGAAGTCTACGAGGTCGACGCTCACACGCTCCTTCTCGTGGCGAGCGATCGGGTGAGCGCGTTCGACGTCGTGCTCCGCGAGCCGGTGGCCCACAAAGGTGCGGTGCTCACGCAGCTGAGCGCGTTCTGGTTCGAGCGGCTCGCGGCCGTGATTTCGAGTCATTTCCTCTCGGCCGACGTCGACGAGATCGTGGCGCGGCTCCCCGCGCTCGAGTCGTTCCGCCCGATGCTGACCGGTCGGGCGATGCTCGTGCAACGCACGACGCCCGTGCCATTCGAGTGCGTCGTGCGCGGCTACATCACCGGCTCGGCATGGGCCGAATACCGGAGGTCGGGCACGCTGGCGGGCGAGCCACTCGCCGCGGGGCTGGTCGAAAGCGCGCGACTCGAGCCACCGATCTTTTCGCCGGCCACCAAGGCCGACGTCGGGCACGACGAGAACGTCACATTCCGCCACGTCGTGGACGCCCTTGGGCATGCCCGCGCCGAGCCGCTCAAGCAGGCGAGCCTCGGCTTGTACGAGGCGGGGCGCGCGTACGCGGCACCGCGCGGCATCATCATCGCCGACACGAAGTTCGAGTTCGGCACGACGCCCGACGGCCGGCTGATCGTCATCGACGAGATCCTGACGCCCGATTCGTCGCGCTTCTGGCCCGCGGACCACTACGCGCCCGGGCGAGGCCAGCCCAGCTTCGACAAGCAGCCGCTGCGCGACTACCTCGCGGGCTTGAAGCAGGAGGGAAAGTGGGACGGCAACGCCCCGCCACCCCCGCTCCCGGCCGAGGTGGTCCAGGCGACGAGCGAGCGCTACCTGGAAGCGTACCGTCGGCTCACGGGCAAGCCGCTTGCGACCGTCTGATGCGGATCGCGCCCGAAGGCTGGCCCTTCATCGTACCCGGATGGGCCTTGGTCGCCCTCGGCGCCTGGGGCGTGAGGGCGTGGGGCCCGTGGACCTGGGCGGCCCTCGCCCCCGTGGCCCTGATTGCGATCTGGCTGCTCGTGTTCTTCCGCGATCCGGTGCGCGTCGGCCCGCGCGGCGACCAGTACGTCATCGCGCCCGCCGACGGCAAGGTCGTGGACATCCGGGAGACGGATGAACCCATGTACGTGAACACACGGGCTATGCGTATTTCGATCTTCATGAGCGTGTTCGACGTGCACGTGAACCGGTATCCGGTGACGGGCACGAACGAGCTCGTGCGATATAACCCGGGACGATTCCTGCACGCCGGGTCGGACAAGGCGAGCCTCGACAACGAGCAGTGCTCCGTGGGCATACGCGGCGCCCGGGGACCGCTGCTGGTGCGCCAGATCGCCGGCCTCATCGCGCGACGGATCGTCACCGACGGGAAGCCCGGGGATCGCGTGACGCAAGGCGCGCGGATGGGGATGATCCGCTTCGGCTCACGCGTGGACGTCTTCCTCCCGTCCGGTGTCCGCCCGACCGTCCGGGTCGCCGTCGGCGACCGGGTGCGGGCCGGCGCCACCGTGCTCGCGGAGTTTGGCGCGTGAGGCCGTTCCCGAGTCCCGGGGGGGGCATTCGCCGGGTGGTGATCGTGGTGCCGAGCCTGTTCACGCTCTTCAATCTGTTCTTCGGCATCTGGGCCATGGTGCTGGCGTCGCGCGGGGAGTTCTACCGCGCGAGCTGGTACATCTTCTTCGCCGGCATCCTGGACGCGCTCGACGGCCGCGTCGCACGGCTCTCGAAGACCGGCACGCGGTTCGGCGCCGAGCTCGACAGCCTGGTGGACGTGGTGAGCTTCGGGGTCGCGCCCGCGTTCCTGATCTATCAGCTCGAGTTCGCGAGCGGCGGGCAGGCCGAGTGGATCTTCTGCTACTTCTATGTGATGGCGGCGGCGATCCGCCTCGCCCGCTTCAACATCACGCAGGCGGGGCGTGCAAAACGGTACTTCATCGGCCTGCCGTCACCGGCCGCGGGGATGACGCTGGCGACGTTCTATCCCTTCACGACGACGGAGCTGTACCAGCAGGTATTCCGCTTCCTGCCGCGCCACCACCTGATGCAGCTCCTGATGATAGGGCTCTCCATCCTCATGGTGAGCAACGTGCGCTACGCCACGCTGCCGCGCGCGGGGTTCCGCAGCGTGAAAGGCCTCTTGGGGCTCGCGACGATTCTGTTTATCCTCATCTTCGGGCTGCTCGAGCACGACGCCTTCTTCTTCCCGCTGGGGGTTGCGTACATGGCGTACGGCATTCTGCGGGCTGCGCTGCTCGGCTTCTTCTTCGAGGCCGCCGAGGACGAGGAGGCGGAGACCGCCGGGCCGATCGTGATCAGGGACGGCGAGCGCGTGAGCGAAGCCCACGGCCCGTCGTCCCGCGGGATCGCCCCGCGTGGAGGCGCCGGATGAGTGGGTTTCGCGTCGAGGTGCGCGTCATGCCACGAGCCGCCCTGCTCGATCCGCAAGGGCAGGCCGTGGAGCATGCCCTGCACGCCCTGGGGTTCGGGGACGTGGGCCGGGTGCGCATGGGCAAGCATCTCGTCCTCGAGCTCAAGGCCGCCACGCGCGAGGAGGCCTTGGCGCAGGCCCGAGCCATGTGCGACCGCCTGCTCGCCAATCCCGTGACCGAGGACTACGACCTCGTGGTGGATGGAGACACGTCCCGATGAAGCGGGTCGCGGTGATCGTCTTTCCCGGCTCGAACTGCGACGCGGAGACCCTCGCGGCAGCGCGCGCGGCGGGCTCCGACGCGTACTTTGTGTGGCATCGCGACACCGACCTGCGTCGGGCCGACGTGGTCATCCTCCCGGGCGGGTTCAGCTACGGCGACTATCTGCGTTCGGGGGCGATCGCCCGGTTCTCGAAGGTGATGGCGGCGGTCACCGTGCACGCGCGCGCCGGCGGTCCGGTGCTCGGGATCTGCAACGGATTCCAAATCCTGTGCGAGGCCGGGCTGCTGCCCGGAGGCCTGGTGCGCAACGCGCGGCTCCGCTTTCTGTCGCGGCCAACCTGGGTGCGGGTCGATCAGATCGAGACGCCCTTCACGTGTCTGTACGAGAAGGGCGAGATCCTGGAGATCCCGATCGCCCATGGCGACGGTCGGTACGTCGTGGATCCGCGCACTGCGGCGGAGCTCGAGGCGAGCGATCGGATCGTCTGGCGGTACGTGCGGGACAACCCCAACGGCTCGGCGAGCGACATCGCCGGCATCACGAATGCCGGCGGCAATGTGGTGGGCATCATGCCGCATCCGGAGCGCCGCATGGCTCCGGCCTCGGGCGGCGACGACGGCGCCCGTGTCTTTCACTCGATGGAGGCTCGACATGCGACGCAGCACGTTGTGGATGTGCGCGCTGTTGACGATCGCCACCTTAGGGTGTAAGCAGGTCAACGAGCAGTGGGAGAAGGTGAAGGCGAAAATCGAGGCTGCCCGCCAGCGGACCAAGCCCGCCCCACCGACGCCACCGCAACCCGCGCCGGCCGAGCCGCAGCCGGTGGCGAAGCCTCCGGAGATCACAAAGCCCGGGGCGCGGGCGCCTCGGACCCACGCGCAGGCACCCGAGCTCCCGCGCGTCTCGCGCGACGTTCCCTACAACTCTCCGGACACGGGAACGATCGATCCGGGCATGCACGAGAAGGATGTGTATTCCCTGTGGGGTCCCCCAATGGCAGTTCGCCGGCAGGGGGACATGACTTTCATTTACTACCAGAACGGATGTGAGTACACGTGCGGTACGGCCGACGTGGTGTTCCTGCAGAGCGGTCAGGTCGTGGACGCCGTGCTCCGCTGGCCCGGCCACCGCTACAGCGGGCAATCGTCGTCACCAGTCGCCACGCCGCCGCACGGGCCTGCGCGTCCCGGCGGCGACACGCTCACCGTCAAGTCGCCTTCAACTCCGTGATCCGATGCCTGACAAGCCGAGCAGGAATGAGGACGAATACTTCGCGAGACGCGACGCCGAGCTGCTGCGCCAGCAGCGCGCCACCGCCCAACGGGCGGCCGCCGAGGCGGAGCGGCGCTCCCATCACATGAAATGCCCCAAGTGCGGCTACGACTTGATCACCGGCGAGTGGCATGGCATTCAAATCGATCAGTGTACGCATTGCCACGGCCTGTGGTTCGACGCCGGAGAAGCCGAGGGCCTGTTGGCGCACCCTGAGCCGAACGTAATCGCGCGCGTGTTCCGCGCCCTCCTGCGAGGGGTCTCCGGGGCCAAGGCGTCGGACGCGTGAACCGCGTCGCCCCTACTCCGTTCCCGGGCGACCCCGCGATCACGCCGCAGCTGGTTCACGAGCACAATCTCAGCGACGCAGAATATCAGCGGATCACCACACTGCTCGGCCGCGCCCCCACCTTCGCGGAGCTCGGAGTGTTCTCGGCCTTGTGGAGCGAGCACTGCTCCTACAAACACTCGCGGCCGGTGTTGAAGACGTTCCCCACCACGGGCCCCCAGGTGGTCCAGGGCCCGGGCGAGAACGCCGGCGTCGTGCGCCTGCCCGACGGCTGGGCGGTCGCCTTCAAGATCGAATCGCACAATCATCCGTCGGCCGTCGAGCCCTATCAGGGCGCCGCCACAGGGGTGGGCGGCATCCTGCGCGACGTCTTCACGATGGGTGCGCGTCCCGTGGCGCTCCTCAACAGCCTGCGCTTCGGCGGCCTCGATCAGGCACGCAACCGCTATCTCTTCGCCGGCGTCGTGAAGGGTGTTGGGGACTATGGGAACTGCGTCGGCGTTCCGACGCTCGGTGGCGAGGTAGACTTCGGGCCGAGCTATGGCGGCAATCCCCTCGTCAACGCGATGTGTGTCGGCCTGCTCAAGGAAGAGAACTTGATCAAAGCCGCGGCGCACGGTGTCGGGAACGTGCTCCTCGCGGTGGGGTCACGAACCGGTCGCGATGGCATCCACGGGGCGTCGTTCGCGTCTGAGGAGTTGACGCAAGAGAGCCAGCGACGCCGTCCCCAGGTGCAAGTGGGCGACCCGTTCACCGAGAAGCTGCTGCTCGAGGCCAGCCTCGCGCTGATCGCGTCCGGCGACATCGTAGCGATCCAGGACATGGGAGCCGCGGGGCTCACGTCGTCCTCGGCCGAAATGGCCGCGCGGGGCGGCGTAGGCGTGGAGATCGATCTCTCGCTCGTTCCCACCCGAGAGCGCGGGATGACTCCCTACGAGATCCTGTTGTCCGAGTCGCAGGAGCGCATGCTCGTGGTGGCGAAACCGGACCGGATCGCGGAGGTCCAGGCGATCGCCGCGCAATGGGAGCTCGAGGCGACGCCCATCGGGCGGGTGACGGACGACGGGATGTACCGGGCGACGTGGGGAGACCAGGTCGTCGTCGAAATCCCAGGCCGACGCCTGATCGACGACTGCCCGGTCTACCACCCAGAAGCGCGCGAGGATGCCGCGATCGCGCGCCTGCGCTCGGAAGGTCCCCCTCCCCGCTCCCCGCTCCCTGACGCGAGCGAGGCGCTGCTCACGCTCCTCGACCACCCCTCCATCGCCTCCAAACACTGGGTCTACGAGCAGTACGATTCCACCGTCCAGGCGGGCACAGTGATCGGCCCCGGGGGCGACGCCGGAGTGCTGCGAGTGCGAGACGCGGACTTCGGAGTCGCCGTGACCGTGGACTGCAACAGTCGCTACGTGCGACTCGACCCGTACGAGGGGGGGAAGGCCGCCGTGGCGGAGGCGGCGCGCAACATCGCCTGTACCGGCGCGCGCCCGCTCGGCATCACCGACTGCCTGAACTTCGGGAGCCCGGAACGCCCGGAGGTGTTCTACCAGTTTCGGGAGGCTTGTCGAGGGATCGCGGACGCGTGCCGCGCTCTCGACACGCCCGTCACGGGTGGCAACGTCTCTTTCTATAACGAGAGCCCGGCCGGCGCTGTCGACCCCACGCCGGTCGTGGGCATGATCGGGTTGCTATCACGTGTCGATCGCGCCGTGCCGAGCCACGTGCGGGCGAAGGGAGACGCCGTCCTCGTCTTCGGCGAGACGCGCACCGAGCTCGGAGCGTCCCAACTGTGGGAAGCGGTGTACGGGTTCGTGGGCGGCGCTCCGCCACAGGTGGACCTTGGCGTCGCGCGTCGCCTGGTGGACTGTCTGGTCGCGGCGGCCGAGCGGGGGCTACTCCGCTCGGCGCATGACTGCTCGCAGGGCGGCCTCGGAATCGCCCTCGCGGAAGTCGCGATGGGAGGGGCGTATGACGAGACGGGCTTCGGTCTCGACATCGATCTCACGGCTTACGGGTTGGGACTCGCGGCTGAGGAGTTGTTGTTCAGCGAATCGCATGGCCGCGCCGTGGTGACATGCTCGCCCGAGCGCGCCGTGGCGGTCGGGGCGCTCGCCCAGGAGCTCGGCGTGCCGGCCTGGCGGGTGGGGAGCGTCGGCGAACGTGGCGCCGCCGTGCGCGTGCGTCTGCGCGAGGCGCTGCTCGAGCACCCCGTGGACCAGCTCCGCGGCGTATATTTCAAGGCACTTCCCCGGCGCATGGGAGACTGACCAGACGATGTGTGGCATCATCGGCGTCACCGGCGTCACGGACGCGGCCCGCGTCGCGTATCTCGGTCTCTATAGCCTGCAGCACCGGGGGCAGGAGTCCGCCGGGATCGTAGCCGTCGACGGGGAAGGCGTGGCGCGGTCGCACCGCGGGATGGGGCTGGTCTCCGACATCTTCGATGAGCGAGTGCTCGGCGACCTGCCGGGGGATGTCGCCATCGGTCACACCCGCTACTCCACCGCCGGATCGTCCGTGCTGGCCAACGCCCAGCCGATGCTCGCCCGGTACCGCGAAGGGCCCCTGGCGCTCGCGCACAACGGCAACCTCACGAACGCCGTGCCGCTGCGCTCGGACCTCGTGGCGAAGGGCTCGCTATTCCAGAGCTCCTCGGACAGTGAAGTGCTGGTGCATCTCATCGCCCGGTCCGAGGCTCGGGAGCCGGAAGATCAGCTGCTGGACGCGCTCGAGCGGGTCGAGGGCGCGTACTCGCTGCTCATCACCGTTGGGCGCACACTGTACGCGATCGTGGACCCGCGCGGCTTTCGGCCCCTGGTCCTGGGCCGCCTCGGGCGTGGCTGGGTTGTCGCGTCCGAAACCTGCGCCCTCGACATCACCGGTGCCACGCTCGTCCGGGAGCTCGAGCCGGGGGACTTCGTCCGCATTCACGGCGAGGACGTGGATCAGCTCCCCCGCCTCCCGGCGCGGCCGCACCGGCGCTGTGTCTTCGAGCTCGTCTACTTCTCGCGTCCCGACAGCACTGTGTTTCACCGCTCGGTGGACCGGGTGCGTCGTGCGCTGGGCCGCGAGCTCGCCGCCGAGCATCCGGCTCCGGGGGCGGACTGCGTCTTCTCGGTGCCCGACTCGTCCAATGCCATGGCGCTCGGCTTCTCGGAGCGGTCCGGCATCAAGCTCGAGCATGCCTTGATCCGCAACCATTACGTGGGCCGGACATTCATTCACCCCGCCCAGGCCGGCCGGATGGCCAAGGTCAAGATCAAGTTCAATCCGGTCCGCGAAGTGCTGCAAGGGAAAAAGGTCGTCGTGGTGGACGATTCCATCGTGCGGGGCACGACGAGTCGGGCCCTGGTGCAGCTGATCCGCCAGGCGGGCGCCAGAGAAGTGCATTTCCGCGTGGCGTCGCCTCCCATCACCGGCCCGTGCTACTACGGCATCGACACGCCGAGCAAGCAGGAGCTGATCGCAGCCACCAACGACGTCGAGCAGATACGTGAGCACCTCGGGGTGGACACCCTGGGCTATCTGTCGCTCGACGGGATGCTGCGCGCCGCGCAGGGCGACCCGGCCGAGTTCTGTCACGCCTGCTTCTCGGGCGACTACCCCACCGACATACCGGACGACGATCTGGCAGGCGCGCGCCACGCGGCGCCCCTGCATCCTCTTGCGGTCTGACCCGCTCCCCCCGTGCCGGCGCTCGAGCGGTGGGTATACTCCTTCGGCAACGGCCGGGCCGACGGCACCGCGGCCATGCGCGACATCCTTGGCGGCAAAGGCGCCGGGCTCGCGGAAATGGCCAATCTGGGCCTGCCGGTGCCGCCCGGGTTTACGATCTCTGCCAAACTCTGCATCGCGTACCTCGAGCAGGGCGCCTTCCCTGACCACCTGCGGGAAGAGGTCGACCGCCACTTAAAGCAGCTCGAGCGGACGGCCAAGAAGCGGTTCGGCGACGACCGAAACCCGCTGCTCGTCTCCGTGCGCTCCGGCGCGGCCGTTTCGATGCCCGGCATGATGGAGACGATCCTGAACCTCGGGCTCAACGATGACACGGTTCAGGGGCTCGTGGCCGGCTCGGCGAACGCGCGATTCGCCTATGACTCCTACCGCCGCTTCGTGCAGATGTACGGCGACGTGGTGTTCGATCTGGGCAAGGAGCCGTTCGAGGAGGTGCTCCACGACGTAAGGCGTCGCCGACGCGTCCAGCGGGATATCGACCTCCCCGCGGACGACCTGCGCGCCCTGGTGCGAGAGTTCAAGTCCATCATTCAGGCCAGGACGGGGCTGCCCTTTCCCGAGGATCCGATGACGCAGCTCTGGGGCGCGATCGAGGCGGTCTTCAAGAGCTGGCGGACCCGCCGCGCCGCGGACTACCGGCGGGTCCACGGGATTCCGGACGACCTGGGCACCGCGGTGAACGTGGTGGCGATGGTGTACGGCAACATGGGCGACGACTCGGGCACTGGAGTGGCCTTCACGCGCGACTGCCGCACCGGCGAAGCCACGCTCAACGGGGATTTTCTCACCAATGCGCAGGGGGAAGACGTCGTGTCCGGGGCCAGAACCCCGGAGTCGATCGCCAAGATGAAGCGTGGCACGCTGGCCAAGGTGTATCGCGAGCTGGAACGCATCGCCGCCAAGCTCGAGCGCCATTTCCGGGACGTGCAGGACATCGAGTTCACCTTCGAGCACGGCAAGCTGTACATGCTGCAGACGCGTCGTGCTCAGCGGACCGGCCTTGCCGCGGTGCGCATCGCCGTGGAGATGGTGGCGGAGCGCCTCATCACGGAGGACGAAGCGGTGCAGCGCGTGCCGCCGCAGGATCTGGACCAGGTGTTCCACCCGATGGTGGCTCCCGGTACGACCCCCACCGTCATCGCCAAGGGACTTCCCGCGTCACCGGGCGCCGCCATCGGCGAGGCGGTCTTCGACGCGGATGAGGCCGAGGCGCTCGCGAAGCGGGGCCGGGCCGTGATCCTGGTGCGGCCCGAGACGAGCCCCGAGGACTTCCACGGCATCGTCGCCGCGCGCGCCATTCTCACCGCGCGGGGCGGCATGACCAGTCACGCCGCCATCGTGGCGCGGGGAATGGGGAAGACGTGCGTCGTGGGGGCGAAGGACATCGAAGTGGATCCGCGGGCCGGCGGAGGGGGAGGCCAGTTTCGAGCGAACGGTCGGGTCGTCAAGAAGGGGCAGGTCATCACCGTCGACGGCACGACCGGCCGCGTGTTGCTGGGCGCCGTGAAGCTGGTCGAGCCCAAGCTCGGCGCACACTACACGACGCTGATGGCGTGGGCCGATCAACGGCGCCGGCTACGCGTCCGCGCCAATGCGGACACCCCGGCGGATGCGGCGCGCGCGCGTCAGCTCGGCGCCGAGGGGATCGGTCTCTGCCGCACCGAGCACATGTTTTTTGAAGGCGACCGCATCACGGCGATGCGGGAAATGATCGTCGCACCCGATGAGGCCGGGCGCCGGCACGCACTCGCCAAGCTCCTCCCCATGCAGCGCGCGGATTTCGAGGGGATCTTCGAGGCCCTGGCCGGCTACCCGGTCACGATCCGCCTGCTCGACCCCCCGCTGCACGAGTTCCTGCCTCATACGCGCGATGAACAGGCGAGCCTCGCGCGGGCGATGAAGATGCCGCTGGCGGAGCTGCAGCGGTTGGTGAGCTCACTTGTCGAGGCCAACCCGATGCTGGGTCATCGCGGCTGCCGGCTCGGCATCACCTATCCCGAGATCACCGAGGTGCAGGCCCGGGCGATCTTCGAGGCGGCGTGTCGAGTGGTCGCCCGCGGCAAGAAGGCGATGGTCGAAGTGATGATCCCGCTGGTCGCGCTCGCGGAGGAGCTGCGCCGGCAGACGGAGATCGTCCGCCGCGTGGCGCAGGAGGTATTCCAGGCGGAGGGTCGGGCGGTCCCGTATCTCGTGGGCACCATGATCGAGCTGCCGCGGGCCGCCCTCACGGCCGACGAGATCGCGAAGGAAGCCGAGTTCTTTTCGTTTGGGACGAACGACCTCACGCAGACGACCTTCGGCCTGTCGCGCGATGACGCGGGACGGTTCCTGCCATTCTATGTCGAGCACGGGATTCTGAAGGATGATCCCTTCCAGGTGCTCGACCAGGACGGTGTCGGCAAGCTCATGGAGCTCGCGGTGAAGCTCGGCCGCGCCACGCGCAACGACCTGAAGGTCGGCATCTGCGGCGAGCACGGTGGCGAGCCGACGTCGGTGAAGTTTTGTCACCGGGTTGGGATGAACTACGTGTCGTGCTCACCGTTCCGCATCCCGATCGCCCGCCTTGCGGCGGCGCAAGCGGCGCTCGAGGAGCAGGGAGTGGTGAACCGCACCCGCGCTACCGTTTGAGCGCCATGCCCAGCAGGAGCAGCGGAGTGGACAGCAGCAACAGGCACACCAGGTATGACACGGCCGTCACGACGATACCGCTCGTTCGCGATATTCCCTGCGTCATGGCGATGCCGGTCCCGCACAGCCACACTCCCCAAACCGAGAACGGATTGATCGCGTTTAGCACCGTTCCGAGGAACAGCCCCGCGTTCGGCATGAGCACATCAAGGCCAATAGGAGCGCGCAGATCCTCGAAGGACCCGACGGCGCCGACACCCCGTACCATCAGCACAGCAAGGGTAACGGCACCGAACATCACGTATGTGATCGAGGAGTAAGCGAGGACGCTCATGAGCGTCTTGTAACGTGCCCCGGTCGCTCCCGTCAGGGCCGAGCCGATCCATAATAGCCCAGCGCCTATCGCGAGACCGATGAGGGTGCCCAGCGGCACTCCCAGCAGACCCGCCAGCGAATTGCCACCGCCCATGCGCGCCGCCTGCTCCGGCGGCAGGGTTGCCCGCAGGGCGTCCATCGCGGCCGTTTGATACGGTCGAGTGAGGAGTGTGAGAACGATGGCGAACGCCGAGACCACCAACCATGGCGCCAAGGTCCGTGGCCTTTCCCGCAGGCGGGTGAAGACCGCCGTGGGCTCATGCAGCACGTTGAAGACGTCGAGCACCGCATCCATGGGTTCTCCCGAGGAGAGGGCGCAGTACGATACGCGACAAAAAACAGGTTGGGGAGGTTTGGGAAGGCTGGGAAAGGCCAGGGCAGGTTGCTCCGTTGCAACCTTCCCCATCCTCCCCAACCTCCCGAACCTCCCCCAACCTGCTTCTCGGCATGGAGGCGCGGGGAATCGAACCCCGGTCCGAGAATGACTCCGATACCGCTCCTACGTGCGTAGACAAGGCTTTGGAGGTCTCACCATCGGGGCGCCTCGCCGGCCCCGGCGGCAACTAGCCCTTACCTGCTCTTACGCGACCCGTTCGGGCCCCAGATCACGCCAGCCCGATTTTGCGATACGTGAGCGCCGCCTCAGGCGGGCTGCCACTCACGCAGGTGCGTGAAGCCGAAGCTTACGCAGCCAGTGCCAGGTTTGAATTGGCAGTTATGAAATTTGCCAGTGGTTTTACCAGGTGACTGACGACCTGGGCACGCAGCGATATCCTCGCCAAACCCGTCGAAGCCTGTCGCCCCCTCTCTCGCAAAGTAGGTGGCGCTATGGGCTTTTTCAACGGCTCACACCCCGTTGAGGTCAACGTGCAGACGCTCCGAGGCATACCGCGTGACGGCGCCGGCGTCGAGCCGTGTCCCGGCAAGCCCGACATGGCCGTCCGGGCGGAGCAGGTAGAACGACGGCCGGGGAATCCGTGACCGCGAGAGCGGCCCGTCGTTGTCGGGATCCGAGGGCACTTCGTGGACGCACACCAGATCGCCAAGTTGCGCTCTCACATCGGGAGGCGCGGCTTGCCCGATCACGATCAGATTGAATCGCGTATCGTCGAGTTTGCCGTACAGGTCCTCGGTGCGGCCGTTCGGGCGAAACTTGAGCCGCTGCCACGGGAAGCGATCACCGGCGCGGGGGCCGTCCTCAGGCAGGTCCGCCATTGCTTCGGATAGCGGACTGGTGTGGTAGCGAATACCAGTCTGGGAGATGGTGCGAAAGGCGATCCGTTGCACGCTGGCGGTGCGCAGGGCCAGTCCCATGACCTTGGGCATGACACGCGTGCGGACGAGCCCCGCCAGCCAGCTGTCGGACACCACGAGCGAAAACAACCGGTCGGTGCGTTTCAGCAGGTGGTTGGCCACCGGGAGGCGCTCGTCCTCGTAAGAGTGGAGGAGGCCCTCCCCCGCGCGTCCCGAGACGACGAGTGCGAGCTTCCACGCCAGATTGTAGGCATCCTGGAGCCCGGTGTTCATGCCTTGGCCCCCCACCGGACTGTGGATGTGCGCCGCGTCTCCCAGCAGGAAACAGCGCCGGTCGTGAAAGCGGGCGGCGCGCCGGTGATGGATGCGGTACGTGGAGTACCAGTTGCACGCCTGGAACGACAGTTCGGTCCCCACTTCGTGGCGCAGCGTGGGAATTGTTTCTTCGAACGTCAGGTCGTCTCGCCCCCGCAGGTGGGGGGGCAGGATGCCGACGATTCGCCAATGATCGGTCCCGCGCATCGGGAAGACCAGGTGAAATCCCCTGCGCCAGAGGTACACGTTGAGCACGTCGGGGGCCATCGAGCCTGTCATTTGCACATCGGCCACGAAGAACACGTGCTGATAGGGCGCGCCCTCGAACGCGATCCCGCTGAGCTCGCGCACTGTACTGCGCGCCCCATCGCAGCCGGCGAGCCACGGCACCGTGACCTCGCTTCTGGTACCGTCGGGGTTCTTGAGCGTCGCGGTCACGCGATCCGTATCCTGCGCGAGGCCCACCAGCTCCGTGTTCCATTGTACGGCGAGGCCGCGGGCGCGTAGCACGTCGCCCAGCAACCGTTCGTTGTCGTCCTGTCCCAGCACCAGCAGATAGGGATACGGGCTGACATCCCGCCCGATGTCCCCCAACGGAATGCGCGCCGCCCGCCGGCCCTGTGCCCACAGCACGGCACCGTCGGCACGCTTGCCGAGTGCCACTGCCTGATCGGCGATACCCAGATGCGAATAGATCTCGAGCGTGCGCGCCTGCACGCCGAGGGCCCGTGATTCACGCGCCGGACCGGCGTGCCGGTCGATGATCCGCGGGCGTACCCCACGTCTGACCAGCTGGTTCGCGAGCATCAGCCCGGTGGGGCCGGCACCGACGATGAGGACGTCAGTATCCGAACTCATCTCTCCCGCCCTCCGTCCTTGACGAACTTCTCCGTGAGCTTCTTGACCGCCTCGCGGATCTTCTTGTCGACATCCTTCAGTTGAATGGCGAAGAAGCGGCTATTCCTTCGGTTTGAGCAGCTCCTGATAGGCCGGGTCGTCACGCAGCGAAGCGAGCGACGGGTAGAGGTGCATCACCCCGCCCCGCGGATACCCCTGAGCGAACGCCTCCTCCACCAGCGCCACCGCCGCGTCACGCTTGCCGATCACGGCGTGGATCCGCGCGCGCCACATCGTGTGCCGGCCATAGAGATACCGTGGGGTCATCGTCTGAAGCTCGCGATCGATGCGGAGCGCTTCATCGCGCTTGCCCTCGCGCGCCGCGACGACGCCGAGAAAGCCGAGGAACGTCAGGTGATCCGGCAGGTCACCCGTGATGGCGGAGAACCACCGCAGGCTGGCGGAATCGCGTGCCTCGACCGCCTTCTCCTGCACGAGTCCTTCTAGCAGACCCCGCGTCGTATCGAGCTGCCCGCTGAGGTAGTGCGCGATGGCGAGACGGAACCGGTTTGCCACGGACCGTTCCTCCACGGGCGGGCGCCTTTCCAACCACCGCACGGCCCAGACACTAGCAGCAGGGGCGTCCCCCCGGTGATCGTGGGCAGCCAGCTCGAACGCCGCCAGCAGGGCGATGTCCGCCGGGGACCAGCCCGGCTGTGGCGGCAGGCTCGGCGCCTCGGTCAACCGCTCGTTGATGTCGGCGGTTCGACCCAGTGCCGCGAGCGCGCGAACCTCCGCCGCGAGCACGGTGAGCTCTTGCGGGTGACGCTGCCGCCCTTCGAGCGCCACCTTCAGCTCGCGGCGATAATCGCCCATCAGGTGGTACGCGAAGGAGAGGTAGAACCAATAGACGGACCAGCCGCGGAACAGGCCGCGGTCGGGTCCGAGCGTCGTCAGTGCATCCGCCATCTCCCGCGGGCGATTGAGGGCGAGCGCGCACTGCGCCACCAGCCACAGCGTTTCGGAATTTGGCGCGATGGCCCCCATCTCCCGCGCCGTCTCGAGGGCTCGCTGGCGGTCGCCCCCGGTCTCCGCGAGGACCCACGTGAGGTAGTGCCGGTCGAGCGGTGACAGCGGACCCGGAGCGCGCTCCACCGCGTGGGCGATCGAGTCCGCCCTGGCGAACTCGCCCAAGTCCATGTGCTCGTGCGCCGCGAAGATCAGCGGCAGCTTGAACGTCGTGTCCTCCCGCGCGGCGCGCGTGAAGTGGACGATGGCGCCGCGTGAGTCCCATTGCACCATGCGGTCGAGGCCCTGGATAAACTCCTGATACGCAGCGAAGCTCGGAGGCTGACCCGCGGTCTTCGCCCAAAAGCTCAGACGCGAGTCGAACAGCGTCGCGAGGGCGGCCATCACTCGCTGGCGCAGGGCTTCTACGGCGGCCAGCGGCTGCGAGATCGGTCCCGCGACCGGGTCGAGCGCGCGCAACACCGTGCCGTCACCGGACGCGGAGATCTGGACCTGGAACCGGATGCTGTCCGCCTGACGGTAGTAGGCGCCGGAGACCACGGTGCCGGCACCCGTCTCACGCCCCAGACTCTGCAGACCCACCGCGTCGAGGTGCCCGGTGCCGTGCCCGCCTGGGGCACGCGACGAGCTCATCACCGACACCGACGGCACGACCTCCACGAGGCCCGTTTGGGCGAGTCCCTGCGTCACCCAATCCGCCGCCATGTGCCCGATGTTGTCGAGCGTGGGATCCCCGGTATGGTTCTCGATCACGGCCACGGCGACGCGTCGCTGATTGAGCCTGTGCCCCCGACTTCGAAACAGGCCGGTGGCGCCGGCTCCGACCAGCACTGCCAGAACGCCCAGGACGAACGCCGTGCGTCGGCCCCGTCGACCCGCGAACACCCCTCGACTGGGCGTACTGATCCGGTGTGGCGGTCCGCCGAGCGCCGTCGCGAATTCCCCGACCGTTGGGAAGCGGTCGCCGGGGAGCGGAGCGAGGGCTCGAGAGATGGCGTGTTTCACGGCTCGGGCGACGCCGGGCTCGGCGTGCTGCATCGCCCGGCTCGTTTCGAGTGCCTTCCAGTTGTCCACCCGTCGTTCGGTCATGCTGGCCACCGGAGACTCGCCCACCAGCATCTCGAACAACACGCAACCGAGGCTGTAGATGTCGGTTCGCCCGTCGAGATCGCCCAGGGCCATCGCCTGCTCCGGACTCATGTAACCGGGGGAACCGATCGGCTGTCCCGCTTGCGTCAGGGTGAGGCTGCCGGCGGCGCTTATCGCTCGGGCGATCCCGAAGTCGGCGACGATGGCGTGATCGCCAGAGAGCAGAATGTTCTCCGGCTTGATATCGCGGTGGATGATCCCCTGCCCGTGCGCGAACCCCAGGGCGTCGGCGACATCCTGTGCGACGTGCAGCGCGTTCTCGAGCGACAGCCGCTTCTCGCGCACGAGGCGATGGCGTAACGACTCCCCGTCGACATACGGCATGACGTAGTAAAAGAAGCCGCCGGCTTCCCCAGCCGAGAAGATCGGTACGATGTGGGGATGACTGAGGTTCGATGAGAGGTCCACTTCGCGAATGAACCGCTCGCGGAGCAAACGGGTGGACACTTCGGGGTCCAGCACCTTGATCGCCACGCGGCGGTGCGGGTGCTGCTCTACGGCGAGGTAGACCCGGGCCATACCGCCGGTGCCGATTTCCCGTTCGACGTCGTAGCGGGGGGCCAGGCTTTCACGAAGAGCGTCGAGCACGTCGAGCATCAGGGCCAACTTAGCCTGGCCCACCCCCGGCGCCAAGCGAGTGATACGACACTAGCCAACGGGGGACCGGGCCTTTCTATTAGCGCGAATGGAGCGACTCTGGAAGTCGCCGTTCGTGCGGCTCGTGGCGTACTACGTTCTCCTCAGCCTCATCACGCTGCTGCTGGTGACGGTGTTCCCGCAGATCCGCGATCTGTTCGCCCGCTTTCAAGAGCTCTCGCCGGTCCATGGCGTGGTAGGAAAGAAGGAGGCGATCGAGCAAGCCACGAACGGCCCGGGTCCCGGGAGCCTGGGTGCCACGGCGCTCGCCGTCATCACGATGTTTTCGATGATCGGGGCCCTGGCCTTGATGCTGCCCACGGCGTGGGTGTACATGACCACCAAGCAGCAGCGCGGCTACGATCAGTCGGTCGTCCAGACCGTGATTGTGTTGCCGATGACGGTGGCGGGCACACTTATCCTCGTCCAAAACAGTCTCGCCCTGGCGTTCGCCCTGGGCGGTATCGTCGCGGCGATCCGGTTCCGCAACACCCTCAAAGACACCAAAGACGTCGTATACATCTACCTCGCGCTCGGTGTAGGTCTGGCGGCCGGTGTCTACGTTCCCGTGGTCGCCGCAGTGATGTCGTTGATTTTCAACCTGACGGTCCTCGCGCTCTGGAAGCTCAACGTCGGCAACATTTACGCCGATCAGGGAGTCCTGATGCCGCAGCTGGCACCGGCCGAGGGGTTACTCGGCCCGCGCCGGCGCGCCTCCGCGCAACTGGCGGTGGGCGACCCGCAGCTCTTGGCCGCGCTCGCGCCCAGCGAGCTCGAGGAGGTGGCTGACCGCGCGGCGCGCCTGCAGGCGTACATCGCTGCCCGAGCCGAGGATAAGAAGGGGGAGCGCTTCAACGGCGTCCTGCTGGTGCATACGACCCAGGCCGAGACGGCACAGCGCGTCGTCGAGCAGCTGCTCGAGGCGGAGACGGTCCGGTGGCGGCTCGCGGAAATCCTGCCTGCGGGAAGCGGGCGTTCGACGCTCGAGTATCTGCTGCGCCTCAAGGACGGTGCCCTCGCGGCGTCGTTGCTCCACGCGCTAAAGAGTCGGGGCACGCCTCCGATCGATGCCGCGGAATACCGTTCCCTCAAGGGTCTTAAGAAAGGTAAAGAAGAGTGAGGCGCCCCCGCCCCGGGTGGGTGTGGCTCGCCGCCCTGTCGGTGTCGTGGATCTGCGAGACGCTCCGCCCTCTCCCGGCACAGGCGCCCCCCCCCCGCGCGCCCGTCGACTCGTCCACCCGCAGCGTGGAAGTGGCGGCGGGGCCGCAGTACGCGGCCGGGTGGTTTCACCGCCTTCTGCTGGGGGCGCACTACCGCGACCTCTGGGCCACTCCGCTCCGGGTCGACGTGCTCGACCTGGCGACCTACGCTGGCGGGCTCACCCCCAGCCTCTGCGGCGGGCGGCGCGAGACCAGGTCCCTCCGGATGCTCGGGGCCAACGGGCGCGAGTACGTCTTCCGGTCGGTCGACAAGGATCCGACGCTCGCGCTGCCTCCGGAGCTGCGCGCGACCTTCGTGCGCGATCTCATCCAGGACCAGATCAGCTCCGGCCACCCGGGCGCCCCCCTGGTCGTGGCTCCCCTGCTCGACGCCGCCCGCATCCTCCATGCGGAGCCGCGGGTTTTTGTATTGCCGGACGACCGCCGTCTGGCAGGGTTCGAGTGCGCCAGGCCGGGCATGCTCGGGATGATCGAGGAGCGTCCAACCGTAGGACCGGACAACGACCCGACGTTGGTGGGTGCGGTTGACCTGGCCAGCACCAAGAAGCTGTTCGAGCATCTGGAGCGCGATCCACGCAACCGTGTCGACTCCCGGCCCTACCTCGCCGCCCGCCTGATGGACGTCTTGATCGGCGACTGGGACCGGCACCAAGACCAGTGGCGCTGGGCGCGGTTCGACTCGGCGGGCCTCCGCTTGTGGCGTCCGATACCGCGCGACCGCGACCAGGCGTTCGCACGTCTCGACGGCGTGCTGGTGTGGCTCACCGGCTTCTATTGGCCCCAGCTCATCGGCTTCGGCGACGATTATCCGAGCATATGGCGCCTCACCTTCACGGGCTCGGTGCCGGACCGGCGACTCCTGCAGGATCTCGAAAAGCCCGTGTGGGACTCGGTGGCGCAAACGATGCAGGCACGGGTGACGGACTCGGTGATCGATGCGGCCGTGCGGCGGCTGCCTCCGGAGTACTTCCGGAAGAACGGCGCTGCCCTCGCGCACGCCTTGCGCCGCCGACGGGATCACCTGCCACAGATCACCAACCGCTACTACGCCCTGCTCGCCCAGGTGGTGGAGGTCCACGGAACGGACCAGGCGGACCTCGCGGAAGTCGAGCGCCTCGCGGGCGGACGCGTGTCCGTGCGACTGTCCCCTCGTGCGGGAGGAGCGCCGTTCTACCAGCGGACGTTCGACCGACGCGAGACGGATGAGATCCGCGTGTACCTTCATGGGGGCGACGACCGGGCGGTCGTGCGCGGGGCCGATGGGTCTGGACCGCTCGTCTTGGTCATCGGTGGTGGCGGGGATGACGAGCTCGTGGATTCCGCCCGCGCGGGAAGGACGCGGTTCTACGACGACCGCGGGAAGGACCGCTTCGTCACCGGGCATGGCACCGCGGTAGACCGGGCGCACTACGTCGAGCCACCGGTCGACACCTCGACCCTGGGCCTCCCGCGCGATTGGGGCTCGCGCTGGATGCCGCTCACGTGGGCTGGCTATACACCGGACCTCGGCCTCTTCGTGGGGGTGGGCGCGGACGGGACCGGTTACGACTTCCGGCGACTCCCCTACAACTCCCATCTGCGCGTACGCGCAGCCTACGCGACCGCGGCCCAGACGGGGCGCGCGGAGTTCACCGGGGAATTCCGCGGCCTCGTGCCTCCCGTTGTCGTGACGCTCCGTATGCGGGCGTCCGGCATCGATGTCCTGCGGTTCTACGGCTTCGGCAACGAGACCGTCGACACGGGCTCGAGTGACTTCTACAAGGTGAAGCAACAGCAGTACGTGGTCGCGCCCGCCCTGCAGTTCTCCCTCTCGAGGTCCACTAACCTGTCGGTCGGCCCGCTGTTCAAGTTCGCTCACACCAAGCTCGAATCGGGCACGCTCATCGACACGCTGCGGCCCTACGGCGTCAGGGATCTGGCCCAGGTCGGCGCGGCGGCGGCGGTTCACGTGGATACCCGGGACCTGCCAACCGCCGCGACGCGGGGGATCGCGATCGGCCTCGGTGGAAGTTTCTATCCCCAGGCGCTGGGCCTCACGTCGGCGCTCGGCGAAGGCCACGCCGAGGTCGCCTCGTATCTGACGCTCCACGTGCCTCTGCAACCGACGCTCGCCGTGCGGGTCGCAGGGAAAAAGGTCTGGAGCACGCTTCCGGTACCATTCGAGGAGGCGGCATACATCGGCGGAGCCACGACCGTGCGGGGCTTCGTGGAGCATCGCTTCGTGGGCGATGCCGCCGTATACGGGAACGTCGAGCTGCGACTCTCCCTCACCAGGTTCTTCATCTTGCTTCCCGGCGAGCTCGGGGTGTTCGGCCTCGGCGACGCGGGCCGCGTGTACGTCTCGGGCGAGACCTCAGATCGCTGGCACGCCGCCGCGGGGGGCGGGGTCTGGATGTCGTTCCTGAGTCGTGCCAACACGCTGTCCGTGGCCGCGGCGCACAGCGTCGAGGGGACGCGCGTGTACGTCAAGACGGGATTCGCGTTCTAGAGATGCTGGCCGAGTGGAAGGCGGACGTTCCGACGCTGGACCTTCTCAACCGCATGGTGGCAGATCCTCTCCCGCTGGGCCTCCGCTCCGGCCTGGTGGAGCCATTCTTCCAGCGGGACATCTACTTTGATTCGGCCGACTGGACCTTGCGCCGGCGCGGCGTCAGTTGCCGGTTTCGCATCGGTGTCGACGATCGGCGCGTGCTCACGTTGCGCACCGGCGGCCGCTGGGAAGACGGCGCTGTCGTCATGCTCCCGCAACGGTTCGAGGCCCTGGTCCCCGAGCTGGAAGGCGACCAGGCGCTCGCGGGCACGTCCGACCCGGCGCGCCGCCTGCGCGCGTTGATCGAGCCTGGGCAACTGCTCCCGCGAATCCAATTCGAGACGGAGCGGCGGGTGCGCCACTCGAAGCCCACCTGGTTCTCCCGGGGGCGTCACGAGATCATCTACGACGTCGTGACGGTGCGGAGCCACCACCTCGCGCAGAAGTTCCAAGAATTGAAGCTCCGCGCGGTTCGCGCGGGCCGGCCTCGACTAGACCGTCTTGCCCAGGCGTTTCAGGAACGCTACGGCCTACGCCCGCTGCTCGTGGGGAAGCAGGAGCGCGCGGACAAGCTGCTCCGCGAGCTCGAAGCAGAAGGGCTGGCCGACGTCACCCGGGGCGGACGCGAAGTGGCGGTGATCGCGGTCCAGGCGGGCGCCGTCGCGATGCTCGCCGAGTCCGACTCGTTCACGCTCCCGATGCGTAGAGGGAGCGGCGAGGAGGGATGCCGGGACGTGTTGCGCGCGTCGTTCGGCAGCGCGGACGGGCAGGTGCGCTTCCTCGGCACTGCCCCGGCAGGTCTCACGCGACCGTTGCTCGAGGTCTGGGAGGTGCGACGGGCGATCGGGGCACTCGATTCCGCCCACGCGCCGCCGCTCCACTGGGTGCCAGTCGAGGAGCTCCTCGCTGGAGTCGGGTCCCCCGGCTTGCGCGACCCGCGGACCCTTGCGGGCCTGACGGTCGCGGCTCGCTCGGACGCGTTCACCGCCCCGTCCTCCGTCGAGCCATCAGCGCGCGTGGGGACGGAGCGTCGCGTTCGGCTGTCTGACTTCACGCTCCGGCCTGCGGTGGCCAATCTCGACCGGCTCGGCCCCGAGCACTTCTTGAACGGCGATCTGAGCCTGCTCCAGTTCAACGCGCGCGTCCTGGCCCTGGCGGAAGATCCAGGCGTGCCGCTGCTCGCTCGGGTCCGCTTTCTGGCAATCGTCAGCGCGAATCTCGACGAGTTCTTCATGATCCGGGTCACCGCGCTGAAGCGGGCGGTGCTCGGGGGCGCCGCCGGATCCGGTGACGATGGCCTGGCTGCGGAAGCGGCACTGCACGTCATCGGGATGCGCGTGCGGGCTTTGCTCGAGCGGCAGGCGCGGTGTTTCACGGACGTCTGCCGTCCGGCACTGGCGGCGAACCGCGCCGCCATTTTCTCGTGGACGGAGCTCTCCAAGGCGCAGCAAGGGGACCTGGAACGCTACTTCACCGAAAAGATCTTCCCGTTCATCTCCCCACAGGCCATGACCCGCGCGCCGGGTCACCCGTTCCCGCTGATTCCCAACCTGCGTCTCTCGCTCGCTGTCCTGGTACGCGACGTGGGAGGCGGCCCGACTCACTTCGCGTACGTGAAGGTGCCGGACGACCAGCCGCGCTTCGTTCCGCTCAGCGATGGGACGGGCTTCATCGCCGTCGAGGATATCATCCGCGCGAATCTCCGCGCCGTCTACCCGGGACGGGTCGTGGACGAGGCCTACGCGTTTCGCGTAACCCGCGGCGCCGACCTGGAGCTCGATGAGCAGCACGCCTCGAGTTTGATGCAGGTCATCGAGGAGGAAACGAAGCGACGGCCGTTCGGCGCCGCCGTGCGCGTGGAGGTCGAGGGGGACATGCCACAAGCCGTCCGCGAGCTGCTGCTTCGGGAGCTGCAGTTCGAGGACACGGCCCCCGCCGGCTCCCTCGGTCCGAGCGATCTATACGCCGCGCCGAGTCTGGTGGATCTGGGAGGGCTGCGCGATCTCGCCCGCCTGCCCCATCCGACCCTCGATTATGCCCCGCATGAAGGCGCCTCGCCGATCGACCCGGGGCGCTCGATCTTCGCGGTCCTCGCCGAACGTGACGTGCTCGTGCATCATCCCTACGATGCCTTCGAGGCGACCGTGCAGCGATTCGTGACCGAGGCGGCAGACGACCCGAGCGTCGTGGCGATCAAGCAGACGCTGTATCGGGCGGGAGGGCGCTCGGAGATCGTCGATGCCCTCGTCCGCGCCGCAGGGCGCGGCAAGGAGGTGTTCGTATTCGTCGAGCTGAAGGCGCGGTTCGACGAGGAGCGTAACATCGAGTGGGCCCGGAAACTCGAGCAAGCGGGCATCCGCGTCGTGTATGGCTTGGTCGATCTCAAGACCCACGCGAAGACCGCGCTCGTCGTACGACGCGAGGGCGGCGGGATTCGGCGCTACGTCCACATCGGGACCGGCAACTACAACGCGGCGACGGCGGCGACCTACACCGATGTGGGGCTGTTGTCGGCGGACCCGGACTTGGGCGCCGACCTCAACGACTTGTTCAACGAGCTCTCCGGGTCATCCCGGCCGCCGCAGACCGCGTTCCGGCGGATTCTCGTATCGCCCACCTTCCTCACGAAACGCCTGCTCGAGCTCATCGCCCGGGAAGCGGAGCACGGGCGGGCGGGCCGCGAGGCCCGGATTCGGGCCAAGATCAACGGCATCGCGGATCCTGAGATCATTGAGGCCTTGTACCGCGCGTCGCAAGCCGGCGTCGATATCGCCCTCGTCGTCCGAGGCGTCTGCACCCTCCGCCCCGGCGTGGTGGGACTGTCGGAGCGGATCCGCGTCACAAGTATCCTGGGTCGCTTTCTGGAGCACGCCCGGATCTACCATTTTGCGAATGGGGGCGAGCCGGAGTACTACATCGGGTCCGCCGACTGGCGGCCGCGCAACCTTCGACAGCGCGTGGAGGTCGTGGCGCCGGTGCGGGATCAAGTCAGCCGGGCCCGGCTCGACGGCATTCTCGAGCTGCAGCTCGCCGACCCCACGGCGTGGGACCTCGAGCCGGATGGCAGCTATCGGCGCCGCACGTCCGAGGGGGGGGCGGGGGCGGATCGGCGGAGCTCTCAGGAGCGGTTGCTCGCACTCGGCAGTGCGATTGCCTGAGGCAATCGCCATACGCGCGACGCTCGGCTTCATCGCCGTGCTCGCTGGAACGCCCCTGCGCGCACAGGTGTGTGGCGAGCCCCATTACCGTTGGACCCAGAAGGTCGACACCTCCGGAGTCGCCGTCCCCCCGGAGCCGACGTCCGTATCGGCGATGCTCGCGACCTGGGCGCCTCCACTCCTCGGCTCGCGCGACGACTGCGCGCCGCGTGCCGACCGCGAGCTGCGGACCTACAGCCTCCTCGCTTGGGTGCGACGGGTGGACAAGTACAAGGACGATGACGATTGGCATCTCGAGCTGACCGACCGGGCCGACAGCCCCGTCGATTCCTGCATCGTCGCGGAGATCCCGCACCCGCGCTACAGCCCGCGCTACGCGCTCGCTCGGTCAGCGCTCGACTCGCTGATCGTCGCCCACCGGGTTGGGAAGGGCGGCATGCTGCGCCGACCAGTCCGAGCTCGCGTCACGGGACTCGCGTTCTTCGATGGACAGCATCGCCGCGGTGGCCGGCGCAGTGAACGGATCGACGGAGGGCATGGGCGCTGCAACGCGTCGGTGCAGGCGTTGTGGGAGATTCACCCGGTGTACCGCATCGGCTCCCCCTGAGCCCGCTCCACGCGATTCCTCCCGCCCTGCTTGGCGCGGTATAGCGCCGCGTCCGCAATGACCCGGAGGTTCTCGACGGTGCTCACGCTGTCGGGATAGCCCGCCACACCGCATGAGATCGTCAGCGGATAGGCGTCACCACCCCACCGCCAGGCCGTCGACTCGACGGTGGCGCGGATACGCTCGGCCACCTCGAGTCCGGATTCGATCGGCGTGTGCGGCATCCAGATGGCGAACTCCTCGCCGCCGATTCGCGCCACGAGGTCCTTGTCCCGCACCGCGCCCTCGAGGATGCGCGCCACGTGCCGGAGGGCCCCATCGCCCGCCGCGTGCCCCAGGGTGTCGTTCAGCTTCTTGAAGTGGTCAAGGTCCGCGTAGATGAGCGTCGCGATGGGCGGTTGCTTGTTGTCGTGCACGCTGAGGACGCGCTCGAGTTCCCGCCGATTGCGCAACCCCGTGAGGGGATCCTTCACCGCCCGCTGCTCCGCTTCATGAAGCGCGCGCGCCGCCGCCAGCCGCGACCCCAGTTCGGCGACCAGGCGGTGGAGCTGGTCGGCCGCGGGCGTACCGGCGGCGAAGGGAGGTCCCATGACCACGAGCGCGCCGATGGCGAAGTGCCCGTCGAGCAAGGGATACGCCGTACCCGCCCGATCGCGCCGTCGCCGGTCCGGCAACGCGCTGCCGAACACATCCTCCGAGCCGAGTGAGGCCACCGGCACGCGAGCGGCGATCGCCCGGAGCGCGGGAGCGTCGGCCGTGAGAGTCAGCCCGTCCAGCCGGCCGTCCGCCAGCTTGGACACGGCAACGACCCGCGACTCGGCGCTTGCGGAGCCGAGACCCTGGAGGATGATCGCGGCGCCGCGCTCGGTGAGCTGCTGAGCCAACATGACACCCGCTTTGGCGATCCCTTCGAGTGTTTGCGCGCCACCCGCCATCGCGGCGAGCTGTTTCGCCACGAACTGGGCCGGCTGGTCGGCGGTCTGGTGCTGCCCTACGAGACGCATGCTCGCGACCAGGCGCCGCAGCTCGTCGGTGGCGCGCTCCGCAACGGGTGTGGCGCCATCTGCGGGGGGCAGCAGCAGCCCCGCGCCCCAGGGAAAATCCCCGACGGCAACGTAGGTGCCGGCCGGCTCGCGGGCGACATGGGCCCGCCCATCTACGGACGCGAGCTGCACGAGGGCGGCGCCTCGTTGGCGGGCGGCCGCGTCCAAGGCGCCACGGCCCGCGACTTCGAGGTCGCCCTCCTCGAGACCCACGATCCAGCCCGCCTGGGCCCCGTATGACCGGCACAAGAGGTCCAGGAGGTGCTCGAAGTCCGACGGGCGACTCAGGGGGGCGGGGGCGTCCGCGAGCCACGCGCGAACGAGAGGCGGCAGGGCGAGGCCGATCGCGACGAGAAACCCGCCAGACGCGGCGACGAGCGCCCAGAGGTCGGCGGAGCGAACGGCGAACACGACGGCGGCGAGGCCGAGCACCGCGAGAACGCGCCCGACCCAGACCCCCGCCGGGGGGACCTTCATGCGTGATTGATGCGGCTTGCGGCGGCGGCGGCGCCGAACCCGTTGTCGATGTTGACCACGGTGATGCCGGCCACACACGAGCTGAGCATGGCGAGGAGCGCGGCGACACCACCGAAGGAGACCCCGTACCCCACGCTCGTCGGGACGGCGATCACCGGTACGGCGACCAGCCCGCCTACGACACTCGGCAAGGCCCCCTCCATCCCGGCGACGACGATGATGACGGCGGCGCTCCGCAGCGCCTCCGTCTGGATGAGGATGCGATGGATCCCCGCGACGCCCACGTCGGTCAGCCGGGCGACCGGGTTGCGGAACGCCCGCGCCGTCACCGCGGCTTCTTCGGCCACGGGGAGGTCGCTCGTGCCCGCGGTGACGATGAGAATGGTCCCCCGCCCCGTGGGGGCGGGTTCGGGATCGGCCGGCAGGTAGACGACGCGGCCCAGGTCATTCACTTCCGCCCGGGGAAATCGCGTCGCCAGCAAGGCACGGTGGGGCGGGTCGGCCCGCGTGGCGAGAAAGCTCCCGCCTGCGGCCTCGAGCCGCTCCGCGATCCCGACCACTTGCTCGGGTGTCTTCCCTTGGCAAAAAATCACCTCCTGGTGGCCCTGCGTAGCGGGCCGGAGGTGATCGATGGACGCGAACGGGAGGCGCTCGACGAGCCGTCCCAGCTCCTCGAAATTCACGCTGCCCGCTCGACCGGGTCCGCGGCGAGGTAGGCCATGAAAATCGCCTCGGCCTGTTGCATCGAGTCGATCTGGAATAATCGCTCGCGCAGCAGCGACGCTCCGGGCACGCCTTTCGTGTACCAGCCGAGGTGCTTGCGAAACTCGAGCGCCGTCTTGCGCGTGTCCCCTTGGAGGCGGAGCGCGAGCCGGGCGTGCTCGAGCGCCGTCGTGAACCGCTCGTCGGGTCGGGGATCGGGCCGCATCGACCGCCCGGCGAGCAGGTCGCGCGCCTGCGCGAAGATCCACGGGTTGCCGAACGAGCCGCGGGCGATCATGGCGCCGGCACACCGCGTGTGCGCGCGCATGGCGACGACGTCCGCCGCGGTCGCGATGTCCCCGTTGCCGATGACCGGGATGTCAAGGACCTCTACGACGCGGGCGATCTCGTCCCAATTCGCCTTCCCCGCGAACATCTGGGTGCGGGTCCGCGCGTGCAGCGTGAGGGCCCGGGCGCCCGCCTCACGGCAGCGCTGCGCGATGGTCACCGGATCGCGCTGGCTGTCGTCCCAGCCGCTCCGGATCTTCACGGTCACAGGCAGGTGCGTCGCACTTTGCACCGCGCGGATGATCCGTTGCACCAAGCCCAAGTCCTTCAGGCATCCGGACCCGCCGTTGTTCTTCACGACCTTCTTCACAGGGCAGCCGAAATTGATGTCGATGAAGTCCGGCTTGCAGGCTTCGGTCACCATCTCCGCCGCCCGGGCCATGACCGTGGCGTCGGCGCCATACAGCTGGATCCCGACCGGGCGCTCCACTTCTTCGAACCGCATGTCGTGGAACAGGTGCTCCAAGCCGCGTGCCACGCCGACGGCCGAGATAAACTCGGATACGACCACATCTGCGCCGAACCGGCGGGCGATGAGCCGGAACGGCGACTCCGACACCCCCGCCATGGGGGCGAGGAAGAGGGGGAATTCGTGCCCGACGGGATACGGGAAGTCCATGTCACACAACGTAATGACGCGTTGCGCGGGGAGCAACCAGCCGTTAGGTTTCGCCGCCGTTTCGACCGGAGCGAATCGCCGTGCGCTTGCGTGACTTCTTCGCCGACGACGCGATCAACCTGCAGCTGCAGAGCACCACCAAAGACGACGTTCTGAAGGAGCTCGTCGGGCTGCTCAAACTCGACGACAAGTCCGAGCAGACGCTCGTCAAGATGTTGAAGCGCCGCGAAACGCTCGGCTCGACCGGTATCGGGCAGAACATCGCCATCCCCCACTCCCGGGCCCTCGCCGTCAGCCAGCTGCGGGTCGCCTTCGGCCGGAAGCTCGAAGGCATCGACTTCAACGCGATCGACGGCAAGCCGGTCAACTATTTCTTCCTGATCGTCGCGCCTCCCCTCGAGGTCTCAAACCAATACCTGCCGGTCCTCGGCAAGATCGCCCAGTTCGCCAAGGAGCCCGACGTGCCGGCGAAGCTGGCGCGGATCGGGACGGCACAGGAATTTCTCAAGCTGCTGGAAGACAAGAATATTTAGAGACGGTGCCGGATACTGCGTTGCCGCGTGAGGCGTTGCCGATGAAGGCGTTGCCGGGCTGCCCCGCAGCAAAACGACCCTGCGCGAAGCGAAACGACGACGCTGACCATCGCCCGTCGCTCAGATTGCGGGCATGGGCGACTTCCGGAAGCTCGTCGCGTGGCAGGAAGCGAGGCGCCTCACGCTCTTGTCTCGAGATGCGATCCTGACCCTCCCCCCTCTCGAGGTGTTCGCACTCGGCGCGCAGTGGCGCCGGGCCGCCTACAGCGTCTCCCTCAACATCGCGGAAGGGGCGAGTCAATCCAGCTCTCGTCAGTTCAAGCGGTACCTTGAGATCGCCAAGGGCTCACTCGATGAGTTACAGGCGGTGCTCGAGCTCGCCGAGGCGCACGGGTACTTGTCGGGCAGGCGACTAAGCGAGCTGCGCGACGCGCGGACCCATTGCGTCCGCCTCGTCATGGCACTGATTCGGAGCCTCTCCTAACGACTCTTCCGCCAACGCCTCACCCGGCAACCATTCTCTCGGCAACGCCTCACTCCCACTCGATGGTCGCCGGCGGCTTCGAGCTCACGTCGTACACCACCCGATTCACTCCCCTCACTTCGTTGATAATTCGATTGCTGATTCCGCCGAGGACGTCGGGAGGAAACGCAAACCAATCCGCCGTCATCCCATCGCGACTGGTCACGGCCCGCAGCGCCACGACGTGGTCGTACGTGCGCCCGTCCCCCATTACCCCCACGGACTTGATCGGGAGCAGCACCGCGAACGCCTGCCAGATCTGGTCGTACAGTCCGGCGGCTCGGATCTCCTCGACGTAGATCGCGTCCACGCGGCGGAGGAGATCGAGTCGGTCCCGCGTCACCGGGCCGAGCACCCGGATCGCAAGGCCCGGGCCCGGGAACGGATGGCGCCCCACGATCTCCTCCGGCAGGCCGAGCTCCCGCCCCACCTGCCGCACCTCGTCCTTGAACAGCTCCCGGAGCGGCTCGATGAGTTTCCACGGCAGATCGGGCCGCAGGCCGCCGACGTTGTGGTGCGTCTTGATCGTGACGGACGGCCCCCCACGCGGAGAGGCGGATTCGATCACGTCGGGATACAGGGTCCCCTGCACCAGGAACCCTACGTCGCCGGCGACCTGGTCGGCGCTTTGCTCGAACACATCGATGAAGGTATGCCCGATGCGGCGCCGCTTCTCCTCCGGGTCCTCCACACCGGCGAGGACCTCGAGAAACCGCTGCTCCGCGTCCACAACGCGGAGGTCGATCCCCAAGTGCGCCCGAAAGGTTCGCTCCACCTGCTCCCGCTCGTTGAGGCGCAGCAGCCCGTGGTCCACAAAGATGCAGGTGAGCCGATCGCCGATCGCGCGATGCACCAGCGCCGCGGCCACGGCGGAATCCACGCCCCCCGACAGGCCGCAAATCGCTCGGCTCTTCGGACCCACGAGGGTTTGGATGCGCGCGATCTCGTGCTCGATGAAATGGCCCGGCGTCCAGTCCGGTGTGCAGCCGCAGATCTCGAACAGGAAATTCCGGAGGATCTCGCCGCCCCGCGGTGTATGGGCGACCTCGGGGTGGAACAGCACGCCGAAAATCGGCCGCCCCTCGTGCTGAAAGGCGGCGACCGGCGCGTTCGGGCTCGACGCGGTCACGCGGAACTGGGGCGGCGGCTGGTCGATCCGATCGCCATGGCTGGCCCACACCGTGATGCACTCCTGCGGCTCGAATCCGGCGAACAGGGTTCCCACGCTGGCGTCTCGGATGGTGACGTCCGCCCGCCCGTATTCGCGCGCCGGCGACGGCTTGACCTTGCCACCCGCCAGATACGCCACGAGCTGCATGCCATAGCAGATGGCGAGAATCGGGGTGCCGAGCTCGAGCAACCCCGGGTCCGCCGTGGGGGCGCCGGGATCGAATACCGAGTTCGGGCCGCCGGACAGGATTACACCCTTGGGCGCGAACTCCCGGATGAACGCGAGATCCCTCCCGCGCGCGGCGGGATGGATCTCACAGTAGACGTGGGCCTCGCGCACTCGCCGGGCGATGAGCTGGGTGAACTGGGAGCCGTAATCGAGGATCAGGATGCGGTTCACGCCTGGTACCAGGTAGTCGGCTCGAGAATCTCACCGCGCAGGAGGTCGTCGAGCGTTTCGCGCTGGCGCGCGATGTAGTAGCGGTTCCCCTCGACCAGCACTTCGGGTGGTCGGGGTCGCTGGTTATAAGTCGAGCTCATCACGAAACCGTAGGCACCCGTGCCGAGCACCGCCAGGTATTCACCGGGCTCGACCGCCGGGAGCTTGCGGTCGAGCGCCAGGAAGTCGCCCGACTCGCAGATCGGACCCACCACGTTCACCATCTCGTCGGGGCGCGCGCCATCGTTGAGCGGCACGATCTCATGATGGGCATTGTAATGGCTTGGCCGCACGAAATCGGTCATCCCGGCGTCCACCACCACGAATTCCTTGCCGCCCGCGTGCTTGCGGTAGAGCACGCGCGTGACGAGAACCCCCGCGTTCGCGACCAGGTAGCGACCCGGCTCGCATATCAGCGCGAGTCCCGCCTGCTGGATCGGCGGCGCCACCGCGTCAGCGAAGGCCTCCGGGCTCGGCGCCTTTTCGTTGTGGTAGCGCACGCCGAGTCCACCCCCGACGTCGAGCGCCTCGACCGTCGTGATCCCGGAGGCGCGAAGGGCCGTCACGAGCTCGAGCAGCTTGACCGTGCCGCGGTGATACGGCTCCACATCGGTGATCTGCGAGCCCAGGTGCATCGCGAGGCCGCGCAGGGTGAAGAGCGGCTCGGCGGCCACCCGCTCTGCCACGCGCACGACCTCGTCGTACGGTACGCCGAACTTGGCGGTCTTCTCCCCGGTCTTGGTGTAGGGATGCGTCTCGGTCGCGACATCCGGGTTGACGCGGATGCCCACGCTGGCGCGTTTCTTCAGCTTGTGGGCGACGGCGATCACGGCGTCGAGTTCCGCGGGGGATTCGATATTGAGGAATCCGACGCCCACTCTGATCGCTTCTGCGAGCTCGAGCGCGGTCTTACCGACCCCCGAGAACACAATGGCTGTCGCGTCGAAGCCCGCGGCCAGCGCCCGGCGCAGCTCGCCCACCGAAACGATGTCCGCGCCAGCGCCAACGCCCTTGAGCACCCGGAGTACACCGATGTTGCCGTTGGCCTTCACTGAATAACAGATCCGGTGCGGCACGCCCTTTAACGCGTCGTGCAGCGCGTGGTACTGCGCCCGAATCAGGTTGGCGCTGTAGACGTACGTCGGCGTGCCGACCCGCTCCGCGATGGCGCGCAGCAGGGCGGGATCGAAGGCTAGTACGCCTGTGCCCACACCGCTTCCGCGATGCTCGGCTTGCCGCACCACATGCACGTCCTTGGCACCTGAGGCGAGCGAAACTCCTCATCGGGCAACACCCGAACCGTCGCGGCGGTCTCCCGCTTGATCTCTGCCTCGCAGATCGGCGAGCCGCAGAAGCCGCCGTACGCGAACCCCCCCCCACCCGCCTTCATGAACTCCAGGAACTGCGCCTTGGTGGCGCCGCGGATCGAGTGCGCTTCGCGACGCTCCTTGGCCGCCTGGAAGAGCGCCGCCTGGATCTCGTCCAGCACCGCCAATACCGTGCGCGCGATCCCCTCGACCTTCGCGGGCGCCTTGCCGCCGGCGCGACGGGCCGTCATGACCTGTGCGGCCGCCACGTCGCGCGGCCCGATCTCGAGCCGCAGCGGCACGCCCTTCGCTTCCCACTCGAAGTACTTCGCTCCCGGCTTGAGTTCTGGCCGGCCATCGAGCTTGACTCTAATCCCGGCCTTCTCGAGGTCATCTCGAACACTGACAGCCGTTCGTAATACAGTTTCCTGTTCTGCATCGGATTTCCAAATCGGCACGATCACGACCTGAATCGGGGCCAATTGTGGGGGGCAAATCAGACCATTGTCGTCGCCGTGGGTCAACACCAGGCCACCGATCATTCGGGTGGTAACGCCCCAGGAGGTATTCCACACATACTCGAGGCCACCGGCCGCCGTCTGGTACTGCACGTTGAACGCCTTGGCGAAGTTCTGCCCCAGGTTGTGAGACGTGCCCGCCTGGAGCGCCTTGTTGTCCTGCATCAACGCTTCCAGCGCGTACGTGCGGAGCGCGCCGGCGAATTTCTCGCTGTCGGTCTTGCGACCGGTGATGACCGGCATCGCCATCCAGTCTTCCTGGAACTTGCGATACACAGCGAGCATCTGACGCGCTTCCGCCTCGGCCTCCGCCTCGGTCGCGTGAGCGGTGTGCCCCTCCTGCCACAGGAACTCCGTGGTACGCAAGAAGAGCCGGGTGCGGAGCTCCCATCGCACGATGTTGCACCACTGGTTCATCAGGAGGGGCAGATCGCGGTAGCTCTGGATCCACTTCGCGAACATCGCGTAGATGATCGTTTCGGACGTCGGCCGCACAACCAGCGGCTCCTCGAGCGCGGAATCCGGATCCACCGCGACCGCCTGGGCGCCCGCCTTGCCGGTCGCTTTGAGCCGCGTATGCGTCACGAGCGCCACTTCCTTCGCGAAGCCTTCGACGTGCTCTGCCTCTTTCGCGAGGAAGCTCATCGGGATGAAGAGCGGAAAGTACGCATTCTCATGCCCCGTCGCCCTCAGCATATCGTCCAGGGCGCGCTGCATCAGCTCCCAGATGCGGTATCCGTGCGGGCGGATCACCATGCAGCCGCGCACCGGCGAGTAGTCGGCGAGCTCGGCCTGTATGATGACGTCGTTGTACCACTCGCTAAAGTCCTTGGCGCGTGGCGTGATCTTTTGGGCTTGGGCCATTATGTGAACACGCCCTTGCGCACTTTTGCCAACGGCACCTTGCGCTGTCTCCCTGTCTTCAGGTCGCGGACCACCGCGACTTTGGCCTTGCGCTCCTCCGGTCCCACGATCACGGCCCGGGGGGCACCGCGTGCGACCGCGAGCTCAAGCTGCTTCCGGATGGGCGCGTGGCGGAGCGCGTACTCCACGGCGACGCCACGGTCCCGCAGCTCGTGCGAGAGCTTGAGGACGAACGCGACGTCTTCCCCGCTCACCGCTATCAAAAAGGCGTCGAGTTGACTCGGCGCCTCGAAGGCTTTGCGGTGTTCTTTGAGGACTTCGCCGAGGACGACGTCTCCCATGCCGAAGCCGACACACGGTAAATCTATGCCGGCGACCTCCTTGATGAGATTGTCGTAGCGGCCGCCCCCGCAGATCGCCCGGAAGGACTGCTTCCCATCGAACAGCTCGAACACGATGCCCGTGTAGTACGCGAGCCCTCTCACGATGCGAAGGTCGATGTCCACAAATTCCCCGAGGCCCATGCCTTCGAGATGACGCGCGGATTCCATCAACGGCTCCGCGCTCGGCGAGCTCATGAGCGCCGCGTCGGGGCGACCCCGTGACGTGCCCAGAGTCTGGAGGAAGGTAGACACGGCGCTCCGTTGGTCTCCGGCATTGAGCACGTCGGCGAGCTGACGCTCGGCAGCAGACGGATCGCGTTCCCACTTGTCGAGGGCGGCGAGCACTGGCGGGATCTGTTCTTCCCGAACGCCATAGCGCGACGTCAGCTCCGCCACAAGGATACGCCTGTCGGACACCCGCAAGCGGACGTCCTTCGGGCCCAGGCCGAAGGCTCGGGCGATGTCGATGACCGCGGCCATGATCTCGGCGTCGGCCGCCGGACCCGCCTCGCCGATGATGTCCATGTTGAGCTGAAAGTGCTCCCGGAGCCGCCCCCGCTGCTGGCGCTCGTACCTGAACAGTTGGGGGATGGAGAACCACCGGATCGGCTTTTTCAGGGCCTGTGCCCGCGCCCCAACCATTCGCGCGAGCGTGGGCGTCATTTCCGGTCTCAGGGCGACGCGCCGGTCACCCTTGTCCGTGAATTCGTAGAGCTGGCCGACGATTTCCTCTCCGCTCTTCGCCGTGTACAGCTCCAGCGGCTCGAGCGGAGGTCCATCGTACTCCTGGAAGCCATAGCGACGCGCGACCTCGCGCCAGGTCGCGAAGATGTGGTTGCGGAGGGAGAGTTCTTCGGGGTAAAAGTCGCGAAATCCAGGTAGGCCTTGTCCTTGCATCGCGACAAATTAGCCGACCGGCGCGAACCCGGGCAAGCGGGCCAACGCGTCGCCGACGGTGTGGAACGATCCTGTCACGATCATCGTCGCCGCGTCCACCCGCACACGGTCCAGAGCGCGGCCGAAATCCGGCTCGAGCTCGTGCGTTACGGCGAGGCGCCCGAGCTCTCCCTCGAGGCGGCCCAGGTCCCACCGTCGCCGCTCCGGGGCCGTGTCGGGCATCGTGAACACGAACCCGTCGACCGCCGGCGCAAGACACTCGATCATCCCGAGGTAATCCTTGTCGCCAAGGACCCCGACGAGGGCGCGGCGCGGGTGCGGAGGGTTGTATTCTCGGAGCGTGTCGGCCAGGACGCGGGCGCCGTCGGGGTTGTGCGCCACGTCGAAGATCCAGGGTCCTCGCACGTCGAACCGCCCCGCCACATAGGTGCGCGTGAAGCTCTCGGGCCAGGTATCGCCCACTGGTCCGAAGGGCGCCGGGAGGGCGTTCAGCGCCGCCAGCGCGACCCAGGCGTTGGCATGTTGGTGCCGGCCCTTGAGCCCGAGCGGCCGCGTCGGTGGGCGCGCGCTGTCCACCAGGATCACTGGTCGCGCGCCGCGGCGCGTCGCTTCCTCCGCGAGCACCTCGCGCACCGCCGGGTCTCGCTCCCCCGTCACGAAGGGCACCTCGCGCTTCGCCACGCCGGCCTTTTCCCGGGCGATCGACGCGAGATCCGTTCCGAGGTAGTCCGTGTGCTCGCGGGCGATCTTCGTGACGACCGAGACGAGGGGCGTGATCACGTTCGTCGCGTCGAGCCGGCCACCCAGTCCCACCTCGATGACGCCCACCTGCGCGCCTCGGGCGGCGAGATCGGCGAAAGCGATGGCAGTCGTGGCCTCGAAGAAGCTCGCATCGAGACGCTCGATATGCGGCTGGAGGAACGTAGTCCATTCGGCGAACGCGTCCTCACCGATCGGCACACCGTCGACCACGATGCGTTCCCGCACCGAGACGAGATGCGGCGAGGTGTATATCCCCACCTTGTGCCCGCGAGCCGCGAGCTCTGCTCCGATGAAGGCGCAGGTCGAGCCCTTGCCGTTCGTGCCCGCCACGTGGATCGAGGGGAAGTGGCGCTCGGGGTGCCCGAGCACGTCCAGGAGCCCCTCGGTCGGTCCGAGGCTCCATTTGATGCGGCTTCCTTGTCGCGCGAAGAGAAAGCGAGAGGCGTCCTCGAAGGACAGCCCGGTGCGGATCAGTCGGCGGCCTCGGCCGGCTGTCTCCCGGCCATGTGACGCAGCAGCTGAGCGGTGGTATCTCGTAGCTCGCTCCGCGGCACGACCGCGTCGATCATGCCGTGCTCCACGAGGAATTCGGCGGTCTGGAAGCCCTCCGGCAGGTCCTGACCAATCGTCTGTTTAATCACCCGCGGCCCGGCGAAGCCGACCACCGCTCCCGGCTCCGCGAGAATGACATCCCCTTGCATCGCGTAAGAAGCGGACACGCCGCCGGTGGTGGGGTTGGTGAGGATCGAGATGAAGGGGACTCGCGCCGCCCGAAGCCGCGCGATTTCGACCGACGTCTTGGCCATCTGCATCAACGACAGCACGCCTTCCTGCATCCGCGCGCCCCCGGATGCCGAGACGATGGTCAGGGGGACCCGTCGTTCGACCGAGCGCCGCGTGAGGCGGGCGATCTTCTCTCCCACCACCGACCCCATCGACCCACCCATGAAGTTGAAGTCCATCACGGCGAGGTCGAGCGGCATCCCGTCCAAACGACCGTAGCCGGTCCGGACCGCCTCGAGCGGACCCGCCTTTCCGATCGCCAGCTCGAGGCGCTGCTTGTAGCTCTCGAAGGCGAGGGGATCGGTGGAGTGCAACTTGCTGTCCAGCTCGTGCCAGGATCCCTCATCCACGAGCAGGTCGATGTATTCCTGGGCCGAAATGCGGCGATGGTGGCCGCAGTTGGGGCAAACGTTGAACGCGCGGACGAACCGGTCCTTGATGTCGATGTGGCCGCACGCGTCGCATTTTTCCCAGGCATCGGCTGGAATCTCCAGCTTCACCCGTTCGGACGTGCGCGGTTTGCGCTCTTTTTTGAACCAGGCCATTCGCGCCATAGGGGGGACTTGAAGGCGACAATCTGTGAGAGGCCCTGTCCCGGCGCCAGCCCCGACAGCCTAACTCCTTGTCACAGTTCAGCGTAGCCCGACTGGCGAGATTCCCACGCTACGCGAAGCGAAATGCCCACCGCCATGAAACAGGCAAGGAGGAAGGAGCCGCCATACGAGAAAAACGGCAGCGGGATGCCGGTGATCGGTAGGAGGTTCACGGTCATGCCGATGTTTTCGAGAATGTGGGTGAACAGCATGCCGGTCACGCCGAAGACGCACAGGCTCGAATACGGATCCGTGGCCCGCCGGGCGATCCGGATGAGGATGAAGATCAGGGCCCCGAACAACGCGAGGGCGACGAGCACCCCGAGGAACCCGAGCTCCTCGCCGACCACGGAAAAGATGAAGTCCGTGAACTGGGCGGGCAGGAACGCCAGCCGCTTCTGAGGACCATGCGTGAACCCCTGCCCCAGGAACCCACCCGAGCCGATGGCGATCTTCGACTGGATCACGTGCCAGCCCGTGGCCCGGGGATCCTCGTGCGGGTTCAAAAAGGCGAGCAGCCGGTTCTGCTGGTAGGGCGCCAACCGCTGCCAGAAGGGGACCGCGATCACGCCCATGACGAGGTTCGCGAGCATGACCGCGAGTCCTTCCCATACGTACGGCCGCCACCAGATCAACAGGGCGATCAGCACCACGATCCAGGCACCCCAGGCCACCGTCGAGAACGCCAGCACCAGCCCGATCACGGGCGAGCCCAGGAGCACGAGCAAGGAAACTTTGGTGCCTGCCCAATAGAGCATCGTGAACAGGATGGCGATGAACACCATCGCGCTCCCCAGGTCGGGCTGCTTCGCTACGAGGAGAGTGGGGACGCCGGCGATGACGCAGGGGGGCAACAAGTCGCGCAGCGTGCTGGGGGCCTCGCGGCGTCCCGTCAGCCAGCGGGCGAGCATCAGGACGACCGAGAGCTTCGCGATCTCCGCCGGTTGCCCCAATCGCACTCCGCCGATCGCGAGCCACGACCGTTCGCTCGCAGCCGTACCCGCGCCCACACCGGCGAATAGGGTCCAGAGCAGCACCACCATGCCGATCCCGTACGCATACGGCGTTGCCCACTCGAGCAGCCGGGGCGACGTCCGAAACATCAGGACGGTGGCGATGATGCCCACGGCGAGCCAGATGAGCTGCTTGTGCCAGATCGTCTCCACGAAGGAGGGGACGTCCGTCTGGCCGGCGGAATAGAGGGTGGCGAGCCCATACGCCGCGAGGGCGAGGACGACCGCGACGAGCGGTCTATCGAGTTCCCGAATCGGGGGCCGCATGAGCGGTGTCCGGTGAAGGCAGGCCGGTGTCGGGCGGCGTGAACGTTGTGTCCTCGGTCGGCGGACCGGGGAGAAGCTGCATCGGGTGCGGTGCGGTGTCGGTCGGCAGGACGATCCGAACATTGGAGGCCGCCGTCGTATCGACGCCCAGATAGCGGCCGATCACACGGGTCACGAGCGGCGCCACATACGGCCCCTCCCGAGCGAACTCGACGATGGCGCCGACCACGATCTCGGGCTTTTCGGCGGGGGCAAAGCCAATGAACCATCCGTGCGCAGGGCCGTGCGGATTCTGCGCGGTGCCCGTCTTTCCGGCGATCGCGATGCTGCCGCCGAAGCGCCCCGCGCCCCGCGCGGTCCCGCGCTCCACCACGCTGATCATGGCCTGCCGCAGGCCGGCGAGCTGCTCGGGTGTGATCCCCAGCGTCACTGGTGATCCGCCCCCGCCCTTTGCGGCGGGGTGCACGAGATAGGGCGCGCGAGCGCGACCGTCGCTCGCGAGCATCTGATAGAACCGCACCATGTTGACGAGAGTCTGGGCATTCTCCCCCTGACCGATGGCCAGGTTGAGCGTGACGGCCGAGGTCCAACGGCGGGGACCGTAGACGCGGTCGTAGTAATCGGTCCCGGCGGGGAACTCCGCGGTCTTCTCGCCCGGCAGGTCGATACCGGTGCGGGAGTGGAAGCCCAGTCCACCCGCCTCCTCGAGCAGTGACGTGAGACCCAGCTTCAAACCGAGCTGGTAGAAGTACACGTCGCAGCTCTGGGCAATGGCATCCGTGAGGCTCAAGTCGCCGTGCCCCTGCCCGGACCAGCAGCGGAAGAACCGATTCCCGTACTGGAGCCCGCCCCGGCACGGGATCGGCATGTGGGATCGGAGCGTGACGATCCCGCGCTTCAGTGCCATGGTCGCGATCGCCAACTTCCACGTGGAGCCCGGGGGATACCGCGCCTGGATGGTCCGGTCGAACAGCGGGTGCGCTTCGCTCTCGTTGAGACGGCGCCAGTACTCGGGATCGACCCCCCCGACGAACGCGTTCGGGTCGTACCCGGGCGCGCTGTAGAGCGCAAGGATCTCTCCCGTGTTGGGGTTCATCGCCAGCACGGCGCCGCGTTGTCCGGCCGGAAAGATCTGCGCAATGTAGCGCTGCAGGTCGAGGTCGATGGTGGTGTGCAGCGGACGACCGGGCACGGGGGCCAGGCGAGACCCCGCCCCCGCCTCCCGGACCACGTGCCCCAGGGCGCTCACTTCCACGAAGCGTACGCCGTCCGCGCCGCGCAGCGAGTCGTCGTACTCGCGCTCGAGTCCGTCCTTGCCCAGCAGCCCACCGAGCCGCACCGCCGAGACTCGCTGCTGCGCTCGCTCGGCCTCGGTGATTTCGCCCACGTAGCCCACCAGATGAGCGACGAGCGAGCTGTCCGGGTAGTGCCGCTTCGGCTCTGGCTGAATCAGCAATCCCGGAAAGAGCAGGCGCCGCTCCTCCAGCGCCGACACGACTTCGAACGTGGCGCTCGGAAGCACCACGATCGGCAGGTATGGCGTTCGCCGATACCGGACCAACGCGCGCTCGATCCCGAGACTGTCGAGCTTCACGATCGGGGCGAGGCGCCGCAGTGTCGCCCGCAACGAGTCCTGATCGGCCGCCGGCAAGAGCGAGACGGTGTAGCCCGTCACGTTCTCGGCGAGAATCCTGCCGTTGCGGTCGGTGATGATCCCCCGCGGCGCCGGCAGCGGAATCGGCCGCAGCCGGTTGGTCTCGGATTGGAGCTGGAACGCCGAGTGCTCGAGGATCTGCGTGCGAAAGAACACGATCACGAGGGTCGCCAGCGCGGCCCACACGACGCCACGGGCGACGCGCAGCCGCCGCTCGAGCAGGTGAGGGTGGAACGAGCTCACGTCACGTCGCTCAGGCGGATGGCGAGATGGCGCCCGAACAACCAGAGGACGAGCACGCCCGCGACGGCCGTCGTCAGGCTCTGGAGCGGTGACCACACCAGCAGCTCCCAGCCGAGGAGCCCGCCCTTGAGCTTCCCCGACGCGAGCGCGACCGCCAGGTTGCGGAACCACGTGCCGGCGAAGAACAGGCAACCGTTCACGAACAGGTTCTCCGCGAAGAACACCGCCTTGCTCCAGGAGGAGAGATACCCCACAAGGGTGTGCGCGAGCGCGCCCGCTCCGAACGAGGCTGGGGTGAGCGCGTCCCGCACCAGACCCACGAGAAAGCCGGCGGCCGCGCTTGGCCCCGGTCGGGCGCGGATCGTGTAGATCAAAAGCGCAAGCAGAAGGAAGTCCGGGGCCACGCGGTCGTCTCCGAGCCGGCCACGCAGCGAGAATTGCAGCACCACGAGCACGCCGAGAATGACGTAGAACCGGTACTTGTCGGTGCGCCTCACGGTGTTTCCCCGCCTCCCCCACCCCCTCCGCTTGCCCCACCTCCCCCGGTCTCGAAGACCGAGCGGAGATCACCTCGGATCGGCGGCCCGGTGAGGATCATGACGTGCGTCACGGCGGCAGGGTGCACCGCGGGCCGCACGAGGTACGTTCGCTCCCAGCCTTCGGCTTCACCCGCCACACCTACCACAGTACCGATCGGGATGCCACGCGGGAGCACGCCCCCCAGCCCGGACGTGAGGATCTCGGTTCCATTGGGCACGAGCTGTCGATAGGCCACGCCGTGCAGCTCGAGCAGCCAGACGCGGGGTCCCTCGGTGCCGTGTGGTGCGACGATGCCGTACACGCTCCCGTCCGCCGCCATGGCGCTGGCCCGGAAGTCGGGGTGCGCCCACGTGACCACGACTCCGGTCTGCGCGTCGACCGAGCTCACGATGCCCACGAGGCCCTCGGGGCTGACGACCGCCGTGAGGGGCTTCACCCCCTGCTTCCTGCCGGCGGAAATGATGAAGGTGAGGTTTCCGCTCGGCTCGGGCTCGTGGAGAACCTCGGCCGGCACGTAGCCGCTCGACAGACGCTGGCCCAGCCCCAGCAGACCTCGGAGGCGGGCGTTTTCCCCGCGGAGCTCGGGCAGGAACGTAGCGGCCAGCGCGGCGGAATCGCGCTGTGCCACCACCGTTTCGTAGCGCAACAGCGACGCGGAGAGGAGCTCGGTCTTCTGCTGGAGGGTCAGGAACGGCGCCAACACGGTCTGGCGCAGCCCGCGCGCCACGGGATCGCGAACGCGCTCGGGGAGGCTCATCGCGGCGACGGAAAGCATGACGCACCCGATAAAGGCGAGCGTGTCGGCGCGCGACGCGTAGCGGTCCGCTCCGAGCGCCATCGGGTCAGGTGGTCAGAACGTTGCGGTATTTCTCCGGATCGTCGAGGATCCGTCCCGTCCCCCGCACGACGCAGGTCATCGGGTCCTCGTCGAGGTGGATCGGCAGGCCCGTCTCCTGCTGCAGCAGCACGTCGAGGCCGCGGATCAGCGCGCCCCCGCCGGTCATCACGATACCGCGATCCACGATGTCCGACGCCAGCTCGGGGGGCGTGATCTCGAGCGCGCGTCGCACCGCGTCCACGATCTGCTGGATCGGCTCCTGCACGGCTTCGCGTATCTCGCTCGAGTGCACGCGCACGATCTTCGGGATTCCGGAGACGAGGTCGCGGCCCTTCACCTCCATCTCGCGCTCTTCCCCGACCGGTGCCGCGGATCCAATCTGGATTTTGATCTGCTCCGCCGTGGGTTCGCCGATCAAGAGGTTGTAATTCTTGCGCATGAACTGGACGATCGCCTGGTCGAGCTCGTCGCCGCCCGTGCGGATCGACGTGTCCGACACGATCCCAGACAGCGCGATCACGGCGATCTCCGTCGTGCCCCCGCCGATGTCGATGACCATATTGCCGGTCGGCGTCTCCACCGGGAGTCCCACGCCGATCGCCGCCGCCATCGGCTCGGCGACCATGTAGACTTCCTTCGCTCCCGCCGACTGTGCGGAGTCTCGCACCGCACGCTTTTCCACCTCCGTGATCCCGCTCGGCACGCACACGATCACCTTCGGCTTCACGCGGAACAGGTGGCGATCGATGATGGTCTTCAGGAAGAAGCGCAGCATCTTCTCGGTCACGTCGAAGTCGGCGATGACACCGTCCTTCAGCGGTCGCACGGCGAGGATCCCGTCCGGCGTCCGGCCGAGCATTCGCTTGGCCTCGAGCCCGATGCCTTTGATCTTGCCGGTCGACTTTTCGATTGCGACCACGGAGGGCTCGTTGAGCACGATGCCCTCGCCCTTCACGTAGATCAGGGTGTTGGCCGTGCCCAGATCGACGGCGATCTCATTCGCCGGACTCCAGGCACCAAGCTTCCAATTCGGCCAGCGTATGGGCACGTGGTCGTCGGGTGAAAGTCGTTAGGGGGGCGCGTGCGAGCGCATCAAGCTAATGAAAAGCGTAACTCCAAGCAAGGCTGATGCTTGACGGCTCTTATGTCGGCCGCTACCGTTCGCCCATGCGACGCGGAGAAACCCCGTCCGAGATCGCCGTGGTGGACCTTCGGGTCTGCGACCGCTGCGGGCTGTGCTTGCCGCTGTGCCCACCCGAAGCGATTCACCTGAACCTCTCCGATCTGGTAGTGGATCGCAGTACTTGCACCGGCTGCCGTAAGTGCATCGCCCCCTGCCCGGTGGGCGCGCTCACGATGGTCGCCGCGTGATGCGCGACACCGATGTGCTGGTCATTGGTGCGGGCCCGGCTGGCGCGGTCGCCGCGCAGGAAGCGAAGCGCGCCGCCCCGACGCTCGACGTGGTGTTGCTCGAGCGCGACGGCGCGGTCGGCACGCCGGTGCGCTGCGCCGAGGGAGTGGGCGACGCTGGATTGCGCGAATTCGCGAATCCGGTCGGGGCGCCGTGGGTCGCGCGCAAGATCAGGCGCGTGATCTTTCTCGCGCCGGACGACAGCGAAGTCAAAGTGGCCGAGCGCGACGTGGGATGGATTCTCGATCGTACGCGATTCGACGCGTTCCTGGCCGAGCGTGCTTCGGCCGACGGTGTGGAAGTCCTGGTCGGCACGGAAGCCGCGGGCATGAACCGGCTCGCCGATGGTCGCTGGGAGGTGCGGCTGCGCGGTGCCCTGGGCGACGAGTCGGTGCGCGTTCGCATGGTGATCGGCGCGGACGGCGTCGAGGCGATGGTAGGCCGCTGGGCGGGGCTCGATACCCGCGTGCCCGCGCGCGACATGGAGTCGTGCGCGCAGTACGTGTTGCGGGGCATCGATATCGATCCCGACGCCATCTACCTGCAGTTCGGGCGCGCCATTGCCCCGGGGGGCTACGCGTGGGTTTTCCCCCGCGCGCCGGGGATCGCCAACGTCGGCTTGGGGATCGTCGCCCTCAAGGCGGACGGCCGGAATGCCCGGGAATACCTCGATGACTGGATCGCTCGGCGCTACCCGGGAGCGGAGCAAACCGGCTACACGGTGGGCGGCGTGATCACGCACACGACGATCACGCAGACCTATACGGACGGCGTCCTCGTTGCCGGGGACGCCGCGCACATGATCAATCCCTTATCAGGGGGCGGGATCGTCAACGCCATGAAGGCGGGCCGGCTGGCCGGCCGGGCCGCGGCGGCGGCCGTCTGCGCCGCAGACACGAGTGCACGCCGTCTCTCGGCCTACCACGCAGAGTGGATGCGGTTGCTCGGCGATGACCACCTGAAGTATTACCGGATCAAGCAGGCGCTCGAGGAGTTGGACGACGATTTCTTCAATTCGCTTGCACGCACCGTGAACGCGATTCCGGGCGACAAACGGACGCTGGGTCGAATCTTCGCACACGCGCTGGTCAGGCATCCGCAGCTGATTCCAGTGGCCGCGAAATTCTTCTTGTGATTGCGGATTGTGGATTGCGGATTGCGGATTTCAATGCCGTCCCCACCAATCCACAATCCGCAATCCGCAATCCGAAATGGGGGAGGAGATGCTGAGTATCGATCTCCGGGGCAAGCGTGCTCTGGTGGCCGGGGTGGCTGACGACGCTGGCTACGGCTTCGCGATCGCGAAGGCCTTGGCCGAGTCCGGCGCGACCGTATGCACCGGCACTTGGCCGCCCGCCCTCAACATTTTCCTGAACCTGCTCGAGCGCGGAAAAATCGACGACTCGCGCCGCATGCCGGACGGGTCCCTCCTCCAGTTCGAGAAGATCTATCCTCTGGACGCCGCGTACGACACCCTGGCGGATGCACCGGAGGAGATCCGGAGCAACAAGCGTTACAAGGACGTAGGGGACTTCTCCGTGGCCGGGCTGGCCCAGCGGCTCATGCAGGATTTCGGAGACCGCCCGCTCGACGTCGTCGTGCACTCGCTCGCCAACGGACCAGAGGTGAAGAAGCCGCTGCTCGAGACCAGCCGCGGTGGCTATCTCGCCGCCGTGAGCGTGAGCGCGTACTCCCTCGTGTCTCTGGTCGCGCGGCTCGGCCCCCTCATGCGCGCGGGCGGGTCGTTCCTCTCGCTCACGTACATGGCGAGCGAGCGCGTGGTCCCGGGGTACGGTGGGGGCATGTCGTCCGCGAAAGCGGCACTCGAGAGCGATACGCGGACGCTCGCGTTCGAAGCGGGCCGCAAACACAGCGTTCGTGTCAACACCATCTCGGCCGGGCCGCTCGCGTCACGGGCCGCGAGCGCCATCGGCAAGATCGAGCGGATGGTCGAGTACTACGCCGCCAACTCCCCCCTCAGCGAGCCGCTTACCGCCCGCGAGGTCGGGACCACCGCCGCGTTTCTCGCGAGCCCCCTGGGCAGTGGGATCACGGGAGCCACGATCTACGTGGACAAGGGATATCACGCCATGGGCGCGGCGGTGGCGACGGGAGGCCTGTTATAAAGCGGTGTCAGGTGTCAGGTGCTGGGTGCCGCGTGCGCGCACCGCTGACACCCGACACCCAAGACCTGACACCTCGCATTATGCTCGTCCCCACCGCACAGCGGTTCGCCGCATGCGCCACGAGCCTCCCCAGCGCGCCGAGCGAGTCGTTCCGAAGGCCCAGCGGAACGTCTCCCACATCCCACATGTACACGGGCGCACGAGACAGATTGAGCAGTGAGCCGTTCCCATGCACGCCCCCGAAGCCCAGCTCGTATCCCGCCGCCAGTGCCGATCGCTCGACTCGTGCATCACGCGCCCCAAACGGATAAGCCACTGCCCGGCCGGCTCCCGGCCCCAGTCGACGGATCAGGGCCTCGCGCGACCGCTCGAGCTCTGCGGCGACGGCGGCGTCCGATAACCACGTCAGCCGGGCGTGCGACGCCGAATGGGACGCGAACTCAAACCCCCGTCCCTGCCAGCGCGCGATGGCATCCCAATCGAGGTGCCTGAGACGGCGCCAGGTGTAGGCGACGTCCCAGGTGTTGTCACGACCGACGAAATCGGTCACGAGGAACGTCACCGCGGAGAACCCCAGCTCGGCGAGGATCGGGTACGCACGCTCCGCCAGCGAGGCGTAGCCGTCATCGAAGGAGAGCAGGAAGGCCGGCTGACCGCCAACGGGCGCTCCGTCCGAGCGGAGTCGCTGGATGAACCCGCCGAGGGTGAGGGTCGTCCACCCCGCTCGCGCGAGCGCGGACATTTGACGCTGGAAGACGGACTCGGCCACGCGCGTGACACCCAACTCGAGCGGCCCGCCAACGCGGTGGTAGCACAGCACGGGCGGTCGCGCCCGCGGACCCTGCGTCACTGCGCGTCCGACCCCCCCCCCCCCCCCCCCCCGCCCCCCCCGCCCCCGATGGCCAGCTTCCGTTCGCCAGCGCCGCCGACGCGTCCGCCCAACGGGAGGCCGGCTCGGGGGACCGACACCGGCGCTCCAGCTCGCTGAGCCAGGGGGGCACCGAGCGGATCTCCGCGGGCGACGCGGCTCCTTCGACGGGCGGCCGCCCGGTCAGCATCTCGTGTAAGGTCACGCCCACGGCGAACATGTCGTCGCGCGGCCCCACCCCGGCGGTGCCGTTCCGGCGCTCGGGTGCCAGATACTCCGTGGTGCAGAGCGCCTCCACGATCGCGCCGTATGCCTTACCCCGAACACTGGCGACGAGCGAGCGCTCCACCGTGCTGAAGATGCCCGTATCGGCGATCAGGACCTGTCCGTCCGCCAGCAGGATGTGTTCCGGCTTCAAGTCTCCGTGCGCGATGCCTGCGGCATGCACATGGGCGAGTGCGGAGAGTATCTGGTGCAGGATCTCGACGGCTCGACGCAACGGCAGCTCCCCCTGCCGAGCCAGCCACGCGCGCAGCGTGGTGCCCTGCACGAACGGCCTGGTGTGATAGACGAACGAGCCGGCGCGCCCACCGCCGCGCGGGACGACGAGGCCCGGATGGGTCAAGCGATCACCCAGGGCGAGCAGGTTGGTGGCAAACCGGGACTCGTCGACCCCGAGCGACAACGACGTGGGGAGCACCTTCACCAACAGCTCGGCCCCCGTGGCCTGGTCCAGCGCCACGAACATGCGGCAGTCCCCGACCGGCCGTACTTCGCGCTCCACCCGGTAGGCAGGTCCCAGTACCTGCCCCAGCGCCCCGCGGATGTCCGCCACGCCCGTTCGCTTCCTAGCGAGGGCGGCGCGCGGTGGCGTGCCAGCGTGTCATGTCGACCATGCTCCTACTGCCAACCTCGGCCACGGACGTTCCAAGCGTAACGTGAGCCCGTCCGGCTCGCCATGGTCGAAGTCGAGCGCACGCGTTAGACCACGTTTCTCCGCGGACGGACCCCGCCCCCGCCCCCGCCCCCGCGCCGGCGTTTGAAGAACTCGACCTCTCGCTCATGTTTCTCGGCGGCCGCTCGCGTCTTGAACGTCCCGAGGTTCCGACGCCGGCCGGTCCTCGGGTCCTTGCGAAGCGAATAGAGGCGGTACAAACCGGAGGGCAGCGTCCTAATCATGAAGACGGCGTTGGTATACCCGGTCGCGGCATGAGTCAGTCACACCCCTGTGCTCCCGAATCCCCCCTGCCCTCGCTCGCTCGGGGGCAGCTCGGCGACCTCCTCGAGCTCCATCGCCTCGACGCGCTGAAACACCAGCTGTGCGATGCGCATGCCCCGCTCGACCGCTACCGGCTCGGTGCCCAGGTTGATCATCGCGACCAAGAGCTCCCCGCGGTAGTCTGAGTCGATGGTGGCGGGTGTGTTCGGCAGGGTGAGGCCGTGCTTCAACGCCAGGCCGGAACGGGGACGCACCTGCGCTTCGTACCCCCGCGGGATGGCGAGCGCGAGCCCGGTGCGGACGAGACGACGCTCGAGTGGTTGCAGTGTGAAGTCCGCATCGGCGCTGGCCAGGTCATAGCCCGCCGCGCCCGCCGACTGTCTGGCAGGGAGCGGCAGCCCGTCGTGGTGCGGGAGTCGCAGCACCTGGACCGAGCGTGTCACACCAGGGTCTTCGGGTCCGCCGACGAAAGCCCGAACGCCTCGGCGACCGCGGGATAAACCACTTTGCCCTCGATCACGTTCAGCCCGAGGAAGAGCGCGGGGTCGTCCTTGCACGCCTGCTTCCAGCCGTGGCGCGCCAGTCGCTTGGCGTACGGAAATGTCGCGTTGGTGAGTCCCAAGGTCGACGTGCGCGGCACGCCACCCGGCATGTTGGCCACAGCGTAGTGGATGATTCCGTCCACGATGTACGTGGGCTGCTCGTGGGTCGTCGGCTTGATCGTCTCGATGCACCCACCCTGATCGACGGCCACGTCGACGATCACGGAGCCGGGCTTCATGAGCTTCAGATCCTCGCGCCGCACGAGCTTCGGTGCCTTAGCGCCCGGGAGCAAAACCGCGCCGATCACCAGGTCGGCCCGGCGGAGCTGCTCCACGAGGTTGTGGCGGTTCGAATAGAGGAGATCGACGTTGGAGGGCAGTACATCGGCGAGATAGCGCAGGCGGTCGAGCGAGAGGTCGAGCAGCGTCACCCGCGCGCCCAGGCCGGCCGCCATCTTGGCCGCGTTCGCGCCGACGACGCCGCCCCCGATGATCAGCACCTCGGCAGGCAGGACGCCCGGGACGCCGCCCAGCAGGATGCCGCTGCCACCGTACACCTTTTCCAGGTACTTGGCGCCCTCCTGCACCGCCATGCGCCCGGCCACCTCGCTCATGGGTGTGAGCAACGGCAGCTCGCCTGAATCGAGCTGAACGGTCTCGTAGGCGATCGCGACGATGCCGGACTTGATCACCGCCTGGGTGAGCGCCTCCGAGGCGGCAAAGTGGAAGTACGTGAAGACCACCTGGCCCTTGCGCATGCACGGCCATTCGGGCTCGATCGGCTCCTTCACCTTGACGATCATCTCGGCCTTCGCCCACACGTGGGCCGCCTTGGACGCCAGGGTCGCGCCGGCCGCGCGATACGCTTCATCGCCGAAGCCCGAGCCAAGCCCCGCGCCCTGCTCCACCAGCACCGTGTGCCCGTCACCCACCAGCGACTCGACACCGGCCGGCACGAGCGCCACGCGGTTTTCGGCCGTCTTGATCTCTCTCGGCACACCGACGATCATGCACTCTCCGTCATAGGTTACGACGCGCTCTCCGGCCCCAACGACACAACTGTCTGTCGCTCGGGAGCGAAGAACTCCGCGGCCACCGCCCCGACCTCGTCCTCGGTAAGCTCGCTCACGGTCGCCAGCACCTGATCGAGGCTCTGGTACGGCTCGCCGTGGACGGGGAAACCGGCCAAACGATACATCCGCGCGGACGGACTCTCCAGAGACAGCATCAGCTGGCCGCGGGTCTGCTGCTTGGCTTCCGCGAGCGCCGCGCCCCGCAGGCCTTCGCGGGCGAGCTTCGCGTACTCCTCGCGGATCGCCGCCTCCGCCTGGGCCGCCGTCTTGGGTTGCGTGCCGACGTACACACCGGCGACGCCAACCTGTCGGTAGAAGCTCGTGAACGCGTAGATCCCGTAGGCGAGGCCCAGCTCCTCGCGGATCCGCTGAAACAGGCGGCTCGACATCCCGCCGCCGAATACGTTCGCCAGCACCAGCAGGGCATACTTGCGGCGATCGGCGTACGGCACGGAGTCCGTCGCGAAGACGATGTGGGTCTGCGCGGTGTCTTTCGCGTGCCGGGCTTCAGCGCCGCGGACGGCTGGGAGTGCGGGGACACTGGACTGCGTCGCCGGTTGCCGCGTACTGCGTTGCCCGTCGAGCCAACCTTGCTTCCCCAGCTCTTCCAGCAGCTGCTCTTGGGTTAGGTTGCCCGCTGCCGCGATGACGCAGTTGGCGGGAAAGTAGGCGCCCGCGTGCAGGTGTTTCAGATCGTCCGTCGAGAGGGCGCTGACGGTGTCGCGCGTGCCGAGAATGGAGTAGCCGTACGGATGCTTGGGCCAGAGGGTCTGGTAAGAGAAATCGAACACCTGGTCGTCCGGGGTATCTTCGACGGTGTTGATCTCCTCGAGGACGACGTTCCGCTCGAGCTCGAGGTCGCCTGCCCGGAGTACCGGGTTTCGGACCAGATCGGTGAGCACGTCGAGCGCTTGCGGGAGATCGGTGTCCAGGACGCGGGCCTGGAAAGCGGTGGTATCCCGGGACGTGTACGCGTCGAGCGATCCCCCCCGGGACTCGAGCGCCAGGGCGATCTGCTGCGCCGTCCGCCGCTCGGTGCCCTTGAAGACCATGTGCTCGAGCAGGTGCGAGACGCCCATCTTGGGGCGGGGCTCGTTGGCGCTGGCGCTCCGTACCCAGATACCCACCGCCGCCGAGCGAACGCTCGCCACCCGCTCCGACAGGACGATGACGCCGCTCGGCGCGGTGGTCTGGAAAATCTCCCGGTCGAGCCGGACCGTCTCCATCAGTGGGAGCGCGCGGGCTCCGGCTTCTCCAGCAGCGCCTTCCGCGACAACCGCATGCGACCGCGCTCGTCCACCTCGAGGAGCTTCACGCGGACGTGGTCTCCCTTCTTCACGACGTCCTCGGTGCGCTCGGTGCGGCCGTGCTGCAGCTCGGAGATGTGCAGCAGCCCTTCCACTCCGGGGATAATCTCCACGAAGGCCCCGAAGGCGGTCGTGCTCTTCACGACGCCTTCGTACACCTTCCCGACTTCGGGCTCCTGCACGAGCCCCTGCACCATGTCCCGGGCCCGCTCCCCGCCTTCGCCCACCGCGGAGATCGTCACGAGCCCGTTGTCGTCCACGTTGATCTCGGCGCCGGTCTGCTCCTGTATGGCCCGGATGGTCTTGCCCTTGGGCCCGATCAGGTCGCCGATCTTGTCCGGCCGGATCTGGATGGTGATGATGCGCGGGGCGTATTTGGACAGCTCCGAGCGAGGCTTCGGGATCGCCTGATCCATGATGCCGAGGATGTGCAGCCGGGCTCGCTTCGCCTTCTCGAGCGCCTCGCTGATGATCTTGAAGTCGAGGCCGGCGATCTTGATGTCCATCTGGATCGAGGTGACGCCCTGACGGGTGCCCGCGACCTTGAAGTCCATGTCGCCCAGGTGGTCTTCGGTACCCAGAATGTCCGTGAGCACCGCCACGCGCTCGCCTTCCTTGATGAGTCCCATGGCGATCCCGGCGCACGCCGCCGTCATCGGGACGCCCGCGTCGAACAGCGCCAGCGAGCCCCCGCTGACGGTGGCCATCGACGACGAGCCGTTCGACTCGAGGATGTCGGAGACGATCCGTATTGTGTAGGGGAACTGGTCGTACGGCGGGAGCAGCGCCTGCAGCGCCCGCTCGGCCAGCGCGCCGTGCCCTACCTCGCGGCGGGACGTTCCGCGAATCGGACGGACTTCTCCGGTCGAGAACGGCGGGAAGTTGTAGTGCAGCATGAACGACTTCGAGGTCTCCTGCGCCACATCGATCGAGTCGATCCGCTGCTCGTCGGATACGGTGCCGAGGGTTGCCGACACGAGCGCCTGCGTCTGCCCGCGCGTGAACAACGCCGAGCCGTGGGTCCGCGGTAACACGCCCACCTCGCAGCTGATCGGCCGCACCGTGTCGAGGTCGCGACCGTCCACCCGCTCACCGTGCGCCAGCACCTGGTCGCGCATCGTGTGGTACTCGATTTCCTCGAGCACATTGCCGACGTCCTTCACGTTCTCGGGGAACTCGGCCGCGAGCTCCTCGTGGATGGTCGCCTTCAGGGCCGCGAGCGCTTGAGCCCGCTCGGACTTCTCCGGCAGGTTGAGCGCCTCGGTCACCCGGGCTTCCGCGAGCTGCTTCACCCTCGCCACCAGCTCCGCCGGTGGCTCGACCTTCGTCCATTCCATCTTGGGCTGCCGCATCTCCGCGACCAGCTCATTCGCCGCCTCCAGCAGCTCCCGGATGCCTTTCTGCGCGACCTCAAGGCCCTTCACGATCTCGGCTTCGGTGAGCTCGAGCGCTCCGCCCTCGACCATCACGATCGAATCCTTCGAGCTGGACACGACCATGTCGACGTCGGAGAACTCGAGCTGCTGGAAGGTCGGGTTGAGGATCCAGGCGCCCTCCACCCGCCCCACCCGGACCGCGGCGATCGGGCCGTTCCATGGCACCTTCGACATGGTGAGCGCCGCCGACGCAGCCGTCAGGCCGAGCACATCGGCGTCGTTCTCCTGGTCGGCCGAGAGGACATACACAAAGACTTGGACCTCGTTCTTGAACCCCTCAGGGAAGAGCGGCCGGACGGAGCGGTCGATCACCCGCGCGGCGAGAATCTCCTCGTCCGAGGGCCGGCCCTCACGCTTCAGGAAGCCGCCGGGGATCTTGCCCGCCGCATAGGCTTTCTCGCGGTATTCGACGGTCAGGGGGAAGAACGGGAGGGTCGAGACGTTGTCCGACACGGTCACTGCGGCGAGCACGACCGTCTCCCCGAACTGCACGAGGCAGGAGCCCGCGGCCTGTTTGGCCAGGCGGCCCGCCTCGAGCTTCAGAGCGCGGCCCGCGAAGTTGCGTTCTACGTGTTTCACCATATTGCCTGTCTAGAGCACAAAGAAATGCGCGAGGCGCCCCGGTGCTCTTCCGGGGCGCCCGGCGCGACGCCAGCGGTGTTAATGGCGGAGACCCAGCTCGTCGATGAGCTGCCGATACCGCTCCAGGTCGGCGCGCTTCAAGTACTCGAGCAAGCGGCGGCGCTGCGAGACCATCTTGAGCAGGCCGCGCTGGCCGTGAAAGTCCTTGGCGTGCACCCGGAAGTGATCGGTGAGGCTGTTGATCCGCTCGGTGAGCAGCGCGATCTGGACCGGGGTCGACCCCGTGTCACCCTCGTGCCGCCCGTACTTCCTGACCGGCGTCGTCTTGTCGTACATCTGTTCCAGTTCCCTAATTATTGAGAGCGCAGTAACTTAGACCGCCAACGATTGTTTGTAAAGCCCTCGTGACCGACGCGTTCCCCGCCCCTCCCGCCCCGACCGACCTCGTCGGCCGCACGGTCGGCCCCTACGACATCGAGCGCCCGCTCGGTCAGGGTGGGTACGCCTGGGTGTTCGTCGGACGGGAGTTGGACGGCGCCCCGGTCGCGGTGAAGATCCTGATGCCGCGCTATGCCGGCGACCCGCAGTTCGAGATCCGGTTCCGCAACGAGGCCGAGACCGCTGCGAAACTCCGCCATCCGAACATCATCCGCATCCGCTTCGTGGCCCGCTCCGGGAACTACGTGTACTTCGGGATGGACCTGTGTGCCGACTCCCTCGCCGCCCGCCTCGCCCGCGAGGGCCCGCTCCCCGAGGCGGAGATCGTCCGGATCGCGGCCGACGTCGCCCGGGCGCTCGAATTCGCGCACGCGCAGGGCGTGATCCACCGCGACCTGAAGCCCGGCAACATCCTGCTCCAGTCGGACGGCAGTGCGGTCCTCTCGGACTTCGGTATCGCGCGCGCCCTGTCGGGCTACGTCGCTTCGACCGGCGTGAACATGACGATCGGGACGCCGCAGTACCTCTCCCCCGAGCAAGCCCAGGGGCGACCGCTCGACCAGCGCGTGGACTTCTATGCCCTGGGGGTCACGCTTTACAAGGCGGCCACCGGCGAAGTGCCGTTCACTTCGACCGACTGGTTCGAGCTCGCGCGCATGCACGTGGAGGACGCGCCACCATCCCTTCGTAAAAAACGGCCGCAGGCCTCCAAGCGGTTCGAGCGTGTCGTGATGAAGTGCCTCGCCAAGCACCCGGACGATCGTTACCGCGATGCGACGGCCCTGCTCGCCGACCTCACCGCCCTGGACGGGTGGAAGGCCGAGGCATACTGGTCGCGCGTGCGGCGCTGGTGGTCAGGGTGAAGCGTTGAGAAGGCGCCGGATCGCCCCGACAATTCGCGCGAACACGCCGGGAGCCGGCGCGGCGGGGGTGGAAGGCGCTCCGATCACTCCCGTCGTCCAGTGGCTCGCGAGGTAGGCCTCGACCGCGCGCCGGAGTTCCTGCTCGTACTGCCTGGGAAACGATCGCTCGGCCAGGCGGATGTCGAACCCTTGCCTGCCCTCTGCGACGCCGCCGAGCTCCACGATGCCCGGTGAGGCGCGATCGATGATGTCGACCAGCGGCCCCAATCCGTCCCGGATGCCAGGCGCGCCCTCGCGTCCGTAGTAGGCCGCCGCGACCGCGATCACGAGGCGTTCCGCCTTCACGCGGCCCGCGACGTACCCCTCGAGCGTTTCCCTAATGAGGGAGGATCCGGAGGACATCGTTGGTGAGGGCGAGGATCATCACCGCAAGGAGCACGACGAATCCTACCTGCGTCAGGCGTGCCCGCAGCTCGAGCGAGAGCGGCTTCCGGCGGACCGCCTCGGCAATCAGAAACATCAGCTGACCACCATCCAGAATCGGGATCGGCAACAGGTTCAAGATCGCGAGGTTGACAGAGAACAGGGCGAGGAACGGCAGAAACCAGTCGAGGCCGAGTCGCGCCACCTGGCCGGAGTATTGGCCCACGGTGATGATGCTGCCCACGTCGCGCACGGACGTCTCATGCAGGACGAGTCCCTTCAGGAAGCCGAGGATGAGGACCACCTGACTCCCGGTTTCCTCAAGCCCCGTGAGGACGGCCTGGCCCAGAGGCTCACGCACGTGGATGGTCGGAGGATCCTGCCCGGCGCCGATTGCGCCGTACACGTGGGGACGCGGGGACGCTGTGTCGGTCTCGGTCCTCGGTTCCGGCGTCACCGTCACCTGGAGCGTCTTGCCGCCACGAAGCACATCGACCTGAAGCGGTTTCCCGGGGCTCCGCCAGACGAGGTGGAGCACGTCGCTCCACGACCGCAGCGTATCGCCGTCGACCTTGAGCAGGAGGTCTCCGGGCTTCAGGCCCGCCCGAATGGCGGGCCGGCCGGGCTCGAGAATCCCGAGTTTAGGCGGGTCGAGCCGGACGAGCGCTTGCGCCAATGCCTGACGCGTGCCAAGGCCATGGTCCATCAGCTGCACGACGATCGGCTGAGGCCGGCCGGCCATGTCGATCCGGAAGTTCGCCGAGCCCCTCAGCAGGAGGTCGAGCAGCACATTCCACGAACGGACGGTGTCGCCGTTCACGCGCACGATTTGATCGCCGAACTTGAGGCCGGCGAGTGCCTCCGCACCGGGAGGCAAGCGGCGCACGTTCACCGAGTCGATCCGGGTGCTGGCCAGTTCCGGCGAACCCGCCGTGGCCGCGATGCCGGCGTACACGAGGAACGCGAACACGATGTTCATCGTCACGCCCGCGACGATCACGATGCAGCGCTTCCACACCGGCTGGCGGTCGAAGGCCCGCGCCGGATCGATCGGCACATCGGACTTGCCTCCTTCGAGCGAACCGGCCATGCCTTCGTCCTCGAGCCCGGCCATCTTGACGTAGCCGCCGAGCGGCACGCGCGCGATCCAGTATTCGGTCTCCCCGCGCCGCCAGCTCAGGATCGGTTTGCCGAACCCAAGCGAAAAGCGCAGCACCTGGATCCCCAGACCCTTCGCGGCCACGAAATGACCCATTTCGTGCACGAAGATCAGGACGCCGAGGACGACGACGACGGCGCCGAGCGTCAGGAGCACGTCGCCTCCCGTGCGAGCCGGCGCGCCTCGGCATCGGCGGCCAGCACCGCTTCGAGCGACTCGGCGTCGGTCGGCTCGTACGCGTCCAGCACGCTCGCCACGGTTTCCGCGATGCGGCCGAATCGGATTCGCCCTTCCAGGAACCGCTCCACCGCCACCTCGTTCGCCGCATTGAATGCCGTGGTCGTGGTGCCGCCCGCCGCCGCCGCCGCGCGACCCGACGCATACGCCGGGTACAGAGCGGCGCGCACTGGCTCGAACGTGAGGGTCCCCGCGGCCACCGGATCGAAGCGCCGCGCCCCCGCATCGGGCACGCGGTCGGGATGCGTGAGAGCGTACAGAATCGGGAGCTCCATGGTCGGGAAGCCGACCTGGGCGAGGACGGAGCCGTCCACGAACTCGACGAACGCATGCACCACCGACTGGGGATGAACCACGACCTCGACGGCGTCGTACGTGAGCCCGAACAGGAAGTGGGCCTCGATGACCTCGAGGGCCTTGTTCACGAGCGTCGCGGAATCAACGGTAATTTTCTTCCCCATCTTCCACGTAGGATGCCGGAGCGCCTCGTCCACGGTGGCATCCGCCACACGCGCCGGGTCCCACGTCCGGAACGGGCCGCCCGACGCGGTGAGGATGAGCCGCGCCAGCTCGGTCGGGCGGCGGCCCGTGATGCACTGCAGCACCGCGCTGTGCTCGGAATCGACCGGAATGATCTCACCACCACCCCGGCGCGCGGCGCGCGTGACGAGCTCGCCCGCCATGACCAACGTCTCCTTGTTCGCGAGCGCCACACGCTTGCCCGCTTCGAGCGCAGCGAGCGTGGCCTCGAGGCCGGCCGCGCCGACGATGCCGTTGAGCACGATATGCACGTCCGGCCGCGTCGCGGCTTCCACGAGACAGGCCGCCCCTTCGCCCCCGCCCTGTCCCCTCTTCCCTTTCCCCGAGTTCACGAGCCCGACATATCCGGGCTGCCATTCCGCGGCTTGACGCTCGAGCAGCTCCGCGTTGGAGTGCGCCGTGAGCGCCGCCACGCGGAACCGGTCCCGCTGACGCGCCAGCACCTGCAGCGCGGTGCATCCGATGGACCCGGTGGACCCGAGAATCGCGACGCCGACGCTCATGCGAGGCCGAACACCCGGAGGAGGCCCGCGGTGATGGGCAGGACGAAATACAGCGAGTCGAGCCGGTCGAGCACGCCGCCGTGCCCGGGAATGAGCGAGGACGAGTCCTTCACGCCGGCTTCCCGCTTGAACAGGGATTCGGCCACGTCACCGACCTGGGCCATGACCGCCACCACCAGCCCCACCGTCAGCAATTGCACGAGGCTTAGGCGCAGAGCGACGCGGTCGAGCACCAGGGAGCCGTAGAGCAGAGCCGTCACGACCCCGCCCACGAGACCGGCGATCGCTCCGGCCCAGGTTTTTCGTGGGGACAAGATCGGAGCGAGCTTCGCGCCTCCCACGAGCGCTCCGCCCGCCATGGCGGCGGTATCGCAGACCCACGTGACCGCGAGCGGCAGGACGGCGAGGGCTACCGAGCCCCGCGGATGCGCGTCCACGTGGGGGCCGTGGCGGATCGCGATGATGAAGCTGAGCAGCGCCGAGGCATACAGGGCGCCGAAGACGGTCACCGAGACCGCCGTGAGTGGATGATGGTTCGGCCCCCGCGCCGCCGCGACGATGAGGACGATGATCAGCCAGACCGCGCCGGCATACACCACGGGCTCCCAGTCGGCCGAGCTCTTGACCCAGTAGGTGGCGAGCGGGCCCCCCGCCGCCGCGATGAACCCCACCCACTCGAGGGCTTCGATCCCCTGCCTGCGGGCGAGGTCGTACACCTCGCGGGTGCCGAGGACGCCCAGGATGGCGAGCGGGCCGGCGAGCCACCACCCGCCGAGCGCTACAAGGGCGAGCGTTGCGGCTATCGCCGGCACGGCGACACCGATGCGCACGAGGAGATTGCGGGACATCACGCGGTGACTTTGCCGAAGCGGCGATCGCGCCGTTGATAGTCGAGGATCGCCTGGAACAGCTCGCGTCGCGTCACGTCCGGCCACAGCACCGGCGTGATATAGAGCTCCGTGTACGCCAGCTGCCAGAGCAGGAAATTCGAGAGCCGGCACTCGCCCGACGTGCGGATCAGGAGGTCGGGATCGCTCCACGGCGCGGTATACAGCCGCTCGCGCACGGCCTCCTCGTCGATGTCCTCCAGCCGCATGACGCCCTTGAGCACGTCCTCGGCCACGAGCCGCGCCGCGCGCGCCAGCTCGGCCCGGGAGGAGTAGGAGATGCACAGGTTGAGGGCGAGCTTCGCTCCGCCCCCCGTCTCCTGTTCGATGCGCTCGACCGCCGTTCGCGCCCCGGGGGCGAGCCGCGTGCGGTCTCCCAAGACATGAACCGCCACACCCTGGCCGCGCAACTCCGCCACCTCTCGGGCGATGTATTCCTCCAGCAGCTGCATCAGCGCCGAAATTTCCGTGGCGGGGCGCTGCCAGTTCTCTTCCGAGAAGGCGAACAGGGTGAGTACCTCCACCCCCGCCTCGATCGCGCCTTCCACCACCTCGCGCACCGCCTTCATACCGGCCCGGTGACCCAGGGGCCGTGGCAGGCTACGCTCGCGCGCCCAGCGGCCGTTGCCGTCCATGATCACCGCGATGTGGCGCGGGACGGCTCCGCTGACGCGGATCTGCGCGAGCAGGTCGTCCGCCATCCTAGACCTCCATGATCTCCGTTTCCTTCGCCTTCACCGCCTCGTCCACCTGTCGCAAATGATCGTCGTGCAGCTTCTGAACGTCCTTTTCGGTGTGCTTTTTTTCGTCCTCGGAGACGTGCTCTGTCTTCTTGACCTTGCTGATGGCGTCGGTACGCGCATGGCGGATCGCCACCCGGCCCTCTTCGGCGAACTTGTGCACGACTTTCACCAGCTCCCGCCGCCGCTCTTCGTTCAGCGGGGGGAGCGGGATCCGGATGAGGTTGCCGTCGTTGGAGGGGGTGAGGCCCAGATCGGATGCGAGGATCGCCTTTTCGACCGCCTTGAGGAGGCCCTTGTCCCACGGCTGGATCGTCAGGAGCTTCGGCTCCGGCGCTGCCACGCTCGCGACCTGGTTGAGCGGCATCTCGCTGCCGTAGGCGTCCACGCGCACCAGGTCCAGCAGGGACGTCGTCGCCTTTCCCGTGCGGACGGTGGAGAACTCACGCTTCACCGCCTCCACGGCCTTATCCATCGAATGCTTCGCCTGCTTGACGTGATCGGCGAGCGTTGCGGTCGGAGGGCTCATTGGACGATGGTGCCGACGCGCTCTCCGGCCAGGACCCTGGCCGTCGCGCCGGGCTGGTTGATGTTGAACACGACGATGGGAAGCTTGTTCTCCTTGCACAGACCGAACGCGTTCGCGTCCATCACCGCGTATCCCTTCACCAGCGCTTGCTGAAACGACAGCTCCGAAATGAACTTGGCCTTCGGCTCCTTTTTCGGATCCGCCGTGTAGACGCCGTCCACGTTCGTCGCCTTGAGGAGCACCTTCGCCTCGATCTCGAGCGCGCGTAAGACCGCCGCCGTATCCGTGGAAAAATACGGGTTTCCTGTCCCGCCGGCGAAGATCACCATCCGCCCCTTCTCGAGGTGGCGCACGGCCCGCCGTCGGATGTAGGGTTCCGCGAGCTCCTCCATCCTGATCGCCGACATCACCCGCGTGTCGACGCCCTTTTTCTCGAGGATGTCTTGGAGGGCGAGGGCGTTGATCACGGTGGCGAGCATCCCCATATAATCCGCCGAAACGCGATCCATGCCCTGCTCGCTCGCCGCCGTGCCGCGGAGGATATTGCCGCCGCCCACGACGAGTCCGAGCTGGACCCCGACACTCGCGACGCGCTTCAGCTCGTCGGCGAGGTGGTCGATGAAGCCAAAGTCGATGCCCCCGCCCGCCCCCCGCGTTGCCGCGAACGCCTCACCCGAGATTTTGAGCAGGGCGCGCGGGTACGCGAGGGTGGGACGGGGGGCCGTCGCCACTCAGCTCTCCCCGACTTTCAATCTGCTGAAACGGCGGACCTCGATCTTCTCGCCCGTCTTGGCGGAAAGCTCCTTCACCAGCTCGCCCACGGTGCGCTTGTCGTCCCTCACGAATTTCTGCTCGAGGAGCACGTTGTCCTCGTAGAACTTTTTCATCATGCCGTCCACGATCTTGGCGCGAATGTTCTCGGGCTTTTTCTGCTCGGCGACCTGCGCCTCGTACACCTGGCGCTCCCGCGCCAGGGTCTCGGGGGGGAGGTCTTCGACGCGCACCGCCAGCGGCCGTGCCGCCGCGATGTGCATCGCCAGCTCGCGCGCGAGGGTCTTGAAGTCCTCGGTCCGCGCCACAAAGTCGGTCTCGCAGTTGAGCTCGACGAGCACCGCCGTCTTGCCGTCGTGGTGCACGTAGTGGCCGATCAGGCCCTGCGACGCGACGCGCTCGGCGCGCTTGTCGGCCTTGGCGGCACCCTTCTTCCGGAGCACGTCGACGGCCTTGTCCAGGTCGCCACCGGTCTCCTCCAGGGCCTTCTTGCAATCCATCATGCCGGCGCCGGTGCGGGCACGCAGCTCCGCCACCAGCTTCGCCGGGATCTCTTTCACGGTCGTCATCCCTCCTCACTCCTCATGAAAACGCCGCCCTCGCGCCGGTGGGCTCGAAGGGCGGCGGTCGGTTCATCCGCCGGGCACACACCCGGCGCTTCAGCCCTCGCCCGCGCCGCTCGACTCCGCCGGGGCGGGGGTCTCGTCGGTCTTGAGCCGCGCCGCGATCGCCTCCGGCTTGGGCCGCCGCTTGCGGCGCGCCGGCTTCTTCTTCTTGTCCCCTTCGGCCTCCGTCTCCACGCCGGTCTCGGTGGAGTAGGTCACGCCCTCCCCTTCCTCCACCGCCTCGCGGAGCGGCGACTGCCGCCGCGCTTCGCTGATGACGTCCGAGATGGCCGCGGTGATCAACGAAACCGCCCGGATCGCGTCGTCGTTTCCGGGGATCGGCACGTCGATCAGGTCCGGATCCGCGTTCGTGTCCACGATGGCAACTACCGGAATCCCGAGCTTATTCGCTTCCGCGACGGCGATGCGCTCCTTCTTGGAGTCGACCACGAAGAGCGCGCCCGGCAGCCGGCTCATGTTCTTGATGCCCGAGAGATACTTCTCGAGCTTGACCCGCTCGCGGTCGAAGAGCAGCTGCTCTTTCTTCGTGTAGTTCTCGAACTCGCCCTCGGCTGTTCCCTGCTCCAGCTCTTTCAAACGCTTGATCTGCTTCTTGATCGTCTGGAAGTTCGTGAGCGTGCCACCGAGCCAGCGCTCCGTAACGTAGAAGGCGCCGCAGCGCTGCGCCTCGGCCTGCAGGATGTTCTTGAGCTGCTTCTTGGTGCAGACGAAGAGGATGCCTTCACCCTTCAGGACGACGCCACGTAGCAGGTCCTGGGCCTCCTGAATCTGCCGGAGGGTCTTCTGGAGGTCGATGATGTAGATCCCCGACCGCTCGGCGAAGATGAACCGGCGCATCTTGGGGTTCCAACGGCGCGTCTGGTGGCCGAAATGGACGCCCGCTTCCAGCAGATCCTGCAACTCAGGCTGCGCCATGCACTCCCTCTCGTGGGTTCGATCCGCCGCTGCTCTCACTTTCGGTGTCACCCCGCCAAGCGGGGACCCAACACCGAATCAAGCAGCGTGAGTGATTACCTCAACTGCGTGGTGCGTGGTCCGTGGTTCTTCCCGGTGATGAGCCCAGCGACGCGACGCCGGGCGTTGCTCCGGCGATGACCACGCACCACTCACCACGCACTACCGTTTACTGAACTGGAACCGCTTCCGCGCTCCCGCGCGACCGGGCTTCTTCCGCTCCACCACCCGTGGATCGCGCGTCAACAATCCGTTCTCCCGCAGCTTCTTGCGATGCCGCTCATCGGCGAGGCACAGCGCCCGCGCGATGCCGAGCCGCAGCGCGCCCGCCTGCCCTGTCACGCCCCCGCCCCGGCACAGCGCCCGCACGTCGAAGGCGCCCAGGGTGTCGGTGGCCGTGAACGGCTGCTGGATGTGCGACACCAGCGACGGCCGCGGGAAGTAGTCTCCCAGCGTGCGGCCGTTGATGTTCCACTTTCCCGATCCCGGCGTGAGGTACACGCGCGCCACACCTACCTTGCGGCGACCGATGGCGTGCCAGCGCAGCTCCGGCGTGATCCCGGAGCTCATCCGGCCTCCGCGAGGCTCAGCGGCTCGGGCCGCTGCGCGGCGTGCGGGTGCTCGGGCCCGCCGTACACCTTGAGCATCTGTTTCACCTTCTGTCGCGACAGGGTCGTTTTCGGCAACATCCCCCACACCGCTCGCTCAATCACGCGCTCGGGATGTGAACGGAGCACGTTCTTGAGCGGCGTGAATCGCTCGTGCCCCATGTATCCCGTGTGCCGGAAGTACTGCTTCTGGTCGAGCTTGCGGCCGGTGAGCTTGACCTGGGCCGCATTCACGACCACGACGCAGTCACCGCCGTTCAGGTGCGGTGTGAAGGTGGGCTTGTGCTTGCCGCGGAGGATCTGTGCGACGCGGCTCGCGAGCCGGCCGAGCGGCTGCCCGGCCGCGTCTACCACGAACCAGCGGCGCGTCACATCCTCTTTTCGCAGGCTGAACGTCTTCATTCCCGCCCTTCGCAAGGGTCCGGTTGATCGACAGCCGCGAACTATACCCGGGCCGTAAGGGCGTGTCAACCCGACAGTTCCGAGCCCGCCAGGGTCACCAACGGGGCACCTTTTTCCACCGGCTGCCCGACTGTCACGTGCACCGTCTGTACCACCGCCGCCCGCGACGCGCGGAGCTCGTTCTCCATTTTCATCGCTTCCACCACCACCAGGCCCGCTCCCGCCTCCACGCGCTGGCCCGCGGCGACGTCGATGCGGACCACCAGCCCGGGCATGGGCGCCCGCACCGTGCCTTCAGCGGCGGCCGGCCGACCGCGCCCGGTGAGCGCCTGAATCTCGTGCGTTCGCTCGTCTACGGCGGCGACCTCCACCCGCTCGCCCGCGATCCCCAGTGCCCACCGGCCCAGGCCAGCGAGTGGCTGCGCGGCGACCGTCCACGATTCCCCGCCGAGCAGGAGGTGATACAACGGCGTGCCAGGGACCGCGGCGAGGTGCGTCTCGAACGTCTCCCCGCCCACGAGGACGCGAGCGCCTTCCACCTCGACCTCGATGGTCTGTGCACCGATGGTGACGAAGTACTTCACGCCGCCTCCAGCACCACGACCGTTTCGACGTGCGCCGTCTGCGGAAACAGATCGAACGCCCGCACGTCGGTGACGTGATAATTCACTCCGAGCCGGTAGACGTCTCGGGCGAGGGTGGCGGGATCGCAGGAGATATAGATCAAACGGCCCACGGGCTGCCCGGCGAGCCGCAGGGTGACGTTCCTGTGCAGTCCCGAGCGGGGCGGGTTCACCACCACTGCGCTCGGTTCGGGCAGCGTGGGCAGCACGTCTTCCGCCTTGCCGGCGATGAAGCGCACGGGCGCCGGCACCGGGCGGCGGCGGGCCCAGTCAATCGCCTTCTCGTCCGCGTCGACGCTCACGACGTGCGCCCCACGGTCGGCGAGCAGGACCGCCGTGTCGCCGATGCCCCCGTAGAGGTCCCAGACGACGGCTCCCCGAACGTCTCCGAGCTGCTCGACGGCCCAGCGGCGGGCGATCGCGCCCATCTCCGGGTTCACCTGTTCGAACGCCGTTGCCGGGAATCCGGTCGCCGGACCGGCCATGACCCGCGCCGCGCCGTCCACCGGCTGCCACCAGCAGATTACGTTCTCGCCGCCCGGGAGCGCCGCACGCAGCGCCGCCGCGTTCGTCCAGGGGTCGCCGGCCGATTCGGCCACGACGTGGCGCCTCCCTTCACGATCGAGTCGCAGGGTGAGGCGCGTGAGTCGCGGCGGCAGGAGCTCGAGTCGCGACCGCAGCTCGCGCCACAGCGCCATCAGGCGGAAATCCGTGATATGACAATTCAGCAGGGGAAAGACCGACGCCGGTCGGTCATAGGGGTGCAGTCCGATGGTCCGACGGTCGGATCGGGCGATCGACTTCACCGCCAGACTGATTTTCGCCCGATAGCGCCACTCCTCCACGCCCTCGACGATGTCCGGATCTCCGATGTCGACCTTTCCGACCCGCCGCAACGCGTCCCCGACGATGGTGCGCTTCGCCGCGAGCTGGCTTTCGTACGACAGGTGCTGCAACTGGCAGCCTCCGCAGTGGTCCTGGACGTAATGAGGACAGGGCGGCGTCACGCGAGTGGCGCCGGGTACCACGACCTCGGCCAGCTCGCCGCGGGCGAAGCGCTTGTGGAGCTTCATTCCCTCGCGGAGGCGAACCCGCTCGCCCGGCGCCGTCCGGGCCACGAACACCGCGCGCCCGTCCGCCAGGCGCCCCACGCCGTCTCCACCGGCGGCGATCGAGGTGATCGCGACGACGTCGTTCATGGTTCGAGCGCCTCGCGGCGGGCGGCCACGAGCCAGCCCGAGGGGCGCGCGGACTGATCAGCCGCGGGCGCCGGGGCGCCGGCCAGGCCGCGCCGCTCCTCGGCGAGTAGCGCCGCGACGACCGCGAGCGGGCGGGTGAGGTCAGACCGCACTCCTGCGGTCAACAGCCGATCCCCCGCGCGCTCGAGATACGTGATGTCCAGGTCACCGCGCTGGAACTCGGGATCGTCCATCACGCGAAGGTGAAACGCCTGCGATGAGGGGATGCCGACAATGACGAGCTCGCGCAGGGCGCGCCGCATGCGCTCCAGGGCGACCTGACGCGTTTCCCCCCAGACGATGAGCTTCGCGATCAGCGGGTCGTAATAGAGGGTGATCTCATTCCCCGCCTCGATGCCTCCGTCCCACCGTACCCCCGGCCCACCCGGCACCCGGAGGTAGCGCAGGACACCCGTGGAGGGCAGAAAGTCGCTGAAGGGATCTTCGGATGTAATCCGACATTCGATGGCGTGGCCACGCGGCTGGAGCGTGCCCGCGTGCACCCGCAGCGGTTGACCCATCGCCACGCGGAGCTGCTCGCGCACGATGTCGACGCCATAGACGAGCTCGGTGACTGGATGCTCGACCTGGAGCCGCGTGTTCATCTCCAGGAAGTAGAACTCGCCGCCCGAGGCGAGCAGGAACTCGATGGTGCCGGCCCCGAGGTAGCCCACAGACCCAGCGGCCGCCGTGGCGGCGTCACTCATTCGGCGCCGGAGTGCCGGCGTGACTGCGAGCGACGGCGCCTCCTCGATGAGCTTTTGGTGCCGACGCTGAATGCTGCACTCGCGCTCACCCAACGACACGACCCGACCGAACTGGTCCGCCAGGATCTGGATCTCGATGTGACGGGGCCGGTCGAGGAGCTTCTCGAGGTACACGTCCCCGGCGCCGAACGCCTTCTGCGCTTCGCTCGCAGCCGCCTCGAAGGCCGACTCGAGCTCGGTTTCCTCGCGCACCACCCGCATCCCCTTGCCCCCGCCCCCGGCCGCCGCCTTGAGGAGGACGGGATACCCCAGGCGGGCGGCCTCCGGGCGAGCCTGCACGTGGTCGGCGAGTGGCCGCGTGGTGCCCGGAACGATGGGGACGCCCGCCGCTTGCATGCGACGCCGCGCTTCGGTCTTGTCACCCATGGCGCGGATCGCGGACGCCGGTGGGCCGACGAAGACGAGGCCCGCCGCCGCGACGGCGTCCGCGAACGGGGCACGCTCGGACAGAAAGCCATACCCGGGATGGACCGCCTGACAGCCGGTGCGCTGCGCGGCGTCCACCAACTTCGCGATATCCAGGTACGATTGCGCGGCCGGCGGGGGCCCAATCGGAACCGCCAGGTTAGCCGCCCGGACGTGGGGCGAGAGCCGGTCGGCCTCGGAGTACACAGCGACCGCCTCGAGGCCCTCTTCGTGGCACGCCCGGATGATCCGCAGGGCGATCTCGCCGCGATTCGCGACGAGGACGCGCTTGATCGTGGTCATCTCAGCGGCGGCAACCGGTTACGTCGCGCGCGACCTTGAACGTCGCCATCGCGTCGCACAGCCCGGGGGTAGTGCGCGCGGCCCGGCTGTACGCGGCCAATGCCGGCTCCGCCCAGGGGTCGTTCTCGTCGAGGGCGATGCGCAGCGCGGCGAACACGAAGTCTCGTGGGGGGACGCGCGCGCTCGTCGTGCCGGGTCCGGCAACCCATTGAAGGGTGCGAGTCTGCCAGGCGATCCGCGGGCGTGTCTCGGGAGGGCGATCGAACCCCATGCTCACGCACACCGAACGGCGCCGGCTGAGCTCGCGGAGCGAGAGATCCGTGTCGGCGCCCTTGGCAAGCTTGAGATCGCGCGCCAGCCGGGTGCGGAGCGGCGCATCCTCGCGCCACGCGGCGAGCGGCAGGACGAGCAGGTCGGGCCGCAGGTTGCGGGCAAACCGCATGTACCACGCCGCGTATGAATCCGCACCGTCCGCGGTGAACAGGACGCCGGCGGTCGGGCAGGCCCGCAGCAGGTTCTCCCCCAGCTCCTCGAGCACCGCCGGCAACCGCAGGTCGGTGGGCAGCGGTCCCAGCGCTTGCTGGCCGTCCTCGACGCCACTGACCTCCCATGCGGCCCAGGAGCGCGCCGCCCACGTCCCCACGCGCAGTACCCGCGCGCTGTCGCCAACCGCGCTCTTGCCCAACGGCCCGGCGAGGGCCGCGGCGCGCGTGAGCGCGCCGTCGGCGGTGTCAAGCACCGCGCGCGCCCAGGCGCTGTCTTCGGGCGCCCGGTGCCCGGGGCCATGCGCCTCGGCGCCGAGCTCCAGGTACGCGCGGCCCATCAGGAGCCACAGCTCGGCATCCGTGGAGTCGCGCGCCGCCCGGTCACGGATCGCGGCTAACGAGTCCGGCGGCCCGCCCGGCACGGGCGCTTGGAGCAGCGCCGCGAGGAGCAGCGCGCTAGAGAGGAATGTTGCCATGCTTCTTCGACGGATTGCGGTCTCGCTTGGTGGCGAGCGTGCCCAGGGCGTCGATGAGCCGGGGCCTCGTGTCGCGCGGGTCGATGATGTCGTCCACGTAACCGCGCGCCGCCGCCAGGTAGGGGTGCGCGAATTTCTCCCGGTACTCGATCTCGCGCGCCTCGGTGGCTTCATCCTTATAGAGGATCTCGACCGCACCCTTCGGGCCCATGACGGCGATCTCCGCCGTGGGCCAGGCGACGTTGTAGTCGCCACGGACGTGCTTCGAGTTCATGACGTCGTACGCTCCGCCGTACGCCTTGCGCACGATCACGGTGAGCTTCGGGACGGTGGCCTCGCAGTACGCGAACAGGAGCTTGGCGCCGTGCTTGATGATCCCGCCGTGCTCCTGGGCCACGCCGGGCAGGAACCCCGGCACGTCCTCGAAGGTGACGAGCGGGATGTTGAAGGCGTCGCAGAACCGGATGAACCGCGCCCCTTTGAGGGACGCATTGATGTCGAGCACGCCGGCGAGCACCGCGGGCTGATTCGCGATCACGCCCACCGGCCGCCCCGCCAGCCGGGCAAAGCCGACGAGCAGGTTCCCCGCAAAGTCCCGGTGGATCTCGAGAAACACGCCATCGTCCACGATTCTCCGGATCACATCATGCATCTCGTAGGGCTTGGTGGGGCTGTCGGGCACGACATCGAGGAGCTCCTCGTCGCGCCGATCCGACGGATCGTTCGTCGGGCGCAGGGGCGGGTCGTCGAGGTTGTTGGATGGAATGAACGCGAGGAGCGCGCGGATGCCAGCGATGGACTCGAGCTCGGAGTCGTGGACGAAATGCGCCACGCCGGAAGTGGCGCCGTGCACGTCCGCGCCGCCGAGCGCCTCGAAGTCCACCTCCTCATGCGTCACGGTCTTCACCACGCTGGGCCCGGTCACGAACATGTACGAGATGCCGCGTACCATGAAGACGAAATCCGTAATGGCCGGACTGTAGACGGCGCCGCCGGCGCAGGGTCCCAGCACGGCGCTGATTTGGGGGACAACGCCCGACGCGAGCGTATTGCGCAGGAAGATGTCGGCATAGCCGCCGAGCGACACCACGCCTTCTTGGATGCGCGCGCCGCCCGAGTCATTCAAGCCGATGATCGGCGCGCCCGTCTTGAGCGCCAGGTCCATCACCTTGCAGATCTTCTCGGCGTGCGCCTCCGAGAGCGAGCCGCCAAAGACGGTGAAGTCCTGCGCGAAGACATACACCAGGCGGCCCTCGATCCGGCCGTACCCGGTCACGACGCCGTCGCCCAGATATTTCTGGTCGGCCAGGCCGAAGTCGGTCGAGCGGTGCGTCACGAACCGATCGAGCTCCACGAACGTCCCCGGGTCGAGCAGCACGTCGAGCCGCTCGCGCGCCGTCATCTTGCCCTTCTCGTGCTGCGCCGCGATCCGTTCGGCGCCGCCGCCGAGATCGGATTCGGCGCGTTTTTGCTGCAGGAGTTCGAGCTTCTCGCGCATGCTCATGGAGCCAAAATCTAGACGCGCAGACGCACAGACGCACAGGGGAGAACAGCAACGAGGGAGCAGGTAGCCCTGCCCCCTCGACCCGGTTCGCCGCTGTTGCGTCTGTGCGTCTAGCTTGGCGTGTCCTGCTTCGCTGCTTCCTGAGTACCGTCGTCTTTGGGCCAGCCGGTGGCCGCCAGTACGATCCGATGGTGAATGGGGTCGACCTCGAGGACTTTCATCTCGATGGCCTGCCCCTCCTTCACCGCGTCCGCGGGATTTTGGATATCCGGAATCCCGAGCTGCGACATCGGGACGAAGCCTTCGATGTCGTGCCCCAGATCCACCACGACGCCCTTGTCCATCAGCCGCAATACGCGACCCCTGAGCTCGGTGCCCACCGGGTACGTCTCGCCGATCCGGAGCCACGGGTCCTCCTGCGCCTGCTTCAGGCCCAGCGAGATCCGTTTGTTTTCGGCGTCGACGTTCAGGATCAGCACCTCGACCTCATCGCCCTTCTTCACGACCTCGGACGGATGCTGCACCCGCTTGGTCCAGGACATGTCGGAAATGTGGATCAGGCCATCGATCCCGGGCTCGATCTCGACGAACGCGCCGAACGACGTGAGGTTCCGTACCTTCCCCTTGATGCGCATACCGACCGGATATTTCTGGGGCAGCGCCATCCAGGGATCCTCTTCCGTCTGCTTCATGCCCAGCGAGACTTTTTCCTCCGTCTCGTCGACCTTCAGCACGACGGCTTCGATCGTCTCGCCGATCGAGACGATCTTCGAGGGATGTCGCACGTTCCGCGTCCAGCTCATCTCGGAAATGTGGACGAGGCCCTCGATGCCCGGCTCGAGCTCGACGAAGGCGCCGTAGTTGGTGATCGACACCACCTTGCCCTGCACGCGCGTGCCCACCGGATACTTCGCAGCCACGTTCTTCCATGGATATGGCTGGAGCTGCTTCAAGCCGAGGCTGATGCGCTCGCGCTCCCAGTCGATGTCGAGGACCTTCACTTCGACTTCCTGACCGATGTGGACCATCTCGGACGGATGCGACACCCGGCCGTAGCTCATGTCGGTGATGTGGAGGAGCCCGTCGACGCCGCCGAGGTCGATGAACGCCCCGAAGTCGGTAATGTTCTTGACGATCCCTTTCCGCACCTGGCCGACCTGCAGCTCCTTCATCAAGACGTCGCGCTTGGTCTTGCGCTCGGCCTCGAGCAGGACGCGGCGACTCACCACGATGTTGCGGCGCCGCTTGTTCAGCTTGATGATCTTGAACTCAAAGCTCTGGCCGAGCAGCTCGTCGATGTTGGGCACCCGGCGCAACGCGATCTGGCTCCCGGGGAGGAACGCGTCCACCCCCATCAAGTCGACCACCACGCCGCCCTTGATCTTCTTCACCAGCGTTCCCGTGACCGGCTCGTCCTTCTCGTAGGCCTCGCGGATCCGCTCCCACACCCGCATGAAGTCGGCCTTCTTCTTCGAGAGGACCACCGCGCCTTCCTGGTCCTCGAGATGCTCGAGGAAGACCTCGACCTCGTCCCCCTCCTTGAGCGAGTGGGGATCCTTGAACTCGTCGATCGGCACCGCACCCTCGGACTTGAAGCCGACGTCGAGAATGACGGCGGCGTCCGTCACGCGCAGCACCTTGGACTTGACGATCTCGCCCTCTTCGATGTTGGAGAGGGTGCCCTCGTACAGCTCCGTCATCTTCGCGATTTCGTCCGACGAATACTCTTCGTGCAGATCCGAACGAACACGAAGGTGGGAATGGGTGGGGGCAGGGGTCTCGGACTTCGACTCCGGAAGGTCTTCCGTATCTACCAGCATTCAGTACACCGGTTCGGTTGCGGGTTTGGACCGTGCCCGAAGGAACGAACGACACCTCGGGGCCTGGAATACAAGACGCCAAACCTAGCCGGGGAGCCGCTCACGCGCCAGCGCCAGGACCTGCCGCACCTGCTCTTCTAGGTCGATCCGAGTTGTATCCAGGAGGAGCGCGTCCGCGGCTGGCTTCATTGGGGCCACCGGCCGGGTGGCGTCGGCGTGGTCGCGGGCAGCCAGCGTCTCGGCTTCGCGGCGCAGTTGGTCCGGATCGATTCGCCCGCCGCGCTGGGCCAGGCGGCGCCGGGCCCGCTCTGCGGGACTGGCCGTCAGGAATACTTTGACCGGAGCGTCCGGAAAGACCACGGTCCCGATGTCGCGACCATCGACGACCACGCCGCGGGGGTGTCCGAGCACCGCTTCGCGCTGCTGCACGTTCACCCAGTGCCGTACCTCCCGGATTGCCGCAATCTCAGAAACGCGCCGCGTGACCCGGTCGGACCGGATCGGCTCCTCGACGTCCACCCCGGCCACCTCGGGCCGAAAGACGTCCCTGACGAGCACCAGCCGCACGGGCAGTTCTTCCGCGAGCGCGACGATCTGCTGAATCGGCCACGTGGCACCGCTCCCCGGGACCGCCAGGGACTCCTTGAGGGCCTCCCGCTCCCCGAGATTGTCGAGCACCGCGAGCGTCACTGCTCTATAGAGCGCGCCGGAGTCGAGGTGCGCCCAGCCGAGGCGCCGAGCCACCAGCGCCGCCGTGGAGCTCTTTCCGGAGGCGGCCGGGCCATCGATCGCGATCACGCGCGGCCTCACCGCCTCCCTTTCCTCCCCCTCCCCCTCCCCCTCCCGTTCCCCTTGCCCCCTGCCCCAATGCGCCGCAAGTCGGCGAAAAAGGCCGGGTAGCTGATGGCGACGGAGGCTCGTTCGGAGAGCCGGACATCCGCTCCCGGGGTCGTGCCGAGCACAGCGAACGCCATCGCGAGGCGATGATCGCGGGCCGTGTCGACCCGGCCGCGGGCAGGTCGCGTGGTGCCGTGTACGAAGAGGTCGTTCCCGCGCACCTGCGCGTTTGCCCCCGTCGCCCGCAGGTTGGCGGCGATGAGCTCCAGCCGGTTGCTCTCCTTCACTCGCAGCTCGCCCACCTCCCGGAACACGGTCTCGCCCGCGGCGCGGCTCGCCAGCACGGCGAGGACCGGCACTTCGTCCACGAGGGTCGGGATCTCCGCGGCAGTCACCTCGGTACCGCGCAACGCGGCCGGGCGGGCGACGAGATCCGCCACCGGTTCGCCGCCCTGATCTCGCAGGTTCAGCCGTTCGACGTGCGCTCCCATCCGCTCGAGTGCCACCAGAAAACCCGTCCGGGTCGGGTTCACGCCAACGTTCTCGATGACGAGCTCTCCTTGTTCGGCCAACACGGCCGCGGCGACAAGGAACGCCGCAGACGACGCATCTCCCGGGACGGACAGACGGAACGACCGAACGACCGAACGCGGGGCCGGCTCGTAGACAATGGCGCCGTCGCGCTCGTGCAGCCCCAGCCCGAGGTGCACCAGCAGCCGCTCGGTGTGATCCCGGGAGCGGTACGGCTCGCGGATCGTGACGTTCACCCTCCCGGTGAGCCCCGCGAAGAGCAGGGCACTCTTTATTTGCGCGCTCGCCACGGGCGTCGTATACGTGAGCCCATGTAGCCGCCCGCCGCGAATGGTGAGCGGCAACGAATCGCCACCTCCCCGCTCGCCTATCTCCGCCCCCATGGCCCGTAACGGCTCGGTCACTCGTCGCATCGGGCGGCGACGCAGCGACGCGTCTCCGCTGAGCGTCGCCGCGAACCGGTGGCCGGCGAGGATGCCGAGCATCAGGCGCGCGGTCGTGCCCGAGTTGCCGCAATGCAGGATCGACGCCGGTCGCGTGAGCGATCTCCCTCGCACCGTGACCGATACCCCGTCCCGCACCTGCGAGACATCGCTGCCCAGCTGCCGGAGCACCCGCGCCGTGCTCTTCACGTCATCGCCGGTGAGCAGTCCCTCGAGCTCGCTCCTGCCGCGCGCGAGCCCGGCGAGCATGAGCACTCGATGGGAGATGCTCTTGTCGCCCGGTGGCCGGACGACACCGCTCACCCTCACGCGTCGATCCTACGACGCCACTCCGCCGCCCGTCCGAGCCACGCCTCGAGCACTCGAGCGTCGCCCGTTTCGAGCGCGCGCTCGACCTCGCCGAGCGGCTCTTCCAGGGCGCGGAGCGCGGGCAGCACCTCATCGCGGTTCATGAGCAGGATTTCCGACCAGAGGGCGGCCTCGCTGGCGGCGAGGCGCGTGGTATCCCGGGCGCCGGGGCCGTAGCTCGCTCCGGCCGGCGCGGTGCGGGCGAGAAAGTGCGCGAGGAGGGACGCAACCACCTGGGGCAGGTGGCTCGTGAGCGCCAGCTGGCGATCGTGCCGTGCGGCATCGATCACCACCGGGTGGGCCCCGAGCGTGTCGGCCCAAAAGTGGGCCACTTCACGCGCGGCACCATCGCCGTTCCGCGCGGGTGTGATGTACACGACTGCGCCCTGGAACAGATCGAGCCGTGCCGCCGCGAATCCATGCGCGTGCGATCCGGCGAGCGGATGGGCCCCCGCAAACCGGCTCCCGACGCCCAGCGCCTCGGCGCGCGTGACGATCTGCCGCTTGACCGAGCCAACGTCGGTCACGGTCGCTCCCGTATTCATGTGATCGTGCAGCTCGTCGAGCAGCCGGAGGTTGGCAGCGGGCGGCGCCGCGAGCATCAGGAGATCGGCGGCGCGGGCGACATCCACCGCTCGCGGCGGCGCGTCGTCGAGCGCGCCCTGCCGCGCGGCGGCGGCGCGCTCGCCCGGCTCGGGGGACCAACCGACCACGTGGGGAATGCCGGCCCGCTTCGCCTGTAGCGCGACGGACCCTCCGATCGCGCCGAGGCCGATGACGCCGAGCGTGTGGGGGCGCACGGGATGGAAGCTAGCCGCCACGCCGGGACCCGCAAACGACGAGGGCGGCCCGGCATCGAGCCACCCTCGCGACGCGCGAAGACCTTCAGGCCTTAGAGCGGGAGCGGCCTCTTGCCCTTCACCGCGGCGCCCGGCGTGGGAACGAGGCTCGGCCGCGGCGTCGTCAGCAACCCGTTGACGCGTGGCGCACCGAGGGCACCCCCACACGTGAGGCCGGCGTTGTTGGCGATTGGCGTGGTCGCGAACGGTGTGAAGACAGCCGCGGGAACACCCACGGGGACGTTCTGCGGACCCGCATCGGTACCCCACCAGTTGCACGTGAGATCGACCAGGCCGACCCCAGCGATGGGGATGACGTAGGACGTCACGTCGCTCCGATTGAGGGACACGCTCGTCGTGGTGGTGACGCTCACGCCCGCGATCCCGACCAGCGTCCCGGTGATGACGTTGTCCGTCCCCGTGATCACGGCATCGTGGGCGCTGAGTCCTGTGTCGGCATTGACGATGATGTTGCGCGATACCGTCGCGTCGCCAAGCATCACGATGGGGCCGCCGGGCGAGATCTGGCCGAGTCCGATCCCCGCGAATTGGATCGCGTAACTGGCCGGGTTGGAGGGGTCCCCGCCCCCGCCGACGCCAGTGACGGTATTGCCGACGATCAGCAGCGAGCCTCCCACGGTGACGTCAGCTGCAATGCCCCAACGGATGTGACTGTTGGAAGTAATGCGGTCAGCGTCCACGGTGACCGCATTGCCGCTGATCTCGATCTGGTTGTCAAACCTCGACCGAATGCAGCCGTCGAACCCGCACGCGGTCACCGTATTCCCGCTGATCCGCCCGCTTGCGCCCACCTGGTACTGGATCCCGCTGAACGTGAAGTCGTGGAACGTGCTATTGAGCACGTCGAAGTGCGGAGCAGTTGCCACGATCGGGTTCCCGACCTCATCCCCATCGCCCGACGCGTACACCCCAAGGGCCCCGCCAGTAAACGTGCTGTTCATTACCACCACCTTGGCACTGGTCACAGTGCTCGAGCCGCCGAACACACCCGTCCCATTGGGACCAATGGTGAAGTCGCACCCGTCCACCACCACCTGATCATAGGTGCCCATCGCCGAGATCATAAAAAGGCCCGTGAAGCTCAAGCGGCGGAAGGCCACGGTACCACTCCCCACTGCGTCGATCGCGAAACCGTTCGTGCCGTCGGCGTTCGTCTGGATCACCGGTGGAGTCGCGGCGTCGGGCGCCGCCTCGATCGTGACCGGTTTTGTGATCTCGACGTTGTCCGCCGTGAACGTCCCGCTGCACAACTCGATCTTCCCGCCCGGCGGGACGGCCGCGAGGGCGTCCGGGAAGTTCGTGAAGGTCGTGAGGCTGCCTACCGACCCGGCGGGGCACAGGCCCACCACCGGCGCCGCAGCGACTGCCGTGAACGTGTCGGGGCTGCCGATCGCTCCGATCGCAGTCGCGATGACTCGATTCACTCCCAGCGCCGTGCCCAGCGTCCACATACCCACAGAGGCGAGCCCGTCCGAGCCGGTGACCGCGGAGTCCCGGACAATCGTGCCACCCCCTTCGACAGTGAACCTGACCGTCACGCCAGCGACCGGATTGTGAGCCGCGGTGGTATCCCGGAGCAGCACCGTCGGCGCGGAGAGGACGGGTGTTCCTACAGCCCCCAGCTGAGGATTGATCGAGTTCGTCACGATTTCCGGGACAAACGACCAGGTGAACGTGCTGTATGACCCGGCGCTGCCCCCCACACCAAGGTGCGACGCGAACAGCGGCCGAGGCGTGACGGCGCGCCACAAGCGAGCGAGGAACCCCTTCACGCCGGACCCGCGCGACCCGACAGACGACTCTCCATTGCACGGCAGAAACCTCGCCGGGACGTTTTGCAGCGCTCGTACCGGTAGCCCAACATCGAACTGGAACAGCTGGAGCTGGTGTACCGCCGTGCTCGGCACCGACTCTCGATCGATGCACATGGCCACGGTGACCGGCACATTGAACTGGTTGGGGCCCGGATCGGTGAAGAAGTCGTAGCAGTCCTCGAACTCGGGCAGCGCAAACGGCGCCGGGATGCAGCGCTTGGTCGAATTCTGGACGATCGTGACCGTCACCGGCTGACTCAACGCGCCGGCTGGAATGAATGTGCCCGCCTGCTGGTTGTTGCTGACGATCGTGTTGTCGGTCCCCGGGCTCGCTATGTGCTCGGCGCAATCGAGGGTCGAGTTGCTGGGGCAAAGCGCGCCATCCTCGATGCGAAACTTGATCGGCAGGGTGCGGCCGTTCACCAGCTGCACGTCACCACCCGTGTTAGCGTTCCTCACCTGCCCCGTACCGACGATGTCCACATCCGCGAAGCCGAGCACCGCCTTGTGAACGATCACGGCGATGCGAAAGCTCGAGCCCACCGGCTCGGTGCTCGGATCGGTGTTCCAGTTGACGATGTACAGCTGGTTGGTCAGATCCACGCGTACGATCTGGCCCCCCGAGCCGCTCGTCGTGGTGAACCTGACGTGCACTTGTCCGTCGGGGCACGGCGATACGTTCCGGCTGCAGATCTCCACCACGGGAGACAACCGCGGATTGAAGACGCCCGTAAAAGTCGGCGCGGCCACGATAGGGGGTAGCCAGAAGAAGTGCGGGTTGCCGCCGCCGTTCACGGCGTCACGAATCTCGGCTGAGATAGCCGGCCCCTTTGCGGCCGTGGGGGACTGCTCGTCACGGCACGCCACGAACGCTACGAACGACAAGAGGACCAGAACGACGCGCTTCATGGGTCGACTCCTTGCGCCTCGAGGACCGCGGGCCTGGGCCGCGGGCCAGGAGCCCGATGCCCGCCGCGGCACGGAGCGAGTGGGCAAGACCTGCACCGCCAACCGCCCGGCTAATCTATGGTTTCGAGGCAATGTGCGCGGGCCCCCCCCGGACCGCCCGGCGGCGGCGTTGTAACACAATTGCTACAACCTGCGCGCGATGTACCGCTTCAACGGCTCGATCGCCTCGCCGCGTTCGCCCAGTAGCGTCCGGCCGCGGCGGGCGAGCACGTAAACGAAAAGGGCGGCCGGGTCGTGGCCGCCCTCGCGCGGGTATGTCCGCCCACTCGGGAATCAGCGGGCGCTGGCTTCGGAATGCGCTCTCACATCACCACCCGGTCGCGCTGAAGGTCACGGGGCTGCCCGCGGCACCCCGGGTCATGGCGGTGAGGGTGTTGGACCCCGCACCCAAAATCCAGGAGCCGACCGTCGCCACGCCTGTCGCGTTGGTGGTATCCGTGGCCTGGGTAACGGAGCCTGCGCCCGAGCCCACGGCGAACGTCACCACGGCGCCGGCGATCGGCGCGCCGGAGGAATCCGTGAGCACCACCGTGGGCCGTATCGCCGTGGCTGTGCCGGCCAGGGCGCTCTGGCCGTCGCCCGCGAGCGTGGTCAGAATGCCCGGCAGTGCCCAGCCGAAGATGCTGTAGGACCCCGACGACCCCCCGACCCCGAGATGCTCCGCGTGCAGGCTCTGTGGGAGGAACAGCGAGCCCAGGTAGCGCGCGAACTGACGCAGCCCCGACGGCAACCGCGACCCGAGCAAGTGCGCGGGATCGCACGTGAGGAACGTGGCCGGCACGTTGGTCAAGGCCAACGGCGGCACACCGGGGTCGAACTGGAAGATGTGCAGCAGGTCGATCTGCGCGTGGCTTAAGGTGCCATTGTTGGCGCAGATCCCGACCGTGACAAGCAAGTTGAAACCGTTCGGAGGCCGCGGGTCCGTGGAAAAGTGGTAGCATCCTGTGAACTGCGGCAGATCGAGCGGCTCACAGGGCTGCTGGTCCACGCGGTCGATGACGAGCAGGACGTCCTGATTCACGGCGAGCGGCGGGAACAACGTGCCCGCGAGTCCCGAGCTGGTGATGAACGTGCCGCCGGCCGTGCCGACCGTTCCCTCGAAGCAATCCGTCGTGTGACAGGAGATGCCGATCTCGATGCGGAACTTGATCGGCAGTGTGCGGCCGTCCACCAGACCGATGAATTCGCCGGTGTTGACGTCTCTGAGCGCGGCCCCGTTCAACACGGGGTCGAGATCGGCGAAGCCGAGGACTGTGCCGCCCGGCGCAACCCTCACCTGGACGCGGTAGAACTTGCTCGGATCGATCGGTGGGAGCAGCGTGTTCCAATTGACCTGATACAGCTGGTCCAGGAGATCGAGCTGGACGATTCCGGGATTGATGATCGAGGCGATGCCGTTGCAGCCGATGGGGATACTGTTGACGTCGACGTCGAGCTGACAGATCTCGACCACCGGCCGAAGGTTCGGGTTAAACGTGCCGGAGAAGCTCGGCTGCGCGACGAGCGGCGGCAGGAAGAAGAAATGCGCGTTCCCGCCCGACACGCTGCCGTCGGAGAAGTCTGCGGACGGCCGCGGCGGCGACGTGATCAGGTGCTGGTCGCGACACGCGACGCACACCGCGAGCGCTGCAGCAAGGGCGACGACAGGCTTCATGGTGCGGCTCCTTCGGCCCGGACGACGCTACCCGTTGCATAGCCGCAGCGTCGTTGCGCGAACACTGCACTCACGGTCCCCCGTCGACGCTTAGCGTTCCAGCTGGAAGAACCGAGGGTCCTTTCGTAAATCCCGCCACCACCATGAGATATCCCCACCGCGTTTGAACCGGTGGGTCGGGTTCGCCGCCACATACTGCTTCAGTAGCTCGATCGCCTCACCCTGCTCGCCCAGGAGCGTCCGGGCAAAGGCCTCCAAGGCCACAAGGTCCTGCTGCGGGTCGAGCCTAGCGGCGGCGCGGGCAGCGACCAGGACATGTCGCGCGCTGTCAGCCAATCCTGCTCGCGCAAGAATCGCGCCGACGATCATCCCAGCACGGTGCATCTCCAATGGCTTGGCCGGTGCGGGCGTCGCGGTATCGATCTCGGCGTACAGCCGCCATGCCTCGCCCACGTCCGGCTGCGCAGCGTCGGTCGTCATCAGCCAGAGCCGGCACTCGGCGAACCGGTAATACCTGGGGAAGCGCGCCACACCCTCCTGACACCACCGGGTGGCCTGCCCGAACTGCTCGAGGTCGTAGGAGCCGATGAACAGACGCCAGAGCACGTCGGTCGCGGCGGTCAGGTAGGCATCCTCCTCGTAGGCCTTGCGCGCTGCGAGGACGGCCGCCGCTACGTCCTCCGTCTGATAGTAGAGGTGGCTGAGTGTGCTGAACGCGCCGGCGAGCGACGGATCGGCCTGCGTTGCCGCTTCCAGGTCCTGCCGCGCGCCGCTCAGGAGCTTCGCTTGCTCCGCCGGGTCGGCGGAGAGCTCCAGCAGCCATTTGGTATAGCGCGCCGTGCCGCGCAGCTCGAGCGCCCGCGGGTACCCGGGCGATAGCCGCAGCGCCCGCTCCGCGTGACCCAGCGCCAGGTCGAGCCACGGCGCCGCTCGCTTCCGGTCGCTCGTCAGTCGCGCCCGGCGGTGGGCGATCCAGCCGCGCTGCACGATCGCCTCGACCCAAGCCGGATCGGCTGCCTCTGCCAGTGCGAGCAGGGAGTCGGCGCGCGCGAAGGCGGCGAACGCCCCATCGACGTCGTCCTTCTGCAGCCGGGCCTCCGCATCCTTGCGTGTCCGCTCCCCCTGCTGGACCAGCGACCACGCAGCCACGCTCTGCGTGCCGGCCCGCTCTTCCCGGAGTCGCAACTCTTCGCCGAGTCGCACGCGCAGAAACTCCACCGCTCTTCGAGTAAGGCTATCGCGAATCGCCAACACAGCACCAATCGGCTGCTCAAAACTCGCGCGCTTCCCCAAGTCCGCGCCGCTGGCCCCGTCGATCAAATTCACGGACACGCGGTAGCGGCCGCCTACCTCGTCCACGCTGCCCGCGACGATCGTCCCTACGTTGAGCGCCCGAGCCACACTGTCGAGCCGGACGGCCGAGCTGCGATACAGGCCCACGCCGTTCTTGCTGGCGACGGTGAGCGTCGGCACCTGCCGCAGTGCGTCGATCAACGCTTCGGTGAGGCCGTCGGCGAGGTAGCCGAGAGAATGGTCCCGACTCAAGTCATCGAAATAGAGTACCGCGATGTGCTTCGGGTCGATCCCGCTCGTCGCCACTCCCCGCCCGGCGCGGGCCGACCGGATCACGAAGTAGCCGCCGAGCACCGCTACGACCGCGGCGACGGGCAGCAGGCGCCACACCACGGAGGACGGCCGCTTCAGCCCCCGTTCGAGCGTGGCCCGCCGGTAGGCGCCGGTCGCGGCCGACGGCCTGTTGAGCGCTTCCGCGAAGAGCGCGGTGGTCGGGTAGCGGTCCGCCGGCACCTTGGAGAGCGCGCGCAGGATCGCCCCCTCCACGGCGTCGGGAATGGAGGCGCGCACGATTGACGGAGGTGAAACGATGTCCAGCGAGTGCCGCGCGATGATCGCCTGGGCGGTGGGGCCCGTGAATGGCGGCTCACCGACCAGCATCTCGTAGACCACACACGCGAGGCTGTACTCGTCGCTGCGGCCGTCGACCTCGCCGCTCCCGCTCGCCTGCTCGGGACTCATATACGCGGGTGTACCGATCAGCGTACCGGTCTGCGTGAGGTGGTGGCCCTCTCCGGCCGCGGTTACCGCACGCGCGATCCCGAAGTCCGCGACCACGGCCGCGCCTCCCGACAGCATGATGTTCTCGGGTTTGATATCCCGGTGCACGACGCCACGGCTATGCGCATAGGCGAGCGCCCCCGCTACCTCGGTCGCCACCCGCAGCGAGTCCTCGAGCGACAGTTGCTTCTCGCGCGTGAGCCGGTCACGCAACGACTCACCTTCGACGTACGGCATCACGTAATAGAGGAAGCCTGTCGCCGAGCCGGAGTCGTAGAGGGGCAGGATGTGGGGGTGCTGCAGGCGGGCGGCGATCTCGATTTCCCGGAGAAACCGCTCGGCGCCGAGGGCCGCGGCGAGCTCCGAGTGCAGTACTTTGATCGCCACCGGCCGGCCGTGTTTTCGGTCTTCCGCGAGGAACACCGTCGCCATGCCGCCGCGGCCCAGCTCGCGCTCGACCGTGTAGCGGTCTGCGAGCGCGTCACGAAGAGAATCCAGAGGCTCGGGCACGGGAGTGACGGCGTAGGATACAGCGCGGCCCAAGCGCTCGCCAGCGCGCGGGCAGGGGGCGCTCTTGTCCGACCGCCTCCGGCTCCCTAGTTATAGGCGGTCGCATGACCAGTCCGGCGCCGGATCCCGCTCTGCGCCCCGCTGGCGCGCCGCCCAGGTTCCTGGCTCGGTCCTGGCGGGTGCTGCGCACCCCGAGCATTAGCCGCTTGTTTGCCGTCGTCTTCCTCGCCATCGCCATCGCCGGCCTCGCGGACCGCATCGCGGTGTGGCAGAGCGCCCGCCGAACGCAGAGTGACATGGTCGCCCTGAGCCAGCGCCTGGAGGCGCTCTCGCGCTTCTCACCCTCGCCCGCCCTGCAGGCGGAGCTCGCGGCCATGCAGGAGCTCGCGGCCGAGGTCGGTGACAACGCGATTCAGGGAGCGGTGCAGTCGACGGTGTTGTTCGCGATCATCCTTGTGGCACTGGGTATCGGCCTGTGGTACAACCGCCGCCGACTCGCCACGCCGTTCGCCCACGTGGTCGGCGCGCTCGAGCGCGTGGCCGCCGGCAGCTACCAGGAACGTCTCGGAGAGGACCAGCCAGAGGAGTTTCGCATCATCGCCCGGGGTGTGAACCGGATGGCGACGGCGCTCGCCTGGCGGGAGCGAATGCAGGATCAGGAAGCCCGCCTGCTCACGGCGTTGAACGCGCCGCCGCGGGAGTCGGCAGCCGGGGGAAGCTTGGCGCCCGCCCTCGATGTCCTCGCAGCGGCGACCGGGGCGACGGCGTTGGCGCTATACCAGCCGCACTACGACTCCAATGAGTGGAGTCCGACGGCCGTGCGCCGGGCGACGGCGCGGCCGCTGTCTCGAGACGTTGTGCGCCACGTGGTAGCCGACGCGACCAAGGTGATCCTGTACGCGGACACCGCCGCGGCGACGGCGCGTAAGGAGCTGCAGTTTTCGAACGGCGAGACCGGTTCCTCCGGGGCGCTGGCCGTCGTGCCGCTTCGCTCCCGCGATCGGCTGGTCGGCCTCCTCCTCGCCGCCGTGCCCGAGGAGCTCTCCGACGAGGCTCGCAATACCCTCGAGCTCGCAGCACCCAACCTCGCCTTCGCGTGTGAGCGCGAGTCCGCCCACCAGCACACCCGCCGCCTCGCTGTGGAGGTGCGGCATGCCGCGCAGCGGCTCGAGTCCCAAAACGCCGATCTCACCGCCCTCAACGAAAAACTCGAGCAGCAGCACCGTGAGGTAAGCCGGCTGAACGCGGAGCTCGACCACGCGGGGAAGCTCAAAGACACGTTCCTCGCGAATATGTCGCACGAGCTCCGCACACCCTTGAACAGCGTGATCGGCTTCAGCGAACTGCTCCTGGGCATGCTGCCCGCCGAGGGGGGAGCAGCCGACCTCGCCACGCAGCGCGATTATCTGGAGACCATCGCCCGAAACGGCCGCCACCTGCTCGACCTGATCAACGAGCTCCTCGATCTCTCGAAGATCGCCGCGGGGCGCATGGAGCTGCGACTCGAGCCGCTCGACCTGCGCACCGTCCTGCGCGAGGCGGCCGACAGCGTGCGAGCCCAGCTCGAGGCGCGGAAGCACCAGCTGGCGATCGAGCCGCCGCGAGACCGGGTTGTGATCCAGGCCGACCGCGGGCGCCTGCGCCAGGTGCTCCTCAACCTCCTTTCCAACGCAATCAAGTTCACTCCCGATGGTGGCCGCATCGCCCTCAGCGCGCGTCTCGACGATGCCGGACGGGTGCACATCGCGGTCAGCGACTCCGGCATCGGGATCGCGCCCGAAGACCAGGGAAAGCTCTTTCAGGAGTTTGTGCAGCTCGACGCGAGCGCGAGCCGACACTACGAAGGAACGGGACTCGGCCTCGCCCTCTCGAAGCGCCTCGTGGAACTGCACGGCGGTACCATCGGCGTGGAATCCGAGCTCGGCAAGGGCAGCACCTTCTGGTTCACGCTTCCACAGGCCGACAGCAGGCCGGAGCCAGCGTAATGGCGACCATCGTCGTGGTGGAAGATCAGCCGGACAATCTGAAGCTCTTCAAGGCCCTGCTCACCATGAAGGGGCATCGCGTGATCGGGCTCACGTCGGGCGACGGGCTGGTCGCCACGCTGCTCGCCGAGCAACCCGCGCCCGAGCTCGTGCTGCTCGACATTCAACTGCCCGGCCGCGACGGATTCAGTGTCCTCCGCGACCTGAAGAAGCTGGAGGGGGAACATCCGTGGAAGGTGGTCGCCCTCACGGCGCACGCGATGCCCGGCGATCGGGAGAAGACCCTCGCGGCCGGGTTCGATGGTTACATCGCCAAGCCAATTGACGTGCGTGGCTTCGGAGAAGAGGTCGCGCGGTTCCTGTCAGCGAGCCGCTAGCGGCGCCTTCTTCAGTTGAATCGAGCCGTTCACGGTGGTGACGCGCACCTCGCGTCCCCCGCGCCCCACGGTCCCCTTGAGGCTGTGAGTGGTGAACTTCCCGCTCACGGGCAGCGCGTAGTCGGTGAAGATCGACCCGTTGATCGTGTGTGCATCCACATCCGCGTCGAGCACCGGCGGCAGCTCCGAGGTCACCGATCCGTTGACCGTCGTGATCGACACGCCCCCCGTATCCGCGAAGCCCAGGATCCGCGCGTGTACACCGCCGTTGACCGACGCGATCGTCACCGGGCCCTCGGTGGTCTCCACGTCGATGTCGCCGCTTACCGTGTGGACATGGAGCGGAGCGGTGGCTCCCGCGACATGCACGTCCCCGATCACGGTCCTGGCGTCGAGGCGGACGCCGCGGGGAAGGCGCACCTTGAAGTCCACGGTGATGTCGCTACCCCGCGTCCGCCCCGCTTTGAAGTCCTCGTCCGGAGTGCAACCCTCAGGGCTACCGGGCCATACCGCGCACACGGTCAGCCCGGCATCCGAAGGGACCGCCACGAGCCGCACGCTCGCCGTATCCGACGACCGATAGCTCTTCACCGCCGAGATCTGAACGGAGTCGCCCCTTCCGCCCTCGACTATCACGGAGCCGCGCGTGTTGCGGATCCACAGCCCGTGCTTGGGAGCGACCTTGGCGCGATAGGTCCAGGTCGCGCCCGTCGTGCGGGGGCCGCCTTCGGCGTCCGAATCGAATTCACCGCGGATCTCCCGCAGCGCCTCGGGTAGGCGGTTCACCACGCGCTCGCGGGCCCGGGCCACGAGATAGCGAACAGAAAGACCGATCGCGAGCACCACACAAAACAGTGTGGCCCCGCGAATGATCTCCGTACGCCAAGTCTCCCAGAATGCCCGCATCGCCGCCGCCCTCCTAGCCAGCTAGATACTGGCGGGTCTTACGAGGGTTGGCGAGGTGGGGTTTCGGAGGCCCGCTGAAGGGGAGCGGGCCGAATGGCAAGGGGGGCCGAAGCCCCCCAAGCCTTCAGGATACGGCGCTGAAGTGCGAGCGCACGGCGTCGGTACACCGGACCGTTGGCCGGGTGAATACGCGCGTCTTCGCGGCTACCGGGCCGCGCTCCGACTCCACCGTGATGGGATCGAGCACCCCGCCGTACCAGACCTGCCCGCGACCGTCGACCGGGGCGAGCGCTCCGGCCGGTAGCGTGTCGGCGCGGTGACCGGCTCCCGCGGAAGAAACGGCGACCTGCGCCGCGTAGCCGTAGCCGGTCGTGAGTGCGATGCCGAGCATGAGAGCGTAAATACGCATGAGATGCCTCCGAGACACCTGGTCCGACGGCACGGCCTTTCGAACGTTTAAGACGTCACAGGCCCCAGAAAGGTTGCACCGGGCGTGTCAGGAGGTGGTAAACCCCGGAGGGTCAGGGCTGCGCGAAGATACCGTCAGTGGATTGCCAGACGACTTTCATCCGGCTGAGCGGCGTGTTTCGCAGGCGCTGGTGGGCTGTGCGCAACGGGTTGTACCTGATGATGCGCTCCGGCTCGCGGAGCGTGCGACCGGGCCGCAGTGGCCCGTCCACCTTAAGATGCGCGCTGTAGATCGTGTCACCGAAAGCGTCGAAAAACGTGACATCGCCTTGAAACGCGTTGATGGTCCTCGTCCCCTTGTTGCGATATGCAAAGGCGAGCGAGATGTAATCCTCGTAGCGCTCCTGCTCGGGGTCCTTCGCGAGAAACGCCTTGTTCACCACGGTCACCACGAGCGTCGAGTCGAGCTCTCGTCTGACCAAATCCTGACGCGCCCGCTCAGCCGCACTCTGCTCGGTCTCGGCCTGTCGTTTCCGTGCGGCCTCCGCGCGGGCCCAGGCGAGAATATCCGTGATGGTCATCGTGTCCTTGGGTGCCCGCGTCGCGAATCCGGTGTCCGCGGCTGCGGCGAGCAACGTGCGCGCTGCGGCGAGCGGTAGCCGGAGGCTATCGGACGCCTGGAGCACGGAGTCGAGCCGCATGACTGGGACGCGCGTGGAGAGGAAGGCTTCTTCCTGGGCGTGGGATTGGCACGCGCCCAACAGGCCCGCGAGGAGGGCGACGGCCGCGACGGTCGATCTCGAGTCTAGAAGGCGCATCCGGGGATTCTAAGCCATCGCACGAAGGACCGTGTGACCGGGATCACGGGCGGAATGCCGAGGGCAGGACTCGAACCTGCACGGGGGTTGCCCCCCAAGGGATTTTAAGTCCCTTGCGTCTACCGATTTCGCCACCCCGGCCGCCGGAAACATAGCGCCGGTTCACCGCACCGGCTCTCGTCGCAGGCCGCCCGACGCGCGTACCGTCGAGATGGCCGGCTCGCGTCCGTAGGCATCCTTGAACCCCCGCCGAACCTGGCGCACGACCTTCGCTTCGACCGCCTTTCCCCTGGGGAGCAAGACCAGCACCGCCCCGCCCCACCCTGCCCCGGTCAGGCGAGCGCCCAGCGCGCCCGCGCGTCGCGCCGTCGACACGACCAGATCCAACTCGGGGGCGCTGCACTCGTACAGGCGACGACACGACTCATGCGACTCGAACAGCAATACCCCGAAGCGCTTCAAGTAACCGCGGGCGAGTAGCTGCGCGCCGAACCGCGTTCGGGCCGTCTCCCCGACCACATGCAGCGCGCGCGAGCGCAGCGGCTCGGGCAACGCCCGCTTAAGCCGCGGCAGCCAGCCGGCCGGCCAGCTCGCGAGCCAGCGCAACTCCGGCAGCTCCAGCCTGAGCCGCGCCACCGCGGCTTCGCACTCGGCTCGCCGTTCGTTCAAGGCGCCTGAGGCGAGCTGGTGCCGAACGCCTGTATCCACGAGCAGCAGCCGCGCGCGAGCTGGAACGTGGCGCGACGCGAGCGACGCGCACTCGAGAAACAGCGCCCGGTCCGGACGCGCGAGCGCCGCGCTCATCTGATCCATGATGCCGCAGCGCACGCCCACGTGATCGTGCTCGGCCCGAAACGCCACGCCCGCCAGCTGTCGTGCGGTGAGACGGCCGCTCCCAAGCAAGTCGAGTGCTCGGGCCGCCGCCACGGTCAACGCGGCCGACGACGCGAGGCCCGCCCCGACCGGTACGTCGCTCGCGATGGCGACGCGGGCGCCACGACACGGCGGGCCAGCGCCCGCTGCCGCGAGCTCGCGCATCACACCGGCGACGTACGCGCCAGGGCCCGATACCCCCGCGCTCCGGTAGTCGATCCGCTGCATCTGACCGTCACGCGTCGAGATGAGCTCGAGGATGCCAGCATCGGCAGCGCCAGCCGCGACCGTGGTCCGCGCCGCGATCGCGATCGGCAGCACCGGACCGCCGTTGTAGTCGGTGTGTTCGCCAAGCAGGTTGACGCGTCCCGGAGCGGAGGCAGCCACGAGCGGCGCGTCGCCGAACGTCGCGCGGAACAGCGTTGACGCGTTTTGAGGCACAAGGTTTGACAAGGCTTCGGGCCAATGCTACCCTGTACCAGCCGATTCCACCATCTCGCGAAAAAAAGCCACCCGGAGACAAATCGTATGCGGCAGTCCGTGGGGTATGCGCTCTCACTGCTGATCGGCGCTCCGGCCGTGCTGGGAGCCCAAGGGTTCGGGATCTACGAGCTCGGCGCGTGTGGAATGGCCCGAGCTGGGACCGGCGTGGCGGCCCCCTGCGCGGATGGTTCGGCCATCTTTTTCAACCCCGCCGGGCTCGCCGGGCTCAAAGGGTGGCACGTCAGCGGGGGGGGGACGTTCATTAAGGCCGTGGGAAACTTCACGAGCGACTCGACCCTGGCCAAGACAGACCTCGACAACCCTTGGATCCCCCTGCCGAGCGTGTACATCGCCTACGGATCGTCGCAGAAATGGGGGGCGGGTGTCGGAGTGTTCTTCCCCTACGGGCTCGAGACGCGCTGGCCGTTGAGCTTCGACGGCCGATTTACGGGCTACGACAACATCATTCGTAACATCTACATACAGCCCAGTCTGGCGTATCAGGTTACGCCCTGGCTCTCGCTCGGCGCGGGCCTCGACATCGTCAACGGACACGTGGAGCTGAACCAGCGGCTCGATCTCTCGCAGCAGCTCATTCCCCTGCCGGGCCTACCTCTTGGAACGACCTTCGCGCAGTTCGGCATCGCCCCGGGCACGGATTTCGCGAACGCCCATCTCGAGGCGAGCCACACCAAGGTGACCGGGGGCCACTTCGGTGCGATCGTCAAGGTAAACGACCGCGTCTCCTTCGGCGCGCGCTACCTGATGCACGCGACGATCGACTACGCCGGGACGGCGACATTCAGCCAAGTGCCCACGGGGGTCATCATCCCGACTACGGTGACAGTGGGGACGCGTACGATCCAAGCCGGAACGAACCTGGACGCCCTCCTCGACACCTTGGGAGTCTTCGCCGTCTTACTTCCGAATCAAAACGTTACGACGACGATCTCGAACCCGGAGCAGCTCGTCTTCGGGGTCTCCTACAAGCCGATGGCCGGCTGGACGTTGTACGGGGACTACCAGCTCACCTGGTGGGCGAAGCGCTTTGCGGCGCTCCCGATCAACTTCAGCAACGCGGCCACGCCCTCGCTGCTGCTCAACACCTACTATCAGAACGCGAGCGACTTCCGGCTCGGCGCGGAATGGGTGAAGAACGCGAAGCTCACGCTGCGCGGTGGATACCTCTACAACACCGCGGCGGCCCCTCCCGAGACGGTGACCCCGCTCTTGCCCGAAGGCGCGCGCAATGAGCTGACTGCGGGCGCGGGCGTGGCGCTCTCGCCCAAGTGGTCGGTCGATTTCGCGTACCAGTTCATCAAGCAGAACGACCGGCGGGGACGGACTCGTGACATCAGCGGCGCGACCGCAGATCAGCTGCAGGCGCTCAATAACGGACTGTATTCGTTCTCAGCCCATCTCGTCGGCCTGTCCCTGGCCTACACGTTCTGACGGAGCCTGACCGTGACATCACGCCATGTCTTCTTGTGCGCCGTCGTCGGCCTGACGCTCGTCGCCGCCGGTTGTGAGAACGACGATCTCTTCACGCCGACGCCGCCCCAATACGCGGGCGGCGCCATGTTCGCGCGCTACGTGTCCTTCGGGAACAGCATCACCGCCGGCATCCAGTCGTTTGGCCTGAGCGATTCGACGCAGCGGCTCGCGTATCCCGTGCTGCTCGCGCGGGCGATGGGCACGCCGTTCAATTATCCGAGCCTCAACAATCCCGGGTGCCCGCCGCCGATCACGAACATCTTCGCGAATCCGCCGACGCGCGTCGGCGGGCTCCCGGACACGTTCTGCGCGCTGCGCAGCGCCAACGTACCACCGTTTCTCAACAACGTCGCGTTCCCGGGCGCGGATGTGCTCGAGCTCCTCAACACCAACTACGGTCCGCCTCAACCCCCGGCGGCGGCCACGGATGCCTACAAGCTTTTCCTGCTCGGCGGCCGCACGGAGCTGCAGCGCGCGCGGGAGGTTCTTCCGACGTTCGTGACCGTGTGGGTCGGCAACAACGACGTGAGCGGGGCTATCCTCGACACCGGTGACGCAGGCCAAGCTGCCGACATCACGCCTCCGGCCACATTCGCCACGCAGTATAACGCACTGATGGACAGTCTCGATTCGTTCGGGAGCATTCAGGGTGGGGCGCTGATCGGGGTGGTGCAAGTGGTGGGCGCCCCTTACGTGTCGCAGGGACGGTATTACAAAGCTGCCTCCGCGTCGATCCCGATGTTGACGGTGCTCGATAACTGCCTCGACAGCCTCGTGATCGCCCCGGGGGACACCGTGAGGGTATTGGTGCCGGTCCACTACGGCGCCCCTATCGTGGAAACGGCAGCAGCCGGGACCCCGCAAACGCTCGACTGCTCGAACTACCACGTGATCTCGGTGACGGAAGCGGTCAACATGATCACCGCTGTGGTCCAATACAACGCGACCATCCAGGCAGCCGCCACGGCGCGGAACTGGCTGTTCGTCGATCCCAACCCGCTGCTCCAGGCGCTCGCGGCTACGCCGGGTGCGATTCGGCCGTTCCCCGCGTTCCCGCCCGACCCCAATTCCACCACCGCGCCCTTCGGGACGGCGGTCAGCCGTGACGGCGTTCACCCGAGTACGTCGACGCAGAAGGTCATCGCCCAATCGTTGCAGCAGGCGATCAACGCCTTCTATCAATCCGCGATTCCGGCTATCCCCTGAGACGAACCTCACCCGTGGTGGGGGGTAGCGAACACGGCATCCGCGTTCCGGCGGGTGCCGTTTCGCTAATGCGACCGGCCGCCCTCCTCATCGTGCTCCTGAGCCCCAGCCTGACGCTGGGGCGAACACTGCCCGCCCAGGCGGTCGAGCGGACCGACACACCGGAGCGCGGGGTGCTCCGGGTGACGTTCGACCCCCGCGTCATCACCTGGAACGACCAGTTCACAGCCAACGGTCGGATGCGGCTGGGTGCCGGGCTGAGCGGCGACACGGTGGGCGGGCGCTACATCCCGGCGGTCGCACAGATGGAGCAGAATGTCCGCTTCGCGAGCGGGCTCGCTGGGTTCGTGGCGAGCCTGGGTCAAGGTCTCTTGAGCGTCCGCCAGGAGCGGCGCGAGTACCCCGTGATGGCCGAGCTCGGGCTCACGCATCGCCTGTCGGTGAGCTTGCGCGTCCCGATCGTTCGCGTCGCCACCCGCACGTCGTTCCAGCTGTCGAGCAAGGGGGGAAATCTTGGCCTCAACCCCCGGCTCCTCAGTGGGGCCACGGCGAACGCCGTGTTCCTCGCCCAGTTCGATACGGCCCTCGCGCACTGCGCGTTGAGTCCGTCGTGCGCGGCTCGGAGCAGTACCGGCCAGTGGAGCGCGATCCGTGACGCGCTCCGGGCGGTTGCGATCGCTCCCTTCGTGCCGCTCGACAGCTCGGCCGCCGGCAAGGCCATCGACAGCACCGTCGCGCGCATCCAGCGTGCCCTCGATTCGCTCGGCGTCATGAGCTTCGACTCAGCTTTCACGTTCTCGTCAGACAGCCTCACGGGGGCGCACGTGGAAGCCGCGATGCTCGACAACACGGGCATCGGTTTTGGCTACGCCGGCCTCCCGTTCCGGAGCAGCTGGCGATACGGCCTGGGGGACGTGGAGGTCGCGGCCAAGTACCGCATCGTGGCGGGCGCGCATTACGCCGCCGCCGCGCAGGCGCTCGTGCGGCTGCCGACGGGAGCCCGGGACTCAGCCGACGATTTCCTGCGACAGTCCATTGGGGATCACCAGCTGGACCTCGAAGGGCAGCTCACGCAGGAGCTCATCGCGGGTCCCCTTTGGCTCAACGTGGCTGTCCGCGCCGGGATGCAACGCCCAGGGACGCGGATTCAACGCGTGGCGCCCTTCGACGCCCTCCTGGTGCCGGCGACGGCGACCGCGAACCTGCAATGGGATCCGGGGGACTACGCGGCCGTCGATGTCGCGCCGCTCGTCAACCTCTCGCACGAGTTCGCGGCGGGCTTCACGGCGGGGTACTTCTCGAAGACGCGGGATCACTATGCCTATCGCTCGGCGCAGGATTCGATCGACCTGGCGGCGCGCACCGGCGTTCCCACAGCCGCGAGCGTACTCGATGCCGGTACGGCGCAGCGCTGGTTGCGACTCGGGTTTGCCGTGACCTATCACGCCCCGGGCGTGGAGGGCGGCTTTTCGATCGAGCAGACCGTCACGGGCGCGGGGGTCGTCCCGGCGGCGACGGTATACCGGATCGTGTTTCGGACGTCGAAGAAGCTTTTCTGATGAGCTCGGCGGCGTGGCCGAGCGCCGACTTCATGTCGGGATCGCCGAGCATGCGCGCCAGCTCACGCCTCCGGTCTTCCCCCTCTACCACGCGCACGTCGCTCGTCGCAATCCCGCCATGCGCTCCCTTCGCCACCACGAGGTGATGGTGGGCGTAGGCAGCGATCTGGGGCAGGTGTGTGATGACGAGGACTTGCCGGCCCGTGCTCCGGCCCCGTGCGATCGTGGCGAGTGCGTCGCCCACCCTGCCCCCGACCTCCCCGCCGATCCCCTGGTCGACCTCGTCGAACACCAGCGTGGGCACGGCGTCGTGCTCGGCCAACACGACCTTCAGGGCGAGCATCAAGCGGGACAGCTCACCGCCGGAAGCGACTTTCGCAAGCGGGCGGGCGTCGAGGCCGACGTTCAACCGAACCTCGAAGAGGACGTCTTCGGCGCCCTTGGAGCGTGCAGCGGGGAGCGGTACCAGTTGTGCCGCGAAGCGCCCACCCTGCAGGCCGAGGGCCGGTAAGAGCTGATTGACGGCTTTGGACAGGCCGCCCGCGCCACGCGTCCGTTTTGTCGTGAGCGCGGCGCAGGCTCGGGTGAAATCGCCCGCGGCGCGCTCGCGTTGCTCAGCCAGGTTGCGGAGGTCGAGATCGGCCGTGTCCAGCAGCTCCAGCTCCCGAGCCGACCGGTCGCGTGTGGCGAGGACATCGGGAAGTGTCGGGCCGTACTTCTGGGTGAGGCGGTAGAGCACGTCGCGCCGCTGCTCGACGGCCGCCAGGCGGCCGGGGTCGTTCTCCATCCCCGCGGCGTAGTCCCGCGCTGCCTGCCGCAGCTCCTCGAGGTTCGCGAACGCACCGTCGAAGAGCTCCTGCCACTTGCGCGTCGAAGGGTCCAGTCGCGTCAGCCCGGCAAACAGCTTGGCCGCGCGGGCGAGGCCGGTGGTGTCGAGCGCCTCGCCCAGAGCTCGCGACAGGCGACCGAGCTCATCTGCGTGCCCGAGTCGCTTCGCCTCGACCTCGAGCGCCTCCGCCTCCCCTGCCTGCGGCGCGGCGTGCTCGATCTCGTTCACCACGTGTCGAAGGTAATCCGCCTTGCGGCGAACTTCCTCGCGTTTCGCTGTAAGCTGCGCCTCGCGACGTTCCAGCTCCTGGAGACGATCGTACGCATCCCGCACGGCGGTCCGCTCCACGCCTGCGGCCGCGTAGGCGTCAAGGATGTCGCGCTGCGCGTCGGATTTGAGGAGGGACTGCGTCTCGTGCTGGCCGTGCAGGTCCGCCAGGACGCCGCCGAGCTGTGCAAGTACGGCCACCGTCGTCGGACTCCCGTTTACCCAGGCGCGCGAGCGCCCTTCCGCCGTGATCTCGCGCTTGAGAATCAGGCGCCCGTCTTCCAGCTCCACCCCCAGGTCGGTGAAGGCGGGTGGAGGACGGTGGAAGATGGTGGAGGTGAAGTCGAAGGCTCCCTCGATTACGGTCTTCGCGGCGCCGGGACGGACGACGTCCGCCGAGGCGCGCTCGCCGAGCAGCAACGCGAGGGCGTCCACCAACATCGACTTGCCGGCGCCGGTCTCACCCGTGAGGACGTTGAGGCCGGATGTGACGGGGAGCGCGACGTCGGCGATGACGGCCAGGTCGCGAACGCGCAGCTCCGTGAGCACTAGCGTCGCTCGCGGTCGGAGAGGTCGCCCCAGTTCAGCTTCTTCCGCATGCGCGCGAAGAAGCCTTCGGGGCCGAGGCGCACCAGCAGCACGGGCCGGGCGGCGCGTTTCACCACCAGGCGCTCGCCGGCTCGCATAGTAGTCCCGACCTGGCCGTCGAACGAGACAAGGACGTCTTCGGTCCAGGGAGGGATCGGCTCGACCGTCACGGCCGCGTCCGATGGGACCACCAACGGTCGCACGGCGAGCGTGTGGGGGCAGATCGCCGCGACCACGATCGCGTCCACGCTCGGGACGACGATCGGACCGCCGGCGGACAAGGCGTAGGCGGTCGATCCGGTGGGGGTCGCGATCACGATGCCGTCGGCCGAGTACTGGCCCACTTCGTCGCCATCCACGGAGACCCGCAGCCGGATCACCCGAGCCACGCCGCCCTTGTGCACGACCGCGTCGTTCAGTACGACCGGTTCGGCGCGGCTCTTTCCCTCCTTATTCTCGATGAAGGGCGCGAGGGCCAGTCGCGCCTCCGTGGCATACGCGCGCCGCACCAGGGCATCGAGCGCCCAGTCGAGAGTCTGCGACGTGGCGGTGGTGAGGAAGCCGACCCGGCCGAGGTTGACACCCAGAATCGGGGTGGGGGCCGGAGCCGTGTCGAGCGTGCGCGCTCCCCGCAGTAACGTGCCGTCGCCGCCGAGGGTGATGAGGCAATCGAGCTGGCGAGCGGGCGCCCGGTCCAATGCAGGCGGGGCGGGCGGAGGCCAGAGGGGACCGATCTGTTCCTCGGTGAATAGGGAGACGCCCAGACGGGGCGCCACCTGGGCCAGATGCGCGAGGATGGTCTTGAGATCGCGGTAGGTCGGGTTGCCGACGACCCCAACGTTCATGAGTGGGTGAGCGATTCCTCCGCGGCCAACGCGCGAACCCGCGCCGCGATCCCAGGACCGGTGAGGCCGACCTCGGCGAGCTGCTGCGCCCGTGGTGCGTGCTCGTACGTTCCGTCCGGGACGCCGAGCGGCACGACACGACACTCGGGCGCAACGCTCTCCACGAGGCCCGCGAGACAGGCCCCGAACCCGTTGGTCACCGTGCCGTCCTCGACCGTAACCAGCAAGCGGTGCGTATGCAGCAACGCCTTGAGGGTCTCCCGATCCACCGGCTTCAGGAAGCGACAATTCACGACGCTGACGTCGAATCCAGCTCCACCGAGCTCCTCCGCCGCGGCGAGCGCTGGCTGGCACATCGTCCCGACCGCGAGCAACGCACACTCACGTCCCTTGCGCAGCACCTCCCAGGTGCCATACCGGATCGGAGCCACCTCGGCCGCGCGCGGGGGCTCCCCCGGGGCCTTGTCGCGCGGGTAGCGGAGTGAGAAGGGCCCGCTCGTGTGCTCGAGCGCGCAGCGGAGGAGGCCGATCAATTCGGCGCCGTCCTTGGGCGCGGTCACGGTCATGTGGGGGACGGCCAGCAGGTACGCGATGTCGTACAACCCCATGTGCGTCTGGCCGTCCTCGCCCACCATGCCGGCGCGGTCGAGGCAGAAGATCACGGGGAGCTGCTGAATGGCGACATCGTGGATGATGCTGTCGTACGCGCGCTGCAGAAACGTGGAGTAGATCGCCACGACCGGTCGCACACCCTGAGTGGCGAGCCCCGCCGCAAACGTGGTCGCGTGTGCCTCCGCGATCCCGACGTCGAAGAAGCGCTCCGGCCATTTCTTTTGAAAGATGCTCGTCCCGGTGCCCGATGGCATCGCCGCCGTGATGGCCACGAGCTTGGGATACTCACCCGCCAGCTCGGTGAGCGCCTCCCCGAACACCTTGGTCCACTGCGGGGGCCCCGCCTTCACCGGCAGGAGCTCACCCGTCACCGGATCATAGGGGGCGCGCGCGTGATACTTCTCCGTGTCCGGCTCGGGGAGCGGGAACCCCTTTCCCTTCTCGGTGATCAGGTGCACGACGCGTGGGCCCTTGAGTGTCTTCACGAGCTCGAAGGTCTGTACCAGCTGCGCGACGTTGTGCCCGTCGATCGGGCCGAAGTAGCGGAAACCGAGCTCCTCGAACAGCATCCCGGGCGACCAGAGGTTCTTGATGCTTTCCTCCAGGGTCTTGGCAAAGTCCACCAGCTTCTGACCGCCGGCGATGTGCGAGACGGACTCGATCAGCCCCTTCACCCGCTCGCGGATCCGCACCGTGATGGGGCTGGCGATGATCGAGCCCAGGTAGCGATTGATGGCCCCGACGTTCGGCGCGATGGACATCCCGTTGTCGTTCAGCACCATGATGATGTCGCGGCCAGAATGGCCGGCGTTGTTCATCGCCTCGTACGGAAGCCCGCACGTGAGGGCCCCGTCCCCCACAACGGCCACCACCTTGTACTGTTCGCCCAGGAGGTCGCGCGCCATGGCGATACCGAAGGCCGCCGAGAGTCCGGTGCCGGCGTGCCCCGCTCCGAATTGGTCGTGCGGGCTCTCGCTGCGCCGGAGGAATCCGGAGAGCCCGCCAGGCTGGCGCAGTGTGGGCAACCGGTCGTTGCGGCCGGTGAGGATCTTCCACGGATAGCCCTGGTGCCCGACGTCCCAGACGATCTTGTCGCGAGGCGAGTCGAAGCAATAGGCGAGCGCAACGGTGAGCTCGACCACGCCGAGCCCGGCGCCGATGTGGCCTCCGGTCCGCGAGACGACATCGATCAGGCGCTTGCGCACCTCGTCCGCGAGAGGCTGGAGCTGGTCCCTCGAAAGTCGCTTAACGTCCGCAGGGCCGGCGATCGACTCAAGAAGAGTCACGGCTCCCCTTTCGACCGATTGCGGATTTCGGATTGCGGATTGCGGGTTGGATTCATTGTCTTCGATTCCGCAATCGACAATCCGCAATCGCCAATTGCCTCAATTGGGCCTCGTGACGACATAGTCCGCCAGGTCGGTGAGCGTAGGAGAAGCTAACCCCGCTTGCCGCAACCGGTCTACCGCCCGTGCCGCCAGTCGCTCGGCCTCCGCCCGGGCCGCACCCACGCCCAGGAGGGTGACGAAGGTCGATTTGGCGACTGCGGCGTCCTTGCCGGCCGTCTTCCCGAGCTGATCGGAGGTGGCGGTGGCGTCGAGCACGTCGTCATAGATCTGGAAGGCCAGGCCGACGTCCGCACCATAGCCGCGGAGCGCCTCGCAGGCCGCCGCGGGCGCCCCTGTGGCGAGGCCACCGATGACGCACGCCGCGGCAATCAAGGCGCCCGTCTTACGACGATGCACGTCCTCGAGCTCATGCGGGGGCAGGCGTCCCCCCCGCCCCTCCGCCTCGAGATCCAAGGCCTGCCCGCCGATCATGCCTCCGGCCCCCGCGGCCCGGAACAATTCGAGCGCCACCGCGCGGCGCCGCTCGGGCTCGAGATCCAGCGCCATCATCCCCGCGGCGAGGACCCGAGCACCAAGCGCCACCATGTGATAGCCCGCCACGGTGGCCGTCCCGACGTCGAAAGCACGATGCGTGGTGGGTCGCCCGCGACGGAGATCGTCGTTGTCCATACAAGGCAGGTCGTCGTGAACCAGCGAGTACGCGTGGACGACTTCGATCGCGGCGGCGAGCTCGGCCATGCCCGGAGCGCCGCCGGCGCCCCCGACCGCCTCCGCCGCGGCGAAGACGAGCGTTGGTCGCAGCCGCTTTCCGGTCGAGAGGAGGCTGTACCGCATGGCCGCCGGGAGGGGTGCCGCCCACCAGTCCTCGGCGCGCGCGCCCCACGCCTCGAGGGCGACATCGACCCGGGCGCGGGCGTCCGCGAGGTAGACCTCGAGGGCGCGATTAGGCGTCGAAGTCCTCGACCTTGAACTGGCCCGCCCGATCGGCCAGCACCTGCTTGACCTGCGCCTCGGCGGCGGTCAGCCGCTCCCGTGCCTCACGCAAGCGCTCTACGCCTTCCTCGAACAGCTTGAGCGCCTCGTCCAGATCGACGTTCAGGTCCTGGCTCTCGAGCCGGCGCACGATCTCCTCGAGCCGGTCGAGCTGTTGCGCGAAGCTCAACGGCTCACGAGCGGCCATTACGACTCTCCCGCGCGTGCCGCCACTTCACCATCGGTGACGCGCAAACGGAATGCGAGGCCCGCCGTGAACTGCGCCACGAGCTTGAGCACGTGTCCCTGCGGATCGCGCGCCACTGCGTACCCGCGGTCGAGGATCTTGAGGGGCGAGAGGGCGTCGAGTCGGCCGGCGAGACCAGCGAGCTCGTGCCTGTGCCGCTCCAGCCGGCGCTCGAGCGCGCCCGTGAGCCGGTCGAAGCCTCGTTCCAGGCGTTCGGCCATGCGACCCGACCGGCCGCCGAGCGCCCGTGCCAGCCGCGTCCCGAGGTGGTCTAGCTCCACCAGGACGTCGGCGCGATCCGGCGTGGCGGACTCTGCGGCGGCGGACGGCGTCGGAGCCCGCAGGTCGGCGACCAGGTCGCAGAGCGTGACGTCGGTCTCGTGGCCGACCGCGGAAACCACGGGCACCGGCAACGCGGCCACCGCGCGGGCGACGCGCTCATGGTTGAACGTCCAGAGGTCCTCCCGTGAGCCGCCACCGCGTCCGATGATGACCAGATCGAGCCCCTGAATCCGGCAGACCAGGCCGAGGGCAGCGCAGATCTCGTCCTCGGCACCGTCACCCTGCACCCGGGTCGGCACGACCAGCAGCTCGGCCACCGGCCAGCGACGCCCCGCCACGGCGATGATGTCGCGCAGCGCCGCTCCGTCGGGACTCGTAACCACCGCGATGCGGAGGGGGTACGGCGGCAGAGGCCGCTTGCGGGCGGGGTCGAGGAGGCCCTCCTTCGCGAGGGCCGCCTTGGCCTTCTCGAAGGCCAGCTGCCACAATCCGCCGGCCTCGGTCGAAAGAAGATCGACCACCGTGAGCCGGAACTCGCCCTTCTCCTCCCACACAGTTGGCCGGGCGAACACGAACACCTGAAGCCCGTCCGCTGGCGCTGTGGGAAGCCGGCGGTTCTCCTTCTGGAACATCACGCAGCGGATCTGCGCGCCGCGGTCACGCAGGGTGAAATACCAGTGACCGCTCTGCCACGCCTTGAACCCGGAGATTTCCCCGCGCACCCACAGCGGCGCTAGCCCGGCCTCCACGACGGCGCGGGCGCGCCGGGTCACCTCCGTGACCGTCCATGCGCCCTCGGGCGCAACCGCGGCGAACAGGTCTAAGCTTGAGCCCATTGGCGCGCCGCCTGAACGGTATTGTAGAGCAGCATGGTGATCGTCATCGGGCCCACGCCGCCGGGCACGGGCGTGATGGCGCCGGCCACGAGCCTCGCCTCGGCGAATTGCACGTCGCCCACGAGCCGGTAGCCCTGCTTCGCGGTGGGATCGTCGACCCGGTTCGTGCCCACATCGACCACGACCGCTCCCGGCTTGATCATCTCCCCGGTGACGAACTCGGGCTTGCCCATCGCGACGATAAGGATGTCGGCCAGCCGTGTGAACGCCTTGATCTCGCGGGTGCGCGAGTGGCAGACCGTGACCGTCGCGTTGCCCCCGGGGCCGTCCTGCAACAGCAGCGCCGCCATGGGCCGCCCGACGATGTTGGAGCGGCCCACGATCACCGCGTGCCGACCCGTAGTGTCCACGCCGCTCCGCAGCAGCAGCTGCTGGACGCCGTACGGGGTCGCGGGGCGGAAACCGGTGGGATCTCCGATCGAGACCTTGCCCACATTCTCCGGATGGAAGCCGTCCACATCCTTCGCCGGGGCGACCCGGTGCAGCACGCGCTGCGAGTCGATCTGCTTCGGCAGAGGGAGCTGGACCAGGATACCGTGGATCCTCGGATCGGCGTTGAGACGGTCGATGAGCGCGAGCAGCTCGGCTTCGCTCGTCTCCGGGGGCAGGCGGATCGTCTCGTGGTATAACCCGGCTTCCCCGCAAGCCTTGCCCTTCATCCGGACGTAGGTCGCGGACGCCGGGTTATTCCCGACCAGGACCGCCGCGAGCCCCGGCCGGATGCCACGCGCGGCCAGGGTGCGAATCTCACCCTGGAGCTCTGCGCGCATCGCACCGCCGACGGCGGTGCCATCGATCAGCTTAGCGGGCAAAGTCCACCGCACGCGTCTCGCGGATGACCACGACTTTGATTTGCCCCGGGTACTGGAGCTCGCGCTCGATCTTGCGCGCGATCAGCTCGGAGAGCTCGCTCGCCTTGCCGTCGTCGATCGCGTTGGGCGTCACGACCACGCGCACCTCCCTACCGGCCTGGATCGCGAACACCTTCTCGACCCCCGGGAACTCCGCCGCGATCTGTTCGAGCTGCGTGAGCCGCTTGACGTACGTCTCGAACGCCTCTCGTCGCGCGCCGGGACGGGACCCGGAGACGGAGTCGGCGGCCTGCACGATGACGCTGATGGGAGACTCGTGCGCCACGTCGTCGTGGTGCGCGGCGATGCAGTTGACCACCGTCGGATGCTCGCCGTACTTGGTCGCGACTTCCACGCCCAGCTCGACGTGCGTGCCATCATGCTCGTGCGTGAGAACCTTGCCGACGTCATGCAACAGCGCGCCGCGTTTGGCGAGCTGGGTGTCGAGCTTCAGCTCGGCGGCGATGATCCCCGCAAGCCAGGCGACTTCCTTCGAATGCTCGAGGATGTTCTGCCCGTACGACGTGCGGTAGCGCATCCGGCCGACGAGCTTCACGAGCTCCGGGTGCATCCCCTTGATGCCCGTCTCGTACACCGCCTGCTCGCCGGCCTCGACGATCGACGCTTCGACCTCGACGCGCGCCTTCTCGACCACTTCCTCGATGCGGCCCGGGTGGATGCGCCCGTCGGCGATCAGTCGCTCCAGCGCGAGGCGACCCACCTCGCGGCGTACGGGGTCGAAGCACGAGACCACGACCGTGTCGGGCGTGTCGTCGATGATGACATCGACGCCGGTGGCGGCTTCGAAGGCCCGGATATTCCTCCCCTCACGGCCGATGATGCGGCCCTTCATTTCGTCGGACGGGAGGGCCACGGCCGAGACGGTGGATTCGGCCGTGGATTCGGGCGCGAGCCGCTGAATGGCCAGGGCGAGGATTTTCTTTGCTTCCTTGTCCGCTCCCTTGCGGGCCTGCTCCTTCAGGTCGCGCGCGAGGGCCGCGGCCTCGTTCCGGGCTTCGTCCTCCAGGCGGCGCAGCAGCTCCTGCTTCGCTTCTTGTGCCGTGAGGCCGGCGATCTGCTCGAGCCGCGTGCGCGCTTCGAGCTCGACGGCCGTGAACGCACGCTCGCGCTCCGCGAGGGTACGCCCGCGACCGTCGAGCGCCCGCTCCCGCTCGTCCAAGCCGCTTTGCCGCTGCTCCAACGCCTGCTCACGCCGCTCGCTTTCCCGCCGCCGGCGCGTGAGATCCTCCTCAAACGCCTCGCGCGCTTGGATAAGTTCTTCCTTGGCCGCCAACACCACGCGCTGACGTGCATCCGCGAGCAGCCGCTCGCTTTCCGCCGCCGCCGCCCGGGCCGCCGCTTCCGCGACCCGTCGCTCCACCCGCCGTCCCGCTCCATAGAACGCCAGCCCCGCGGCCACGCCACCAGCCGCGAGGGCCGAGAGAATTGCCAGCCAGTTCGCCATAGGATCTATCTCCAGCACCACTCCGCGGGAGGCGGAGCGAGTATTCTTGCCTACATCTGGCCGACCACGGCCTTTCGCTTGCCAGGCGGCAGGAGCTTGGTGAGATCGTCGGCCAGCGCCGCGAGCCGCGCCGCGACCTCCCGTTCGCCCTTCTTGGCCTGGAACAGCTCGTTCGTGATGTCCAGCGCTGCGAGAATGGCGGCCTTGTGCGTCTCTACGATGGGTCCTTGGGAGAGCACTTTCTTCAACGCCTGGTCGACGTACGCCGCGACCTCGCGCGTGTATTCGGGCGGCAGGTCGGATCGGACGGTGTATTCCTCGCCGCCGATCATGACCTTGACGGCGTGCTTCTTGGTGCTCACCGGGCCTCCCCTGCTCCCCCCACCGCTCCCGGTGCACCGCCCGCACCGCCGACGCCGCCCCCGCCCCCGCCCCCGCCCCCGCCCCCGCTCCCCCCGCGCCCAACGCCACTCCCGGACGTTTCACGCGCCTGCTCTTCCAGGAACGTGAGTCGCGAGAGTAAATCCTGCACGCGCGTGCGCGCGGCCTCGACCCGCTGCTTGAGCGTCTTGTTCTCCTGCTCCAAATCCGCGACGCGCCCTCGCGTCTCGGGGTCCAGCTTCGACGTGGGTCCCCGTCCGCCGCTCTCTTTTAGCTCGGCTTCCGCCTTGACGGCACGGGCCCGCCACAAGGCCAGCTCGTCCGCCACGTGGCGGAGGATCGTCTCGAGCTGGTCGAGAACCGGCGCATCAGACCTCTCTCCGTCGTACCCCAAGCTCATCCTCCAACGCCGCAAGACCCCGCTTCTCGAGCGCGACCACGTCCGCCTCGCGTAAGGTCCGAACCGGATCGCGGTACGTGCAGTGCCAGGCCACACTGCGATGGCCCGGCGGGATCTCCGGGCCTCGATACTCGTCGAACACCTGGACCCGCTCGAGCAGCGGTCCCACGGCTCGCCGCAATACATCGCTCACTTGCCCGGCCGTCACCCCAGGCGGTAGCACCAGGGCGAGGTCACGCTCAACCGGAGGCTGAACCGACAGTGCGCGGTAGGCAACGGGCGAGCGCTCTACCAGGAACAGCCGCACCTCGAACCCAAAGAGCGGCGCCGCCCACGGAGGCGCATCGGCCTCGAGGGGGCCCCCCCACCCCACCACTTCCCCACCCTGTTGCACCGCCGCCCAACCGCCCCCACCCTCGGTTACCGGCTGCACGAGGCTACCGGGCGCAGCGACCGCTGCTGCTAACTCAAAGTGGTACTTCAGGTCCCATATGTCCATATCAGGTACTTTCGCACCCTCAGACCAGTGGGGCGGTCGCCGGGCGCCCGTGAGTACTCCCGCAACGGAAGTCCATTCTTCTGGGAGGGACCCGCTCCCCGCTCCCCGCTCCCCCCCCGGCACGCGAAACACCGTTCCGAGCTCGAAGAGGCGTATATCCCGATTCCGATTCGACCAGTTGAATTCGACCCGCCGGATCAGCCCGGGCAGGAGCCGGCGACGGAGATGCGCTTCTTCGGCGGACAGAGGGTTACGAATGGCGACGGTCTCGGGCCCATCCGGTGGGCCGAGCGAAAGGGTGCGCGCCTCGAGGAAGCCGGCGCGTACGAGCCGGTCGCGCACGCGCGCCCGCGTCTGCTCTTCGGGAGCGTCCGGCACAGTGCCGGGACGGTAGGGTCGCAGCTCGTCGGGGAACGCGTCGTATCCCTTGAGGCGCGCGACTTCTTCGACCAGGTCGACCTCGCGCGTCACGTCGGGGCGCCAGCCCGGGACCTGGACTGCCAGCCGGGCTTCCTTCGGCGCAACGAAGAAGCCGACGGCACTGAGGAGTTGCTCGGTCTCGGAGCGCTCGATCGCCGTCCCCAGCAACCGCGAGACGCGATCGGGGCGCAGGAAGATGGTCCGCTCCTGCTGGGGCTCGGGCCACAGATCGAGGACCGGCTCGCGCTGCTCGCCGCCGGCCACGGCGACGATCAGCTCGACCGCACGGCGCACGGCGTCCGGCATGCCGAGCATGTCGATGCCGCGCTCGAACCGATAGCTCGATTCGCTCGACACTCCGAGCGCCCGTCGCGTGCGCCGAATGCGCGTCGGCTGGAAGTAGGCGCACTCGAGCACGACGTCCTTCGTCTCGGTGCTGACCTCCGATTCGGCACTCCCCATGACCCCGGCGACGATCGTGGGCCGCTCGGCATCACAGATCGCGGTCATGTCGGCGGTGAGCGTCCGGATGACGCCGTCCAACGTGACGATCTTCTCGCCCGGCCGCGCCCGTCGGACGATGACCGCCGGTCCGCGGAGGCGGGCGAGATCGAACGCGTGCAACGGCTGGTTCAGCTCGAAGAGGATGTAGTTCGTGGCGTCGACGACGTTGTTGATGGGGCGTTGACCGATTGATGTGAGGCGGTCTGCGAGCCACTGGGGACTCGGTCCCACCCGCACGCCCCGGATCACCGCGATCATGTAGCGGGGCGCGCCCTCGGGATCCTCGAGGCGGACGTCCACGCCGTCGACGACGCCCGAGATGACGCGCCCGCTCGGGCCGGCGGCCACGCCATCTCGGGCGCTGGGGGCGCGGCGACGGCCGCCGAGGGCGGCGTCCCCGCCGGCCGGAGCCGCGCCTCCAGCGCCTGGTATGGGCGGGAGCTTGACGGTCCCTCCCAGCACCGCCGCCAGCTCGCGAGCGACTCCCTTGTGGCACAGGAGGTCCGGCCGGTTGGCCGGCACGTCGATCACGATCTGATGATCGGCGATCCCAACGGCGTCGATGAACCGCGTGCCCGGCGGGGCTGCCGTGTCGAGCTCGAGAATTCCGGAGTGATCGGCGCCAAGGCCGAGCTCTTTGGCCGACAACAGCATGCCGTTGGACTCCACGCCCCGGATCTTCTTGCGCTCGAGCTTCAGGCCGCCCGGCAGGACCGCGCCGACGGGAGCGTACGGGTAGACCTTGCCGGTCTGGACATTGGGGGCGCCGCACACGACCTCGACCGGCGGGGCGCCACCGCCCGGATCCACCAGACAGAGCGACAAGCGGTCGGCATCGGGATGCTTGCGCACCTCGACCACGCGGGCGACCAGGACGTCGCCCAGGTCCAGGTGGAGCGGCACGACCGCGTCGACGGCGGCCGCGTGCAGGGTGAGGCATTCGGCGGCCTCGCGGGGATCGATGGACCGGCCCAGGAGCGCCTCGAGCCAGCGCCGCGAGACGATCATCTCGCGCCCTCCGCGAACTGCGCGAGGAACCGCACGTCGCTCTCGTACAGCAATCGGATATCTGGAATGCCGTGGCGACTCATCGCGATCCGCGCCGGTCCCATCCCCCATGCGAAGCCACTGTACCGCTCGCTATCCACGCCGGTGTTCTCGAGCACCGCGGGGTGCACCATCCCTGAGCCGAGGATCTCCATCCAGCCGGTCTGCTTGCAGGTCGGGCAGCCCGCGCCCCGGCAGATCTGGCACCGCACGTCCATCTCGGCGGACGGTTCCGTGAAGGGGAAGTAGGAGGGCCGGAACCGCACCTGCGTGTCCGGGGTGAAGAACCGCCGCGCGAACGCCGCGAGCGTCGCCTTGAAGTCCACGAAGGTGATCCCCTCGTCGACGGCGAGCCCTTCGATTTGCTCGAACACGGGCGAATGCGAGGCATCGAAGGGGTCGCGCCGGTAGGCCAGGCCGGGAATCACGACCCGGATAGGAGGCCGATACCGCTCGAGCGTGCGGATCTGCACCGGCGAGGTGTGGGTGCGCAGCAGCAGGTCGCCGTCGAGGTAGAACGAGTCCTGCGCGTCGAGGGCCGGATGATCGTTGGGGAAGTTCAGCGCGAAGAAGTTGTTCCGCTCGGTCTCGATCTCCGGGCCCACCGCGCGGGTAAACCCGAGCTCGTGGAAGATCTCGCAGATCTCGTCGACGACCTGGGTGACCAGGTGAAGCCCGCCCCGCCAGGAAGTCCGGCCGGGCATCGTGAGGTCCAGGCTGGACACGCTCGTGGCGGCATGCTTGAGCTCACGTTCACGGGCGTTCAGGGCGGCTTCGAATTCCCGCTTCAGTGCATTCGCGGCCGCCCCGACCTCCTTGCGGGAGGCGGGATCGAGCTTCGGCACGCGCGCGAGGATCCGGGTCAGGGCGCCGGCCTTGCGTCCCAGGATCTCCGTCTTGAGATCCGGGAGCCGGCGCTCATCCGCCTGCGGAATCTCCTTCAGACGCTCCCGCAGCTCGGCGAGGGCTGCCAGGAGGTCGCGCATGGTCAGAGCGCCTGCTTGGCGACCTCCGCGAGCTGCTCGAACGCCGCTGGATCGCGGACGGCCAGATCGGCCAGGACCTTGCGGTTGATCTCGACGCCCGCCCGCCGCAGGCCGTTCATCAGACGGCTATAGGACAGCTGGTGGAGGCGCGCGGCCGCGTTGATGCGCGTGATCCAGAGCCGACGGAAGTCGCTCTTCTTCCGGCGTCGATCGCGGTACGCATACTTCTGCGCGCGCTCGACGGATTCCTTCGCCGCCTTCCAGAGCTTGGAGCGCCCGCCAAAGTAGCCCTTGGCGAGCTTCATGATCTTGTTCTTGCGCTTCAGGCGCGCGACGTTGCTTTTGACGCGAGGCATGGGTGGCTCCTTACGCCATCAGCAGCCGCTTGAGGCGTCGTTCGTCGGCATGCGACACGAGCGTGGCTTTACGCAGGCGCCGCTTCCGCTTGGGGTGCTTCCGCGTGAGCAAGTGGCTCTTGTACGCGCGATGGCGGCGCAGCCGGCCCGTCCCGGTCAGCCGGACGCGCTTCCGGAGGGCGCGTTTGGATTTCTGTTTGGGCATATGATCCTCCCGGGCTCGCGCCCGGGGTTAGTTGTTCCTCTGCTATTTGGGGGCCAGCACCATCGACATGTTGCGGCCCTCGAGCTTGGGGTCCTGCTCGATCTTGGCCACGTCTTTCAGCTCCTGTGCGACCCGGTCGAGCACTTCGCGTCCCAGGTCGATGTGCGCCATCTGCCGGCCCCGATACATCATCGTCACTTTCACCTTGTTGCCGTCCTGCAAGAACTCACGCGCATGGCGCGTCTTGAACGCGAAGTCGTGGTCGTCGATGCCGGGACGGTACTTCACTTCCTTCAGATGAATGACGTGTTGCTTTTTCTTGGCCGCGCGCGCCGCCTTCGCTTGCTCGAACTTGAACTTCCCATAGTCCATGATCTTCACGACGGGAGGCCGCGCGAGCGGCGCTACCTCGACCAAGTCGAGGCCTCGCTCTTGGGCCGCGGCCAGCGCTTCTTCGACCGTCAACACCCCAAGCTGCGCGCCGTCTGGAGCGATCACCCGGAGGGGGCTGATCCGGATCTGCCGGTTCACTCGGATTCGCGGCGCCTTGTTGTTCGGGCTTTCGATCGCCAGGTGCGGTCCTCCTCAACAAAAGAAAAAGCGGATCCCGGGTCCCGGAATCCGCGTGACGCCGCCCGTCATCGACGGACGACGCTCTCAAAACCCTAGAGCACTCCCCGGTCCGGAGAGGCAGCGGGTGAGGCGCACGCGGCGCCCGCTTACCGTATTGTCGGCGGTAACTTAGCCCGCCCGAACGGGCTCCACAAGGCCGAACGTCCGGCCGTCGCGCGCGAGTCGGCCGAGTGCAACGTCGGGGTCATGCTCGAACATCAGGAGCCACCCTTCCGCTTCCGCCCGGCCGTACAGGCGTCGCTTGCTTTCCAGGGTGACGAGCGGCTCGATGTCGAATCCCATGATCCACGGCAGCGGGAGGTGGGCGCTGGTGGGCACGACGTCGGCCAGGAAACAGAGGGTCTCGCCCCCGCTTTCGATCAGCACCGACTGATGAAAGGGGGTATGCCCCGCCGTCGGCAGGCAGCGGATCCCGGGAACGACCTCCACCTCGCCGTCGACCGGCATGAAGGGGACCGGGTCAACGTTAGCGGGGAGGTAGCTAGCGGCCGTGCGCTCGTTGAGCCGGCGAGCGAACTCGAGCTCACCCCGCTGCACCACGTACCGGGCCCGCGGGAAGGTGACGCCGAGTTCGCCGCCCGTGTTCCGGAACGTGTTGCCGCCCGCGTGGTCGAAGTGCAGGTGGGAATTGACGACCCACGCCACGTCGGCCGGCGGATGGCCGAGCTCCCCCAGGGCGTCCTCCAGCCGGGTGCGTCCCCCCTGCCCCACATTGTCGACACCGTAGATGTCCTTGAACTTGGCGTTCTCCTTGTTGCCCAAGCCGGTGTCGACCAGGACCAGGCCGTCGGGGTGCTCCACGAGGAGGCAGCGCATCGCCAGCGTGATGCGGTTGCGCTCATCGGGGGCCATGCGCTTCTGCCAGAGCACCTTCGGCACAATGCCGAACATGGCGCCGCCGTCGAGGCGCACCGCCCCGCCGTCGAGCGCGTGACAGGTCAGGCGGCCGATTTTGAAGGAAGTGTGGCTCATGCTCGGTGACGGGGCCGCTCGTGCAGATCGACGAGCTCTTCCAGCGTCTGCACGCCCCGCTCCGTCGCCCGGCTCAGGAGCGCGCGCAGAACGCGCGCCGTGGCGAGCGCGTCGCCGAAGGCGCGATGTCGAGCCGGGTTCTCGATGCCGAAGAAGGCGGACACATGGTCGAGCCCACGCCGGCGCAGCTCGGGAACGAGACGGCGGGTCAACCTGACCGTGCAGAGCGGCGGGCCGCCCGGCGGGCCGGACACACCCGCCGCGGTCCATTCCGCCGCGAGATGGCACCAATCGAAGCGGGCGTTGTGTGCCACGAAGACGCCGTCCTCGAGGGTACGTCCGAGATCCGTCGCGACATCCGAGAACCGAGGGCGCCCGGCCACGTCGCGCTCCGTGATGCCGGTGAGCCGGGTCACCCAGGACGGGATCCGCGCCTCCGGATCGAGCACCGCCTCGTAGGCCAGATGTACGGTCCCGTCTTCCAGGATGGCAACGGCCACCTCGATGATTCGCCCGCCCCGCTCGACGCGCGCGCCGGTGGTTTCGACGTCCACGACCGCGAAGCGGCACCGCTCGAGCCCGACCGAACCGGGGTTAGAGATCATCCCGGCGGAGCGGCAAGGTCATGCAGCGCGGTCCACCGCCGCCCCGGACCAGCTCACTTCCCTCCATCGTGATCACGGCCCGCTCGTCGTCCGCCAGGCTCTCTTCTCCCGTCAGGAGGTTGGCCGCGGCCACTGCTCTGAAGCCGCCGTGCTCGAGCTCGCGCAGGGTGACTTCGTTCCGCGCGTAAGTCACGGCGACGCCCGGCCGCACGGTGAAGAAATTGCACGCGGACGACCACTGCTCGCGCTCCTGCAGCGAGCGGTCCGCGCCGCCGCAGAACACCGGCTCGAGTGGGTGGTCGACGGCCTGCATCGCCGCGAAGAAGTTTGGCATTTCCTTCACGCCCTTCGATTTCTTCCGCCGATGTAGCACGGCCAGCCGCTCCGGCCCTACGAAATGCGGCGGATAGACGCAGCACAGCTCCCGGTCGAGCTGCGTAAAGATCATATCGAGATGTATCGCCGTTCGCTCGTTCGGGAGCACGACGACGATCACGTCCTTCACGTCGCAGTGATCGAACACGAGCTCGCACAGGAGATCGAGCGCCGCGGGGCTCGAGCGCTCGCTGAAGCCGAGCAGCAGGAGGTCCGGACGGATCGGGTGGACGTCGCCACCCTCGAGCGTGTAATTGTTCCGCTTCTCCTCCGATCCGTCGTAGAGGATCCCGGCGTTTTCGAGGCACGGATGGTAGCGGAACAATGCTTTCACGAGCAGCTCTTCCGTCCAGCGCACACCGTAGCGCATCGACCCGATGATCGAATGCTCGCCGATCACGATGCCCACGTCGCGGGTGAAGAATAGGTTCGGCAGCGGCGGAAGCGCGTACCCGGTCTCGTTCAGGGCTCGGGCGATCGGTCCCGCTTCTTCGAGCGCGCCCTCGACCATCAGCGCCACGAGCGCCTCGGGCGAAAGCGCGGCGAGCTGTTTGGCCAGGGCGTCGGAGGGGACCACCTCGAGCGCCCGGGTCACGAGAAACTCCCGCACGTCCGGGCGCGCCACGAGTTCCGTCAGCAGGGTGCGCACCTCGTATACCTGGGCAAAGCGCTCCAGGACGGCCACGAACCGCTTGTGCTCCCGCTGGGCGAGCTCGAGGTCGATGATGTCGTCGTACAGGTAGTCCTCCCGATTACCGGGCGTCACCGCCACGAGCTCGCGGCCCGGCGTGTGCACCAGCACGGCCCGGAGCGGACCGATTTCGGAGGTGACGTGGACGCGCGCCATGGCGCGGAATCTAACCGGGCGCCGGAGGGCGGGCTAAACAGCGGTGCGGCTGTGGCTTAGCGGTTCGCCAACGCGAAGCTCAACGTCTCGAGCTCGAGCGCCATGTTCACGGATTTCACGACGACATCGGGCGGGACCGTCAGCTGCAACGGAGCGAAGTTCAGAATCGCCTTCACACCGGCACGTACCAGGCGGTCCACCACATCTTGCGCCGCGGTCGCCGGAGTGACGACGATGGCGATATCGCTCGGCTCCCGGTTCAGGTCCGCCTCGAGGTGGCGAATGTCCCGCACGACGAGACCGTTCCAGCCGGTGCCGATCTTCTTGGGATCCTTGTCGTAGATGGCGGTGACGTGAAAGCCGCGCTGGCGGAAGCCGGGGTATTGGATGAGCGCACTGCCGATTCGCCCCGCGCCGACGAGCACGACGCGGTAGGTGCGTCGCAGGCCCAAGATGTCGCGGATGCGGGCGGTGAGCTCGGGGACCGAATACCCGAGCCCGCGTTTGCCGAAGGAGCCGAAGAAGGAGAGGTCCTTGCGGACCTGCGCCGAGGTGGTACCGCCGCGCCGCGCCAGCTCGGCCGAAGAGATCGTCGTCTGGCCCTGCGTGGCGAACTGCTCGAGAAAGCCCAGGTACAGAGAGAGCCGTCGCACGGTGCTCTCGGAGATCTTCCGCATTGTGAATTATTTCACAATCGCACGCTCCACCGCAAGAGCCGCGCGAATGCGTGCGGCCCGAGTGTCTCGGGGCGCGCGACCGGGTCGAGCTCGAGCGCCGCGAGGCCCGCACTGACCACCGGTGCGGAACGCCCCGTCACCGCCATAACCACGTTGCGCAGCTGCTTCCGCCGCCGGGTGAAGCAGGCGGTGACGAACGCGCGGAACGCCGGAACTTCGCCGGGCTCGATCACGGGGTCGTCGAGCGGCGTCAGCCGGACGAGCGCGCTCCGCACTCGGGGCCGTGGGGTGAACGCGCCCGCGGGAACGATGAAGAGCCTTTCCACTCGGCACTGCGCCTGCACGCTCACCGAGAGCGCGCCATAGGTCTTCGAGCCGGGTACGGCAGCGAGCCGATCGGCGACTTCCGCCTGGACCAGAAAGACGACGCGCGCGGGCAAGGGCGGCGAGAGCGCCTTGTCGAGCAAGGGGGAGGTGATGTTGTAGGGGATGTTGCCCACCACCTTGAAATGCGGAGTGCGGAGTGCGGAATGCGGAATGCCAGGGTGAGCGTCGATGAGAGCATGCCAGTCCAGCTTCAGGGCGTCCCCCAGCACGAGGCTGAGTCGGCCAACTCCGAACTCCGCACTCCCCACTCCGCACTCGTGTGCCAGCTGTCGATCTTTTTCTATCGCAATCACCCGCAGCCCGCTGGCGAGCAGCTGCTCAGTAAGGCTCCCTCTCCCCGGTCCGATCTCGAGCACGACATCGCCGGGCGCGGGGTCGAGCGCGTCGACGATGCGTTGCAGGATGTTCCGATCGGTGAGAAAGTGCTGGCCGAGCCGCTTGTTCGGCATCACATCTTGAGAATCACCACCGTGCGATCGTCGGTGGGCGCCGCACCGCCGGTGAAGCCGGCCAGGTCGGCGTGCACCGATTCGAGAATCTCGCGCGCCGGGCGACCCTTCAGCCGCGCCACGTGCCCGAGCACCCGTTGTTCCCCGAACCGCTCATCGCGGCCGCCGGCGGCGTCGGCGACGCCGTCGGTGAAGAGGCAGAGGATCGCGTCGCGGCGCGTCCATTCTCGACTCGAATCTTGACCCGGCTCGGTCGCCAGCCCGAGCGGTGGGCGTGTGGCCTCGAGTCGTGACGCCTCGCCCGTCCCGGCCGACACAAGGAAGGCATGCGGGTGACCGGCGTTGGCGTAGAGGATGCGGCCGGCCTTCGGGTCGACCACTGCGTAAAACACGGTGAGGAACATCTCGGTGCTGGCCAGCTCGCCCTTGAGGGATTCTTCGATGCGCCGCAGCACGTCGGTCGGTGTTTGGGCGGATTCCGCGTGGATGCCCGAGGCCGCCATGACCTGCGCCATGATCAGCGCCGCGCCAAACCCATGACTCGTGACATCGCCGATCATCACGCCGATACGCTGAGCGCGGAGATTCAGGAGGTTGTAGAAGTCACCGCCCACCGACTCCGCCTGACGGCAGCGCGCCGCCACGTCGACACGGGCCGCAATGACGAGCGGCGACGGGAGCAGCTTCATTTGCAGGTCGCGCGCGAGCTCGAGCTCGCGGCGCACCCGTTGCTGGCCCAGGTCCTGCGCGACCAGCCGAGCGTTTTCGATCGCGGCCCCGATCTGGTTGGCGATGGCGGCGACGAGCTTGCGGTCACCCGCGGTGAAGGCGTCCTCGCCCAAGCGGTCGGTCAGATTGATCACACCGATCGGCTTGGCCCGGGCGCCCGGCGCGGCGTAGAGGACGGGCACGGCGAGGAACGCCTGCCCGCGGTAGTTGCGTCCTTCGGGACAACCGGGATTCGCGGCCTTCGGATCGGTGGGGTCGTAGCTCACGATGCGCCCCTCCCGGAACACGCGGGCCGCTACGGAGCAGGGATCGTCCACCTCGATCGGCTCCGCCTCCTCGCGGCTCATGCCCCGAGCGGCCACGATCCGCAACGCACGCTGTTCCGAGTCGTAGACCAGGAGCGTGGCGCGCCGGGCGCCGACCACCGCCGACACCTCCCGCAGGATCCGCTCTGCGGCTTCGTCCAGACGAATCGTGTGACCGAGGATCTCGCTGATCGAGTAGATCAGGTCGATCTCCTCGTAGCGCTCGGAGAGCTCGGCCGCGACCTGCGAGGCGTCGTGCTCGGCGGCCAGGACCGACCCGACGACGGCGGCCAGGGCCGCCGCCGGAGAGGGCCCGCCCGCCACGATCTCGAGCCAGACCCCCTCGGCGTCCCGCACCGGCTCGAACCAGGCCGGTCCCTCGGGCGTGTCCCACCGGCGGCCCGCGACGTCGCCGTCGAGCGGCGGGCTCCAAGCGGGGGGCTCCCCCGCCCCCGCCACCGACCGCGCCCGCCCCCCCTCGACCCGCCACACCCGTACGCGGCTGCCCGCGAGCCGCTCGAGCGCCGGCAACAGCCGTTCGAGCCGGGTTACCCCGCCCGGAGTGTCAGGCACACCGAGTTGCCCTTCTCATTGAAGACGACCTGGTCGACGAGGCTCCGGAGAACGAACAGCCCACGGCCGTCCTCGCGCTCCAGGCGATCGGGCCTCGTGGGGTCCGGGACGTCGCCGGGGTCGAAGCCCGACCCCTCGTCGGTCACGTGGAGACGCACCGCCTCGGGCGACACTTCCACCCGGACGCGCACCATACGAGCGCGATCGTGCCGGTTGCCGTACGCGATGGCGTTGGCGAGCGCCTCGGCGAAGGCGGTTCGGAAATTGAACCGGATGCGGCGGGCGGACAGCAGGCCACCGGGAAGCGCGCCGGCGACCAGCTCGACCGCGGGACCGACGTATGCGAGGTCGCTCGGCACGTCGAGCGACAGCTCGGTCTCACTTCCCGTCGCGTGGCGACGAACGGCGAGGCGCTGCGGGGTCGTCACGCGCTAGAACGCGGCGAGCGCCTCCTCAGGGGTCTTCGCGATCGCGAACAGCGTATCCAGCTTGGTGAGCTCGAACAGCGTCTGGAGATCCTCGTTCAAGCCGCACAGCCGCAGGTCCCCTCCCTGCTCGCGAATCTTTTTCGAGAGCGAGACCAGAACGCCGAGGCCCGACGAGTCGATGTAGCCGGTCTTCGTGAAGTCGATCACGAACTTCGCTCCGCCGCCTTCGAGCGCGTCGAGCACCTTCTGCTTCAACTCCTGCCGGTTCCCGACGATCAGCTGCCCGTCCACGCCGACCACCACCACCCCGCGCTTGTCCTTCTTGAGACTGAAGCTCATGGACGCTCCCCGGCTTGAAGGACGGCGACCGCCGCCGTGTCGACAATATCATCGGCCGTGGCGCCCCGCGACAGGTCGGACACGGGTCGCGCCAAGCCCTGGAGGATCGGGCCGATCGCCTCCCATCCGCCCAGGCGCTGCACCAGTTTGTATCCGATGTTGCCGCTGTCAAGGTCGGGGAACACGAGCACGTTGGCGCGGCCCGCCGCGAGCGACCCCGGGGCCTTGCGCGCCGCCACACCGGCGACGAGCGCCGCATCGACCTGCAACTCTCCATCGAAGGCGAAATCCGGCGGTCGCGCGCGGAGCAGCTCGCACGCCCGGCGCACGCGCTCGACCCGGGGGCCCGTGGCACTCCCCTTCGTGCTATAGGAGAGGAAGGCGACCACCGGCTCATCCCCCACGATGCGCCGGCGATCGCGGGCCCCCGCGACCGCGGACTCGGCCAGCTGCTCGGGCGTGGGCTCCGGCACCGCGGCGCAGTCCGTGAAGGTGAGTACCGCGTTCTCGCGGACCATGTAGAAGGCACCGCTGATCGTGCTGATCCCGGGCGCCATCCCGACCGCCCACACAGCGGCGCGGATCGTGTCCCCGCTCGGGAACGTCGCTCCACCGACCATGACGTCCGCCCGGTCGAGCCCGACGAGCGCCGCGCCGAAAGTGAGGGGATGCTGGAGGGCGGCCGCGGCGGCCGCATCGGTCGAAAACCTCTGCGGGTGTCGCGTGCGGAGGAGACCGATCATTGCGGGGAGCGGGGAGCGGGGAGCGGTACCCTCCAACAGTTGCACATCTCCGAGACCTAGCCTCTCGATTCGCTTCGCCGCCTCCCGAACGCGCGCATCGTTCCCCTCGGGGAGCACGATGCGGCGGCCGGCGCGCCGAGCCCGCTCGTACAACGAGTCGCGGAACGTCACCCGCCGAACTTTTTCTTGAGCGCTTGCTGCACCGCGGGATGGACCAGGCTCGACACGTCGCCGCCGAAGCGCGCGACCTCTCGCACCAGGCTCGAGCTCAGATAGGTCAGATCGAAGGCGGGAACGAGAAAGACCGTCTCGATGCCGGGGGCAAGGTTGCGGTTCATGAGCGCCATCTGGAACTCGTACTCGAAGTCGCTGACGGCGCGCAACCCGCGCACGATCAGCGTCGCCCCCGCCGCCCGCGCAAACTGCGCGAGCAGCCCGTCGAACGCGCTGACTTCGATGGCAGGGTCGTCCACGACGCGGCGGATCAACGCGACCCGCTCGTCGAGCGTGAACAGGGGCTGTTTCGCGGGGTTCACCGCCACGGCGACGATCAGGCGATCCGCGAAACGGCGCGCTCGTCGGATGAGGTCTTCGTGCCCGCGCGTCACGGGGTCGAAGGAGCCCGGGTATACCGCGATTCCCGTCACGGAGCGTAGACAAAAGTCACGGCGGTGTCCCCGTAGCGCCGCGTGTCATCACCGGGGATCGGCGCATCGGCCGGGTGCTCGATCGAGAAGATGCGCGCGAACGGATTGACGCGGAACAGGGCGACGAGCCGGGCCGCATGCTCCCCCGCATACGGTGGATCGGCGAAGGCGACGTCGTATCGCCCGGCTGGAAGCCGCTCGGCGAACTTGAGCGCGTCCACGCGGTGAATCACGACGTGGTCGTTCACGTCGAGAGTCGCGATGTTCGCTTTGAGCGCGGCGAGCGCAAATCGATGGACCTCCACGAAATCGGCGGAGATCGCGCCACGCGACAGGGCCTCGAGCCCCAGGGCACCGGAGCCGGCGAAGAGATCGAGCACCCGTGCGCCGCGCACCGGGCGCTGGAGGATCGAGAACCACGCCTCCCGGACGCGGTCGGCGGTGGGCCGCACGGTATCGCCAGCGGGCGTCTTCAGGCGGCGGCCCTTGAACTCGCCGGCGATGATGCGAATCATGCCCGGCCCCCAATTGAGTCACGCGCTCGGCGCCATGGATGCCACCCGCGCCTGCAACGTCACCCGCCCCTGCCACTCGTCACGTTCCAGGCGGAACGCCACGTCCAGTCGGTCCGCCAGCCAATGGTCGGGAATCGCGTCGGCCCACTGGAACGCGATCGCCGGCAGCGCACCGGACTCGTCGTCCAGAGTGAAGCGCAAGTGGTTCGTCCCGACGCGCCGCGCGCCCACGGCTCGGGCGTGCCGGACGCCGAACACCGGCGCGGGGTTCCCCGGCCCGCACGGCTCCAGGTGCCGGATGAGCTTCTCCAGCTCGTCGCTCACGAGCCCGAGCGGCAGCTCCAGATCCACGCGCTGCGCGGGCACCAGATCATCGGGGCCCAGAAGCTGTGCCGCGGTCTCGAGAAAGGCAACACGGAACGGCTCGTACCGCTCGCGCCGGATGGTCAGGCCCGCCGCCATGGTGTGGCCGCCGTACTTCTCGAGGTGGTGGCCGACCCGGTGCAGCGCTGCGTGCAGATCGAAGCCCACGATGCTGCGCCCGGAGCCCCGCCCGGCGTCTCCATCCCAGCCGATCAGGAAGGTCGGCCTTCCGTAGCGCTCGACCAGCCGCGACGCCACGATTCCGATCACGCCGGGGTGCCACGCGTCGGCAGCGAGCACGAGCGCCCGGTCGTCGGGCTGGAGCACCCGCTCGGCGAGCTCGACGGCCTCGTCGAGGATGCGCTGGTCCAGCTCCTGGCGCCTTGCGTTGAGGGTCTCGAGCTCGCGAGCGAGCGTCGCCGCTTCGTCGGGATTGTCGGAGAGGAGCAGGCGCAAGCCGTCGCGCGCGTCGCCGATCCGTCCCGCCGCGTTCAGGCGAGGGGCGAGGATGAAGCCGACGTGACCCGCCTTGAGCGGTCGGCCCGTGAGACCGGCGGCCTCCACCAGCGCGCGCAGCCCCGTCCAGCGCGAGCCGGCGAGCATCTTCAGCCCGTGCCGCACGAGGATCCGGTTCTCCCCCGTGAGCGGGACCACGTCCGCGACGGTCGCGAGCGCCACGAAGTCCAGAAAGTGCAGCGGCAGGTGGGGGGACACGCCGAGCGCCGGCACCAGGGCCTGCGCGAGCTTGAACGCGACGCCCGTCCCGCACAGGTCCTTATCCGCCGACGCGCAATCGGCGCGACGGGGATCGAGGACCGCCGAAGCAGGTGGCAGCTCGTCTCCAGGCAAGTGGTGGTCGGTGATGATGACGTCGATCCCCGCCGCTCGCGCCTCGCGGACGGCCTCGAGGGCGGTGATCCCGCAGTCGCACGTGATGACCAGCCTGGCGCCGAGCCGCCTGGCCTCCGCGATTCCGGCCGGGCCGAAGTCGTAGCCGTCCCGGAGGCGGTGCGGCACGAAGGCATGCGCGCTCGCGCCCACACTCGACAGCACGCGGGTGAGCAGCGCCGCGGCACACTGGCCGTCCACGTCGTAGTCACCGTGGACGAGGATCGGCGTGCCGGCGCGCACCGCGGCGACAATGAGCTCGACCGCGCGCGCCATATCAGCCCACGCGAACGGATCCGACAGTCGCTCGAGGTCGGGGCGGAGAAAGGCCTTGGCGAGGTCGGGGGCGGCCAGACCGCGCTGCACCAGGATGGCGGCGAGCGGCTCGGGGATGTGGAGGTCCGACACGAGGACCGCCGTGAGCTCGGGATCGGGGGGCGCGGCCACCGCCCAGCGGGCGGGAATCATTCAGCGGCGTAGAGGAGCACGCCGCAGGCCTCGCAGCCTTCGATCGACGCGCCGCGCAGGATGAGCGCCCGGCGCTGCGTGGGGACGGCGGTGAAGCAATGGCCGCAGGCGTCGCCGTGCAGCGGGTAGAGCGCGAGCGGTGCCTTCCCCCGGCGGATGCGCTCGTAGCGCGCCAGCAGCCCGGCATCAACCCGCGCGGCCACGCGCTCCCGCTCCGCCACGGCGCGCTCCCGCTCGGCGGCGATCCGCTCCCGCTTCCCGGCCACCGCCTCCCGCTGCGGGGCCTGCCGGGCCCGCAGCTCCGCGAGCGCCTTCTCGGCCTCGGTCGCCTTGCGCTCCGCCTCGGTCACCGCGTCCCCGGAGCGCATAAATTCGGCCTCTTCCTTGGCGAGGACGGAGCGCGCGAGATCCAGCTCGGCCATGAGCGTGGAGGCCTCCTTCGCTCCCCGGACCCACTCGAGGCGCTGGCGGCGTTGTTCCTGCATGGTGCGATAGTTCGCGATCTTGCCCTCGAGCGCGTCGCGCCGGTCCATGGCCGCCTGGATCCCCGCCTGCGCCGCCGCGAGCCCCTGCTCTGCCGCGGCCAACGCCTGGTCGAGCGTCTCGACCTCGGGCGCGAGCGCCGCGATGGCGTCATCGGATGCCGTCACCGCGCGATCCTTTTCCTGCAACGCTAACAACGCTTCAAGTTCCTGGTGCACCTCGCCTCCTCGCAGCGATCTTGTAACGCGGGTATCGTTTGCGGAGCTCGTCGAAGACGCGCCGCTTCTCCGCGATCAGCGACGCCTGCCGTTCCGGGCTCTCGAAGGGGAGCCGATCGTCGAGCCGCTCGAGCTCGCGCTCGAGCCGGCGGGCCTCGAGCCAATTCACCGCCACCTCGTACATCTCGTTCGGGTCGCGCCCGCCGAGGCCCTCCGCCTTGAGCGTCTCATAGGCGCGCGCGGACGTGTCGTCCAGGGCCAGGACGGCGTCGTCGGCCACGCTTTCAAACACGGCCCGGTAGGGCGCGAACTCGAATTCCTCTGGATCGACGGCCTCGGTTACGCGGGAGCGCCACGGCTCGCCCTCGAGGAGCAGGAGCAGGAGCGCCTTCTCGGCACTGGACGGAAAGGAGGGAGCGGGGAGCGGGGAGCGGTTCCCTCCGGTGCGTACCGTGCCGTCGGATTGCAGCGGCGGGTACCGCTCCCCGCTCCCCGCTCCCCGAGTCGCCACCTCCCGCTCCAACACATCCTTCCTGACGCCGGCCGCCTCGGCGGCCCGGGAGATATACAGCTCGCGCGTGATCGGATCCGTAGCGGCGCGGATGGTCGGGAGCAGGCGATCGAGGGCGCGGCGCCGGCCGGGCAACGTGCCGAAAAATCCCTTCCGCTCGAGGATTTGAATCTTGCGCTCGAGCACGTCCACGGCGTCCTTCAGCAGCTCGTCGAGTCCAGCCGCCCCGTGCCGTTGGACCAGCGTGTCGGGATCCTCACCCGCCGGGAGCGTAGCCACACTCACGCGCACTCCCTGGCGCAGCAGCTCGTCGCCCGCGCGGAAGGTGGCGCGCAAGCCGGCGTCGTCGGAGTCGTAGAGCAGGATGACTTGCGCCGTGTGACGCTTCACGAGCTGGGCCTGCTCCGCCGTGAGCCCCGTACCCAGGGGCGCCACGACCTCTTCGATCCCCGCGAGGGACACGCGCAGGACGTCGAAGTATCCTTCGACCAGAATGGCGCGCTCGGCCTTTCGGATCGCGTGCTTCGCGACGTGCAGGTTGTAGAGCAGCTGCCCCTTATGAAAGATCGGTGTATCGGGTGAGTTGAGATACTTCGGCTCTCCTTCGCCGAGGATGCGGCCGCCAAACGCCACCACCCGCGACCGGAGGTCATGGATGGGAAACAGCAGCCGCCCGCGGAAGCGGGGCACGACGGTGCCATCCTCCCGTTTAGCCATGAGACCCGCTTCGAGCAACACGTCGTCACGCAACCCCAACCCTTTCATTGCATCGAGGAACGTGCCGCCGCGGGGGGCATAGCCCAGCCCGAGCGGCAGCGCGGTATCCAGGTCGACGTTTCGGGAGGCGAGATATTGCCGAGCCACGTCTCCCTCGGGACTCTCGCGCAACTGCCGGGCGAACCAATCGGCGGCCGCGGCCACGGCACCGTACAGCGGCTCCCGCGGATCGGGGCCAGAGGGCCCGCGCTCCGGGATGGTAATCCCGACGCGACGCGCGACCTCCCGCACGGCGGTCGGGTAGTCCATGCCGAGCTTCTTCATGAAAAAGGTGAAGACATCGCCACCCTCGTGGCACACGAAGCAGTAGAACATCCCTTTCCTGGGGATGACGGCGAAGTTGCGATGCGTGCCTCCGTGAAAGGGGCAGGGCGCCCGAAAATCGGAGCCCGTGCGCCTGAGCTCGACGTGCTCGCCGATGATGCCCACGATGTCCGCGGCCTCACGGACCTGCTCGATCACGTCGTCGGGAATGAGGCTCACGCCGTGAACTCTGCCACGGTCACGCCGTGGCCTCCCTGGTTCGCGGGCGCGAATCCGAAGCGCTTGACCCGCGTGTCGCGCGCCAGCACGTCGTGCACGAGCTGCCGCAGCGCTCCTGTGCCCTTGCCATGGATCACGCGGAGGTATGGCAGGTCGGCGAGGACCGCATCGTCGAGGGCCCTGGCGAGCAGGGGCTCGGCGTCAGCCATCCGCAGCCCGATGAGGGAGACCTCGGTTGCAGCGGTCGTCATTGGCGCCGGACGCCCCGCTCCGGCGGGCGGCCGCGCGGGGCTCGGCGGCCTTCGCGGGGCGCCCGCCTCCTCGCGCTGGCGACGCAGCTGATCGAGCGACACCCAACCCTCCGGCTTCCCCGTTCCCCCTTCCCCGGCGGTTTCCTCGATGGCTCGTTCAAGCAGCCGCCGCGCCTCTCGCGCCGTCGCCTCGTCAACGGCCGCCCGCGCTCGGCCGAGGGCCTCCTCGACTTTGCGGCGGGCTTCGAGCAGGTAGGCGCGCACCTGCTCGCGTGCCGCGCGCTCCAGGCCACGCGCCCGAGCCGCGAGCTCCTGCTCCCGGTCGGCGACCTCCGCGGCGCGTCGGTCGACGCCGGCCGCATCCTCGTCGAGCCGCTCCGTTCGGGTGGTGAGGTCTCCCTCGCGAGCTTCAAGCTCTCGCGCCCGCGCCTCGACGGTTGCGAGCAGAGCGTCCAGCGCCCGCTCCGTGTCGGGCACGGCACGCTCCGCCAGATCCAGGACATCGCTCGCCAGACCCAGGCGCCGAGCGATGGCGAGGCCGTACGACCGCCCCGGCACCCCCTTGAGCAGGCGATAGGTGGGCGTGAGCGTCTCGGCGTCGAACTGAAGGGAGGCGTTCACGATGCCCACGGTCTCGGCGGCGAGCTGCTTCAAGGCGCCCAGATGGGTGGTCGCGAGCGTGAGCGCACGCCGCCGGGTGAGGGTTTTCAGGATCGCGGCCGCGAGCGCGCCTCCCTCCGCGGGGTCCGTGCCGCTCCCGATCTCATCGAGCAGCACGAGCGAGCCGGCGCCCGCGTGCTCCAGAATGTCCCGCAACTGGGCGAGGTGCGCCGAGAAGGTGGACAGGCTCGCCGCGATGGACTGACGATCTCCGATATCGGCGAATACCCCGGTGAACAGCGGCAGCGTCGACTGCGGTCCAATCGGCGGGATAATGCCGCTCTGCGCCATGAGACACAGCAGTCCGACCGCCTTGATCAGTACGGTCTTGCCGCCGGTGTTCGGACCCGATACGAGCACCGTGTGCTCGTCGGGAGCAAGAACCAAGTCGAACGGAACAACGTCGCCACTACCGTCCTCACCCACGAGGAGTGGGTGCCGGCCATTGCGGATCTCGAGGGGTCCTGTAGCTAGCGCCGGCATAAACCCGTTTACCTCGACGGCATAGCGGGCGCGCGCGCAGAGGTCGTCGAATGCGATGCACATGTCCCACGCGGCAGCGATCGCGCCCGCATGGGGGCGGAGCGCATCCGTGAGCTCGCGCAGCACCCGCAGGACCTCACGCTGTTCGTCAGCCTCGGCCGCACGCAGGGCATTGCCCAGCTCGATGACCTCCGGCGGCTCCAGGAATACCGTGGAGCGCGTCGCCGACTCGTCGTGCACGATGCCACCGATGCGCGCGCGGGCGGTCGTGCGGACCGGGATCACATAGCGGCCCTCGCGGATCGTGACGGCTGCGTCTGGCGCGCGGTCCGCGGGATCGAGGCCCACGAGCATGGCCTGGAGCTTCTTGACCAGGCGCTCGCGGGCTTCCCGTACGGCCCGGCGGGTGCGAGCGAGCCCACGCGACGCTCCGTCCCGGAGCTGCCCCGTGGAGGGATCGAGCGACTCAGCGAGGCGGCGCTCGAGCTCCCGCGGCGGCGGCTCCACCCGCAGCGCGGCGGTCCGCGGCGCGTCGGCCGCGAGCTTGGCCAGATCGGACGCCGTGACGCGCGCCGCGGCGAGGCTCTGGCCCACGAGCACCAGCGGCTGACCCTCGAGCGCGCTGCCCGGCACCGCCAATAGATCGAGCGAGGCGGCGATGTCGGGGACGGGCTCGGCACGAATGGCGTCGTCGCGCAGCAAGAGGGCAGCGAGCTCCGCCACCTGCCCGAGCGCGGCGCGGATCGTTTCGGGATCCACGGCAGGCACCCGCTGACGGACGCGAGCCGCGCCGAGCGGACCGACGGCGTGCGCCGCCACCCGCTCCAGCGCGGCCGGGAACTCCAGTGTCTCGAGCACGGCGGGTGCGACCCCGACGCTCATACGGTAGCCGCCAACTCCTCGCGGACGATCTGATTCACGAGCTTGCCGTCGGCCCGGCCCTTGAAGCGGGGCATCACCTGCCCCATGACCTTCCCGAGGTCCCTCGTCCCGGCGGCGATCACTTCGCGCACGGCGCGACGAATCTCTTCGGAGTCCACGGCGGCGGGCAGGAACGCCTCCAGGGCCTTGACTTCCGCGAGCTCGGCGTCCGCGCGGTCCGGACGGCCCGCGGCCGCGTACTGCTCCGCTGCCTCGCGGCGTCGCTTGATTCCCCGCCGCAGGACGTCGGCCGCCTCGTCGTCGGACGGGGGGTGCTGCAGCTCGAATTCGCGGTTCTTTAGGTCTGCGAGGATCGTGGAGAGGAGAAGGGTGCGCGCCTGATCGCGTTGTTTTCGGGCTTCGTTCATCGCGGCGCGGAGCCGCTCGGGCAAGCTCGTCACGTTATGCCGGGAGCGCGCCCGGAATGACAATTTCCGGCATCATCTCGCTAACGGTGATTGACACAAAAACTTAGCGGTGCTCGCGAGGGCTGGCAAGCCGTTCATCCCGGTGGCCACGTCATCGGCCGACCACCCAAGAGGTGGAGGTGTAGATGAAACACGGTCTGCCCCCCGTCCGGGTTCGTGTTGACGACGACGCGGTAGCCGCGGTCGGCCAGTCCGGATTCACGTGCCAGGTCCCGCGCGAACGCGAGCAGCTTCCCTAGCAGCGCAGGATCCTTCGCGTCGTTGAGCGACGCGAGATGATGCGTGGGAATCACGAGGACGTGCGTGGGCGCTTGGGGATTGAGATCCTTGAACGCGAGCATCCCGTCAGCGCGCTTCACCACGGACGCCGGGATCTCGCCTGCAGCGATCTTACAGAAGACGCAGCCGGCCATGCCCCTCGTGTCGGTGAATCATCGTCCAAACGCCTGCCGCAGCTGCTCCCAGAATTTCTTACCCGTATGCTCCTCTGAGGGCGGCGAGCCCTCGACCTTCGCGAACTCCTCGAGGAGCGCCCGCTGCTCCGCCGTCAGCTTGACCGGCGTCCAGACGCGCACCCGGACGTGCAGGTCGCCGCGCCCACCCTCCCCCACGCGAGGTAGACCCTTGCCGCGCAGCCGGTACACCGCACCGGTCTGCGTGCCAGACTGCACCTTCAGCATCGTCGGGCCGTACGGGGTCGGGACCTCGACCTCGGCGCCGAGGGCCGCCTGCGTGAAGGAGAGCGCGAGATCATAAATCAAATCGTCACCATGCCGCTCGAACCGCGAGTCCTCGGCGATGTCGAGGACGGCGATCAAGTCACCAGGCGGGCCGTTCCGGGGCCCCGGCACGCCGTGCCCCCGCATCGTGAGATAATGATGGTCGGCGACGCCGGCCGGCACGTTGATCTCGAGCTCCTTCTCGGCACGGACCCGGCCGTCACCCTGGCACTTGGGACACGGGTGCGGAATGACCGTCCCCTCTCCGCCGCAGGCGGGGCACGGCGAGACGGATAGAAACTGACCGAAGATCGAGCGCGCGGCCCGCCGGACTTCCCCCGACCCGCCGCAGGTACCGCAACGGGTCGCCTCACTACCACGCGCGGCGCCAGTGCCGTCGCAGGCGGTGCACCGATCCAGCGTGCGGACCTTCACTCTCTTCGTGGTACCGCTGGCGACTTCGGCGAGGCTCAACTTCAGCGTGACCTTGAGGTCCTGGCCGACGTGACGCTCGCGGCGGGCGCGCTCGCCGCCCCCGAAGATCGCGTCGAATCCACCCAAGCCGCCGAAGTCGCGCATGAAGATGTTGAGCGCTTCGGAGAGGTCGAAGTGCGCGAATCCCGCTCCACCCGCGCCGACCCCCTTGAGCCCCGCCGCGCCGTACCGGTCGTACACGACGCGCTTTGCGGGATCGCACAGCACCTCGTAGGCCTCGGTGATCTCTTTGAACTTTTCCTCGGCTGCCGCCTTCTCGTCGGGTCCCACGCGGTCGGGATGGTACTGCATGGCGAGACGGCGATAAGCCTTCTTGATCTCCGCCTCGTCCGCACCGCGCTTCACCCCGAGGCGGGCGTAATAGTCCAGGCTCATTCGAGCAGCTCGCCCACGAGGCGGCTCGTGTGGTCTACGAGCGCCACAATCTTGTCGTACGGCATCCGCGTCGGACCCATGACGCCGATGACCCCGGTGAGCGGGCCGAGTTGGTACGAGGCCGTCACCAGCGTGAATGGGGCCAGCGTCGCATCCTGGTGCTCGCTGCCGATAGTGATCGTGAGCCCCTGGCCCAGACGCTTGGCGAGTGCCTCGCGCAACACATCGCGGCGCTCGGTGACTTCCATCAGGCCCTGCAGCCGCTCCTTGGTAGCGAACTCAGGCTGCCCCGCGAGCAGCTGCGCGCTCCCGAGCACCACGCCGCCGCTTGCGGAGCCCGCGCTCGGAACGTCGAATAAGTCGTCCGCTTCCTGGATGAAGATGTTCAGAAGATCACTGGAGTGAGCATCGGGTGCCGCGTCGCGCAGCCGCGCGGACAGCGTGGCCCGAATATCCCGCAGCGTGAGACCCGCGAGCCGCTCGTTCAACACGAGCGCGACCTTCCCGACCGCCTCCGGGGACATCTCGGATGGCACTTCCACGAAGATGCTCCGGACGATGCCGCTCTTGAGCGTGAGCACGAGCAGTAGCCGGTCCGACCCAGCCTGGAGCAGCTCCACCCGCTCCAGCACCGAATCGTCGAGCGAGGGCCCCACCGCCACTCCCAGCTCCTTCGTGAGCACGCCGAGGACTTGCGCCGCCCGCTCCAGGATCTGGTCTACCGCGTTCCGTTCCGCGAGCTCTTCGCGAATCTGGTGTGAGTCGGACGGCGATACCTGCGAGAGATGCATGAGCGAATCCACGTAGACGCGATAAGCGAGGTCGGTGGGGACGCGCCCCGCCGAGGTGTGGGGGTGGTAGAGATACCCCTTGTCCTCGAGGTCACTCATCGTGTTGCGGATGGTGGCCGGCGAGAGGGCGAGGCCGAACCTCCGTGAGATCGTCCGGCTTCCCGCGGGCTCTGCGGTGGCCACATACGTCTCGATGACGGCCTCGAGGACCTGGCGCTCGCGCTCGTTGAGAGATGCTGTCATGTCACCCAACCCATTAGCGGCTAACAATTTAGCCGACTCCGGCCTGCCCGGTCAAGGCATGTACCAGCGCGTCAAGCCGCAGCCATCCCTGGGGCGTGCAGATGAGGCGTCTGTCTCGGTGCTCGACCCACCCCCGCTTCATCCACAGGGCGGCAGCGGGCGGCAGCGGGCGGCATAGACGGCTGAGCGATACGCCGGCATCGGTGCGCAACGAAAGATACAGGCGCTCGAGCTCCCGCTGCTCTTCGGTCAGCACCTCCTCGGCGTCGACCGGCGAGCGGCGCGCCGCGAGCGCGCGGCGATACGCGTCCCACGCCGGGATGTTCCAGCGCCGCGCCCGACCATCGTAGGAATGCGCCGCGGGCCCGAGTCCCAGGTACGCACGCCCCGACCAGTATGCCGAGTTGTGCCGCGACCGACGGCCCTCGCGCGCCGCGTTCGAGACTTCGTAAAAGCGAAACTCCTCGCGCGCGAGTCGCTCGTGCGCGAACAGGTACTCGTCGGCATAGCGCTCGTCATCGGGACCGGATACGGCGCCGCGTGAGATCCACCGGGCGAGGGGCGTACGCTTTTCGACCGTCAGGCCGTACAGCGAGAGGTGAGAGGGGAGCAGGGAGAGGGCCTGGTCCAAGTCCCGTCCCCAGTCGCGCCGCAGCTCCACGGGTAAGGCAAAGATCAGGTCGAGCGACACGTTGTCGAAGCCGGCGGCGCGAAGCGCGCGCACGGCGTCACCGATACGACTCGCGTTGTGTGGGCGATGCATCCACTGGAGCACACGATCGTCGAAGGACTGGGCGCCAAGGGACACCCGATTGATGCCGCTCCGCCGCCATGCACGGGCGGTCTCGGGCGTTACGTCCTCGGGATTGGCTTCGAGGGTGATCTCCACGCCGTCAGCGGCGGGCGACGGAGGGAGCAGCGCCGGGAGTAAGATCGCGAGGGCATCGGCGGGAAGCAGCGACGGAGTGCCGCCGCCCAAGTAGACGGTCTCGAGGCTCTCCGTCTCCGAAGCACCGGGGACCCCGGAATTGGGTCCAGCACTCGTCGCTCGTGAGCCCCGGGGCATCGCCCCGGGGTCAGCCGCACGGACGAGCTCGAGCTCCCGCAAGACGGCATCGACGTACTCTTGCGACGGAATGCGTTTCCGCACCGCGATGGAGAAGTCGCAGTACGAGCAGCGGCGCCGGCAAAAGGGAACGTGGACGTAGAGGTGGCGCATAATAGCACTAAGGTACATCTGGACGCGGTGAGCCCCGGGGCATGGCCTCCGGATGGCGTACTACGAGCCAATCGGTCCGGGGAACCCCGGGCCGCCGGCCCGGGGTCAGCCGCGCCTACGTTGGGACGAGATCGGGGTGGCGTCGATGCTGCCGGGCGATGTACACGCAAGCTGCCCGCAGGTGTGTTCGCGATATGAATTCGGCGAAGTAGCCGCGCGCCCAATTGAACATCCCGTTGCCCTTCCGCCTGATGCGACGGGCTGACTCAGACTTCGCGTGGCGAACGAACGATGAAAGGGCCGTGTCCGGTCGAATACTGACCAGTACGTGGACGTGCTCGGTCAGGACAGCGCGCTCGTGAACATGCACGCCGCAACGCGCGGCGGCCTCCCGAATTGATTCGGCAACATGAATCACGTCCCGGCCTCGAATCGCACGCATCCGTCGCCAAGTGTGCCACGTGATATGGACGTACAAGCCGTACGCTTTGTGCATCCTTTAACCCCGTTAGTGCGGCTGACCCCGGGGCGGTGCCCCGGGGTCAACAACACACACATCATCGAACGGAAGCCACACGACCTTCCCCGCGGCCATGCCGCGGGCCTTCCGGAGCTAACCCTCCCCGGGGCAGTGTTGCGGCGCGTGGAGCTCACCTCCACCGGGGTAGTGTGGTACCCGAGCACACGTCACGCCAACCCGAACAGCATCCCCGGCTGCTGCTTCACCACTCCCCGTATCTCGAGCTCCGTCAGCGCGGTGAGCACCGCGCTGGTGTCCATCCCGGCCGTCGCCACGAGAGCATCGACATGCTTGGGCTCCGTGCGCAGGGTCTCCCACAGGGACCGCTGCAACCCGCTCAAGTCTGGTGGCGGCGGTCGCTCGGCCGGTGACTCACCGACCGCTGGGCGCTCGGCGGATGCCTGCACTGCTCCTGGCATCCCTAGCTCCTCGAGGATGTCTCCGGCAGTCAGCGCGGGCTTCGCGCCCTGCTGGATGAGCCGATTGCAGCCGAGCGAGGTCGGGCTGGTGATGGGCCCCGGTACGGCGAGCACGGCACGCCCTTGATCGAGCGCGCAATCCGTGGTGATGAGTGCCCCTGAGCCTGGCGCTGCCTCGACCACGACGGTCACTCCGGCGAGCCCCGAGATCAGCCGATTTCGCCTCGGAAACGCCCCCGCATGCGGGCGCTCGCCGGGAGAGAGCTCGGTGACGAGGCACCCGCCGGCGCGCATGCGATCGTAGAGCGTGCGGTTCGCGGCGGGGTAAATGACGCCGAACCCGTTCCCGAGAACGCCGATTGAGGCACCGCCGGCGTCCAACGCGGCGGTGTGAGCGACGGCGTCGATCCCGCGAGCCATACCGCTTACCACCACGACGCCGGCGCGCGCCACGCCGGAGGCGAGCAAGCGCGCTGCGTCCGCACCATAGGCCGAATGGTCCCGACTGCCCACGATGCCGGCCGCGGGGCGAACGAGCACGGACACGTCCCCCCAGACGAAGAGGAGCGCGGGCGACTCAGCGATCTCGCGCAGAAGCGGCGGGAACGCCGCGTCATCGGGCAGCAAGACCCCGGCTCCGAACCGGTCGAGCTCGTCGAGGATCTCGTGTCCCGCCCGCACCGACCCCGCGCGGATGGCGCTCGCCGCGGCACGACTGAATCCCGGCAGCGCGGCGATCGCCCCGTGGGGCGCCCGCAGCGCCGCAGTGGCCGTTTCGAATGCGGCGACGAGGGTGCGCAACCGCCCGGACCCGATGCCCGGGACCTGCGCGAGCGCGAGATACGCCGCTACTTCGTCGCGGCTCCGACCGAGAGCGCCCGCCACAGGGTTTCCAAGAGTTCCGGGAGCCCTGCGCGGGTCACGGATGAAACGGCGACGACCGGCGCGCCGGGCTGGGTGCGAATCGAGGGTAGCGAGGAGCGGGGCGCGGGCAGAAGATCGAGCTTCGTGAGCACCACGACATGCGGCTTGGCCGCGAGATCCGCCGAGTACGCTGCGGTTTCGCGCAACAGCAGATCGTAGGTCCCCTGTGGATCGGGGCTGTCCACGGGCACGAGTACCGCCAGGAGCCGAGTGCGCTCGATGTGCTGCAGGAACTTGATGCCCAGGCCTTTGCCGGCGTGGGCGCCCTCGATGATGCCCGGGATGTCCGCGACGACGAAACTGCGATGGTCCGGCAGGGCCACCACGCCCAGGTGCGGCTCGAGCGTCGTGAAGGGGTAATCGGCGATCTTCGGCCGGGCGGCAGAGATCACGGAGAGGAGTGTGCTCTTCCCGGCGTTCGGCTCCCCCAGCAGACCCACATCGGCAATGAGCTTGAGGACGAGCTCGAGCCGGCGTTCCTCTCCATACTCACCCGGCTCCCACTCCCGCGGGCTGCGGTGGGTGGGCGTCGCGAAGCGCGCGTTGCCCCGCCCGCCGCGTCCGCCGCCCGCCACGACCACGCTGTCGCCCGCGGTCAACACTTCTCCGAGCAACGCGCCCGATTCGGCATCACGCACTTCGGTGCCCGGTGGAACTGGCAGGGCGAGATCCGCGCCCGACTTCCCGGTCATGTTTTTCCCCTTGCCGTGCTGCCCCCGCTCGGCTTTCCAGTGCGTGCGGTAGCGGTAGTCGAGGAGCGTGGCCAGGTTCGGATCGGCGCGCACGAATACGCTGCCGCCCGACCCGCCATCGCCGCCATCGGGTCCGCCCTTGGGCACGAACTTTTCGCGGCGAAAGGAGCTGGCACCGGCGCCGCCGGCACCGGCCACAACGTGGACGACTGCACGGTCTATGAACATTGCGGTGCGGAGTGCGGAGTGCGGAATGCGGAGTGCGGAGTTGAAGGAGGAGCACGCCGCGCTGTTCGGATGGACGACACCGTCATAGCCACAATCTCGCCTGCCTCGTGGCGGAGTGAGGATAGACGTTCGCAGTCCAAGACGTTCCGCTCGCGAAGGAGATCGATCCAGAACTCACACTCGTCGGCCTCCTCCTCGACGATCCCCATCTTGGCGATGAATTCTCTACGCGACCGCGCGCGGCATGCGCCACGGTAGTTGGCACCCACCGACGTGCCCGCACGCAGCAGCTGGACTCCGAGGACATCTGCCGCCCGGCCTCTCGGCAGGTCCTCGACGAGGGCGACGACGGCTGAGGCGAATGCCCGCGTACGAGCCTCTAAGCGGGGTTGCGCCACGACCTCTCCTTACAACTCCGCATTCCGCACTCCGAATTCCGCACTAGTTGTTCCTCTCGCCGTCAGAGTTTCCTCTTCCGTACATCGTCCCACTGCTCCCGTGTGGTTCGTCGCCGATCTGGATCGAGATCCTCCGCCACGATCCCCAGCACCGCCTCGACCTCCGCCGCCGACGCCCCGGTGTTGAGCGCCCCCCTCAAGTGTGAGTGCAGCTGCTGCGCCGCGCCGAGCACGGCGATCGCCGCGACGGTCGTGAGCTCACGGCGCTTCAGGTCGAGCCCCGGCCGGCCGATCACCTTGCCGTACGCGTCCACCAGCACCAGGTCCTCGAGCGCGGGGTGCAGCGCCCGGAGGTTCACGAGCAGCTTGTGATACGCACGCCCATAGACCTGCCGACACACGGCCGCTCCCCGTGCGGCCCACGCTTCCCAGTTCTCGTGCTCGAGCGGCTCGGCACCGTGTCCCTCGGCAGGCGGAGCACCGGCGACCGCGCGCCATACGCCGAAGGCCACGAGCGCGAGCGGATACCCGACGACGAGCATGCTCTGCAGCAGCAGCTCCTCGACCCACAGGCCGGGCACGCCGGCGTTCCGCGCCGCCCGGAGGCGCGTCTCGAGCTCGGGCCCGTCGCCCATGGCCACCGCCGCCGCCACGCGTACGAGCGCCTCGGTGGATCGCTCGAGCACGGAGACCTTCGGATCGCTCATTGTACCTCTCCCCTCTCCCTTCTCCCCAATCCTTCTATTGCTCCAATCCTCCATTTACGCGCAGCTCTCCGACCGGCTCGCCCCGCGTGTTGAGGTTCGGCCGGGCGCCGAGCGAGGGGGGTGCCGGCCGGAGTCCGATCGCCTCGAGAACCGCGGCGATCGCCAGCGCCGAGGCGAGCGCGTGACCGTCGGTGACCTTGAGCGCGACGCCGAGTCCCTCCGCTACAAGCAGGGCACAGTAGACGCCCTCGGCGCCGACCTTCGCGATGACCCGACCGGGGTGGGCGCGCATCAGCTCGGTGCAAGGTCGGCCCTCCCCGGCAATCAGCTCCGGGTGGTGGAGCATTGACTGCACAATCGGGGAGCGGGGAGCGGGGGCGCGGTTCGCATCGGCGGGCACCGCTCCCTGCTCCCCGCTCCCCAGTTTCGCATACGCCAGCGCCATGTTGCGGAGCGGGAGGGCAAAGCACACCACGCCGCAGCCGTCCACCCCGGTTCGGATCTTCTCCGACGGTACACCGCTCCAGCGGCTCACCTCCGCGAGGCAGCGCTGCTGGACGGGGTGTTCGGGCCGCGTATAGAACGCGGTGGGCCAGCCGTGATGGCGCGCGAGTGCGAGCATGCCGGCGTGCTTTCCGGAGCAGTTCGAGTAGACCGCGGTGAGCCGCACGCCCCGCGACTGGTAATCCTGCGCCACGCGCTCGGAGAGCGGCGCATGTGGACCGCACAGCAGGTCGCGCTCTGAGGAACCGATCTTCGCGAGGAGCTCGCGAATCTTTGTCACCTGGCCGGGCTCGCTCGAGTGCGACGCGCAGGCGAGCGCGAGCTCCTCGGCGGTCAGCGCGAATCGCTCCATCACGCGGTCTTCCACGAGCGGCACGGCTTGAAAGGGCTTCGCGGCGGAGCGCCAAAACGTCACGAGATCCGGGTCGCCCACGCGGGCGACGAGGCGACCCGTAGCGTCCACGACAGCCACGTGAACGTCATGCCACGCCTCGACCACGCCGCCCCGCAGCTGCTCAACTCGCATGGCCGCTCCCTTCCCCAACCCCGCTCCCGTCTTGCGTATGGCGCCGATGAGGAGACAGACCGGAGACATGGGCGCGTGAAGATAACGGAATCGCGGCCGGTTGCCGTCCCTCACCGCGGCCCCCAAATTGCGCGCTCAATGCGCGGCCACCCGGTGTTACTCGTCGCGACGTCAGTGCTCTTGAGTCCTGTCCTGGGGCGCGTTGCCCCGCTCGCGGCGCAGGACGCGTCGGCCTACGTGTCGCTCGAGCACTGGGCCACTCCGTACCTCGAATACCTCATCGCCCGGGGAATCATCGCCGACCCAAGTCCCCTGACGCGACCGTTCAGTCAGACGGACGTAGTGCGGGTGCTTACGGAAGCCGACTCGACACGGCTCAACGGCCCGGAGCGGCGGATGGTGCGCCTTATCCTCTCGGAGCTGAGCATACCGAAGACCGATGGCAAGCCGTGGGGACGCGCGGACGGAGACGTCGCCGCATCTGGCGCCAGTCAGGCGCGACGCGATCCGTTGCGTGACGCCGGACCAGGCCATGCGACCGCGAGCGGCGGCATCGCCGCGCAGGTGCTGCTTGGACCCCTCGCGGCGGTCACACACCCGTACTTCGATACGCGCCTCAAATACGATCCGGATTACCAGGGCAAGAAGGACCGCTTCGTGGCCGGCCGCAACGCCGAGGCGTACGTCGACGCGCGGTGGCGCTTCGGCGAGCTGTTCTTCGGGTCCGTGGACCGCAATTGGGGACCACCCGCGCTCGAGGGACTGCTCGTCTCGCCGAGCCCGTACAGCTACGATCACCTCGGCATGGTGCTCGGCACGCGGCGTCTGCAATTGCAGGCGATTGTCACCGAGCTCGACGACCTTCCCGACACGAGTGGCGCGCTCAATCACCGCTACTTTGTGGCGCACCGACTGCTCTGGAGGCCCGGCCGCGCCACCACGCTCGGGTTCTGGGAAGGGGAGATCGCGGCCGGGCCGGGCCGGAACCTCGAGCCGTGGTTCGCCAACATCCTCAATCTCGGCCTGCTGGTCGAGTACGACCGCCAAATCAACGTGAACAGCCTGCTCGGCCTCGACTTCGAAGCCCGGCTGCATGGCACGAAGGTGTTCGCCCAGGTGTTGCTCGACGATATCCAGATTGACCGCCGAACCAAGGCCGATAGCGAACCGCCCTCCTACGGTTTCACGCTGGGCGTGGAAAGGCCGGTGCGCGCGGTCGTGCTCACCGCCTACTACACGCAGGTCGCGAACCTCACGTACCGAACGCCGAACCCGGCCGAGGCGGTCGAGAGTCGGCTCGTCGGGCTGGGGCGAAACTTCTCGGACTACGATCAGGTGACGATGCGGGCCTCGGCGCTCATTGGCCCCGGAATCCTCCTCCAACCGGAAGCGACGGTGTTGCGTCAGGGCCAAGGAGACTTCCGCTTGCCCTACCCGGCGGTCGCGGCCTACGGCTCGACGCCGACGCTGTTCGCAGGCGTCGTGGAGCGCACCGTGCGGCTCGCGCTCGGCGGGACCTGGCAACGGGGCGCATGGGGCTTCTCGGGGAACGGCGGCGTGCACTTCCTTCACAACGCCGGCCACGTCTCGGGAGCGAGCGAGACGAAGTGGGTGGGGGGCGTGACGCTCGCCTACCGCTTCCACATCCAGGGGGCCCTGCCGTGAGCCTATCCGGGCCCGAGCCGCGACTGACCCGCGATCATCTCGAGGCGCTGTTCCGCAAGATGGCGGGTCGACGCATCGTCGTGATCGGCGACGCGATGCTCGATATCTATCTCGCGGGCGACGCGCAGCGCATCTCGCCCGAGGCCCCGGTGCCGGTGGTCACGGTACACACTCGCCGATACGCGCTCGGGGGCGCGGCCAACGTGGCGGCCAACGTGGCGGCGATCGGCGCGGAATGCCGGCTCGTCGCGGTGATCGGGGACGACGCGCGGGGCGACTCGCTGCGGGGTGAGCTCGCGCAGCATCGGCTGGCCGACCGCCACATCGTGGTGGCTGCGGCGCGACCGACGACCTCGAAGACGCGGGTCACGGCCCGGGGCCAGCAGGTGGTGCGGATCGACGAAGAAGTCGACGATCCGATCGACCCCCGGGCGGAAAATCAGCTGCTCGGCCAGCTCGATGCCGCGATGGGCGACGCCGATGCCGTCCTCATCGAGGATTACAACAAGGGGACCCTCACGCCGGCCGCCATCGAGCGGGCCATGACGCTCGCGGCCAAGCGCGGCGTTCCGGTGGTGGTCGATCCCAAGTTCAAGCATTTCTTCGAGTATCGCGGCGCCACCCTGTTCAAGCCCAACCGCCGGGAGCTCGAGCAAGCCATGGGCGCGACGCTCGATCTCGCGCACCCGGACGCGCTGCCGACGGCGCTCGAGAAGCTCGGCGTCGCCAACCTGCTGCTCACGCTCGGCGCCGAGGGCATGGTTCTGGTCACCACGGACCGGCGGATCACCCGCATCCCCACCATGGCGCGCGAGGTGTTCGACGTCTCCGGCGCGGGCGATACGGTCACGGCCTGGGTGGGCACGGCGCTCGCCGCCGGAGCCTCCGTGCGGGAAGGAGCGCAAGTCGCGAACTACGCGGCCGGCGTCGAGGTGGGGAAATCAGGGGTGGCAATCGTGTCGCCGGCGGAGGTCCTGGCGATGCACGAGGCGCAGCATGACCAGCTTGGAAAACTGAGGCGGGGGGGGCTGCTGTAACAACGGGAGCGGGGAGCAGGGAGCGGTTCCCTCCGCTGCATCGGGAGGTACCGCTCCCCGCTCCCTGCTCCCGTTCAATGCCAGTCCACCCCGAATCCCACCACCAGTCCGTCGACAGTTTCGAGGCGCGTTCCGCCGAGTGACCCGTGGAGCACCGTGTGGTCCATCCGGTATGCCACGCGCGCCTGCAGCGGCGCTCGGGCGAACCGGATGATCATTCCCGCTTCGCCGCCCTGCGCGTGATCGAACGACTCGGGCACATTGACGTCGGCGGACAGGGCCCGCCACAGCTCCACGTACCCGCGAGCCGCCGACCCGATGAACGCGGCCGCCGCGCGCGCCCGGAGCTCCCAAAACACCCAGCGCTGCGTCCCGCTCGTAAGCGTATACGAGCGCGCGTGCGGTCCCACGGCCAGCGTGAGCCATGGCAGGGCCTGCGCGCCGAGCAGCACCGATCCTTCGACCAGATCGTGCCCGGGGCCGCCCACTCCGGCCGAGTCGACCTTCCCCTGGACATAGCTGACGGCCAGCTGCAGTCGTCCGAAGGACAGCGTGCCATTTCCGCCGACCATCGCACCCGAGAACTGCGCCGTGCCGCTCGGTAGCTGGCTACGGACCCGCGTGCTGACTACGGACACGATCCCCGCCGGCTCGAGCGTCTGAGCGACGAGCGCACGGGCGAGGAGACTCAGGCCCGCCAACAGGAGCGCGCGTCTCATGGTGCCCGGGGTTGAATGACGCTCGCCGGGCCTGCGTGCACCGCGAGCCGCACGTCGCCCCGCCGGCGGGCGTTCTCGGCGGTGGCCTTCGCGACCCGTTGCTGCCAGGCGTCGCGCAGCAGCTGATTGGCGCGAATGTTGGCCTGAAGCGGCCGACCCGGCCGGTGCAACAGGTATCCGACCATGCCCGCGATCCCCACCGTGCCAGCCACCGCCACGCGCGACCCGCTCGGCCCGCCGCTTCCCCCCACCACCGACGGGATGGCGAGCACCGCGCCCGACACCAGCACGCCGCCGAGCAACGCCCGCACCGCCGAACGGCCACCGGCGCGCTCCGGCAGGAAGGCGGATGGGGGAGGCAGAGCTGGCCAATCGAGTGTGTCGGGACGTACGATGCGCAGGTCGAGGGGAAGCTGGAGGATGGTCGAGATCTCGCCCGTGGGCGCCCGCGAAGCGACCCGGAGGAGCACGCGACCGACCGGCGGCAGCTGGCCCGCCGCGTCGAGACCATCCCACTGCACGCGGAGGCTGTCGCCGATCGGCCCCGCGTAGAGCGAGCGGAACGGGGCGCCGTCTTCGTAGCGTAACGTCACCTCGACCGTCTGGAACGAGCTGGCGACTACCCAGGCCCCGAAATTGTTCGCACCGGGCGCGACCTGCGTGTCCGGTGGCACGAGGATCGCGACGGTCTTGGTGAGCGCGCGGACACTGTCGAACACGGTCGTCACTTCCGGCGGGAACACCAAGCGGTCCGGTAGGAACCGCGGATCGAGGTGCACCAGACGCTTGAACACCGCGACCGCAGAGTCGCGCCGGCCCCGGAACAGATCGGCGGCGCCCAGGTAGACCAGCCCCTGCACACGATCGGCGGCCGGCGCTCCAGCGGCCGTCAACCTGGCGAGGTCGCGACGCAATGTCGCGGCGGCGCGACCGAACTCGAGATTCTGGTACGCGCGAATACCCTCGGCGAACGTTCCGCTCGCCCCCTGTCCGACCGCCGGTCTCGGGCCGACCGCACCTCCCACCAGGAACGCGACCCACGCTACGAGTCGCTTCACGGCCTGGACTCCCGTAGCACGATGTCGATGAGACGCAGGTCTTGGCCCGGTGCGACCTGCACGTTGCGCTCGAACGGGTCGAACCCGTCCCGCACGACGCGCACCCGGTGCATGCCGGGTGCAATCGGCGCGCCCACACGCGGGGTGTTGCCGATCAACTCGCCGTCCACGAAGACCTGGCCCCACGGCGTCGCGCTGATGAACAGCCGGCCGGGCGCGAGGGACACATCGCGCCGTGGAGGAGGCGGTGCCGCACGGGGCCGTGGAGTCCGTCTGACCGGCGCGCGTGTGGCGGCGGGGGCGGCCGGGGCGCCTCGCGCGATGCTGGCTGTCCGCGCCGCCGAGTCGGGAAGCACAGTCGGGTAGGCCGAAGGCGGTGCCGCTGACTCCGGAACAACGGGCGGCTGAGGCGCTGGCTGTGAGGCGACGGGCTGCCCCGTGGTCAACCCCAACCCGAGGATCCACGCCGCACCGGCTGCCCCAACGAACACAAACGCGAGCAGCGCGACGGAAACGAGACCCACGCCATGCCGTGCGGGCCTCTCGAGCGAGGCGACTGCCGCCGGTCCGTGCGCCAGGTCGCGGGGTGGATGAGGCGCCTCCTCGACCAACGACGTGGGCTCTCGCAGGGCAGCGGCGAAGGCCCCGGCCGTCTCGAAGCGTCCTTCGGGCGCCGGGCTGAGCGCACGCTCGATAATGGCGCCGATGCCGCCTGGAATATCGGGCCGGGCATCCGTCAGACGCGGGGGCGGCATTGGACTGCGGCCCTCGGCGATGGCCGCCATCGGGTCGTCCGCCGGTGGCGGTGTCCCAGCCAGGCAACGGTAGATGATCGCGCCGAGGGCGTACTGATCCGCCGCCGGCCCCGGCTCGCGCCCAACGCGCTGCTCGGGCGAGAGGTACGGCCCTGGCCACTCCCGACCAAGCCCGTCCTTCACATCCCCGTTGCCAAAGGCGCCGAGATCTTCCAGTACCCAGCGGATCCAGAAGTCAGTCACGCGGACCGCACCGCTCGTGTCCAGCAGCACATTTGTGGGCTTCAAGTCGGCGTGGACGATCCCCAGCCGGTGCGCCGCGTCCAGCGCCGCCGCGATCTGGTCGGCGAGCTTGAGGCAGGCCTCCAGGTCCATCGGAGAGCCTGTGTGCAGCGTGTCGGCCAGGGAGCAGCCCGGCACGAACTCGGTCGAATACCAGAAGAAGCGATCGGTCGCGCCGGCGCTGTACAGCGGCGTGACGTGCGGATGGGTGAGCACCGCGGCGGCGGCCGCGGCTTCGTGAAACGCTTCCTCCGCGTGGGCACCGGCTTGTGG